>Ga0247829_10000064_pt1 | contig 27183 bp, 27 predicted proteins | sample 12C_Control_Day4_FD_207765 | JGI IMG/M metagenome (GOLD analysis project Ga0247829, IMG submission 207765) | Soil microbial communities from agricultural site in Penn Yan, New York, United States - 12C_Control_Day4 | ecosystem: Environmental > Terrestrial > Soil > Agricultural land | place... | reverse complement strand
GAACCCATTGCCGTATTTCCGAAAAGAACGGCTCCTGGCGCCAGGCATTGGGTCGGGCGGGATCGACATGGATCACCAGCGCATTTGCGTAGTCTTCTGACACGACCACCATCTTGCACTTTGACGGTCTCCAATGGTCACCCAGGGCCCGGTCGAGCAGATACTCGCAATAGAACTGCCGGCACTCCGTCGGTCTGTGCTCATAGATCGTGCAGCCTGTCTTGGCATCGCAGTGCGGGCACCAGTGCAAGGGCGGGGTGTTCAGTTCTTCGACGCCCAAGAGCTTGCAGCACAGAGTACAGCCGCTGCAGCCACGACCCCGCACGACATCCATCTGTTGTGTCATTCGATCTCGCCTCGAGGGGTTGAGCACAGCTGACAAGGCGCGGAGGTTCGCTTCGGACCGAACCCAAGCCGTGGCTGCCGTCGGGTGAACCGGCGCTGCGTGCCGGCTCGCCTCGCCCCGCCGCCTACCACGTAGCAGCCCATCGTGGTAGCGGGCTCGGCGGGCATGGGCTCTCGACAGCAAGCGTGAGCGTGGCTTCGTCGCCGTGCCCGTGGCGCGTTCGCGCATCTCGTAGGCCGAGCCGGTCCCGTGCACGTCTTCCCCGTCTTCGACGACGAGAATACGCGGGCCACGCGGAGGCGGCTCGTGTGGGAATCGAGTCTCCCCCGGAAAGGGGATGACGAGCAATCACGCCTCTGAGCCAATGCCGCCTTCGAATGAGCTCGGAACACAGCCTGTTCCATCGCACTTCCCGAGGCGGCAACGCGCGAACGAAGCGCGTTCCGCGCTAACGACTCGAGATCAGAAGTCCCTTGGCAGCAAAGCGCCGGAAAACCCCGAGCGATCTCGGCAATCTGATCCTCGGGGCGATGCCTTCCGAAGCTCGCGTGCGTCTTGCCGCGCGTCTGAAGATAGTCGACGTGGCGGGGGGATCGGTGATCTGCGACGCCGGTGCGCTCGTGCGAGAAATCTACTTTCCGCGCACCTGTGTGCTCTCGCTGCTGGGACTCTCCCGAGCCGGCGACGCCGTGGAGACCGCCTTCATCGGCCGTGAGGGCGCGTTCGGGCTCGTCGCTGGCATGCGCGGTCGCGAGACACATGCGAGATGCCAGGTGAAGATTGGCGGCACCGCGTACCGCCTCCCCGCGGCTGACTTCAAGAGGGAGTTCGATCGCAGCGCAACCGTGCGCGCTGTCGTTCTCGACTACCTCGCAGCGCTGACCGCGCTGACCCAGCAAACGGTGGTCTGCAACCCGTTTCATTCCGCCAAGGCCCGTCTTGCGCGCTCGCTTCTCATGATGCGCGACGGAACTGGCGCCGACCTCCTGGGCATCACGCAGGAACTTCTCGCGGGCGTTCTGGGTCTCAGCCGCACGACTGTGACCGAGGCCGCACGCGCACTGCAGTCCGCAGGGGCGATCAGCTACCGCCGTGGCGTTGTTCAAATCGTCAACTCCGATCGCTTGGCGGACGCCTCCTGTGAGTGCTACGAAACCGTCCGAAGCCTTGTCAAAGAGCCGGCCAAAGCGTGACGCACTGCTGTGTCGGCAAGGCGACAGACAGTGCGCCCACATCGATCCATACTGAAAGCTGCGGCCACGCGACTCCGGATTGTGCGTCGGGCGGGACAGGCGCTCTTCTCGGTAGTGATGCACCCGCGCGGCGGAGGTGCCGCATCGTCGCGCGGCGTGTCTCTTTGAGCCTGCCGCGTCTCCACCTGAACCGCTGGAGCCTTATCGCCGCCGCGAGCGGAGTGAGCGCCATGCCGCCGGTCACGAATGGAGGGATTTCCGAACATGCCGCCAATGAGCTCGAATGCGCACGCCTGCGACTGGCAAGCGATGATCGCGTATTCCGGCTTCATCGTCGCCATCTGCATGAGGGGCGCATCCATCTCGTCGAGGACGTGACAATGCCGGTCGCCTTGTTCCCGGCGCTGGTAGACGAGAAGAGCTCTGCGCCCTCGATCATAGATCTCGCCGCACGCCACGGCATCCTGCTCGGCAAGGCCGAGGAACGCGTCTCGACCAGCAGCGCGACGCGCGAGGTCGCCGACGCGCTGGGCATTGCCGTCGGAGCACCCGTCCGTATTCTCGATCGAGTGGTCTTCGCCATCGACGGTAGAGCGGTCGAATGGCGGGTGGCTTGGTGCCGCCTCTCCGGCGGCTGTTGCTTCGCTGGGATGACATGATGCTTCGCGGAGCAAACGACATGTTCCCAATTCAACTTGCCGAAGAAGCCCGCGGCCCGGAGCGCACGCAGCATATGAGCACCACGCTCGCGTGCCCCCATTGCAAGCTGAGCCTGACAATCCAGGACGGCGCCGGGGGCTCTGTCCTCGTGTACGACCAGGATGAAAGGACGCGGCGATGCAAATTTCCCCAACATCCCAGTCCTGCCTGGTGTCTTGGCGAGCGTACGGCAGACCACCGATAGCCAATTAGGTCGTGTACTCAACTGAGCCGCCTGGCCGTGTCATGCCAACGGCTTCGGCACAGTCGATCTACCCCCAAGAGTGGACATTCCAATCTTCGCCCGGGACGGTAAGCAAGTGCCATAACCGGGCGCCGCGCGATTGGTGACCTACGGCCTGAGCCGCCTGAGTTCTGCGACGGCCGCGGCGTACTCGACCGAATTCTTCGGGCAGGTCTCGACAGCGACCTTGAGCGCGGTCTCGGCCTCTGCCTTGCTCGCCTTCAGGACGTGCCACTGGCCGATGTAGAACTGCGCCTCGCAGCGATCGCCCGGCGTGACCGCGGCATCCAGCGTGGCGGTCGGCGATCGCTTGCCGAGGCAAAGCTCGATCACGGCATAGGGCCATTCCCTGGTCTTCAGTCGACCCGCGTTCGCCTCCAGCTCCGCCTCGCCCGCCTCGCCCGCGCGTGCCTTGGCCAGGTGTCGGAACAGCATGGCGTAAACGTCGTCGTTCCGCAGTTCGAGGCTGCGCAGCAGATCTATGGAAGCACCCTTGAAATCGCCCCTATTGTATCGCGCCAGACCAAGAGAACGCGCGTAGCCGGAGTTCCTCGGCTCGAGCGAGATGGCCTTGGAGTAGTCGGCAATCGCGCTGTCGAGGTCGCCCTTGGCGCGGTAGGCGTTGCCGCGGTTGAGGTAGGCAGCGACATCTCTCGGATTGAGCGAGATGGCCTTGGAGAAGTCGGCAATCGCGCGGTCGAGGTCGCCCTTGGCCGCGTAGCTGTTGCCGCGGTTGAAGTAGGCAATAGTGTATTTCGGATCGAGCTCGATGGTCTTGGTGAAATCGGCGATCGCGCGGTCGAGGTCGCGCTTGGCTGCGTAGGTGTTGCCGCGGTTGTAGTAGGTGACGATCAAATTCAGATCGAGTTCGATGGCCTTTGTGTAGTCGGCAATCGCACGGTCGTAGTCGCCCTTGGCGCGGTAGGCGAGGGCGCGGTTGCCGTAGGCGATGGCGTATTTCGGATCGAGCTCGATGCTCTTGGTGAAATCGGCAATCGCGCGGTCGAGGTCGCGCTTGGCGCGGTAGGAGTCGCCGCGGTTGTGATAGGCGATGACGTGCTTCGGATCGAGCCCGATGGCCTTGGTGTACTCGGCAATCGCGCGGTCGTGGTCACCCCTGTCGTAGTAGGCGTTGCCACGGTCGTAGTAGGCGCTGGCGTCGTTGCCCTGGGCCAAGGCCGCACAGGGCATCAACAGAATGAACAGTGCAATAAATACTTCCTTCGACATCGGCGCCCCCCTCGACGTGATCATTTACTCGATGGTTGTCGGCGCGCCCGCTGCACGATCGCTCCGACGGCTTTCTTGCCGAGCTCGACCTTGCGGCCGATCAGGCGGGAGCTCACCCCCCGTTTGCTTGCCGGCTCCCCTCGCCCGCCGCATCAGCCCTTGAGGAAGTTGAACACGTAGTAGCCCACCGTGGTGGCGGGCACGAGCACCTTGAGCACGATGCTCTTGGCCTCCACGCGGCCGAGGTCGGAGTGCAGCCGCTCGAGGTAGGAGATGCGCAGCATGACGAGCGCCTCGGCCATATGTTCCTCGACGCCGCGCTCGGTCTGCGGCGCCCCCGCATCGGTGGCGGCGAGCGCCGCCTCGCTCGAGGCGAGCCGCCGGCGCAGCACCGACATCTCCGCCTTGACCGCGCGATCGACCTTGGCGGTCAGCTGCATCCACGGCGGCACGAAGCCGACGATCAGCAGCAGCAGCGTGATGGCGACGCCCACGTAGTCGGAGGCCTCCGCGCCCGTGTAGAGCACGTACACCGCATTCACCAGGAAGAAGCCGAGCACGATCGAGGCGCCCTGCGCGCTCATCTGCAGGAACGGCCGGTACTGCTTCTCCAGCAGCACCACCTCGATGGGCGCCCGGAAGTCGTGCTCGCCGACCGCCCAGCGCGTCAGGAACAGGAAGCCCAGCATCTGCACCCAGATGAACGCCATCATGAACCATTCCAGGCACCAGATGCCGAACAGCAGCCGGTCGACGTCGAGCCCGAGCTCGCCCGCACCCCGCACCTGGTAGTCGTAGACGCAGAACGGCGCGGCGATCAGGACCGCAACGATCGCCCCGATCGGCCCGAGCACGATGCGGATGCCGCGCCGCGCGTCGGTGGGCGGCATGTCGAGATGCACGATGCCGGCCAGGAAGTTGCGCGAGAACATGGTGGCGAACAGGCGCAGCGTGATGAAGTGCGCGGCAAGATAGATGGGCTGCAGCTGCCATTCGCGGCTGGCGAGGAAGGCCCAGGGGTTGGTTGCCAGCGCCAGGCCCAGCGCCCAGCAGCCGATCGCCACCGCCGCCACCGCGATCAGGAAGCCGCGGGGGTAGCGCGGCAGCACCCGGTCGATCAGTGCCCGCCCCTCGCTCTCGAGCGAGATCGCCGGCAGCTCGTCCTCCCAGCCCGCGACCTTGGCGTGCAGGTCATCCGGCCCGCGCTCGCTGTGCTCGAGGAGCCGTTGCCGGAGCGTCAAATTGCGCATCGACGTGGCGATCAGCGCCAGCAGCAGCAGCAGTGCCACAAGCGTCGAGGCGGTCCCCAGCCACTTCGGGTGGGGAATGCGCTCGACATGCTCGATGAGGCTCGTGAGTGGGTGACGCCAGTCCATCTACGCCCGTCCCTGCGCGGAGCGTGCCGCCGGCAGGCGCACCTGCTGGACGGCCGGTGCCCGTTTGAATGTCCCCCCGCCGGCGCCCCTAAGCTCGCTTGGAACTGCGCCAACCGCAAGGCGCCGTTCCTGATCTGGGTTGACGCGGCGAGGGCCCCGTATAGAAGCGGCGGGGCGCTCTCTCGATTGGCCGATGTCGGGCCGCAGGCGCGCCGAGGTAGGACCCCTTGAGCTTCAGCGACAGGTTCTGGCCCCCCGTCTGGCCGCCATCTTGGCCCCAATCCCGGTCTCGCCCTCGTGCGCAGGGCAGCGCCGGCGAGCAGCCTGTTCCCGCCCACGGAGGCCGCGCGGCAGGAACCATCGCCGCGCGCCTCACCTTCGAAGGGGTGGAGCGCCGCTACGGCGCTTCCCTGGCGCTCGCCGGCCTCTCCCTCGACATCGCGCCTGCCGAGGTCGTGTGCCTGCTGGGGCCGTCGGGCTGCGGCAAGACCACGCTGCTGCGCGTCGCCGCCGGCATCGAGCGCCCGACCGCTGGCCGCGTGCTCATCAACGACCAGGAGGTGGCGGGCCCGGACCGCTTCGTTGCCCCCGAGAAGCGCAACGTCGGCCTGATGTTCCAGGACTTCGCGCTCTTCCCCCACCTCACCATCCTCGCCAACGTCGCCTTCGGCCTCAGATCGCTGCCCCGGGAGGATGCGCGCCGCGAGGCGCTGGCCGTGCTCGCCCGCGTCGGCCTCGAGCGCTACGCCAACGACTACCCACACATTCTCTCGGGCGGCGAGCAGCAGCGCGTGGCGCTGGCCCGCGCCATCGTGCCCCGCCCGGCGGTCATGCTGATGGACGAGCCGTTCTCCGGCCTCGACGTGCAGCTGCGCGAGCGCCTGCAGGAGGAGACCATCGGCCTGCTGCGCGAGACCCGCGCCACCTGCCTGATCGTCACGCACGCGCCCGCCGAGGCGATCCGGCTCGGCGACCGCATCGCCGTCATGCGCGCCGGGCGGCTGATCCAGGCCGGCAAGGCGGAGGCGCTCTACCGCAACCCGGCCGACCTGTTCGTCGCCCGCCTGTTCTCCGAGATCAACGAGATCCCCTTGAGCGTGGAGGGGGGAGCGTTGCGCACGCCGATCGGCACCTTCGCCGTGCCCGGCCTCGACGAGGGCGACGCGGCCATCCTGTGCATCCGCCGCCGCTCCATCAGGGTCGGCCCGGCCGGGAAGGGCCTGCCCGGCCGCGTGCTGCAGGCCCGTTTCCAGGGCGATCTCGCCGTCCTCGAGATCGCCGCGCAGGGCTTCGAGCGCCCATTGCAGACGCTGGTGCGCGAGTCGGAGGTCCCCGAGAGCGGCCGCGAGGTGGGCCTGACCGTCGATCCCGAGAGCGTGCTCGTGTTTCCCGCCGAGCGGCAGCGCGACGATGCCGCAAGATTGATGGCCAAATCCTAGAAAATCCTGAAATTCAATCGTTTAGACCGCGCTAAAGAAGGTGTGGCAAACTTGCCCCTGAAGACCCTTTCTGCGATAGTGCGCGAAACGTGAGCAAGCGGCCTCTGCCGCATATGGAGCAAGGGTGAAATGGGTGGCTTGAGCGTCTGGCACTGGCTCATTTTCCTGGCCGTGGCGCTGCTGCTGTTCGGCGGCAGCGGCAAGATCTCCTCGATCATGGGCGACGTGGCCAAGGGCATTAAGAGCTTCAAGAAGGGCATGGCCGAGGACGAGGATACGGCCAAGAAGGACGAGCCGCCCAAGGCCGTCGAGAGCGCCGCCGCCAAGCCCATCCAGCCTGCCGCGGAGACCAACAAGTCCGGCTGGAGCCCCAAGGCCTGAGCTTTCTCCTCCGAGGACGTTTGCGGGCAGACCGGCCGCAGGACCGCATGCGGGTCGGCCGCCGGCGCCACGGGGCCGTTTGCAGTGACGACGCCGTCGGATTGAGCCGATGATCGACATCACCTCCAGCAAGCTGTTGATCCTGGGGATCGTGGCGCTGCTCGTCATCGGTCCCAAGGACCTGCCGGCATTGCTGCGCACCATCGGCAAGTACATGGGCATCATCAAGCGGCACGCCGCCGACTTCCGCGCCCAGTTCGACGACGCCATGCGCGAGAGCGAGCTCGCCGAGCTCAAGAAGGAGGTCGAGAAGGTCGGCAGCGAGGCCGAGGCCACCATGCGCGCCGCCGAGCATTCCGTCGATCAGGAGATTTCCGCCGCCCGCCAGGACGTCGAAGGGGTGATGGTGGACGAGCCCAAGCCCGCCGTGACGGCCGACACCTTCGCCCACGACGCCAACCTCCTGCCGGCGCCGGGCATGGAATCGACGGCAGGCGCCCAGCCTGTGCTCAACGGGTCGGGTCAGGAGCCCGGCCACGCAACTGGGCACGCGTCCGACACGGCCGCCGCCGAGCCCGCCAAGCCCGAGACCGCGTCCTCCCAGGCTGCCCAGGCCGCCGACACCAAGACCGGCGTGTAGGGGGCGGGGCTGATGCAGGACGTGCCGACCGACAAGCGCGAGGGCTTCGACGAGATCGAGGCCTCCAAGGCGCCGCTGATGGATCACCTGATCGAGCTGCGCCAGCGGCTGATCTACGCGCTGATCGGCATCGGCATCGGCTTCATCATCTGCTTTGCGTTCGCCACCCAGATCTACAACGTGCTGGTGTGGCCCTACCAGGTGGCGCGCGGCGCGGGGCAGAAGATCGAGATGATCTACACGGCCCCGCACGAGTTCTTCTTCACCAAGCTCAAGCTGGCGCTGTTTGGCGCGGTGTTCCTGGCCTTTCCGATCATCGCCTTGCAGATCTACAAGTTCGTCGCGCCCGGCCTCTACAGGAACGAGCGCGCGGCCTTCCGCCCCTACCTGCTGTGGACCTTCCTGCTCTTCATCACGGGCGCGCTCGTCGTCTATTTCATCGTCATGCCGCTTGCCATGATCTTCTTCCTGTCGATGGAGCAGACCGGCGGCCAGGTCGAGATCCACCTGCAGGCCAAGGTCAGCGAGTACCTCTCGCTCATCATGACGCTGATCCTGGGCTTCGGCATCATGTTCCAGCTGCCCGTGGTGCTGAGCCTGCTGGCCCAGGCCGGCATCGTCACCGCGCAAGGCCTGCGCGGCTTCCGCCGCTACGCCATCGTTGCCATCACGGCAGTGGCGGGCGTGCTCTCCCCGCCCGACCCCTTCAGCATGATCGCCATGGCGCTCCCCACCATCCTCCTCTACGAGGCCGGCATCCTGCGCGTCGACTGGGTGGAGAAGCAGAAGGCCGCCAAGGCGGCCGCCGAAGCCGCCGGCACGCCCGCCCCGAGCTGACGTCAGCTCGCCTGCGCGAGCGATCGCAGCTTGGAGATATCGACGTCGCGCTCGGCGTGCCAGAGGTCGTACGCCGTCTGCATCCTGAGCCACGACGCGGCCGAGGTCTCGAATACGGCGCCCAGTCTCACGGCCATCGCGGGCGTCACCGGCTGCCTCTCAGCCAAAATGTCGTAGAGCGTCTGGCGCGACACGCCCAGCGCCTCCGCGATCCGGGTCTTGTTGATGGCCATCGCCGGCAGGACCATCTCGCGCAGAAACGCGCCCGGATGCGTCGGACACCGCTCAGCGCTGCGCTTTGTGTCACGTGCCATTGGATAGGGCCAACTGGACCAATCTTGTTCGGCGCCTTATAGCACAGCGCAACAATTCGGAACGTCATCCTGGCGAAGGCCGGGACCCAGTACACCGGCCGATGCGTGCCGTGTGTCGCATCCACTGCGGAGACGCGGCCTGGGTTCCGGCCTCCGCCGGAATGACGCCAGCGGATAGCGTCAGAGCGAGAGAACGGCCGTGTTCGACATCAGGTGGATACGCGAGAACGCGGAAGCGTTCGATGCGGGGTTGAGGAAGCGGGGGCTCGAGCCCGGCGGCGAGGTGAAGTTCGCGGCCGAGCTGATCGCCCTCGACGAGACGCGGCGCAAGGTCGTCACGCACCTGCAGGAGGCGCAGGCGCGGCGCAACGCGGCATCCAAGGAGATCGGCGGCGCCAAGAAGGCGAAGGACGAGGCCAAGGCAGCCGCGCTCCTGAAGGAGGTCGCCGACCTCAAGGAGACAATTGCCACCGGCGAGACCGAGGAGCGCGCGGCCGACAAGGCTTTGCACGACGCGCTCTCCGTCATCCCCAACCTGCCGGCCGACGACGTGCCCCTCGGCAAGGACGAGAAGGACAACAGGGAGGTGCGCCGCGTCGGCGATCCGCCGAAGTTCTCGTGGACCAACAAGCCCAAGCAGCACTTCGAGATCGGCGAGGCGCTGGGCCTCATGGACTTCGAGACCGCGGCCAAGCTCTCCGGCTCCCGCTTCGTCGTCCTCAAGGGCCAGCTCGCCAAGCTCGAGCGCGCCCTCGCCCAGCTCATGCTCGACATCCACACCGCACCCGAGAGCAACGGCATCGGCGGCTACACCGAGATCATGCCGCCCTACCTCGTGCGCGACGACGTGATGTACGGCACCGCTCAACTGCCGAAGTTCGTAGACGACCAGTTTCTCACGTCGCGCACCATAACGCGCACGGAGCTTCTGCACGATGCGCTGAGGCACGCATCAGGAGAGGACCAAAGCGCCTTTCGCGCCGGCGCGATCGACCTGGAAACCCTCGTTGATCGCACCTTGTTGAGAGCGCCACTTAAGGAGGACTTCTGGCTCATCCCCACCGCCGAGGTTCCCCTCACCAACCTCGTCCGCGAGTCGATCCGCAGCGAGGACGAGCTCCCCTTGCGCGTGACGGCCTACTCTCCCTGCTTCCGCGCGGAAGCCGGCGCCGCGGGCAAGGACACGCGCGGCATGATCCGCCAGCACCAGTTCTCCAAGGTCGAGCTCGTCTCCATCACCACGCCCGCGCAGAGCAAGGCCGAGCACGAGCGCATGACCGCCTGCGCCGAGGAAATCCTCAAGCGCCTCGGCCTCGCCTACCGCACGATGCTCCTGTGCACGGGCGACATGGGCTTCGCCTCGCAGAAGACCTACGACATCGAGGTCTGGCTGCCCGGCCAGGACACCTACCGCGAGATCTCCTCCTGCTCGGTGTGCGGCGACTTCCAGGCCCGCCGCATGGACGCCCGCTACCGTCCCAAGGGCGGCGGGAGACCAGAGTTCGTGCACACGCTCAACGGCTCCGGCCTCGCCGTCGGCCGCACGCTGATCGCCATCCTCGAGAACTACCAGCAGGCCGACGGCTCCGTCGCCATCCCCGACGCGCTCCAGCAGTACATGGGCGGCGCCACCCGCATCGAGAAAGCTGCGCATTGAACCCGCGCGCGAACAGTGCGACTCTTCTCCGATGAGCGAGCAAGCATTCGGCTGGATCGTCGAGGTTGTCAGCCAGTCTGGCACCAAGCGCTACCACGTGGCCGTGCGCAACCGAGTCGAGGCCGCCAACGCCGTGCGGCGGCGCGTCTCCGGCGCCAAGGAGGCGCGCGTGGAAGCGGTGAGCATGCTCTCCAAGCGCGCCGTCAGCATCCAGCTTCGCCTCAAGCCCGGCGAGGTCGCCGAGATCGCGTGAGCCGCGCGTCGCGCGCCCGCGCGCCCGCGCTTCCCCTCCCCCTCGAGGGGGGAGGACGGAACGCCACGGGCTTAGCTCGCTGAGGTGACCCTGATTGCAAACGCCGGCAGGCGAGCTAAGTCCGATGGCGTTCCTGGTGGGGGTGATATGCGCGCGAGACACCCCCACCCGGCGCGCCGAATGAGTTAGCGCCGCACGTTGCCCAGGTTGAAATGGTAGGAGCCAGCGACGCGTCGCTAACTCATGGCGCGCCGCCCTCCCCCCTCAAGGGGGAGGCGCAGCCAGCAGCGCGTCGAGCTTGCCCGCGCGTTCCAGCGCCGCAAGCTCGTCGGACCCGCCCACGTGCGTCTCGCCGATCCAGATCTGCGGCACGGTGGTGCGGCCTCCCGCCTTCTCCGTCAGGCGGTCGCGTGCCTCCCAGTCGCCCGTCACGTCGATCTCCTCGAAGGCCGCGCCCTTCTGCTGCAGCAGCCGCTTGGCGCGGAAGCAGTAGGGACAGAACAGCGTCGTGTAGATGGTGATCTTGGGCATGAAGATGAGGGGGCAGGGAACAGGGATCAGGGGCTAGAAGCCAACTTCAGACCCTAGCCCTAGCCCCTGACCCCTAGCCCCTACTCCCTTCCATTGCAACGGCGTCGATCTTGTCCGATACAGTGCCCCCATGCGCATCCTCCTCACCAACGACGACGGTATCGACTCGCCCGGCCTGCACGCTCTGCGCGAGATCGCCCAACAGCTCTCCGACGATGTCTGGGTGGTGGCGCCCGAGACCAACCAGTCCGGCGCCAGCCACTCGCTCACCCTGCACGAGCCGCTGCGCATGCGCGCCATCGACGAGCGCGCCTTCGCCGTGCGCGGTACGCCCACCGACAGCGTCATCATGGGCGTGCGCCACCTCCTCAAGGACAAGCCGCCCGACCTCGTGCTGTCGGGCATCAACCGCGGCGCCAACATGGCCGAGGACGTCACCTACTCCGGCACCATCGCCGGCGCGTTCGAGGGCACCATCCTCGGCGTCCGCTCCATGGCCCTGTCGCAGTCCTACGGCGACGCCGGCGTCAAGGCCATCAAGTGGCAGACGGCGCTCGCGCACGGGCCCGCGCTCATCCGCAAGCTGCTGGCGGTGGAGTGGGCGCCCTCGACCTGCATGAACATCAACTTCCCCGACCGCGAGCCCGACGACGTGGTGGGCACCGTCGTCACCACGCAGGGCCGCCGCGATCCGGGCCTGCTCGCCATCGACGAGCGCCACGACACCTGGGGCAATCCCTACTACTGGCTCGCCTTCGCGCGCCGCCGCTCCGCCACCGAGGAAGGCACCGACCTGTGGGCCATATACTCGGGCCGCATCTCCGTGACGCCGCTCTACCTCGACCTCACGCATCAGCCGATGCGCGCCAAGCTGAAAGAGATATTGGGCCAGTAGGGCGCAATAGGCGGCAGCCGTATTGCGCCGATCTGCTGCGAGGCGGCGCAATACGCCCGGATCAAAGTCCGGGCTATTGCCCCCTACCGCCGTCCCAAATCCCGCCCACATCGCGCCCCGATCCCCACACAATCGCCGCCTACACCCTCAGCACGGGGACGATGCGGGACGCGCCCCAACGCGCCTCGCCTTGGGCCAGCCACGACCGGGGACGTCACGCTCTTAACGGCTCCTTAACCTCTTAACCGTTAATGAAACGTGGCGAGTACGAGGTGTGCCCTATGTTGAGTAGCAAGCGTATCTGCACCGCCTCTGCCGACGTTCGCGTCGCGCACGGGATGGTTATTGCGTTGACCGTTTTGGTCGCCGGCTGCAGCGCCGACGTCACGCGGTTCGACTTCCCCTCCTTCGGACTGACCGGCAAAGGCGACGAGACGGGCTCGATTGCGAACCCGCCCGAGTCGGTTGCCCGCCGCGACCGGGGCTACGAGGACGCGCCCGGCACGCCGCCGCGGCGCGCAGGCGTCGGCGATCCCGGCCGCGGCGACCAGGGTCGCGGTGATCCCGGCCCCTCCTACGCACGGCCCAACGACAGGGTGGCGAGCGCCCCCGACTACGGCCCGCCGCCCAGCGCCGGCTACAACCCGAGCCAGGATCGCGCCCAGGATCGCGCGAACGCGAAGCGGTACGATCGCCCCCAGACCGCCCGCGCGCCCGCCACCGGCGAGAGCATCGAGGTGCAGCAGGGCGACACGCTCTACGGCATCGCCAAGCGCTACGGCGTCTCGATCTCGGCGCTGATCGAGGTCAACGCCCTGAAGAACGGCCAGCAGATCAAGCCGGGCCAGCAGCTCTACCTGCCGGCCGGCGTGCCTGCCTCCAAGATCGCCCGCGAGAGCCAGCGCGAGCAGCCGCGCGAGGCCCAGCGCATGGCCCCGCCCGCCTCTACCGCGTCGCTCAAGGGCGGAGCCCCCGCGCCCGCCTCTCCCGCGCTCGCCTCCAAGCCCGGCTGGGGTGGGCAGCACACCATGAAGCAGGGCGAGTCGCTCTACGGCATCGCCCGCAAGCACAACGTGTCGCTGGCCGAGCTGCAGCGCGTCAACGGCATCACCTCGCCGACCTCGGTGCGCGCCGGCACGGTGCTGTCCGTTCCCGGCAGCGCCGGCGCCGACGCGGCACCCACGCGCGCCGCTACCGCGCCCAGCGCTCCGCCGCGCGCGGCGCAGGCCGTGCTGCCGGCGAACCAGCCGCGGGTGATCAACGCCACCGGCGAGCAGAAGACGGCAGCGATCGGCACCCAGCGCAACGACGCCGGCGAGCCCGCACCGACAGCGTCGCCGGCGCCCCAGGCAACCGCAGCCGCCGCGCCCGGCAAGTTCCGCTGGCCGGCCAGGGGCCGCGTCATCGCCTCCTTCGGCAAGCGGCCCGACGGCACCCACAACGACGGCATCAACATCGCCATCCCCCAGGGCACGGACGTGCATGCCGCCGAGGGGGGCCGCGTCGCCTACGCCGGCAACGAGCTCAAGGGCTACGGCAACCTGGTGCTGATCCGTCACGACAACGGCTGGGTGTCGGCCTACGCCCACGCCGACCAGGTCCTGGTCAAGCGCGACGACATCGTGCGCCGCGGGCAGGTGATCGCCAAGGCCGGCAAGACCGGCACCGTCGACCAGCCGCAGCTGCACTTCGAGCTGCGCCAGGGCGCCAAGCCCGTCGACCCCATGCCCCACATGGAGAGGTAGGATAGGTGTCAGACCCTCCGGGTCTGACACCATAGCTCCAGCCGCTGCGTTACGGTGTCAGACCCGGAGGGTCTGACACCCTCCTTTCCGCGTGAGGCAGAACCGCTGCCTAGCCTTACAGTCGCTGCCCAATCCGCCCCGCCAGGTCCTGGATGAACTGCCAGGCGACGCGGCCCGAGCGCGCCCCGCGCGTCATCGACCACTCGAGCGCGTCGCGCACCAGCGCCTCGTCCTTGATCTTGAGCTTGTGGTGGGCGGCGTAGCTTCGGACCATGTCGAGGAACTCGTCCTGCGTGGCGTTGTGGAAGCCGAGCCAAAGCCCGAACCGGTCCGACAGCGACACCTTCTCCTCCACCGCCTCCGACGGGTTGATGGCCGTGGAGCGCTCGTTCTCCATCATGTCGCGCGGCATCAGGTGGCGGCGGTTGGAGGTGGCGTAGAACACCACGTTCTCGGGCCGGCCCTCGATGCCGCCTTCGAGCACCGCCTTCAGCGACTTGTAGGAGGTGTCGTCCTTGTCGAAGGAGAGGTCGTCGCAGAACACGATGAAGCGGCAGTCGTCCTGGCGCAGGTGCATGAGGCAGGAGGGGAGCGAGGCGATGTCCTCGCGGTGGATCTCGACCAGCTTGAGGTCCGGCTTGCCTTTCGCCGTGCCGAGCCCGAGCTCGCGGCGCACCTCGGCGTGCGCGGCCTTCACCAGCGACGACTTGCCCATGCCGCGCGCGCCCCACAGCAGGGCGTTGTTGGCGGGCAGCCCTTGCGCGAAGCGGCGCGTATTGTCGAGCAGCTGCTCGGCGGCGCGGTCGATGCCCTTGAGCAGGCCGAGCGGCTGGCGGTTGACGTGCGCCACCGCCAGGAAGGCCTCCGGCGAGGCCTGCCACACATAGGCCTCGCCCTGCTTGAAGTCCGTCTTGGGCGGCGGCGGCGGCGCCAGCCGGTCGAGCGCGGCGGCAAGGCGCTCGAGGCGCTCGAGAATGGCCTTCTGGTCGCTCATTGTTCGGCAGGTCGCCCCTGGAAATCGGCGGATCGCCCCGCCGGGTGCGTTCTATAGACGAGCCCGGCGCCCCCGTCACCGCGACCCGTTCGGCTGGCGACAAGCCCCCCAGCGCCGTCATCATTCCCGCCACCATTGTCATTCCCGCAAGCGCGAAGCGCGCAAGCGGGAATCCAGCCGCAAACTCCGACCCAGCATGCCGCTGGATGCCCGCTCTGCGCTGCGCTTGGCGGGCATGACGCCGGCATGCCGGATCGAGCCCTGAATCGGGGCCGGGAAGTGGTTGCAATCGGGTGCCGGGACACTATAGTCCGCCCCAATCCGGGGCCCAATCTCGGGCTTGGATAGCCTCGCGGGCGGCGTGCCGCCTGTGCGGCGCAACCTCATCTTCAGGACACGACGGATGCTGATCTCGCCCGCCTATGCGCAGGGAACTGGTGGAAGCGGTGATTTCCTCATCCAGCTCGTCCCTATCCTGCTGATGTTCGTCATCTTCTACCTTCTGCTGCTGCGCCCGCAGCAGCAGAAGCTCAAGGCGCATCGCGAGCTGGTCGCCAACCTGCGCCGCGGCGACACCGTCGTCACCTCGGGCGGCATCATCGGCAAGGTCACCAAGGTGCGCGACGACAACGAGATCGAGGTCGAGATCGCCGACAATACGCGCGTGCGGGTCGTCAAGGGCACCGTGTCGGAGGTGCGCGCCAAGGGCGAGCCCGTCAAGGAAAGCGCGTGAGCGCCATTGCCGGCTCGGGCGCCCGTTCTGCCGCCGGCGCGCCGCGGCTCGCTTGAGAAGCTTTAGAGGCCGGCAGGCGGAGAGCCCATGCTGCATTTCTCGACGTGGAAGCAGGTCGCCATCATCCTCACCTGTCTGCTCGGCGTCCTGCTGGTGATCCCCAATTTCGTGTCCAAGGAGACGCTCGCGACCTGGCCGCGCTGGGTGCCGAAGACGCAGCTCACCCTCGGCCTCGACCTGCGCGGCGGCGCGCATCTGCTCCTCGCCATGGAGGTCGCCGATGTGCGCAAGGACTGGCTGAACACGTTGCGCGATGATGCCCGCAAGCGGCTGCGCGAGGCCAAGATCCCCGTCACCGCGGTCGGCATCACCAACAACGCCGTGCAAGTCAGGCTCGTCAAGCCCGAGGACACGGACGCCGCCTTCAAGTCCCTGAGCGGCCTCATCCAGCAGACCGGCAACCTCATCCTGGGCACCACCGTCACCGATCTCGAGGTGACCAAGGCGGACGGCGGCGTGATCCGCATCGCCCCGACCGAGGCCGGCCTGCAGCATCGCATCTCCAGCGCCATCAGCGCCGCCATCGAGACGGTGCGCCGGCGCGTCGACGCCATGGGCACCACCGAGCCAAACATCGTGCGCCAGGGCAGCGCGCGCATCCTCGTGCAGGTGCCGGGCCTGCAGGATACCGCCCAGCTCAAGGAGCTGATCGGCAAGACCGCGCGGCTGAGCTTCCACGAGGTGCATCCGGCGATGTCCGCCGAGGAGGGGCGCCAGCGCCCGCCCACCGGCTACAAGGTCTACGAGTCCGACGACCGCGAGGAGGGCGCCCAGCTCCTCAACGAGACGCCCGTCGTCCGCGGCGACGAGCTCGTCGACGCCCAGCCCGCCTTCGACCAGCGCACCAACGAGCCGATCATCACCTTCCGCTTCAACAACGCGGGCGCGCGCAAGTTCGGCAACTTCACCAAGGACCACGTCAACCGCCCGTTCGCCATCCTGCTCGACGACAAGATCATCTCCGCCCCGGTCATCCGCGAGCCGATCCTTGGCGGCACTGGCCAGATCAGCGGCAGCTTCACGGTCGAGACCGCCAATCAGCTTTCCATCCAGCTGCGTTCCGGCGCGCTGCCCGCCAAGCTCACCATCGTCGAGGAGCGCACCGTCGGTCCCTCGCTCGGCGCCGACTCCATCGATGCCGGCTCGCGCGCCGGCATCATCGGCGCCATCGCCACCATCGTCCTGACGATCCTCGCCTACGGCACCTTCGGCATCTTCGCCTGCATCGGCCTCATCACGCACGGCGTGCTCACCGTCGCCCTAATGGGCCTGGCCGGCTCCGCACTGACGCTGCCCGGCATCGCCGGCCTGGTGCTCGGCATCGCCATGGCGGTCGACGCCAACGTGCTGATCTACGAGCGCATCCGCGAGGAGGTCCGCGCCGGCCGGACGCCGATCGCGGCCATCGATGCCGGCTTCACCCGCGCCTTCATCACGATTGCCGACTCCCAGCTCACCACGCTCGCCTGCGCCCTGGTGATGTTCTGGCTGGGGTCGGGTCCCATCCGCGGCTTCGCCGTGACGCTCACCATCGGCATCTGCACCTCGATCTTCGCCTCCGTCACCGTCGTGCGGCTGCTGATCTACTACTGGCTCAACGCGAACAAGCGCGGGCGCCTTACCGAGCTGCCGGTCTAACAAGGGCACCAGCCATGCGGTTTCTCCCCAATCCCTTGCGGTTCATCCCCAACTTCAAGGGCTTCGACTTTTTCCCGCACGATCTGCGGCTGCCTTTCATGAGCTACAAGGGGCTGTGTCTCGGGCTGTCGATCGTGGGCATCGTGCTGTCGCTGCTGATCATCGGCGTGCGGGGCTTCAACTACGGCGTCGACTTCAAGGGTGGGTCGATGCTGGAGGTGCAGTCGAAGTCGGGCCCGGCCGACATCGCGGCGCTGCGCGAGAAGCTCGGCAAGCTGGGGCTCGGCGCCGTCCAGATCCAGGGCTTCGGCGCACCGAGCGACGTGCTGATCCGCGTCGAGGAGCAGCCGGGCGGCGAGGCCGCCCAGCAGGCCGCGCTCGCCAAGGTCATGACTGCGCTGGCGGACCAGTATACGCAACGGCGCATCGAGGTCGTGGGGCCGGCAGTATCGAGCGAGCTCAGGCTGACGGGCATCATCGCGGTCGTGGTCGGCATGCTCGCGATCAGCGCCTACGTCTGGTTCCGATTTGAATGGCAGTTCGCTGTCGGCGTGGTGCTGTCGCTGGCGCACGACGTGCTGCTGGTGGCGGGCATCTTCTCCCTCTTCCATCTCGAGTTCGATCTTTCCATCGTCGCCGCGCTGCTCACCATCCTCGGCTACTCCGTCAACGATTCGGTGGTGGTGTCCGACCGCATCCGCGAGAACCTGCGCAAGTACAAGCGCATGGACCTCGACGAGCTCCTCAACCTGTCGATCAACGAGACGCTCTCGCGCACCATCCTCACGGGCGTCACCGCCATCGTCGTGCTGATCTCGCTCTACATCTTCGGCGGCGAGGTGATCCGCAACTTCAACCTCGCCATGCTGCTCGGCGTCGTCATCGGCACCTACTCGTCGATCTTCATCGCCGCGCCGCTGCTGGGCTACCTCGGCGTCAAGCGCGAGTGGGTGGGCGCAGCGGTCAAGCCGGCCGCCGGCAGCGCTGCCCGCAAGGCCCGGCGCGAGAACATGGCGTTCAAATGAAGGAGCCGTCGGCGCGCTATCCGGGGCGGGCGCCGATCGATGCCTACGGCAACGGCGGCTTCCGCTTCGCCGACATGAGCCACCGCGGCTCCATCCTGTGCCTGCCGAGCGGCATCTATGCCTGGCCGCCGTCCAGTGTCGCCGATCTGGGACCCGAAGCCTTTGCGCCGGCGCTGGCGGAGGGGGGCGCGCTCGGCCTGCTGCTCCTGGGCACCGGGCCCAGCCAGCACATGCCGGCGGCCGACGTGCGCCGCGCCTTCGCCGAGGCCGGCGTGACGCTCGAGGCGATGAGCACCGGCGCTGCCTGCCGCACCTACAACGTGCTGCTGGCCGAGGCTCGGCCGGTCGGGGCGGCGTTGCTGGCCGTCGAATGAGAGGCAGGAGGGGTCCATGCAGTCGATTTTCGCCAATCCGCGAGCAAGCCTGGGCGTCGGGGTCGCGGTTGCGCTGGCGGTGCTCGTCGTCTGGGTGGCGACAGCCGGCGTCGACGGCTTCGGCCTCCTCTCCTTCCTGGTGCGGCTCGTGCACGTGCTCGCCGCCATGGTCTGGATCGGCCTCGTCGTGTTCGTCAACTTCGTGCAGCTCGTCGCCCTGCAGTCGACCGACGACCAGGGCCGCGAGTTCCTGCACAAGGCCATCGTGCCCAACGTGGCGTGGTGGTTCCGCCATGCCTCGACGCTGGCGGTCGTATCCGGCGCGCTCCTGCTTGTGACGACCGGCTACCTCCTGCCCAATCTCGTCTACGGCGCCGGCGTCTACGTGCCGCCCTCGCGCGCCTGGCTGATCGGCGCGGGCGTGCTCGGTGGGCTGGCCATGTGGATGTTCGTGCACATGTACATCTGGCCCAGCATGCAGGTGGTGCTCGGCGTGCGCCCCGGCGATGCCGACGCCAAGGCACGGGCCCGTACGCGCGTCGTCACCTTCGCCAGGCTCAATCTCATTCTCGCCGTGCCGGTCACGCTCGCCATGGCGGCGGCGGCCCACCTCTACTGACGTGGCGGAGAAGAGCGCCACCGCCGACGACCCCATCCCAGGCAATGCCGAGACCATTGCTGCCGCCGCCCGCGCGGGCGAGCCCGACCGCTACCTCGCCGCGCTGCTGAGCCCGGCGCCCGCGCGGCCCGCGCTTCTCGCATTGGCGGCGTTCTCGGCCGAGATCGGCCGCGTGCCTTTCGTCGCCGCCAACGAGCCCGCCATCGGCGAGATCCGCCTGCAGTGGTGGCGCGAGGCGCTGGACCCGGCTCGGCCCCCCGCGCTCACCGGATCGCCGATTGCCGACGCGCTGCAAGCCGCGGCCGAGCGGTACGGCCTTTCCCGCGGCCGGCTCGAAGACATGATCGATGCGCGCTCCCTGGACGTCTGCGGCGAGGTGCCGGCCGACGACGCGGCTCTGCGCGACTACCTGTGGAAAAGCGAGGGCGTGCCGTTCGCCCTTGCTGCCCGCGTCGTGGCGCCCGCCGTTCCTGCGGAGGAGACGGACCCTGCCGCAGCGGAGTGCGGCCACGCCTACGGTTTGGCGCGCCTGCTGCTGGGGTTGCCGCGGGCCTTGTCGCAGGGGCACATGCCGTTGCCGCGCTCGCGGCTCGGTCTGGCCGGGGTCGGCCAAGAAGACCTGCTGGCCGGCAACGCCGGCGTCGGCGTTGCCGGGTTGCTCGCCGACCTGCGCGGCGAATGCCGCGCCGCCCTAGTCACGAGCCGGCGACATGTGGCTAATCTGCCGCGCGAGATTCGCGCCGCTTTCCTTCCTTTGGCCTTGGTCGAACCCTATTTGCGGGCATTGGAACGGCCGGGCCGCGACCTTTTGCGCGGCGCGGTCGAGATCGTGCCACTCGTGCGGGTCTACAGGATTGCGATGGCTCACTGGCGCGGGCGCGTATGAGGCGCGCTGACCGCGGGAGCCGGGACCCCGACGGGGCGAGCGGCGGCTTGAGGGATGAGCCGATGCGGATCGATTTTGGCCGAAGCCTGTGCCTCGCGCTTGCCGTCGTGCTGGCCGCCACGCTGGCGCAGCTGTCGGCCGCCATTGCCGAGCCGCGCATCGTGTGGCACGTCGAGAACCCCTTCCGGTTCTTCCTCGACGCGGCCGACACGCATGTGCACCGCGCCACCTGGGCGAGCCTCTCGGAGGCCGATCGCCGCCGTCCCGTGTCGGCGGCGGAGCGCGTGCTGGGCGAGCGCCATCCCGACGGCTGGGCGGCGACCGTGTTCGCCAACACCTGCTGGAACTACGCGGCCAATCGCTATTCCTGCCAGGACCGCCGCGACTACCTCAATCCCAAGAGCCACACCATCCTGGTGCGCATCGAGGGGCTCGACGACTCCCAGACCGTGGACTGCTCCTGGTTCACCTCGCCGCGCGGGAAGGGCCAGCGCGGCAAGGCTGTCACGCTCCCCTGCGACACGCCGGTGCAGCTCGACATCCCCTATCCCGCCGGCGCCTGGGTCAGCGTCGAGATCGGCGGCCGGCAGGTGGCGGAGGCGGCGGCCCGCGTCACGGACCTGTTCGTCGTCGGCATGGGCGACAGCTTCGCATCCGGCGAAGGCAACCCGGACGTGCCCGTGCGCTTCTCGCCCGACCGCACGACCGACTACGGCGTCGGCTCCAACGGCATGGCGCTCTCCGGCTATCCCGCCCGCATCGGCGACTGGCGCGACATCGGCGACCGCAAGTTCATCGAGGAGAACGCCCGATGGCAGGACCAGGCCTGCCATCGCTCGCTCTATTCCCACCAGCTGCGGACCGCGCTGCAGCTCGCCGTGGAGGATCCGCATCGCGCCGTGACGTTCGTGGGCGTGGCCTGCTCGGGCGCCGAGACCACCTTCGGGCTGTTCCTCGAGTACAAGGGCAACGAGTGGGTGCCCAACCCGCCGGACCTGCCGCAGATCTCGGCCGTCGCCGAGGCCCAGTGCGGCGGCAGCGGCGCGCGCGACTACGACCTGCCCGAGGCCTATCACATCAACAACAGGATCCCCGAGCTCAAGGGCGGCCTCGTGCTCAAGAAGTGCGATCCCGAGAAGGCGCGCAAGATCGATTTGCTGCTCCTCTCCCTCGGCGGCAACGACATCGGCTTCTCGCGGCTGCTGGCCAACTCGGTGCTGGCCGACAAATCGATCCTGCGGCGGCTCGGCGGCTGGTTCGGCCACGTGCACGGCATGGCGGAGGCCACCGACCAGCTCGATGCCCTGGACGATCGCCTGAAGTCCGTGAACCGCGCGCTGCACTACCTGCTGCATGTGCCCTGGCCGGAGTCGGACCGCATCATCCTTGCGGGCTATCCGCCGATGGCGGTGCTCGACGACGGCAAGACGGTGTGCCCCGACGGGTCGGCGGGCATGACCGTGCTGCCGGAGTTCGCGCTGAGCGAGGTCAAGGCGCGCGAGGGCGTCACGGCGGCGGAAAGGCTCAACGCCATCATGCGCGACAGCGCGCGCCAGCATTCCTGGTCGTTCGTCGACGCCCATCGCGCGGTCTTCGGCGGACGCGGCCTGTGCGCGGGCCAGGGCAACGGTCCCTGGACCATGGCCGACGAGCTGCGCATCCCCCGCAAGGGCAACGGCGAGTGGGAGCCGTTCACTCCCTCCAATTGGCGTGCCTATGCGCCGCGCCAGCGCCTGTTCCGCACGCCCAACGATGCCTTCATGACCGGCAACTTCCACGTCGCCCAGTCGGTGATGCAGAAGGTGCTCAACGCGCAGGGCTACGCCTGGATCCAGCTGCTGCTGGCGAGCGTCTACTCCGGTGCCTTCCACCCCTCGGCCGAGGGGCAGGCCGTCATCGCCGACGCCATCGTCGACAGGGCGCGCGCGGTGCTCGCCAAGTACGAGGCGCGCGCCCGCGCCTCCAAGCGCGTCGACTTGGGCTCCTCCGATCAGGACGGGCAGTGAGTCGATCCCCTCTCCCCATCATGATGGGGAGAGGGAGCATCGCCCGCGAATCCGTGCTAACCCTTGTACGCACACGAGGTGTCGACTGGTCGCGGCCCGAATGTACAATTGCAAGAAGTGCCCGGGGTACTGCTGCTCCTATCCGCTGATCGCGCTCAACAAGCGCGACGTGGAGCGTCTTGCCAGGCATTTCGGCATCTCCTTCCGCAAGGCCAGGGCCAAGTTCACGGTGGAGCGCTGGGGCGCCAAGTACTCCATGCGCCGCAAGAAGGACGAGATCTTCGGCGGCGTGTGCCGCTTCTTCGACACCGAGAAGCGCTGCTGCACCATCTACGAGGCGCGTCCCTCGCTGTGCCGCAGCTTCCCCGGCGGCCGCTGCGGCTACTACGACTTCCTGGCCTTCGAGCGCCGCGCCCAGGAGGACGACGAGTTCATCGCCACCACCAACAACAAATGACCCGTCCGCCCTTCAAACGCTTGGTTACTGAGCGTCGCGTTGCAGAAGAAGCGGCGTGCGCCGAAGTTGACGCCGCCGACCTGTCGTGGGCCGGGGCATACATCGCAAGGGGGCTTGCCGATGCTGAGGCCGGGCGAACGGTTCCGGCCGACATCGTGCATGCCGAACTGCGCGCCCGTTTCGGCACCAAACGAGGTTGATTGGCGACGGCGCGTCCCCAGGCGTTTCATCGGTATTGTCGTCGTCTCGTTGACTTGGGCACGCTCGCGCGTATCATCGCGGCGGTCCATACGACACTTGCGGAAGAGACTCCGCCGTTTTGCCAGGCGAAACGGTGGGGCGCCGAAGGAGCAACCGCCCCGGAACCTCTCAGGCAAATGGACCGCAAGTTGATGGCACTCTGGAAAGCAGCCGGCCCACCCGCCGGCTCACCGAAGGGGTAAGGCGGCTGGGCAGTAGACCCTGACGCTGAAATCTCTCAGGTCCCGCGACAGAGGGGGCTTGAACTCGCGCCATCCCGGCGCGGGGTGCAAGCCCTGTGGGACTTCGAGGGGTTCGACCAGATGAGTGCCGATCCGGCTTCCGACGCGCCCCTGAAGCGCACGCCCCTCTACGCGGAGCACGTCGCGCTCGGCGCCAAGATGGTGCCGTTCGCGGGTTACGAGATGCCCGTTCAGTACCCCCTCGGCATCCTCAAGGAGCATCTGGCAACGCGCGCGCAAGCCGGCCTGTTCGACGTCTCGCACATGGGCCAGGCAATGCTCACCGGCCCCGATCATGCAACGACGGCCGCCGCGCTCGAGGCCCTCATTCCCGCCGACATCGTCAATCTCGCCACCGGCCGCCAGCGCTACAGCCAGCTCCTCACCGATGCGGGCGGCATCATCGACGACCTGATGGTGACGCGGCCCGCCGGCCTCGGCAGCGACGGCCGCCTGATGCTCGTCGTCAACGCCTCGCGCAAGGACGTCGACTACGCGCACATCGCCAGCCGCCTTCCGGCGAGCGTGAAGCTTCTGCCCGCGCCCGAGCGCGCGCTCCTCGCCGTGCAGGGTCCCGCCGCCGCGCGCATTGTCGGTGCGCTTTGCCCCGAGGCGCCGCAGCTCGCCTTCATGCAGGCGGTCAGCGCCCGCGTTGGCGGCTTCGACTGTCACATCTCGCGCACGGGCTACACCGGCGAGGATGGCTTCGAGATCTCGGTTGCCGCCGCCGACGCGGTCGGCCTGTGGCGGCAGCTGTTGAAGGACGATGCGCTCGCGCCCGTCGGCCTCGGCGCGCGCGACTCGCTGCGGCTGGAAGCCGGCCTGTGCCTCTATGGCCACGACATCGACGAGACCACGAGCCCCATCGAGGCGGGTCTCGCGTGGTCGATCCAGAAGCGGCGCCGCGTCGAGGGCGGTTTCCCCGGCGCCAGGCGCATCCAGGACGAGCTCGCCAACGGCCCCAAGCGCCGCCGCGTCGGCATCAGGCCCGAGGGCCGCGCCCCCGCGCGCGAGCGTACCGACATCCAGTCGCCGAAGGGTGAGCGCATCGGCGTCGTCACCTCGGGCGGCTTCGGCCCGAGCGTGAACGGCCCCGTCGCCATGGGCTATGTCGAGGCCGCCCACGCCAAGCTCGGCACCCCGCTCAGCCTCATGGTACGCGGCAAGGCGCTTCCCGCCGCCGTCGCCCCGCTGCCGTTCGCCCCGCATCGCTACGCCCGCAAGACCTGACCGAGGGAGACTTCATGGCCACCGAGCGCTTCACCAAGGACCACGAGTGGATCCGCATCGACGGCGGCATCGCCACCGTCGGCATCACCGCGCACGCGCAGACGCAGCTGGGCGACGTCGTGTTCGTCGAGCTGCCCGACGTCGCGCGCAAGGTGGCGCAAGGCGATGCGGTGGCCGTCGTGGAGAGCGTCAAGGCGGCGAGCGACGTGTTCGCGCCCATCACCGGCGAGGTCGTCGAGACCAACAACGACATCGTCGGCCAGCCGGCTCTCGTCAACGAGGACGCCGAGGGCAAGGCGTGGTTCTTCAAGCTCAAGGTCGCCAACGCCGCGGAGCTCGACGCCCTCATGGACCGCGCCGCCTACGAGGCCTTCGTCAAGGAATCGTCCTGATGCGCTATCTGCCGCTCACCGACGCCGACCGCCGGGCCATGCTGGCGAGGATCGGCGTCGCCGACATCGACGCCCTGTTCGCCGACATCCCCAGGGACAAGCGGCTCACGAGCCTCGTCGACCTGCCCGAGGCCCAGGGCGAGATGGAGGTGGAGCGGGCGCTGGGCCGGCTCGCTGCAAAGAACACGGCCGCAGGCTCGGTGCCGTTCTTCGTCGGCGCCGGGGCCTACAAGCACCACGTGCCCGCCACCGTCGATCACCTGATCCAGCGCTCGGAGTTCCTGACCTCCTACACGCCCTATCAGCCGGAGATCGCCCAGGGCACGCTGCAGTACCTGTTCGAGTTCCAGACCCAGGTCGCCATGCTGACGGGCATGGAGGTGGCGAACGCCTCCATGTACGACGGCTCGACCGCGGCGTCCGAGGCCGTGCTGATGGCGCACCGCGTCACCCGCCGCAACAAGGCGGTGCTCTCGGGCAACCTGCACCCGCATTACCGCGAGACCATCGAGACGGTCTCGCGCATGGCGGGCCACGAGATCGTGGCGCCCCCGCCGCACGGTGCCGCCGAGGACCTCGGCAGCAAGATCGACTCCAGCGTCTCGTGCGTGGTCGTGCAGAACCCCGACGTCTTCGGGCAGGTGCGCGACCTGACGCCGATCGCCAAGGCCGCACAGGCCGCCGGCGCGCTGCTGGTCGTCGTCGTGACGGAGGTCGTCTCGCTCGGCCTCGTCGAGCCGCCGGGCGCCATGGGCGCCGACATCGTCGTCGGCGAGGGCCAGGGGATCGGCAACGCGCTCTCCTTCGGCGGTCCCTACGTCGGCCTGTTCGCCACGCGCCAGAAGTACCTGCGGCAGATGCCGGGCCGGCTGTGCGGCGAGACCGTGGATAAGGAGGGCCGGCGCGGCTTCGTGCTGACGCTCTCCACCCGCGAGCAGCACATCCGCCGCGAGAAGGCGACCTCCAACATCTGCACCAACTCCGGCCTGTGCGTGCTGGCCTTCACCATCCACATGAGCCTGCTCGGCGAGGCGGGGCTGCGGCGGCTCGCCCGCATCAACCACGCCAACGCCGTGGCACTCGCGGACATGCTTGGGAAGGTGCCGGGCCTAAGCGTGCTCAACGACACCTTCTTCAACGAGTTCACGATCCGCGTGCCGGGCGATGCGGCCGAGGTGATCGAGAAGCTCGCCAGGAAGGGCGTGCTCGGCGGCGTGCCGGCCTCGCGGCTTTCACCTGACAATGCCGATCTGCGCGACCTCATCATCGTCGCCTGCACCGAAGTCAACACCGACGCCGACCGCAAAGCCTACGTGAAGGCCCTGCAGGCGGTGCTGAAATGAGTCGTGAGATCGTAGGGCGCAATAGCGAAGCGTATTGCGCCGTTCCAGATCAACTCGGCGCAATACGGCTTACGCCTATTGCGCCCTACGCCGCCGGTCGCCGGGAGGTACTGCCATGCTGAACCGACAGGGACGGCCGACGGGGCCGGGCGCGGCGGAGGCCGCAAGCGGCGAGACCTTCAGCGGCAACCGCGGGCTCGCCATCGAGGAGGCGCTGATCTTCGAGGTCGGCCGCACGGACACCACGGGCGTCGACCTGGCGGAGCCCGCGAAATTCACCTCGCGCCTCGGCGCACTCGAGCGCAAGGCGCCGATCGGCCTGCCGGGCCTCAGCGAGCCCGAGGCCATGCGCCACTACGTGCGCCTCTCCCAGAAGAACTTCGGCATCGACACCGGGCTGTTCCCGCTCGGCTCCTGCACCATGAAGCACAACCCGCGCCTCAACGAGCGCATGGCGCGGTTGCCGGGCTTCGGCGACATCCATCCCCTGCAGCCGCTCTCTACCGTCCCGGGCGCCATCGAGCTGATCGGCGAGCTGTCGCGCTGGCTCAGCGAGCTCACGGGCATGCCCGCCATCGCCATGACGCCCAAGGCGGGCGCTCACGGCGAGCTGTGCGGCATGATGGCGATCAAGGCGGCGCTGGCGGCGCGCGGCGAGCCGCGCTCGGTCGTGCTGGTGCCCGATTCCGCGCACGGCACCAATCCGGCGACCGCGGCGCTGCTGGGCTATCGCGTCGAATCGGTGCCAGTGCGCCCGGACGGCACCGTCGATCCCGAGGAGGTGAAGAAGCGGCTCTCGCCCGAGGTTGCCGCCATCATGCTCACCAACCCCAACACCTGCGGCCTGTTCGAGCGCGATGTGGTGGGCATTGCCGACGCCGTGCACGCGGCCGGCGCCTACTTCTACGCCGACGGCGCCAACTTCAACGCCATCGTCGGCAAGGTGCGCCCCGGCGACCTCGGCGTCGACGCCATGCACATCAACCTGCACAAGACGTTCTCGACGCCGCACGGCGGCGGCGGCCCCGGCGCCGGGCCGGTGGCGCTGTCGGCCGCGCTCGCCCCGTTCATGCCGGTGCCCTACACGATCGCCGACGCCAAGGGCGTCCGGTACGTGGAGCACATCGTCCCCTCCCCCCTTGCGGGGGAGGGGACGATGTGCTC
>Ga0247829_10000063_pt1 | contig 27185 bp, 32 predicted proteins | sample 12C_Control_Day4_FD_207765 | JGI IMG/M metagenome (GOLD analysis project Ga0247829, IMG submission 207765) | Soil microbial communities from agricultural site in Penn Yan, New York, United States - 12C_Control_Day4 | ecosystem: Environmental > Terrestrial > Soil > Agricultural land | place... | reverse complement strand
TGCCGGCCGAGATCCGCAACAAGGTCATGGAGAGCCGGCACCTCGACAAGGAGGAGCTCGTGGCCTCCCACAAGATCCTGCACGCACGGGGCCTAACCGTGCCGCATTGGCCAAAGGAGTGGGGCGGCGCCGACTGGACGCCGGTGCAGCACTACATCTACACCGAGGAGCTGCAGTACAACGGCGTGCCGCAGCCGCTGCCCTTCAACGTGTCTATGTGCGGTCCCGTCGTCATCGCCTTCGGCACCGAGGAGCAGAAGAAGCGCTTCCTGCCGCGCATGGCGGCGCTGGACGACTGGTGGTGCCAGGGCTTCTCGGAGCCCGGCGCCGGCTCCGACCTTGCGAGCCTCAAGACCACGGCCGTGCGCCAGGGCGACCACTACATCGTCAACGGCCAGAAGACCTGGACCACGCTGGCGCAGTACGCCGACTGGATCTTCTGCCTGTGCCGCACCGACCCCGCCGCCAAGAAGCAGCTCGGCATCTCCTTCATCCTCATCGACATGAAGACGAAGGGCATCACGGTGCGGCCGATCCAGACCATGGACGGCGGCCGCGAGGTCAACGAGGTGTTCTTCGACGACGTCAAGGTGCCGGTCGAGAACCTGATCGGCCAAGAGCACCGCGGCTGGGACTGCGCCAAGTTCCTGCTCGGCAACGAGCGCACGGGCATTGCCCGCGTCGGCTACTCCAAGCAGCGCGTGCAGCGCATCAAGGAGCTCGCCTCCCAGGTCAAGGCCGGCGACAGGCCGCTGATCGACGACGAGCGCTTCCGCGAGAAGGTGGCGGCCGTCGAGGTGGAGCTCAAGGCGCTGGAGATGACGCAGATGCGCGTGCTGTCCGAGGACCGCAACCGCAAGGACCGGCTGCCCAACCCGAAGTCGTCGATCCTCAAGATCAAAGGCAGCGAGATCCAGCAGCGCACCACCGAGCTGTTGCTCGAGATCGCGGGACCTCTGGCGCTGCCCTATCAGCCCGAGGCCGACGACCCCGAGTTCGGCTCCAACGAGCCGCCGCTCGATCTCGACTGGGCGGCACCGGCGGCGCCGGCCTATTTCAACTACCGCAAGACCACCATCTACGGCGGCTCCAACGAGATCCAGCGCAACATCCTGGCCAAGGCTGTGCTGGGCTTCTGAGTAGAGTCCCCTCTCCCCATTCGTCTTCCGAATGGGGAGAGGGTTAGGGTGAGGGGCGGCGCAGGCCGAGCGATGAGTTTGACGCGGCCCCTCACCCCGACCCTCTCCCCGCTTGCGGGGAGAGGGGGATCACGCAGCGTGGAGTAGCAGCGTATGACCATCGAAACCTGGCTGGCGTTCGCGGCGGCGACCACCATTCTGTTGGTGATCCCCGGTCCAACGATCCTGCTGGTCGTCTCCTATGCGCTGGGTCAAGGCATGCGCACGGCGCTACCCGTCGCGGTGGGCGTGGCGCTGGGCGACTTCACGGCCATGACGCTGTCCATCCTGGGCGTCGGCGCGCTGCTCGCCGCATCCGCCACGCTGTTCACCGTCCTGAAGTGGCTGGGCGCAGCCTATCTCGTGTGGCTCGGCATCCAGCTGTGGCGCGCCGGCGGCGCGCCGAACGCGCAACCGCGCGCGGATGCGGCACCCGCGTGGCGCATGCTGGGCCATGCCTGGCTGGTGACCGCGCTCAATCCGAAGGGCATCACCTTCTTCGTCGCGTTCCTGCCCCAGTTCCTCGACCGCAACGGCGACTTCTGGACCCAGATGCTGATCTTCGAGGCGACCTTCATTTGCCTCGCCTTCGCCAACGCCATCGGCTATGCGCTCGTCGCCTCGCGGGCGCGCACGCTCATCAGCAGCGCGCGCGCCGTCGGAATATTCAACCGTATCGGGGGCACATTGCTGATCGGCGCCGGCATCGCCGCTGCCGGCGTACGCAGCTCGCAATAAGAACCAGCGATCGCAATTCGCTGGTCCGACGGGGAGGACGTGAATGGACTTCGATCTCAACGACGAGCAGCGTCAGCTGAAGGACAGCCTCGACCGCCTGCTGGCCGACAGCTACGGCGAGCTCGCTAAGCGCCACGGCTACATGAAGGAGCCGAAGGGCTACAGCGCCGCGCTGTGGAAGCAGTACGCCGACCTCGGGCTGCTGGCGGTGCCGTTCGCGGAGGAGCATGGCGGGCTGGGCCAGGGCCTCACCGAGACGATGATCATCGCCGAGGGCTTTGGCCGGGCGCTCGCGCTCGAGCCGTATCTGGCAACCGTCGTGCTTGCCGGCGGCGCGCTCCGCCATTCCGGCAACGACGCCCTGCTCAAGGAGCTGGTGCCCGCAATCGTCGAGGGCAGGACGACCCTGGCGCTGGCGCACCAGGAGCGGCAGGCGCGCTACGACGTTGCCGACACGGCCACCACCGCGCGCTCCGACGGCAAGGGCGGCTACACGCTCGAGGGCGAGAAGGCCGTCGTGCTGCACGGCGATCATGCCGACAAGCTGATCGTCACCGCGCGCGCCCAGGGCGGCCGCGCCGACCGCGGCGGCATCGGTCTGTTCCTGGTCGACGCCAAGGCCAGCGGCGTGACGCGGCGCGGCTATCCCACGCAGGACGGCATGCGCGCCGCCGACGTGACGCTGTCGGCCGTGCGCGTCGGTCCCGAGGCCGTGGTGGCGGGCCCGGACAAGGGGCTTGGCGTCCTGGAGCGCGTGATCGACGAGGCAATCGCGGCGCTGTCGGCCGAGGCGGTGGGCGCCATGGGAGGGCTGCAAGAGCTCACCGTGGACTACCTCAAGACGAGGAAGCAGTTCGGCGTGCCGATCGGCTCGTTCCAGGTGCTGCAGCACCGCGCCGTCGACATGCTGACCGCGCTGGAGCAGGCGCGCAGCATGGCCTACTACGCCACCATGATGGCGGCCGAGCCCGACGCCGGCCAGCGCCGCAAGGCCATGTCGGCGGCCAAGGTGCAGATCGGTCGGGCGGCCAAGCACATCGGCCAGGAGGCGATCCAGCTGCACGGCGGCATCGGCATGACCATGGAGTACAAGGCCGGCCACTACTTCAAGCGGCTGACCATGATCGACCTGGCCTTCGGCGACGCCGACCATCACCTGCGCGAGCTGGCTAGGGCCGGCGGCCTCGGCTGACAACGACCGACGCCCCGATAGAGTGGTGTGATCGGCGGGAATTGCAGACCGGACCCGCCGCGAACGGACTTTGCACACGGTTTCATTCCGTGGATAACGTCACCGGCGCCGGATGGCCGGCCGCCCACGTCTGCGCGTGCGCTCAGGGAGGGACAGCGAATGGCCGCCTCGCAACAAGCAAGCACCCGCGCCGGGGCGGCGCCTGCGATGGACTTCGACGTCATCGTCATCGGCGCCGGCATGTCCGGCCTCTACCAGCTCTACCGGCTGCGCGAGCTCGGCTTCAAGGTGCGCGTGTTCGAGGCCGGCACGGGCGTCGGCGGCACCTGGTATTGGAACCGGTATCCGGGCGCCCGCTTCGATTCGGAGAGCTACACCTACCAGTATTCCTTCTCCAAGGAGCTGCTGGAGGAATGGAGCTGGTCGGAGCACTTCGCCGGACAACCCGAGACGCTGCGCTACATCAACTATGTCGCCGACAAGTTCGACCTGCGCCGCGACATCCAGTTCCGCTCCCGCGTGACCGCGGCGCACTACGACGATGCTCTCCGGACCTGGGACGTGACGCTGCAGGACGGCAGCAAGCACCGCGCGAGGTTCCTCGTCACGGCCGTCGGCCCGCTGTCGGCGCCGACCATGCCGCGCGTCGGGGGCGTGGACTCGTTCAACGGCCGGTCCTTCCACACCGCGCAGTGGCCGCACGAGCCGGTGAGCTTCGTTGGCAAGCGCGTGGCCGTGATCGGGACCGGCGCCACCGGCGTGCAGACCATCGCCGAGGTCGCCAAGACGGCGGGGCACCTTACCGTATTTCAGCGCACGCCGAACTGGTGCAAGCCGCTGCACAACGGACCCATCGACGACGCGACCCAGGCCAGGATCAAGGCCAACTACCCCGAGATGTTCCAGCGCTGCCAGGAGACGTATGCCTGCTTCATCCATACGACCGACTCGCGCGGCACGTTCGAGGTGACGCCGCAGGAGCGCGAGGCGTTTCTCCAGAGGCAGTACGCAACACCCGGCTTCGGCATGTGGCAGGGCAACTTCCGCGACATGCTGACGAACCGCGAGGCCAACGCCCTCATCAGCGATTTCGTGGCGCGCAAGATCCGCGAGCGCGTCAAGGACCCCAAGGTCGCCGACAAGCTGATCCCCAAGGACCACGGCTTCGGCACCCGCCGCGTGCCGATGGAGACCAGATACTACGAGGTCTACAACCAGCCCAACGTGGAGCTCGTCGACATCAAGGAGACGCCGATCGAGCGCATCACACCGAAGGGCATCAAGACCAGCGAGCGCGAGTACGAGTTCGACATCATCATCTACGCCACCGGCTTCGACGCCATCACCGGCAGCTTCGATCGCATCGACATCCGCGGCCTCGACGGGCTGCGTCTGAAGGACAAGTGGAAGGGCGGGCCGCAGACGTTCCTCGGCGTGCAGGTCGAGGGCTTCCCCAACATGTTCATGCTGGTCGGCCCGCACACCGCGCTCGGCAACATTCCCCGCAGCATCGAGTACAACGTCGAATGGGTGACGCGCCTGATCGGCTACATGCGCGAGCGCAACCTGACGCGCGCGGACGCCAAGCCCGAGTCCGTCGCAAGCTGGACCGACTATGTGCGAGAGAAGGCCGAGGGCCTGCTCTCCAACGAGGTCAACTCGTGGATGACCGGCATCAACTCCAACGTCGAAGGCAAGCAGACCCGCATCCTCGCCCGCTACAGCGGCAGCGCCCCTGCCTACCGCAAGCGCTGCGACGAGGTCGCAGCCCAGGGCTACCGCGAGATCGCGCTGGCCTAGCTATCGCCGCGGCAGGAACAGGACGTTGCGGTTGCGGATCGGCGAGCCCCACGTGGTGTTGCTCCCGAGAGCCCGGATCGCGGGCAGCGCCTCGATGCGCTGGCGGTCCTTGGTGACGAGCCAGGCGGCATAGCCGTAGGTGGCGCAGATCGCCTCCGCCACGGCGACGGGGTCAGCGTGCGCGCCCGTCAGCAGCTCGACGATGAGGGCCGGCCGGTCGCGCAGGATGGTCTCGCGGCCGCCCTCGAGCACCTCCATCTCGCTGCCCTCGACGTCCACCTTGACGGCGCGCACGTCGCGCAAGCCGTAGCTGTCGAGCGTGCGCACCTCGACCTGGAAGCGTTGTGCCGGCCCCTGCTCGGCGGCCCCAGCCTTCAGGCTGCCGCCCAGATGCAGCGCCATTCCCTGCTCGGAGACGGGCACCACGAACTGCGCCGTGCCGCTCCTGTTCGAGAGCGCGACCGCGTGCACGCGGGCGCGGGATCCGAGCATCGCCCGCGCGAAGGCTGCATAGTCCGGGTTGGGCTCGAACGCCTCGACGCGGGCGGCGATGCTGGCGAAGGCGTAGGCGAAGAAGCCCTGGTTGGCGCCGACATCGACAGCCGTGCCGCCCGGCGCCATGATCTCGGAGAGCACATCGAGCTCGTGCTCGCCCCACTCCGCCTCGTCCGCCAGCCGCCGGCGATAGTACAGCGCCGACGGCACCAGCCGCATGGCGAGCCGCTCTCTGAGGGGCAGGGTCACGAGCGCATCCACAAGCTCACGCGTCATCCCGGCGCCGGTCGCGAGCGAATGCGAGCGAGCGGGACCAGGCCGAGATGACGGCCGTAGTCGGCACGTGCCTCACACCACCAGCACGATCTTGCCGAAGTGGGCGTTGGCACGCATGTGGGCCAGCGCCGCCGCGGCCTCCGCCAGCGGAAAGGTCTTATCGATCGGCAGGCGCAGCTTGCCTTCCTCGACGGCGCCCCACAGGTCCTGGCGCACGAGCCGGTTGATCTCGCGCACCTCCTCGAGGCTGCGCGTGCGGAAGGTGACGCCGATGTAGTCGATGCGCTTGGCGGCGTGCAGGTCGAAGTCGAACTCGCCCTTGAAGCCGCCGAGCCGGCCGACGTTGACGATGCGCCCCAACACGGCGGCGGCCTTGAGGTTCTGGTTGGCGACGCTGGCCGATACCTGGTCGACGATCAGGTCGACACCTTTCTTGTCGGTCGCCGCCAGCACCTTCTCCGACCATTCCGGCTCCGTGGTGTCGATGGCAAGATCGGCGCCGAACTCCTTCAGCCGCTCGCGGCGCTGGGCGTTTGTGGACGACCCCATTACGAGCCGAGCGCCCTTGAGCTTGGCGATCTGCAGCCCCATCAGGCCGACGCCCGAACTCGCGCCCTGGATCAGCACGCTCTCCCCGGCCTTGAGCCGCCCCGCGGTCACCACCGCATTGTGCATGGTCTGCAGCGCCACGGGGAGCGTCGCCGCCTGCTCCCAGCTCATGTTGTTCGCAGGGATCCTGGCCACGCGGCCCCAGTCGGCGACGGCATACTCGGCATAGCCGCCGTTGCCCGAGCACATCACGCGGTCGCCGGCCTTGACGCCCTTCACCTCGGCGCCCACCGCCTCCACCTCGCCCGCGAACTCGAGCCCGAGCACCGTGCCCGCCCCGCCGGCGCTGCCGTGCATGCGGCCCGAGGCCATGATGAGGTCGGCCCGGTTGAGGCCCGCCGCCCTGACCCGCACGAGCACCTGGTTGGGGGCCGGCGCGGGCTTTTCGACCTCGCGCACCTCGACGCCCGCCGAGCCGATGACTGCCGCCTTCATGGTCCCGTCTCTCCCGTCACGTCTCGTTCTTGGCCGCGGGACGGGCGCCGTCCCGGATCGGCTCAACATAGCGAAGGTCGAGGTCCCAGGGAAAATAGATCCACGTGTCCTGCGACACCTCCGTCACGAACGTATGGCACATCGGCGCGCCGGCGGGCTTGGCGTAGACGGTGGCGAAATGCGCATCGGGCAGCATGTCGCCCACGATCTTGGCGGTCTTGCCCGTGTCGGTGAGATCGTCGATCAGCAGCACGCCTTTGCCGCGCCCGTTGCCGATGGCGAGGATCGACGGCGCAATCGTCTTCAGGACCTTCAACTCCCCCTGGCTCTTGTAGTCGTGGTAGCTCGCCACGCACACCGTCTCGATCAGCTTGAGGTCGAGCTCGCGGGCGACGATGGCCGCCGGCACCAGCCCGCCGCGCGTGATGCACACGATCGCCTCGAACGGACCCTTGTCGGCAAGACGCCACGCGAGCGCGCGGGCATCGCGATGGAATTGGTCCCAGGACACCGGATAGGACTTGCGGGAGTTGGGCATTCGAGCTCCATGGACCGGGGGCCAGTCTGCTAGAGAACTACCTACAATTACCCACTGCTTATTGCCTACCGCCCATTGCCATCCACCCTCGGGACGGCCAACTCTTGCAGGCGTTAGCCGCGAGTGCACTGCAAGAGTGCTCTCCTCCGACACCTTCAAACCGGGGCCGTACATGAGGGGAAAACATCAGTCCATGCATCAGGATCACACGCTGACCGCCGAGGAGAAGCGCTACGTCCTCGCAGCCGTCTGCATCATTGCATACACCATCTCGCTGCTGATGATGGGCGCCTCCTGGTGGAAGGCGCCGGCAATCGCACTCATGTTCGCGATGCTGTTCCTGGCGGGCTGGGGCGAGCGCTGGATCGCGCGCGGCGCTTTGATGCTGCTGGTGGCCGGATCGATGGTGTGGCTCGGGGTTCTGCCGCCGCCGACCCAGTGGCAGCCGATGGCCACCACGGTCGTGGCGTCCTTCACTCGCGGCTGAATCGCGAGGCTTCCTTCCGACCTTGGAGCTGATGGCTCGGCGGCAGAAAGCGCTGGCGAGCCTGTGCCTGCTGATTAGTACGAATGCCCGCATTTTGAGCACAAAAAGGGCTTTTCGCGGAACTCCAGACCCCTGATAAGCTGTTCTGCCCGTGAGCGAGGCAGAGACCAGCAGCAGCTCACGAACGAGTTCAACAGGGGTAATGCGAGGGAAGCGTTTCATGATCCGCCAAATCCGCCTCCGAAATTGTGTCGCAGCAGCGTGCGCCAGCCTGGTTGTCTTCGGTGCAGCCGGCGCCGCACTGGCCCAGACGCCCGTCAAGTTCACCCTCGACTGGCGCTTCGAGGGCCCGGCCGCCCCGTTCACTCTCGCGCTCGACAAGGGGTACTTCAAGGCCGAGGGGCTCGACGTCACGATCGACACCGGGTCGGGCTCGCGCGAGTCGATCCCGCGCGTCGCCTCCGGCACCTACGACATCGGCGCCGGCGACGTGAACTCGCTGATCCGCTTCCGCGACGAGAATCCCACGATCGACCTCAAGGCCGTGATGATGGTCTACGACCGGCCGCCGTTCGCAATCGTCGGGCGCAAGAGCAAGGGCATCTCCGCCGATCCCAAGAGCCTGGCGGGCAAGAAGTTCGGCGCTCCCGCCGCCGACGGCGCCTACGCGCAATGGCCGATCTTCAAGTCGGTCAACAAACTCGACGACAGCTCCATGAAGTTCGAGAACGTCGGCTTTCCCGTGCGCGAGCCGATGCTGGCCTCCGGCGACGTCGATGCCGTGTTCGGCTTCTCGTTCTCGGTGTTCATGAACCTGAAATCGCGCGGCCTGCCCGTCGACGACATCGTGCTCATGCTCATGAGCGACCATGGGGTGGAACTCTACGGCAACGTGCTGATGGTGAGCCCCAAGTTCGCCGCCGAGAAGCCGGACGCCGTCAAGGGCTTCATCAAGGCCGTGACCAAGGGCCTGCGCGACACCATCGCCGATCCGGCCGCCGCCACCGCCACCGTGATCAAGCGCAACGACGTGGCCAAGGCCGAGGTGGAGAAGGAGCGGCTCGAGCTGTCGCTCAAGCAGAACTTCGTCACGCCCTGGGTCAAGGCCAACGGCTACGGCGGCATCGACAAGGCCCGCTTCGCCAAGTCGATCGACCAGATCGGCCTCACCTTCACCTTCAAGAACAAGCCGAAGGTGGAGGACATCTTCACCGAGGCGTTCCTGCCGCCCCCCGCCGACCGTAAGGTGCAATAGGGGAAGCCGTATTGCACCGATAGCCGGAACAACGGCGCAATACGCTTCGCTATTGCGCCCTACGCCGGGATCCCACAGAGGCACCTTGACCGGCTTCGTCGAGATCGATGGCGTCACCCACGCCTACGGCGGGGACAGCGGCGTCATCGCCGTCGACAAGCTCACCCTGTCGATCGAGGAGGGCGAGTTCGCCGCCGTGGTCGGCCCCTCCGGCTGCGGCAAGTCGACTCTCATGAAGCTCGTCACGGGGCTGCAGTTTCCCCAGACCGGCACCATCAAGGTCGGCGGCCAGAAGGTGACGGGCCCCCTCAAGATCGCCGGCATGGCCTTCCAGGCGCCGAACCTGCTGCCCTGGCGCAGGACGCTCGAGAACATCCTGCTCCCCCTCGAAATCGTGCAGCCCCACCGCAGCCGCCTGCGATCCGAGCGCGCGGCCTACATCGCCAAGGTCGAGGCCCTGCTGGCCCAGGTCGGCCTCGCGGGGCTCGGCAGCAAATACCCGTGGGAGCTGTCGGGCGGCATGCAGCAGCGCGCCTCGCTGTGCCGCGCGCTGATCCACGAGCCGCGCCTGCTGATGCTGGACGAGCCGTTCGGCGCCCTCGACAGCTTCACGCGCGAGGAGCTGTGGTGCGTGATGCGCGACCTGCATGCGGCCCGCCCCGTCACCATCGTCCTCGTCACCCACGACCTGCGCGAGGCGGCGTTCCTCGCCGACCGCATCTTCTGCATGAGCTCGCGACCGGGCCGCATCATCGCCGAGCGCCGCATCCCCTTCCCGCGCCCGCGCAGCCTCGAGGTCACCTACACGACCGAGTTCACCGACATCGTCCACGAGCTGCGCTCGCAGATCGCAACCGCGAGGCAGACCACATGAGCGCGAGCCGTCAGCGCGCAGCCATCGCCGTCGCGCCCTACGTCTTCACCATCGCCTTCTTTGCGCTGTGGGAGGCGGCCTGCCGCCTCTTCAAGATCCCGCCCTACTTCCTCCCCGCCCCCAGCGTCATCGCCCAGGCCATGGCGGACTACTGGTGGCAGCTGCTGTTCCATTCCTTCCACACGCTGTGGATGACGCTCGCAGGGTTCCTGGTCGCCGTCGTGTTCGGCATCTTCCTCGGCATCGCGCTCGGCGCCTCGCGCATCGTCAATGCCGGCAGCCAGCCGCTGCTGGTCGGCTTCAACGCGATTCCGAAGGTCGCCGTGGTGCCGATCCTGATCCTGTGGTTCGGGGTCGGCTGGATCCCGCCCGTGATGACGGCCTTCCTGATCTCGTTCTTCCCGATCGTGGTCAATGTCGCCACCGGCCTCTCCACCATCGAGCCCGAGCTCGAGGACGTCATGAAGGCGCTTGGCGCCAAGAAGTGGGACATCATGGTCAAGATCGGCATCCCCCGCTCGATGCCCTACCTGTTCGCCTCGCTGAAGGTGGCCATCACGCTGGCCTACGTCGGCTCGGTGATCGCCGAGTCGATGGCTTCGCGCTACGGCATCGGCAACCTGATCACGCGCGCCAGCGCCGACTTCAACGTGCCGCTGGTGTTTGCCGCCCTGATCGCGCTCGCCATCCTCGGCGTCATCATCTACGCCGCCACCGTCGAGCTGGAGCGCCGCACGACCGGCTGGGCCCACCGCTCCGGCGCGGGCCAGGGCTGATCGTCAGCGGCAGCGCGTCTGCCAGGGCGGCGTGCCCCCGTTCGCCGTGAACTTGCCGTCCCTGATGGAATACTCGTTGGTATCGACGTTGCGGTTCGAGACCGCGCGGATGCGCCCATCCGGGCCCTTCATCAGCGCGAACTGCCGCGTCTGCTTGAGCGAGTCGAATTTGACCACGATTTCGAGCGACTTGTCGGCTTTCACGACCGCCGTCATGACGGCGCTGGAATCCTGATTGTTGCCGAAGTTGCGGTCGTGAAACAGCTTGCCGTCGCGCACGACGTAGTTGAGGTCGGGATTGCTTTGGCTCCTCGGCTGCACGCAGTCGAGCCGCCAGGTGCCGACTAGGCCCCACTTCCGCGCTACCTCGGCCGTCGTCTGAGCCTGCGCGGCCTGCCCCGCCACAACCACCGAGAGAAGCGCAAAAGCGACAGAACGAGCAAGTGCAGCCATCGCATCCCCCTACGTCAGTCCCCGCCCGCAGCATCCCGGAAAACGCGCGTCGGGGCAACTGCTGCGGCGGGAACTCCCCGCGCCATGCCCGCCCAGCGCAGCGCCGAGCGGGAATTCAACCCCGGGCTCCAGCGACGCGCCTCTTGGCTGGATTCCCGCTGAGGCGCTCCGCGCTCGCGGGAATGACGGTGCGTCAGGGGCGCGGCTCGCGTTTGCGGCCGAGCAGGCGGACCAGGAACCAGATCGGGAACACGATCACCGCGCCGAGCAGGAAGTACTGCACCGCCCAGCTGACAGCGTCCATGCTGAGGTTCATGACGTTGCGGATCAGATGCTGCAGCCGCTCGATGAGGTTGAACGGCGTGATGCCGAGCACCGAGAAGATGATGCCGACCACGACGGACAGCAGCACAAGACGGAGCAGCGTGCCGGCGACGCTGTCGCCGAAGAACTGGCGGCGGTCCATGGGCAAATCCTCGAGCTTGCGGTGCGCCTTTGCGCGCGCATTGCCGACGCGCACTGTGGGCGCACTGGCGCCCGAATTGGCATTAGCATAGTGCTCTCGTTCGCAACAGCCCGCCGGTAACCCGCAACGCATGCGCGCCAGACCCCAACCTGCGAGACCCCTGCGTCGGGCCGACGAGGTGGCCGCCGTGCGCCGGGCCGACCCGGTGCCCGCGCTGCCCCCCGAATTTCGGGCCTGGTTCGACCGGCGCGGCTGGCAGCCGCGTGCGCACCAGCTGGCCCTGCTCGACAAGGCGGCGCAGCGCCGCTCGACCCTGCTGATCGCGCCAACCGGTGCGGGCAAGACGCTCGCAGGCTTCCTGCCGAGCCTGGTCTCGCTGTCGGGGCTCGTGCCCGCGAAGGGGCAGCGCGGCATCCACACGCTCTACATCTCCCCGCTCAAGGCGCTCGCCGCCGACGTGCACCGCAACCTGCTCGCTCCGGTCGAGGAGATGGGCCTTGCCATCCGCGTCGAGACGCGCACCGGCGATACCTCGACCTCGCGCAAGGCGCGCCAGCGCGTGCGCCCGCCCGACATGCTGCTCACAACGCCCGAGCAGGTGGCCCTGCTGCTCTCCCACGCCGACGCGCCGCAGCTGTTTGCCGGGCTGACCACCGTCGTCCTCGATGAGCTGCATGCGCTCGCCCCCACCAAGCGCGGCGACCTGCTGGCGCTCGACCTTGCCAGGCTCGCTGCCATCGCCCCCGGCCATGCCCGCATCGGCCTGTCGGCGACGGTCGCACGGCCGAGCGAGCTGCGCGCTTACCTCGAGCCGCAGTCCGGCGACGGCACCATCCGCCTCGCCGACCTCGTCATCGCCGAAGGCGGCGCGCGGCCCGACATGCGCATCCTCGACACCGAGCTGCCGCTGCCCTGGGCCGGCCACACCACCCGCTACGCCGTCGCCGAGATCTACGCCGCCATCAAGGCGCACCGGCTCAGCCTCGTGTTCGTCAACACCCGCAGCCAGGCCGAGCTGATGTTCCAGGAGCTGTGGCGCGTCAACGACGACAGCCTGCCCATCGCGCTGCACCACGGCTCGCTCGACGCCGCGCGACGCCGCAAGGTCGAGGCCGCCATGGCCGCCGGCGCGCTCAAGGCCGTGGTGTGCACCTCCACGCTCGACCTCGGCATCGACTGGGGCGACGTCGACCTCGTCATCAACGTCGGCGCGCCCAAGGGCGCGAGCCGGCTGATCCAGCGCGTCGGCCGCGCCAACCACCGCCTCGACGAGCCCTCGCAGGCGCTGCTGGTGCCCTCCAACCGCTTCGAGGTGCTGGAATGCCGGGCGGCGATCGACGCCGCCGAAGCCGGCGACCACGACGCCGTGCAATACCGCAAGGGCGCGCTCGATGTGCTCGCCCAGCACGTGTGGGGCACGGCCTGCGCGGGGCCATTCGTGCCCGACGCGCTCTACCGCGAAGTCGTCTCCGCCGCTCCCTACGCCGGCCTCGAGCGCGCCGACTTCGACCGCATCCTCGAGTTCGTCGCCACCGGCGGCTACGCGCTCAGGGCATACGAGCGCTATGCGCGGCTGAGGCCCACGGGAGACGGCCGCCTGCGCCTTTCGCATCCGCGCCTCGCCCAGCAATACCGCATGAATGCCGGCACCATCGTCGAGGCGCCGATGATCAAGATCCGGCTCGTGGGGCACGCGTCGGCGCGGCGCCGGCCCGGCAAGGCCGCCAAGCTCGCCGGCGGACGCGTGCTCGGCGAATTGGAGGAATACTTCATCAACCAGCTCTCCGTCGGCGACACCTTCGCCTTCGCCGGCCACGTGCTGCGCTTCGAGGGCCTGCAGGACACCGAGGCATTCGTGACCCGCACCAGCGATCCCGAGCCGATGATCCCCTCCTACGAGGGCGGCAAGTTCCCGCTCTCCACCCACCTCGCCCTGCGCGTGCGCCGCATGATCGCCGATCCGGGCCAGTGGCGCGCCCTCCCGGAGGCCGTCGGCGAATGGCTGGCGATCCAGGCCGAGCGCTCCGCCATTCCCGATGCGGGCGAGGTGCTGATCGAGGTGTTCCCGCGCGGCAACCGCCACTTCCTGGTGGTGTACCCCTTCGAGGGCCGGCTCGCGCACCAGACGCTCGGCATGCTGCTGACGCGGCGGCTCGACCGGTTGGGCGCGCGTCCCTTGGGCTTCGTCGCCAACGACTACGCGCTCGCCATATGGGGCATGGTCGACATGGCCGAGATGGAGCGCGCCGGCCGCCTCGACCTGGCCGAGCTCTTTGCCGAGGACATGCTGGGCGACGATCTCGACGCCTGGCTCGCCGAATCGAGCCTCATGAAGCGCACGTTCCGCCTGTGCGCCGTCATCTCCGGGCTGATCGAGCGGCGCCATCCCGGCAAGGTCAAGAGCGGCCGGCAGGTGACGATCTCCTCCGACCTCATCTACGACGTGCTGCGCAAGCACGATCCCCGCCACATCCTGCTGGAGGCGGCCTGGGCGGATGCCGCAACCGGCCTCCTCGACATCGGCCGGCTCGGCGACTTCCTGGCCCGCATCAAGGGCCGCATCCGCTACCAGGCGCTCACCCACGTGACGCCGCTGGCCGTGCCGGTGCTGCTGGAGATCGGCCAGGAACTGGTGTATGGCGGCGGCGTCGCCGAGGCGATCCTGCGCGAGGCCGCCGACGATCTCGTCCGCGACGCGCTGCAGCGGGGACCGTGAGGGGAGCGAGGACGAGAGAGGCATGCTCGACACGGCCGTGCACACGCTCTCGCTCTGCGGCGCAACCCTCGTCGCCGACTGCTCCGGCGCGATCTATTGGCCGGCCGAACGCACGCTGCTGGTCGCGGACCTGCATCTGGAGAAAGGCTCGTCATATGCGCAGAGCGGCACGCTGCTGCCGCCCTACGACACGCGCGAGACGCTGGCGCGGCTGGGGTCCGTGATCGCGCGCTGGGAGCCGGCCCGGGTCGTGGCGCTGGGCGACAGCTTCCACGGCCCCGGCGCCGCCGACCGCATCGGTGCGGACGATCTTGCGAGCCTGCAGGCGTTGCAGAAGGGGCGCGACTGGATCTGGCTCGCCGGCAACCACGACCCCGCGATCTCCGCGCGCGCCGGCGGGCATGTCGCCGACGAGCTCGAGATCGCCGGGCTGACCCTGCGCCACGCGCCGGCAGAGGGCGAGGCCACGCACGAGATCGCCGGCCACCTGCACCCCGCCGCCAAGCTCGCCATGTACGGCACCACCATCCGCCGCCCCTGCTTCGTCGGTAACGGCCAGCGCCTCGTCATGCCGGCCTTCGGCGCCTTCACCGGCGGCCTCAACGTGCTCGACCCGGCCTTCTCGGCACTGTTTCCCGGCGGCGACATCGCCGTGTGGATGCTGGGCCGCGCCCGGCTCTACCCCGTCGCGACGCGGGCGCTGAGCGCGGATTGAGCCGGACGAGCTAGCCGGGGAACATCGCGAAATAGGGCTTTGCCTCCTCGAGCACGCGCGCAAACGAAGGGCGCTGCACGAGGCGGCCGAGATAAGCCGTCGTGCTCGGGTGCGTAGCGCCGAACGGCATCACCTTGTCGGCATAGAACAGCGCGGGCGCGGCGGCGCAGTCGGCCATGGTGAAGGTTTCGCCCACAGCCCAGATCCGCGACGCCATCTTCGCCTCGGTCATGTCGAGGGCGGTGGTGAGCTGCGCCCGCGCCAGCTCGACGCCGTGCGGATCGCGCTTTCCCTCCGGACGCAGCCTGTCGCCAACGATCCTCTGCATTCTGTCGTGCACGTACAGATCATAGACGCGATCGGCGAGGCGCACCTCGAGGGCGAGATCGGGATCGGCGGGGATGAGCCGCGACTTGCCCGGATAGTGTTGCCCCAGATACTCGATGATGACGCTCGACTCCGGCACCGTCTGGTCCCTGGCATCGTCGCGCAGCACCGGGAACTTGCCGATCGGCCAGATCGCCTTGAACGCCGCCGCGGCCTTCGCATCTCCGAGATCGACGATATGTGGCCGGAAGTACGTCTCGTTCTCGTAGAGCGCGATCAGCGCCTTCCAGCAGAACGATGACAGCGGGTGGTAGTGGAGCGTAAGCGCCATGCGGCTCTCCTGCTGCAGAGACGACGAGAGCGGCATCTCATTTCTTGGCTGCCTCGACAATCGCCTTCATGTTCGACAGTCCCTGCTCGAACGCACCGCCGACCATCTTGTCCTGGTTCATGAACATGCAGACGGCCCGCGACAGGAAGTTGTTCTGGCCGAACATGGCCCAGGTGACGGTGGTCTGGTTGCCCTGCGGCTTGAAGGTGAACTCGGTGGTGCTGGTTCCGGCCATCGGCTTCACGAAGTCGAGCTTGATCCTGACGAGCTCGGCCGGCCGGCTCTCGGTGACGGTCATGGTGCCCGCGCCGACCTGGGCGTTGCCGTCCCACTTGAAGACCGCGCCCGGTCCCGCCGGCGGCCCCTCGAAGGTCGCCTTGGCCGCCGGATCGAGCTTGGCCCACGGCGACCAGTCCTGCCATTTGTGCAGGTCGTTGACGTGCGCGAACACGTCGGTTGCAGGCGCCTGGATGGTGGCGGAGCGTGTCACCCGGAAGTCGGAGGGCTGCAGGGCGACGTAGGCGACGAACGCGAGGACGAGAGCGGCAACGGCAAGCGCGATTTTCTTGAGCATCTTAATCTCCTACCTCTCGGCGAGAGCTTTCAGGTTGGCGAGACCGGCCTCGAAGTCGCCTCCGACCATGCGGTCCATGTTGACGATGACGTGCACGATCTTGGCCATGAACGGGACGGGGCCCTGCATGGCCCACGTGACGTTGGTGGACTGGCCCTTGGGCTCCAGCGTGAAGTTAACGATGTTGTGCGTCGGGAACGGCTTGATCATGTCGAGCTTGATCGTGACCTTGTTGGGCGGCGAGACATCCGCGATCTCGATGCGCCCCGCGCCCACGTTCTTGTCGCCGTCCCATGCGTAGGCCGCGCCCTTGCCGGTCGCGGGGCCGCTGAAGGTCCGTTTCATGGCGGGGTCCTTCTTCTCGTAGGGCGACCAGTCCGGCCAGGCGCGGAAATTGTTGATGAGGGGGAAGATCTTCTCCGGCGGCGCCGCTATGCTCGCCGTGCGCTCGACGCGGAAGGTGTCGGGCTTCATCGCCGCCTGCACGAGCACGATGGCGACAGCGATCAGCAGCATCACAACAATGATGCCAACTATCTTGAGCATCGCGTTTTCCTCTGCGTTCTTGATCTCAATTTGGCCCGACGCCGCCGACTACGCGTCGACCAGCAGCTTGAAGCCGCCGTAGATCATGCGCTTGCCGTCGAAGGGCATGGCCTTGGGGTCGAACATCTTGGCCAGCCGCTCGTCCTTCATGACCTTGGCGTTGACCTTGTCGCGATGCTCGCGCGACTTGTAGACGATCCACGCGAACACGACTGTCTCGCCGCGCTTGAGCTTCACGCTCTGCGGAAACGACGTCCATTTGCCGACCTTGACGTCGTCGGCGACGAACTCCCGATACTCGAGCGCGCCATGCTCCATCCAGACCTTGCTCGCGAGCTTGGCGAGGCGCTTGTAGTCGGCCAGGTTCTTCTCGGGCACGGGGACGAGGAAGCCGTCGACATAAGCCATTGCGCAAATACCTCCGTTCGTGTTGGTCGAGCGGGAGGCGCGGCACCCGCGCGATCCCGCCCGTTTGCAGGCTTCAGTTTTGGGACGCCTTGGCAAGGTGCTCGGCCAGCTTGTCGAAGCTGCCGCCGAAGCCCTGGCGCATGGAGTCGAACATGCTCGTGTACATGGCGACCTCCTCCGCGGTCGCGTTGATGGGATTGCCGCGCAGCGTGAGCGTGGTCTTGCCGCCCTGCTCGGCCAGCGTCAGCGTGTTCAGCACCTCGAGCGGCCACTTGTCGCCGAGCTGCGGGAACGGCGCCCGCGTCAGGCCGCCGTCGGCATCGGAGAACGAGTTGATGAATACGAGCCGCTCGGGCGCGGCGATCTCGCGATAGACGAAGCGGCCGAACATCTCGTGCCCCGGCTTGAACTGCATCGAATAGTGGAACACGCCGCCGGGGCGCACCTCGAGCTTGATGACGCGGATCTTCGCTCCTCTCGGCCCCCACCACTGCGCGAGACGGTCGGCCTCGGTCCAGGCCTTCCACACGAGGTCGCGCGGCGCATCGTAGGTTCGTGAGATGACGAACTGCTGCGCCGCGGGTGCGCCGACAGCGCCTGGGGTCGCGACTGAGGCCGCTTGCTTTGCCATGTCTCCCTCGTCCTGCTGCTGGGCTCGGCCGCTACTTCTTCTTCGCCGCGGCCTTCGCGGGCGTCTTCTTCTTGGGCAGCGGCGCATTGAGCATCCAGCTGTGGCCGAAGGGATCGATCAGCATGGCGAAACGAGCCTCCCAGAAGGTGTCGTTCGGCTCCAGGGTGCCCTTGCAGCCGGCCTCCACCGCGCGGCGATAGGTTGCGTCGACCTCCGCGGGCTTTGCATACTGAATGGCGATGGCCACGGGCACGGGCTTGCTCGGGGTCGGCGCGGCGGGTCCGCCATGCTCGGCGAACTCGTCGGAGAGCATGACCGTGCCGCCGTTGATGGAGAGGTCGGCGTGCATCAGGCGCTTGCCGTCCGGCGCCGGCATGCGCACGTTCTCCTTGGCCAGGAACGCCTTCTTGTAGAAGTCGATCGCCTTGGCGGCGCCCTTGATCGTCAGATAGGGATTGGTCGGCTGAACCTTCGGCTTGGCCATGGTCGTTCCCCTCGAGTGGGTCTGGTGGTCGCTCACGCCATCGTGGCGAGATGCTCTGCAAGCCGCTCGAGCGTCAGCGCCGCCCCGGCTTCCACGCCCGATGCCAGGTGCGCGTCGCGGTCCTCGCGCGCTGGGTAGACAGACAAGCTCGTAAGCGTGGTCTTCCCGTGGCGCTCGGTGAAGGTCACGGTGACGAGCGCCTCGTTGCTCTCGAAATTCTGCGTGACGTAGCGCTCGGTGTAGACGAGCCGCTCGGGCGCCACGATCTCGCGGTAGGTGCCTTCCAGGCCGTGGTTGACCCCGTCCGGGCCACGCAGGACGTAGCAATAGCTGCCGCCGACGCGCAGATCGATCTCGCACACGATCAGCGTGAGCGCCCCGCAGCCGTACCAGCAGCGCACCTGCTCGGGCTTCGTCCAGGCGTCGAATACGCGGCCCCGCGGCGCATTGAACACGCGCCGCATGGCGATCTCGCGGTCCGATGGGAGCGTCAGCGAGAAGGTCTGGTCACTTCTTGCGAGCACGCTTGCTCTCCTTCTTCGCCTTCGCCTGCACCTCGAAGAGGTAGTGCTCGAGCCGATCGAGGCGGTCCTCCCACAGGCGGCGGTAGTGCTCGAGCCAGTCGTTCGCGTCCCTGAGTGCGCCAGGCTCGAGGCGGCACGGGCGCCACTGCGCGGTGCGCCCGCGCGTGATGAGACCGGCGCGCTCCAGCACCTTGAGGTGCTTGGAGACGGCGGGGAGGCTGATGTCGAAGGGCTCCGCCAGCTCCGTCACCGAGGTCTCCCCCAGCACCAGCCGCGCCAGGATCGCCCGCCGGGTCGGGTCGGCGAGCGCCGCAAACGTCGAGGAGAGGCGGTCCGTCGCCATGGGTGTTATGTACCGATAGGTTAAATAACCTTTCGGCTAACTAATGGCGTTGCGAGCGCGTGTCAAGCGTGCGTTTGGGAGAGGCAAGGTCGGCGCGCGCGCCGCAAGCTCAGCCGGCGGCGGCGGGCGGAGATGCCGATGGCGGCTCGTAGGGCTGTGCGGCCGGATCGTTCCTGCCCTCGCCCGGGGTCACGCTGAAGGAGCCGACAAATCCGCGCACGACGATGGCGAGCAGGGCCAATCCTCCGGCGATTGCGATCATGTTCTGCAGGGTCATGGCAGTCCTACCTCTTGCGGCCGGTCGAGCCGCGCATCCGCGTCGGTCGACTCGATGGGCGAACCCTATCGCAGCGAGGCATCGCTGCCTGTTTCCGCGGATACAGGATCGCCACGCCAATCCGGCAGCGACAGTTCGCGAGTGGCAGAACGACATGAATTCTGCTCTAGATCGCGCCCATGCTCAGGCCCTCCGTCACGCTCTACTTCGTCCGTCACGGCGAGACCGACTGGAACCGCGCCCAGCGCTACCAGGGGCAGATGGACATCCCTCTCAATGCCACCGGCCGCTCGCAGGCTGCGCGCAACGGACGCGCGCTCGCGCAGATGCTCGGACACCGGGCGGCAGCGCTCGACTATGTGGCGAGCCCTCTAGGCCGGGCGCGCGAGACCATGGAGATCATGCGCCGGGAAATGAACTTGCCTGTGCCGGGCTATCGCATCGACGATCGCCTGCGCGAGATCCACTACGGCCATTGGGAGGGCGAGCTGTGGACGGAGCTGCCGGCCAAGGACCCGGAGGGTTTCGCCAGGCGGGAAGCCGACCGATGGGGCTGGCAGCCGCGCGGCGGCGAGAGCTATCGCGCGCTGTCGGAGCGCGTGGCACGGTGGGTCGGCGAGATCGATCGCGACGTGGTGGTGGCCGCGCACGGCGGCGTCATGCGCGTGTTGCGCGGCCTGCTGCTGGGGCTCGAGCCAGCCGAAATCTTCCTGCTCGACGTGCCGCAGGACAAGGTTCTGGTCTTCGAAGCCGGCAGCGCCCGCTGGCTCTGACGCCGACCGTGGCGGACGGATTGCCCGTGCAACGGGCGCGGCTGCTTCCTGCGGCCCTACTCGACCTTGGATTTCTTCGACTTCTTGGCGTACTTGCCGGGCACGCACTTGCCTTGGCCGGCGTCCCAGATTTCCTTGCCGACCTCGCAGCCCATCTTGCTCTTCTTGGCAGCGGCGGGCTGGGTGAAGGACACGGCCGCCAATGCGGCCAGCCCGAGCACGACGATCATTGAACGCATTACTACCTCCGTTGCGCGCTTCTTTGTCTGTGTTGCCCCTCCAGGAGGCACTTTCATAGGCGGTAGCTACACTCGTTGTCATCAGGATTGTCATCAGGATTCGGTATCCTGCGAGGCGGCGCGTGACCGCCGGGCCACAGGCGCGCGCCTCGGCGACAGGGCGTTGCCCGCAAAGCGAAAAAACGTCTGGTGCCGCGGCGCGCGACGCACCTAGATAGGGCCGTTCTCGCTGGCGGGATTTCGGAGACGATCGCGGGTGACGCGCGGCACCGAGGGGAAGGAGCACGCTATGAAGTCCTGGCCGCGCAGACTGCTCTGGTCGGCGGCGCCGCTGGCAATTGCTGCCTCGCTTCTGGTCGCGCCTGCAGGCCGCGCCATGGCCCAGGCCATCGCCGAGCAGCTGGCAACTTGCAAGAAGGAGGGCGGCGGCCTGTCGACGCGGATTGCGGCCTGCACCTGGATCATCGACAAGGCCAAGCACAACGAGGACATCCGTATCGAGGCACATTTGCATCGCGGCGTGCTGCACGAGCGCGCGGGCGACAAGGAGGCCGCGATCAAGGACTACAGCGACGTGATCGCGCTCGATGCCGGCAACGCGCTCGCCCATTTCAACCGCGGCAACGTCCACGACCAGCAAGGCGACCACGACCGCGCGATCGCCGACTACACACAAGCCATCAAGATCGATGCCACCGACGCCGACGTGTTCAACAACCGCGGCCAGACCTACGAGTACAAGGGCGAGTACACCCTGGCGATCACCGACTACACGGAATCGATACGGCTCAACCCCAAGAATGCGGGCGCCTTCTTCAACCGCGGCAGCGCCTACGAGCAGCTCGGCGAGCACGATCGCGCCATCGCCGACTATTCCGAGTCCATCAGGCTCGACGCGAGCGACCCCGAGGTCTTCAACAGCCGCGGGCAGGCCTACGACTACGTAGGCAACCACGATCTGGCGATTGCGGACTACAACCAGTCGATACGCCTCAGCCGGGACAACCCCCGCTCGTACTTCAACCGGGGCGTGGCGCATGCCAACAAGGACGACTACAAGGCGGCCGTCGCCGATTTCGACGAGGCCATCCGGCTCGATCCCAGGGACGCCGACGCCTACCTGAGCCGCGGCGCCATGCATGAGGAGCTCGGCAATGCGGCCGCCGCGCGCGCCGACTACGCGAAGGCGCTAGAGATTCTGCCCGAGCACGAGGATGCCCGGGAGTCGCTTGCGCGACTGGGAAACTAGAGGCGCGATTCCCACGCCTGCCGCGCGAGAGCCCTCCAACGAGAAACGGCCGGAGCGTAGGCTCCGGCCGCCGAATTCCCTGAAGCGGGAAAGAGAAGCGCGTTACTTCTTGTTCCGCGCGTCCATGCACTTGCGGGTCTTCTTGCTGTAGTACATGTAGGTGCCGCACTTGCCGGCCTTGCTGCGGGCCTTCTTGCCCTTCTTCTTCTTCTTGCCTTTCTTGGCCTTGGCCTTCTTCTTGGCCTTCTTCTTGGCCTTCACCGTGTCGGTGATGTTGTCGGTGCCGGGCTGAGAGCCCGGGCCCATCAACGTAGCAGCCTGCAGCTCGGGCAGCGGCGAGAACGCAATGGCAATCGCCAGAGCCAGAGCCGTGATGAGGGTCTTCCTGATTCGCATTTCCGAGTACCTCCCGTTCCACAAATCGCGGTCCCGCAAAACACGATGCAGGCCCCCCTGCCCCGTGTGCGACAGCGCGTCGGCGAGACTAGGCAGAGCTAGATGAACGGCAGATGACTGGACCGTTGTCGGATCAGGCTCGTGGCCGATCAGCCACTATTTTTCCGCCGAAGGTAAACAAAGTTACTGCGCCATGCGCCTTCGCAACCGCGAAATAGTCCCGACCCGCACGCCCTGCGTTGCGGACCTATCAAGCTCTCGCTATTAAGCTTTTTGCGCCGCAAGACGGACGCGCTCGCCATGTCCCACAATACGTTCGGCCACCTGTTTCGCGTTACCACCTGGGGCGAGAGCCACGGGCCGGCGATCGGCTGCGTCATCGACGGCTGCCCGCCGGGCATTGCGCTGACGGCAGATGAAATTCAGGTTTTCCTGGATAAGCGCCGGCCCGGAAAATCGCGCTTCACCACGCAGCGCCGCGAGCCCGACGAGGTGCGCATCCTGTCCGGGGTGTTCACGGACGACGCCGGCCGCCAGGTCACCACCGGCACGCCGATCTCGCTCGTCATCGACAATGTCGACCAGCGCGGCAAGGACTATGCGGACATCAAGGACAAGTTCCGGCCTGGCCACGCCGACTTCACCTACCTCGAGAAATACGGCATCCGCGACTACCGCGGCGGCGGACGCTCCTCCGCGCGCGAGACGGCGATGCGGGTGGCTGCCGGGGCGATCGCGCGAAAAGTGATCCCCGGCGTCGCTGTCCGCGGCGCGCTCGTGCAGGTCGGCAAGCACAGGATCGACCGCGCGCGCTGGAGCTGGGGCGAGATCGACAACAACCCCTTCTTCTCGCCCGACGCCGGCATCGTCGACACCTGGTCGGCCTACCTCGACGAGGTGCGCAAGGCCGGCTCCTCGGTCGGCGCCGTGATCGAGGTGGTGGCCGAGGGCGTGCCGTCAGGCTGGGGCGCGCCGATCTACGGCAAGCTCGACCAGGACTTGGCCAGCGCCATGATGAGCATCAACGCGGTCAAGGGCGTCGAGATCGGCGCCGGCATGGCAGCGGCCGAGCTCACGGGCGAGGACAACGCCGACGAGATCCGCATCGGCAACGACGGCCGGCCGCAGTTCCTCTCCAACAACGCCGGCGGCATCCTCGGCGGCATCTCGTCGGGCCAGCCCGTCGTCGTGCGCTTTGCCGTCAAGCCGACCTCGTCGATCCTGTCGCCGCGGCGCACCATCGACCGCTTTGGCCACGACACCGAGATCTCCACCAAGGGCCGCCACGACCCCTGCGTCGGCATCCGCGCCGTGCCGGTCGGCGAGGCCATGATGGCGATCGTGCTGGCCGACCACTTCCTGCGCCACCGCGCGCAGGTCGGGTCGAAAGAGTGATCGCGAGCGTCTCGCGGCGGCTCGCCGCAGTGCCGGCGTACAGCTACCGCGCCGATCCGGCAGTGCCCGCGTTCCCCGACGACAAGGTGCTCGTCGTCTTCGACGGCGTGTGCGTGCTGTGCTCGGGCTTCGCCAAGTTCATCCTGAAGCGCGATCGGGCCTTTGCCTTCCGTATGACCACGGCGCAATCGCCGCTCGGCCAGGCGCTCTACCGCCACTACGGCCTCGACACCGAGGAGTTCGAGACCAATCTCGTCATCGCCGGCGGCCGCCCCTACGCCAAGCTCGACAGCGTCGCCGTTGCCGGAGCGCGCCTGGGCGGGGCGTGGCGCATGCTTGCGGTTCTGCGGTTGCTGCCCCGACCTCTCGCCGACTGGCTCTATGATCGCGTGGCGCAGAACCGATATGCCTTGTTCGGCCGCACCGACAGCTGCATGATCCCGCCGCCCGAGTGGCGCGAACGGTTCCTCGAGTGAGTGGAAGGACGCCATGGCCGCAAAGCCCGATGTGCAAGCCCTGCTGTTCGACGTGTTCGGCACGGTGGTCGACTGGCGCGCGAGCATCATCGACGACCTGACCGCGTTCGGCGCCAGGAAGGGCCTCGAGGCCGACTGGGCGCAGTTTGCCGACGACTGGCGCGGCCTCTACCAGCCGGCCATGGACGAGGTGCGCTCGGGCCGCCGAGCCTGGACCATCCTCGACGTGCTGCATCGCGAGAGCCTGGACAAGCTGATCGCCAAGTACCGCCTCACGGGCCTGAGCGAGGCCGACAAGGACCACATCAACAGGGTGTGGCACCGGCTCAAGCCCTGGCCCGATACTGTCGAGGGCCTGACGATGCTCAAGTCGCGCTACATCATCGGCACGCTGTCGAACGGCAACGTCGGTCTGCTGACCCGCATGGCCAAGTTCGGCGGTCTGCCCTGGGACGTGGTGCTCGGCGCCGAGACGGCGCGCGCCTACAAGCCGCTGCCGCAGGCCTATCTCGCCAGCGCCGAGCTGCTCAATATCAAGCCCGCCCAGCTGATGCTGGTGGCGGCCCACAACGGCGACCTCGCTGCCGCCGCGAGCTGCGGCCTGGCGACCGGCTTCGTCGCCCGCCCCAAGGAATACGGCCCGCACCAGGCCCGAGACTTCAAGGCCGAGCGCGAGTGGGACGTCGTCGCCGACAGCTTCGTCACCCTCGCCAAGGCGATGGGGTGTTGAGTGTCATACCGGGGCTTGTCCCCGGTATCCAGCCATCCGCAAGCGCCGGAGCAAGTTGAGAGTTGGATCCCGGCGACAAGCGCCGGGATGACACCAAGAGCCTCAGGAGAAACCGATGACCCAATCCGTGCATGACCTGATCGTGCGCCAGCATCACACGGCCGTGAGCTGCAACGACTGGGACAGGATGAAGTCGTTCTTCGTCGACCTGTTGGGCTTCAAGATCCTGGGCGAGATGGAGAACCGCAACGAAGCGGATCTGAGCAAGGTCACGGGCATGCCAGGGGCCGCCTGCCGCTGGGCGATGCTGGAGCTCGGCGGCTACCACATCGAGCTCTTCAAGTGGCTCACGCCCGAGGGCAAGCCCGTTCCGATCCGCCAGTGCGACCATGGCCTCACCCACATCTGCTTCCAGGTCAAGGACGCGCAGGAGGCGCACCGGCGCATGGTCGCGGCCGGCTACGAGCCGCTGTCGGAGGTGCTCTCGCTGCGCGGCGGACGCGCCAAGCCGTTCTACTGCCGCGGCCCCGAGGGGATGATCGTCGAGTTCGTGGAGTATCCGTTCGGCGCGTGACGCCGCGCCGGGCGACTGGACCGCACGCTCAATTGTATTGCCGGCCACCGGTGAGCCACGCCCGATGCGCGAGGCAGCGCGGGCCGAGCTGTGACGGGCTGAGCTCTCTTCTCGGTGAATCGCTCCCGGCAATTGGGTATTTCCACGGATGGATCGGGCGCAATGCACCTGATTGCAACGCCAGATGCATTTGGAGGCGAAATGCGAATCGATCCGGCCCTACTGAGCACGATCTCAGCACTCGCCGGAGCGCTCATAGGCGGCGGTGCCTCGCTGACTGCTGCCATCTACACCCAACGCTACCAGGATCGACAGCAGCGCGTTGCGCGTGAAACCACGAAGCGGGAGGCGGTTTACGCCGACTTCATAATGAGCGCTTCGAAATTGCTTCTGGACGCCTACGTCCATGACGGCATCAATCTGAACGGCGATGGACAGCACCTGATCGGACTTGCAAACCGCATGCGGCTCTTTGCTCCGCCAAACGTCATCGACAGAGCCGAGGCGGTGATCAAAGGGCTTATCGAAATCTCGCTGAAGCCGAGCATGGACCTTCGCAAACTCGCGATCGAGGAGGCGTCAAAGAAACCCGACGCCGACCTGCTGCTACCGTTCAGCCTGGCCTGTCGCGCGGACCTGGACAGCGTGCACAGAACCGTCCTGTAGTCGACGCAAGCATCTCGACGGTGGGCCCGGCTCAAGCGTGGGCGGACCGTTCCTGCACCGGCAGCGTCACGGTCACGATCAGCCCGCAAGGGCTGCCGTTGGCGAGCTCGATCGTCCCCCCATGCGCGTGCACAACGTCGCGGGCAATCGTCAGGCCCAATCCGACGCCGCCGGTCTCGCGGTTGCGCGAATTTTCCAGCCGCCGAAACGGCGCGAAGGCTTCCGACTGCATGTCTGCCGGGATGCCCGGCCCTACGTCGCAAACGCGCACGGTTGCAGATTGCGGCGTGGTCGCGAGAAGGACGGTTGCTTCGCGCCCGTATTTCACCGCGTTGTCTATGATGTTGGTCATGGCGCGCTTCATCATGACGGGCTGGCACGTGAGACGCGCGTGGTCAGGACCTGCGTAGGCCACCTTGGCGCCGCGGTCGCTCAGATCGTCGCAAACGCTGATGAGCAGGCTGGCCACGTCGATGGTGCGGCTGGCCTCGCCCTTGGCGTCGCCGCTGGCAAAGGAGAGGGTCGCCGAGACGATGGCTTCCATCTCGTCGATCTCCTTCGTCAACTCCCGTCTCTGGCAATCGTCGTCGATGCTCTCGAGGGCGAGCTTGAGCCGCGTGAGCGATGTGCGCAGATCGTGCGACATGGCCGCCAGCATTTGCGTGCGCTCGTCGACAAAGCGCTTGAGCCGCGCCTGCATGTCGTTGAAGGCATTGGCGATGGCCGCAAACTCGCCGAGCCCCTGCGGGGAGATCGGCACCGGCTCGCGCTCTATGCCGAGGCGCTCGGCGGCATGGGTCAGTTGGCTCAGCGGGGAGAGAATGCGCCGTGCGGTGAAGACCGAAAGCGCCACGACGACCAGGGTGCCGCCGAGCAGGTGGGCGAGCGGCCACAGCTCCATGCTGTGGCCGGCCCGACCATGCCGCGGCGCAAGGGTGAGCCACGTGCCATCGAGACCTTGCAGCGCGAGGCTAAAGTGTCCGGGAACGGCGATGTCGGGCTCGACCTCCTGCAACGGTCCGGTAGGCCGAGCCCTCTGCAAGTCTCCGGGCGTCAGCCCAATGGTGGTAACAGGCCGCACCGGCGGCCTACCGGGGGGGCCCATGGGGGGGCCGAAGCCGATCGAGAGATGCAGATCCTTGACGCGACCGTCGAGGGCCTGACGCAGCGTGGCCTTGATGCGCTCTTCCATCGGATGGGGCCGCCGATCCTCGGTCCGCATCGTCGGGCGGTCGGGCT
>Ga0247829_10000062_pt1 | contig 27273 bp, 19 predicted proteins | sample 12C_Control_Day4_FD_207765 | JGI IMG/M metagenome (GOLD analysis project Ga0247829, IMG submission 207765) | Soil microbial communities from agricultural site in Penn Yan, New York, United States - 12C_Control_Day4 | ecosystem: Environmental > Terrestrial > Soil > Agricultural land | place... | reverse complement strand
TGCTCGCGCGGAGCGGCGATCAGCGCGCGCGGGCGCAGGCGCTGGCTGCACTCGCGAACATGTCGGAGCGCGCGAGCGAACGCATCGAGCGAGAGGCCGCCGCGGCCGCCGCCTGGCTCGCCGCCGACGAGCCGGCCGCCGCCCTCCCCCACGGCGCGCGCGCGCACGCCTCGATCGAGATCGACAGTCGTGACGTGCCGCCTGCGCTCAAGCGCGAGGTGCTGCTCACCCTCGGCGAAGCGGCCTGGCGCCAGCGCGCGTGGCCGGACGTGCTGCGCGCGTATCGCAGCCTGATCGAAGACCCGGGTGAGGAAGCGCCTCGGATCCCGACGTTCCGGTACCGGCTCGCCGTCGCGGCCGATCGCTCGGGCGATCCGGCGCTCGCGCTCGCGTCGCTCGCTCCGCTGGTCGAGACCAGCGCGGCCGGCCACGAGCTGCGCGGGCAGGCGCTGCGGCTGTACGCGGACCTCGCCGAACGAACCGGCGAGCTCGCGGGCGCGGCGAAGGCGCTCGAGGACTTCGCCTCGCTGTCGACCGACGGCTCACCGACCGCGCGCGCCGACGCGATGTATCGCGCGGGCGAGCTGTTCCGGCGGGCGGATCGCGGCGACGACGCGATCCGCTGCCTCGAGCACGCGCTGCGCATCTCCGATAGCCACCTGCCCGCGCTCGACGGCCTGGAGACGGCGTGGCGCGAGCGCGGCGACCTCGAGCGCGTGTCGGTCATCCTCGGCCGCAAGGTCGCGATCACGGGACGCCAGCCCGCGCGCCAGAAGCCCCTGCTGTCCCGACTCGGCGATCTGCAGGCGCAGCTCGGCCGGCATGACGTCGCGCTCGCCACGCACCAGCGCGCCCTGGAGATCGATCCATCGTGGCGCCCATCGCTGCGGTTCGTCACGCTGCGTCTGCGCGAGGAGGGTCAGCTCACCGCCGCGGCGGGCGGTCTCGCGCAGCTCGCGGGCGAGCTCGCCGGCGACGGCGGCGTCGATCCGGCGGTCGTCGCCGCCGAGCGCAAGGCCGCTGCCGCCGCGCTCGGGGAGCTCGTGGCCGGCCTCGGCGACGACCAGCTCGATGCCGTGCGCGATCTCGTCTTCCCCGCACTCGAGCGAGCGGGCGGCGATGCTGCCGAGGTCGCCGCCGGCCTCGCGCGACTCGGCGGCGCCCGCGCCCCCGCCGTCGACGAGGCACCCCCACGCGAGGAGAGCACCGCGAGCGGCCGCGCGACCGCGGCGAGCGGCAACCCGATCACGCTGCGCGAAGCCGCGAAGCGCGCACGTACCGCGGGCAAGCTCGACGAGGCGTTCGCCACCCTCGAGACCGCGAACCACGTCGCGCCCGGCGACCGTGATGTCCTGCAGGAGCTCGTCGAGCTCGCGCAGGAGATGGGCGATCACGAAGCCGCCGCGCGCCACCTCACCGCGCTCGCCGAGCTCGCGACCGGTGCGCGCAAGGCGAACCTCCTGCTCGAGCTCGCCGAGGTCTACTTCGATCACCTCGATGATCCGGCGCACGGCCGGCTCGCGCTGCGCGCCGCGGCCGAGGCGTTTGGCAAAGGTGCGCGCCGCGAAGCGACGCTGCGCATGCTCGCCGCCGAGGCACGCGCGAACCTCGCGTGGGACGCCGCCGTGGAGGCGCTGCGTGCGATCACGCCGAGCAAGCGCACGTCCGCCGATGTCGGCGACCTCGCCCATGCCCTCGTGCGCGCCGGGAAGGACGCCGAGGCGATCGCGTACCTCGAAGATCCCAAGATCGCCGCGCTCCTCGGCGACGGCGGCGCGCTGCTCGCCGACCTGCGCGAGGCCGCGGGGCGCAAGCACGCGTTCGCCGCGGCGCTCGAGCAGCGCGCGGAGACCGCCCCCGCGCCCGAGGCCGGCGAGCTGCGCGACGAGGCGTCCGCGATCCGCGCGGTGCTCGGCGGTCAGACGCGCATCGGCATCGGCATCCCCCCCGTCGAGCCGGCGGAGGGTGAGGACCTCCCGCTCGACAAGCCCGATCTGGCGCGGCTCGGTCTGTTGCCGCTGGCCTCGTTCCCGGCCCCGCGCGACACGCTGCGCGGGATGCCGGCCGCCGTCGTCGAGCCAGCGCCGCCCGCGATCCCCTCGGTGGCGATCACCGGCACCCCCGAGGAGACCGAGTCCGCGCTCGCGCTCGCCGCCGCCGCTGCCGACGGCGACGCGCTGCTCGCCGCTCACCACGCGGAGCCCGACGACGCAGCGATCCTGCTCGCGCTGCTCGCGCACCTCGCGTCGACGAACAACGGTGCGCAGCGCAAGTCCGCGCTCGAGAATGCGGTGAGGGTGAGCCACGGTCCTGCGCTCGCGATCGCCCTGCACGAGCTCGCGACGCTCGCGCGTGAAGAGCACGAGCTGGTGCGTGCCGCGGCGCTGTGGACGCGCGCGCACGAGGTCGATCCGTTCTACGAGCCCGTGTGGCTGCCGCTCGCCGACGCCCTCGCCGCGGGGGGCGAGCACGAGCCGGCGCGCCGCCTCTACGCGCAGATCGCCGCGGACAGCGGCTACGACGTGCACCGTCGCGCCTACGCACGCGAGCGCGCCGAGACGCTCGGCCGTCCCGCGGTGCCCGAGCCCGTGGGCCCGCCCCCGCAGCTCGGCCAGGTCAAGGCGCTCGCGGAGGTCGGCAACGTCGAGGCGGCGATCGAGCTCGCCGAGCAAGTCGCGGGCGCCGCCGCGCCGGGCGACACCGCGGCGCTCGAGGCGCTCGAGGCGCTGTACTTCCAGGCTGGCAACGTCACCGCCGCCTCGGAGGCGATCGGCCGCCAGCTGCAGATCGTCGCCGACGACGCGACGCGCGCCGCGCTGTGGCGCCGCCGCGCCAAGCTGTACCGCGACACGCTCGATCGCGATGCGGAGGCCTATCGCTGCCTGAAGGAAGCGCACGCGTGCGCGCCCGACGATCCCGAGATCGCCTATCAGCTGCGCGCGGCGGCGATGGCGCGCGGCGAATGGGCGCTCGCGGCATCGCTGCTCTACCGCGAGATCGCGGCGACCGATCCGCCTCGCGAGAAGGGCGCGCTGCACCTCGAGCTCGCGCTGATCCTCGACGAGAAGCTCGACGACGATCCGCAGGCGCAGGTCAACTACGAGCAGGCGCTCGCGCTCGACCCCTCCATTCCCGCGGCCAAGCTGCCGCTCGCACGCCGCTACGAAGCGATCGACCGGTTCGCCGAGGCGGCGCAGCTCTACGAGGACGCCGCGGCGATCGCGCGACCGAGCGATCGCGGCGAGCTGCTCGAAGCCGCGGTGCGGGCCCGCACCGCGTCCGCGGGAACGAGCGTCGAGCCAGCGGCGGCCCGCCGAGATCTCGACGTGGAGCTCGCAGCCGCCGAAGCCGCGGGCGAGCTCGACGTCGCGCGCGAGCTCGCGCATCAGCTGTGGCGCGCCGAGCCCGGTCACGAGCTCGCCTTCCGCGTGCTCGCCACGGATCACCGCGCCTCGGGCAATCTGGCCGCGCTGACCGAGCTCACGACGGTGCGCGCGGCCGCGCTCGAGGCCGGTGCGCCGCGCGCCGCCGCGTGGCTCGAGGTCGCGCGCCTCGCCGACGAGCTCGGCGCCGACGACCAGGCCGCGCGCGCGTACGATCTCGTCCTCGTCGAGGATCCGGCGCACCTGCCCGCGCTCGATGCGCGCGCCGCCCTCGCGTTCCGCCTCCGCGACTACCAGGCTGCCGACACGCTCTACCGCGATCTCGACGCCGGCACCTCGGCGCTCGGCGCCGACGAGCTCGCGCACCGGCGCTCGATCATCGCCGAGCACCTGGGGCGCGACGCCGAGGCGCTCGAGTTCGCGAGCGCGGCCGCCGATGCCGCGCCCCATCGCCGCGAGCTGCGCATGCGCGTGCTCGAGCTCGCGACCCGTCTCGGCGAGCTGCGCACCGCGCTCGAGGCCGCGCACGCGGTGCTCGATCTGGTCCCGCTCGAGGACGACGAGACCAAGCTCTCCGCCCATGGCAGCGTCGTCGATCTGCTGCGCCAGAACGGCGACCTCCCCGGCGCGATCGACCACCTGCAGCGCGTGCTGCGCGACCACCCGATGCACGCGCCGTCGCTCGAGGCGCTCGCGGATCTCCACATCGCGCGCGGTGACTGGCCGGCGGCGACGCGCGTGCTCTATCAACTCGTCCCGCTCGCCCCGACGCCGTCCGCGCGCGCCGAGCGGCTGTACCAGCTCGGCGAGGCCGTGCTCGTTCACCTCGGGGACACCGATCGCGCCGACGACGTGTTCCTGCGCGCGTCGGACCTCGATCCCTCGCACCTGCCCACGCTGCGCCGGTTGCTCGACGTCTACTGGCGCGCCGACGATCCGGGCGCGCTCGTCGAGGTCGCGACCGAGCTCGCCGGCAAGGGCGCGCTGTCGACCGGCGCCGCGACCGACGCGTCGCTCGCGCACGCCCTCGTCGCCGCCGCGCTCGTCGGCGACACCCAGCTCGCGTCGCAGCTCGGCAGCGCCCTCGGTGAGGAGGCGCCCAGGTGCGTGGCCGTGGCGCTCGCCGAGCTCGACGGCCGCGCCGGCCGCCTCCAGCTCGCGACCGCTTCAACCGCGGTCGCCGAGCTCGCGCGCCGCGGCCTCCTCGACCTGGCGAAGGTCCGCGCCGCCGCCGCGGGGACGCCCGTCGAACCGCTGCTCTCGTCGTGATTCCGCAGATCCTGCGCGTTCGGCCAGGGCGGCCGGAATTCTCCGAGATCGTGCCGTCTGCGGTGTTGACGCGTATGTAAGCGTGGCTACGTTGCGGGCGTCATGAAGCTCGACAAACTCACGGTGAAGGCGCAGGAAGCGATCGCTGCCGCGCGCGAAGTCGCGATTGCCAAGCACCACGCCGAGGTCCGTCCAGAGCATCTCTTGCTCGCGCTCCTCGATCAGGAGGGCGGCGTCGTGCCGCGCATCCTGTCCAAGCTCGGCGCCGACCCGCGCGTCGTGCGCGCCGACATCGAGCGCGCTCTCGAGAAGCTGCCACGCGCCCACGGCTCCGCGCTCGACGTCGACGCGAGCCGCAGCTTCAAGGACCTGTGGGCCGACGCCGTCCGCGAAGCGGATGCGATGAAGGATGACTACACCTCGACGGAGCACTTCCTGCTCGTCCTCGCGGCGAGCAAGACGCCCGCCGGGGACGCGCTGCGCGCGACCGGCGCCACCAAGGAGGCGATCCTCGAGGCCCTCGTCTCGGTCCGCGGCAATCAGCGCGTCACCGATCAGGATCCGGAGGCGAAGTACGAGGCGCTCGAGCGCTACACGCGCGACCTCACCCAGCTCGCCCAGCAGGGCAAGCTCGACCCCGTCATCGGCCGCGACGAGGAGATCCGCCGCACCATCCAGATCCTCTCGCGCCGCACCAAGAACAACCCCGTGCTCGTCGGCGAGGCCGGCGTCGGCAAGACCGCCGTCGTCGAGGGCATCGCTCAGCGCGTCGCGACCGGCGACGTCCCCGAGTCCCTGCGCGACAAGGAGATCCGCTCGCTCGACCTGGGCGCGCTGATCGCCGGCGCGAAGTACCGTGGTGAGTTCGAGGAGCGCCTGAAGGCCGTGCTCAAGGAGGTCGCCGCCTCCGCGGGCAAGGTGATCATGTTCATCGACGAGCTGCACACGCTCGTCGGTGCCGGCGCTGCGGAGGGCGCGACCGACGCGGCGAACCTCCTCAAGCCGGCGCTCGCGCGCGGCGAGATCCGCTGCATCGGCGCGACGACGCTCGACGAGTACCGGAAGCACATCGAGAAGGACAAGGCTCTCGAGCGCCGGTTCCAGCCGGTGATGATCGAGGAGCCGTCCGTCGACGACACCATCGCGATCCTGCGTGGCCTCAAGGACCGCTACGAGGTCCACCACGGCATCCGCATCCGCGACGCCGCGCTGGTCGCCGCCGCCAAGCTCTCGCACCGCTACATCCCGCAGCGCCAGCTGCCGGACAAGGCGATCGACCTCGTCGACGAGGCCGCGTCGCGCCTCAAGATGGAGATCGAGAGCGTGCCGACGTCGATCGACACGATCGAGCGCCGCGTGATGACGCTCGAGGTCGAGAAGGCCGCGATGGAGCGCGAGGATGACAAGCGCTCCAAGCAGCGGCTCACGGAGCTCGAGCGCGAGATCGCCGACCTGCGCGAATCCGCATCGGCCATGAAGGCGCAGTGGCAGCGCGAGCGCGACCTCATCAAGGGGCTGCGCGACAGCAAGGAGCAGCTCGAGCAGCTCAAGGCCGAGGCCGAGAAGGCGCAGCGCGCAGGTGACTTCGCGCGCGCGTCCGAGCTGCGCTTTGGAAGGATCCCCGAGCTCGAGCGCCAGAATGCCGAGCTGGCAAAGCAGGTCGAAGAGCTCCGCGCGCCAGAACAGGGAGGGGGCCCTGCCGGCGCTGCCGGCGGGGAGGGAGCGAAGCGCCCTGGGAGTGTCAGCTTCCTGCGCGAGGAGGTCACCGAGGAGGACATCGCGGCCGTCGTCGGCAAGTGGACCGGGATCCCCGTCGAGAAGATGCTCGAGGGCGAGGTCGAGCGCCTGACCCAGATGGAGGACCGCCTCCAGCAGCGCGTGATCGGCCAGACCCAGGCCGTCGCCGCCGTCGCCGCCGCCGTGCGCCGTGCGCGCGCGGGCCTGAAGGATCCGAACCGCCCGATCGGGAGCTTCCTGTTCCTCGGCCCCACCGGTGTCGGCAAGACCGAGCTCGCGCGTGCCCTCGCGGAGTTCTTGTTCGACGACGAGCACGCGATGATCCGCATCGACATGTCCGAGTACCAGGAGAAGCACACGGTGAGCCGCCTCGTCGGCGCACCTCCGGGCTACGTCGGCTACGACCAGGGCGGCCAGCTCACCGAGGCCGTGCGCCGTCACCCGTACTCGGTCGTGCTCCTCGACGAGATGGAGAAGGCGCACGCCGACGTGTGGAGCGTGCTCCTCCAGGTGCTGGACGATGGCCGCCTGACCGATGGCCAGGGGCGCACCGTCGACTTCAAGAACACGCTGATCATCATGACCAGCAACGTCGGCAGCCAGCACCTGCTGCGCATGACCCCGCAGAACCGCGAGGACATCGAGAAGGCCACGATGCGCGAGCTCCAGGCGACGTTCCGCCCCGAGCTGCTCAACCGCATCGACGAGATCATCTTCTTCGAGCCGCTCGGCGAGCCGCAGCTCGCGAAGATCGTCCGCGTCCAGCTCGCTCGGTTCGACAAGCTGCTGGCGGAGCGGCAGATCACCCTGCACCTCACCGATCGCGCGGTCGCGCGCGTCGCGGAGGCCGGGTACGATCCCGTGTACGGCGCGCGTCCTCTCAAGCGCGCGCTGCAGCGCCTCGTGATCGATCCACTCGCCATGCACTTGCTCGCGAAGGACTTCGCACCGGGAGACACCGTCGAGGTGGACGTGACGCCCGGCGTGCATGACAAGCTCGAGCTCCACCGCGTCGCCAAGGGAGCCGCCGCTTAGCCATGCCGCAGCAGATCGACTTCGATCCGAGCGTCGACTACTACAAGGCGCTCGGGGTCAGCGAGAAAGCGAGCGCCGACGAGATCAAGAAGGTGTATCGCAAGCTCGCCAAGGCCTACCATCCGGATTCTACCGGCGGGGACAAGGCCAAGGAGAGCCGGTTCAAGGACATCTCGAACGCGTACGACGTGCTCGGTGACGAGAAGAAGCGTGCGCTCTATGACCAGATTCGCGCGGGTGGTGGGCGCATGCCCGGCGGGTTTCCGGGCGGTGGCGTCTACACGGCGCAGGGCCCCGGCCCCGGCGTGTTCGATCTCGGCGATCTGTTCAACCAGTTCTTCAGCGGTGCCGCCGCGCCGGGAGGACGCGGCCAGCGGATGCGCGTGGAGTACGAAGACGAACCGCGCGCACGCCGCCGCCGCCGCGAGGCCGATGAGGCCGAGTTCGAATCGAAGGTCAAAGCCTCCGACGGCACGTGGCTGCGCGTCGAAGGGAACGACGTCTACTCCGATGTTCGCATCTCGTTCGATCGCGCGATGCTCGGCACCGTCGCGACCGTCGCCACGATCGACGGCAAGGCCGAGGTGAAGGTCCCACCGGGCACGGCGAGCGGGAAGAAACTACGCCTGCGCGGAAAGGGAGTGCCCGACCGATCGGGTGGTGCCGGCGATCACTACATAACCGTCCAGATCGACGTTCCTGCCGTCACGGATGACGAGACCAAGAGAATGCTGATCGCGCTGGTAACTCGCCTCCGCAAACGCGGGCACGACGACTGAAACGTCGTACAGTAAGGCATCGATGTCGAAACACACGGAGACCGCAGGTCAATACCCTGTCATCCCGCTGCGCACCGAGGTGCAGCTTCCGGGTCACGTCGGTCCTCTCGAAATCGGGCGCGAGGCGTCGGTGCGTGCGATCGAAGCGGCGACGCGCGATGACAACCTGATCGTCATCATCCCGCAGAAGAACCCCGCGGTCCGTGATCCCGGCCAGAAGGACCTCCACGAGGTCGGCGTGCGCGCCGAGATCGTGCAGGTCGTCAAGCACTCGCCGGGGCGGTTCACCACGGTGATGCGCTTCCTCGAGCGCGTCCACATCGATGCGCTGGTCGCCACCGATCCCTTCCTCGTCGCGAGCGTCTCCAAGCTCACGTCCACCTCCTCGGTCCGCGCCGAGGAGCTCCTCGCGACCACGACCAAGGTGCGCGACTACCTCGTGGCCGTCGTCACCGATGCACAGAGCAAGGAAGCCCGCGCGCAGGAGAGCAAGGAAGGCAAGGAGCCCAAAGGCGAGCTGACGCGCACGCAGGTCCAGGCGATCGTCGATCCCGACAAGCTGGTCGACGCCGCCGCGCCGTACCTCGAGCTCGAGCGCGACGACCTCACGCAGCTCCTGATCGAGACCGACACGATGAAGCGCCTCGAGCGGATCATCCCGTCGCTCGAGCGGCAGGCCACCGTGCTCCGCCTCAAGGCCGACATCGGCGCGGAGCTCGAGGGCGAGTCGAGCCGCACGCACCGCGAGCGCGTGCTGCGCGACCGCATGCGCCAGATCCAGGAGGAGCTCGGCGAGCAGGATGACAACGCCGAGATCGACGAGCTCCGCAAGAAGATCGAAGACAGCAAGATGAGCGACGAGGTCCGCGCCGTCGCCAAGAAGCAGCTGTCACGCATGAGCCAGATGGCGTCGTCGTCGCCCGAGTACAACATCGCGCGCACGTACGTCGAGAACCTCCTCGAGATCCCGTGGAACGTGTTCACCGAGGACCGCCTCGACGTGTCCGCCGCGCGCGCGATCCTCGAGGCCGAGCACTCGGGCCTCGAGAAGGTGAAGCGCCGCATCCTCGAGTTCCTCGCGGTGCGCAAGCTCGCGCCCAACAAGCACGGCCCGATCCTCCTGCTCGTCGGCCCGCCCGGCGTCGGCAAGACGTCGCTCGGCAAGTCGATCGCGAGCTCGCTCGGTCGCAAGTACGTCCGCATCTCGCTGGGCGGCGTGCGCGATGAGGCCGAGGTGCGTGGCCACCGCCGCACGTACATCGGCGCCCTCCCCGGCCGCATCGTCGCGGGCCTCAAGAAGGCCGGCTCGATGAACCCGGTGTTCGTGCTCGACGAGATCGACAAGCTCGCGGCCGACATGCGGGGCGACCCGGCAGCCGCGATGCTCGAGGTGCTCGACCCCGAGCAGAACAAGGACTTCGTCGATCACTACGTCGAGGTCCCGGTCGATCTGTCGAGCGTGATGTTCATCTGCACGGCGAACCAGCTCGACACGATCAGCCAGCCGCTGCTCGACCGCATGGAGACCGTGGAGCTCTCGGGCTACACCACGGTCGAGAAGCTCGCGATCGCCAAGAACCACCTGTTGCCCAAGCAGCTCGCGGAGCACGGCATCGGCAAGGACCAGCTCGAGGTCGATGACGAGGTCCTCGAGGAGGTCATCCACAGCTACACGCGCGAGGCCGGCGTCCGTAACCTCGAGCGCGAGATCGCGGCCGTGTGCCGCGGCGCCGCGGTGAAGGTCGCCGAGGGCGTGACGCAGATCCACATGACCAAGCCGATGGTCGAGGAGCTCCTCGGCCCGCCGCGCCACGTCTCCGACACCGCGGAGCGCAAGCCCGAGGTCGGCGTCATCACCGGCCTCGCGTGGACGCCGGTCGGCGGCGACATCATGTTCATCGAGTGCCGCATCTTCCCCGGCAAGGGTGAGGTCCGCCTCACCGGCCAGATGGGCGACGTGATGAAGGAGAGCGCACAGGCCGCGGTGACGTGGATGCGCGCGAACGCGACCAAGCTGGGCATCGATCACGAGAAGATCGCGACCAGCGACATCCACATCCACCTGCCGCAAGGCGCGATCAAGAAGGACGGTCCGTCCGCCGGCGTCGCGCTCACCTGCGCGGTCGTCTCGGTGTTCACCAAGCGGCCCGTCCGCAACGACGTCGCGATCACCGGCGAGATCGATCTGCGCGGCCACGCGCTGCCGATCGGCGGCGTGAAGGAGAAGGTGCTCGCCGCCCACCGGGCCGGCATCAAGATCGTGTTCCTGCCCGAGCGCAACTCGAAGGACACGATCGACATCCCCGACGAGATCAAGAACGAGCTCGATATCCGCTACATGACGAAGATCGACGACGCGATCGCGGTCGCGCTCGGCGATGCACCGTCGACGCCGGAGCCCGAGCCTGCGATCCCGCCGCCCACCGCGCCCTCGGGCCGCGGCTCCGTCGGCGAGCGCCTCCCCTCGTAGTGAGGGGCCGCGCGCTCCTGCTCGCGCTGTTCGCGGTCGCGGGCTGCAAGAAGACGAACAAGGCCGACGCCTCCGCTGCCGAGGTGAGCGTGGCGATCGCGCAGCTGTCGGTCTACGCGGATCGGCTGTGCGCGTGCGACGACAAGGCCTGCTCCGACAAGGTGCAGGAAGAGATGATCGCGTGGTCGGGCGCGACCGGCAAGGCGCTCGGCACCGCCCGCCCGAGCAGTGCGGAGACGATGAAGCTGTCGGAGATCAGCACGCGCATGACCGCGTGCTACGCGAAGCTGAACGCCGTGCCCGCGCTGCCCGCGTCGCCCGAGGAGCCCGCGCCTCCGGCCGCCCCACCCGGCCCGAGCCTGCCCGAGAAGCTCACCCCACCGGTCGCCGCGGACGGGGTGCTTTCGGCCGCGCGCGCGTGGGCGGCGAAGGAGCACCCCGATCTGCACCTGGCGCGCACGGTGTTCTCGTATGTCGACGCGGAGGGCGTGCTGGATGCCACCGATGGGACGTTCACGCTCGAGCTCGGAAACCCGATCCGCGCAGACAACCCGGCCCGCCGCACGGGGGCGCCGGTTCGCGATCCCGCGAAGGCGACGATCTGCGCGTACCTGCGGTTCGACGGCGAGTGGCACAGCGACTCGCGCGGCTGTCGCGACACCGCAGTCGCGCCTCCGCACTGCACGATCGCGGTGATGTGGAAGCGCGCGCTCGACAAGGGCGCGCCGCGCGATGCCGTCGCGGTGATCGAGTACGAGCCCGCCCGTGCCCCGACGCCGTGGAGGTTCTCGATCACCGACGCCCCGCGCAACGTCTCCTTCGTGCAGCGGTTCGCCGATGACTGCGAGACGGTGATCGAACAGCCGCCCAAATGAAAAAGCCCGCCGGGTGGCGGGCTCGTTGGCAGCAGGCGTACGGTGCTCAGGGCTCGACGTCGACGTCGACGGTCGAGAGCTGCGCGAAGCGCTGGTAGAGGCGCTCGATGGCGCCGATCGGTGCGAAGCCAAGGGCCGCCGCAGCTTCGCCGAGGCGAACGCCCGGCATGCGGTCCTGCATCTGGAGGGCGCGGAACAGCTGGAACCGGTCGAGGACGCCCTGGTCGACGAGGAACTCGCCGAACGAGATCTCCTTGAGGCCGTCTTCGACGACATCGACACCTTGCGAGGAGGCCTCGAAGTAGTGCCGGAGGTCCGACTTGTTCTTCGCACTGCCGTAGCCGAGGGCCATGAAAGAGGTCATGTTCATGACTGCGTTCCTTGGCGGGTCTTCGAGCAGATCGCGTGCCATGGCGGTTCGGACGCAAGATGCCCGACCGTGGACGCAGGATCGAGGGCTTGGGCGCCAACATTTTCGGCCGCTGCGCCCTCGGCGCCTCGACCGGCTACTCGAGTGGCCGGCTGGCCGACCAAACATCGGCAAGTCGATTGGTTAACGCGCGCTGCCGTGGCACGACTTCGTGCGTGATGCGGACGCGTATTGCCCTGGTTCTGGCGGGAATGGCCACGGTGGTCGGATGCCGCGGGAACGGCAAGCAGGCCGAGCCCACGACCAGTGGCGCGGAGCCCGCGGCCCCAGGTCCAGCCGCCCCGCCGGCCCCCGCGGCGCCGGTCGCCGACACGCGGCCCGTCGCGCCTCCGGGCACGGACAAGCTCGTGCCGGTGCCGGCCGAGGTCGCCGCGAAGGTGAAGCTCGCGCCCGTGGTGAAAGGGCTCGCACGCCCGGTGCTGGTCCTGGTCGCGCCTGGCGATGCGCGCAAGCGGCTGTTCGTGCTCGAGCAGCACGCGGGCCGCGTGCGGATCGTCGAGAACGGCAAGCTGTTGCCGAAGCCGTTCCTCGAGGTCCGGCCGGTGTCGCGCGGCAACGAGCAGGGTCTGCTCGGGATGGCGTTCCATCCGCAGTTCGCGACCAACGGCAAGCTGTACGTCAACTACACCGGCGCCGACGACGACACGCGCATCGTCGAGTACCACGTCTCCGCGACGAACCCCGATCAGGTCGATCCGGCGTCTCGTCGCGAGCTGATCACGATCAAGCAGCCATTCTCGAACCACAACGGCGGCCACCTCGTGTTCGGGCCCGACGGCAAGCTGTGGACCGGCATGGGCGACGGCGGCGCGGCGGGAGATCCGCACGGCAACGGCCAGAAGCCCGACGCACTGCTCGGCAAGATGCTGCGCTTCGACGTCGATGCCGCGAAGCCGACGCCCGAGCGCATGCACCTGGGCGTGCGCAATCCGTGGCGGTTCGCGTTCGATGCGAAGACCGGAGACCTCTTCATCGGCGACGTCGGCCAGAACCTGTGGGAGAACATCTACGTCGTCGACGGGACCGACCACGCGAAGAAGAAATGCGAGCCGGCTCCGCAGGAGCCGACCGGCGCGGAGCGACAGGCGCCGCGAAGCGGCGAGCGAGCATGTGCACCGCAGGTGCACAACTTCGGGTGGAACGTCGTCGAGGGCAACCACTGCTTCGAGGCGAAGACGTGTGACCGCGCGGGGTTCACGCCGCCCGTCGTCGAGTACACGCACGACGTCGGCTGCTCGGTCACCGGCGGCGTCGTCTATCGGGGTAAGGCGCTGCCCATGCTCGACGGCGCGTACTTCTACGCCGACTTCTGCACCAACCTCGTGCGCAGCTTCCGGTGGTCCCAGGGCGCCGTGCGCGATCACTGGGACTGGAAGCAGGCGCTCGATCCCGGCGGCGACCTCGCGCAGATCAGCTCGTTCGGCGTCGACGGCGACGGCGAGGTCTACGTCGTCTCGCTGCTCGGCGCGATCTACAAGCTCGTTCCCGCGAGCTGACTGCGGCCTGCGACGAGGCGCGCGGTCGACACGCGGCACCAGGTGTTGTCAGGGCGACGTGTCGCGCGCCTTCCCGGGGGCGTAGCGATGGAGGAATGAGACGCCTCGCTGGACTGCTCGCTCCGATCGTCGCGCTGTCGGCGTGTGCGCCGCGCGCATCGCTCGGCTCCTTCGGATACCTCACGCCGCCGGCGGGGGCAGGCCGCAGCACGGGCCTGGGCCTGCTCGACGCGCACCTGGCGGCCGCGATGCACGCGACCTATCGCGAGGCGGGGGCCGCTCCGGAGGAGCCGCTCGCGCTGGTGCCGACCGACGGCAGCGAGCTCGCGCTGCGCTCGCTCGAGGCGGCGGTGGACATCGACGGGCCGCTGGCCCGTACCGAGCTTCGCCTCGTGTTCCACAACCCCGAAGCTCGGGTTCGCGAGGGCCGGTTCGCGATCACGCTGCCGCCGGGCGCGACCGTGGGCCGGTTCGCGATGAAGGTCGGCGGCGAGTGGCGCGAGGCGCGCATCGTGTCGCGCACGAAAGGCCGCCAGGTCTACGAGACGTTCCTCCACCGCGGCGTCGACCCGGCGCTCCTCGAGCAGGACCTCGGAAACCGGTTCTCGGCGCGCGTGTTCCCGATCGAGGCCAACGCCGACAAGGAGATCATCATCGCCTACGAGCACGGGGTCTCGAGCGACGCGCCATACCGGCTCGCACTCACGGGGCTGCCGTACGTGCCGACGACGGCGATCACGATCCGCCGTGACGGCGTCGCTCGCAAGGTGACGACGCGCGGCGACAAGCTCGCCGACATCGTCGAGTCAATCGATGAGAGCGCGAGCGCCGTCACGTCTCGCACGGCATTCGTCGCGCGCCTGTCGCCCGACGTCCTCGCGAGCGCCGCGCCGTCCTCCACCGTGCCGCAGACAATCCCGCCGATCGACTCGCTGCTGGTGCTCGTCGACACGAGTGCGTCGCGCGCGCCGGTGATGGCGACGCAGGCGAGCCTCGTGCGCGACCTGCTCGCGCAGTTGCCTGGCGAGACGCGCGTGAGCGTGGCGGCGTTCGATCACCGCGTGACCCCGCTGTACGAGGGCACGGCTGGCGGGACACGCGACATCGCCACCGCCATCCTCGACCACGGCGCACTCGGCGCGTCGGATCTCGGCGCCGCACTCGTGCATGCCCAGTCCGCCGGCGCGAAGCGCGTCGTGCTCGCCGGCGATGGCGTGCCGACACTCGGCGAGACCGATGCGAGCAAGCTCGCCGCGTCGCTCGCGGACAGCGGCGTCGAGCGGCTCGATGTCGTTCAGGTCGGCGCCAGCCTCGATCGCGACACGCTGCGCGCGCTCGTCGCCGCCGGCCGCGTGCCCGGCGCGATCCTCGACGGCAGTGATGCCACGCGGCTCGTCGCGCAGCTGCAGCGTGCGGTGCCCGCGGAGGTCGCGATCCGCGTCGAGGGCGCGCTCGCGAGCTGGCCGGCGACCACGCGAGGCCTCGCGCCCGGCACGCCGATCTGGGTGTACGGGCTGCGCGATGGAACGGGCGATGTCGTCGTGCACGTCGGCGATCGCACGGCGACCGTGCGCGCACTGCCGGGCGACTCGACGCGCGTGCGGCGCGCCGTGGCGGGCGCGGAGATCGCGGCGCTGACCGAGCGCATGCAGCGCGCCCCCGCCGGCGAGCGCGCAGAGCTCGGCAACCAGCTCGAGGCGCTCGCGCTCGAACATCAACTGGTGTCGGCGCGCACGTCGCTCCTCGTGCTCGAGAGCGACGAGCTCGAGCGGCGCTTCCTCGACGGCGAAACGCCAGCGGCAGAGGCGACTCCGACCGCCGATGCGGCGCCGCCGGCCATCGAGCCCGCGTCGACCACGCAGGGCATCACGATCGACCGCAATTACCTGCCCAACATCCCCGTGCCCGGCCGGACGTTCGAGAGCACGCTCAAGGCCGCCGCGGGCGCGCAGGACGATGGGCACGGCGTCTCGTTCTCGGGCGCGTCGTCGCTCGAGAACCAGTATTACGTCGACGGCGTCAACACACGAACCGAGGCGGTGGTGACCATCAGCGACAAGCGCACCGGACCGCGCGGCCAGTTCGCGGTGAGAGCCGACGTGATGTCGCCGCTCGCCCTCGACCTCGTGGCCGAAAGCATGCGGGGCGGCATGCGCCCCCCGTCCAGCGAGCGAGCCGCCGAGCCCGCCGAGCCTGCCAAGCCCAGCTACGCCGATCCGTATGAAGGCACGCTGCGCACGACCCTCGATGCACTCGCGAAGGGACGCACCGGCGATGCACTCGAGACCGCGGTGCGGTGGCACCTCGCGAGCCCGGCCGAGGTCGCCGCGATCATCGCGCTCGGCGAAGCACTCGAGGCGCGCGGCGAGAGCGCCCTCGCCGCCCGCGCCTACGGCTCGATCCTCGATCTCTATCCCAACCGTGCCGAGCTCGTGCGAGCCACGGGTGAGCGGCTCGATCGCATCCCCACCGCGCGTGCGCAGGCGATCGATGCGTATCGTCGCGCGCTCCGCGAGCGGCCGGATCACGCGTCGACGTACCGCCTGCTCGCGTTTTCGCTCGTGCGCGCCGGGCATCCCGAGGAGGCGCTCGAGCTGTTGGGCAAGGGTCGCGAGCAGGCGACCGACGACCGCGTCCGCACCGTGTTCGACGATGACGCCGCCGTGATCCGCGCGCACCGGAGCGCGCGCGCTGGTACGAAGGTCGCGACGCGCCCGTCGATCCGCTTCGTGCTGTCGTGGGAGACCGACGCGAACGACGTCGACCTCCACGTCAACGACCGCCACGGCGACCACGCCTTCTTCTCCCGCCTGTCGCTATCCTCGGGCGGCGAGCTCGCCGGCGACATCACCACCGGCTACGGCCCCGAGCAGTTCGCGATCGACGAGCCGCGAGCGTTCCCGTACCGCCTGCGCGCGCACTACTACCGCAAGGGCCCGATGGGCGTCGGGCTCGGCACTGTGCAGATCATCCGCCACGACGGCAAGGGCACGATCACCGTCGAGGATCGCCCGTTCGTGATCCAGAACGACGACGCGATGGTCGACCTCGGGGCCGTCGCTCGTTAACGCCGGCGCCGGCGCGCGAGCAGCCCGGCGAGCGCGGCGGCGAGGCCCGCGCCGCTGCCGCCCGTCGTCGCGCAGCCGCCGCCGTCCTTGCCCCAGTCCCATGGATCGTCCTCGGGCGGCGGTGCCATGTCCTTGCCGGGAGGCGACGGCAGGTCGCGCGTCCACTCGACCGACAGCTCGGTCACGCGGCCGAACGAGAGCGGCATCGCCAGCGATCGCCACTCCTCTGCGGTATACGCCGCGCTCGCGCCGATCCGCGTGTTGGCCAGCTCCGACGGCTCCACGGGACACACCGGATCGTCGTCGTCCTCCCACACTTCGAGCCGGAAGCGCGTCGTCGCCAGATCGAGGGTCGCGAGCTTGTCGCCCATCATGTTGATGAGGCTCGCGTCGACCGTGTACGAGACATCCGAGTAGTCCGCGTTGGTCAGGCCGTGGCGGCTGCCCGCGCAACCGATGAGCATGCCCGCCTCGGTGTACGCGTAGGCCTCGAGCTCGAGCGGCCCGGCACCGTCGGTCTCCCCGGTCACCCGCAGCGACGTCACCGTGAGGATGTCGTCGACCGAGAACGTTCGCTCCTCACGCGTCGTGTTACCCGCGGCGTCCTCGAGGATCACGGTGAGCTGGTGATCGCCGATCGCGAGGCCGGTCGTCACGATGTCGGTCTGCGTGGTGCACTGTTCGTCATCGCACTGCGACTCCGGCGCGGCGACCTCCTCGCCGTCGACCTGGATCGCCACGTCGACCGGGCTCTCGTCGGTGTAGGCGAGCGCGACGCGGAACGCGCGCGCCCCGCGTGCGTCGACGCCGTCCTCCGGCGTCATCCCGACCAGCACCGGTGGATCTTCGTCGCCAACGCAGCCGCCACCGAGCGCGGCCACTAGCCCGAGGCTCGCAAACCAGGACAAGGTACGCATGGCCCCCATTGTCGACGAGCTACCGAGGTAGGTGCTCGTCACCTCGCGTGGATCTAACGGCGGCGTCACGCATTTGCCGGCTCGTGCCGGCGCCCGCACGTCAGTCCATGAACCGGATGACCGCGTCGGTGTACGTCGCGGTGTTGCCCTTGCCGCCGAGGTCCCCGGTGCGGGTCTCCGCGTTCGCCAGGGCGGCGGCGATCCCCTTGCGCAGCCGGGCGGCCGCGGCGTCCTGCTTGACGTGGTCGAGCAGCATCGCCGCCGACAGCATGAGGCCGGTCGGGTTCGCGATGCCCTTGCCCGCGATGTCGGGCGCCGTGCCGTGCACCGCCTCGAAGATGGCGCAACCGGAGTCCCCGCCAGGGTCACCGAAATTTGCCGCCGGTGCGACGCCGAGTCCACCGACGAGGCCCGCGGTGAGGTCCGACAGGATGTCGCCGAACAGGTTCATCGTGACGATCACGTCGAACTTCTCGGGCGCGACGACCAGCTTCATCGCGGTGGCGTCCACGATCATGTCGTCGAACTGGATGTCGGGGTAGCGCTTCGCGACCTCGCGTCCGGTGTCGAGGAACAGGCCGTTCGACATCTTGAGGATGTTGGCCTTGTGGACGAGCGTGACCTTCTTGCGGCCGTGCCGGCGCGCGTACTCGAACGCGTACACGATGCAGCGCTCGCTGCCGAACCGCGTGATGATCGCGATCGACTCGGCCGCGGTGCGCCGCGGATCGACGTAGTGCTCGACGCCCGCGTACAGGTCCTCGGTGTTCTCGCGAACGATGACGAGGTCGACGTTGGTGTAGCGCGACGGCACCCCGGCGAGCGTCTTCACCGGCCGCACGTTCGCGTAGAGATCGAACTGCTGGCGCAGCGTGACGTTGACGCTCCGGTAGCCGCCGCCGCTCGGCGTCGCGAGCGGGCCCTTGAGGGCGAGCTGCGTCTTCTTGATCGAATCGATCGTCGCCTGCGGCAGCGGATCCTTGTGGCGCTCGACGGCGGTCATGCCCGCATCGACCCGCTCCCACGCGAGCTGCCCACCCGCGGCCTCGACGGCGCGCACGGTGGCGGCGGCGATCTCGGGGCCGATGCCATCTCCTTCGATCAAGCTCACGGTCGGACGACTACTCACGGCAGCTTCCTTTCGACGGGCACGGGCTCGATCTCGATCGAGTCCCCGACGACCCGTACGGGATAAGTGATCAGACAGTACTCGGATGCATCGGCGTTGCATCCCGTCTCCGTCGAGAACCGCCAGGCGTGATTGGGGCAGATCAGATGCCCGCGCGAGACGATGCCCTCGGAGAGATCGCCGCCGCGGTGCGGGCACCGCCGCTGCGTCGCGAAGTAGCGCTCGCCGTCTCGTCCGAGCACGACCTCGACACCGTCGACGGCCACGGCGATCACGTCGCCCGGCTTGACGTCACCGACGCGGGAGACCGGATGCCAGCTCATGCGGAATGCATCATACCCAGCCGCTCGCCGTTGCCCACCCACTCGGCGAGCGAAGCGCAGCGCGTCCTCAGCCGGCAGCGGACGAGGTGCCATCGACGCCGAGGCCATAGGTCTTCATCTTGGTGTAGATGCTCGCGCGGCTGATCCCGAGCCGGCGCGCGGCGAGCGCGGGGTTGCGATCGCGGCGAAGCGCGGCGGCGATCGCGGCGCGCTCGACGGCGCGCACCGCGCGGTCCGTGATGTCCTTGAGCCCCTCCCCGTCGCCGAGGCGCGCGAGCTCGATCACGGGAAGCTCGACGCGCTCGTCGCCGTGCTCGGCCGACGACGGAGCCGCGCGATCGAGGCCGAGCATGTCCAGGTCGTGGCTGCGGATCATCTCGCCGTCGCACAGGATGGCGGCTCGCGAGAGCACGTTCTCGAGCTCGCGGATGTTGCCGGGCCAGCGATAGCTCGCGAGCCGCTGCAGCGCCTTCGCGGTGATCTGCGTCGGATACGGTGCCTCGCCGCCCGCGAAGCTCTTCGCAGCGCCACGCCGCTTGGCGAGGATGTGCGCCGCGAGCAGCGGGATGTCCTCCTTGCGCTCGCGGAGCGGCGGGACCTGGATCGGGAACACGGCGAGCCGCCAGTAGAGGTCCTCGCGGAACTGCCCGCGCGCGACCAGCGTCTTCAGATCCTTGTTGGTCGCGGCGACCACGCGCACGTCGATCGAGACCGGACGGTCACCGCCGACCGGCTTGATCTCGCGCTCCTGCAGGACGCGCAGGAGCTTGTTCTGCACGCTCGCATCGATGTCGCCGATCTCGTCGAGGAAGATCGTGCCGCCGTTCGCCTCACGGAACAGGCCGCGACGCGCGCGCCCGGCGCCGGTGAACGCCCCCTTCTCGTGGCCGAACAGCTCCGCCTCGAGCAAGGACGGCGCGAGCGCCGAGCAGTCGAACGCGACGAACGGCCCATCGGCGCGCGGCCCGACGCGATGGATCGTGCGCGCGAGCAGCTCCTTGCCCGTGCCACTCTCGCCGACGATCAACACGGTCGCGTCCGAGGCCGCGACACGCTCGATCATCTGCAGCAGCTGCCGCATCAACGGCGAGTCGCCGATCACCTCGCCGAGGCCGCGCGCGCGCTCGACCTCACCGCGCAGCCGCCGCACCTCGCGCGCGAGGGCGCCATGCGAGATCGCGCGCTCGACGACCGAGCGAATCTCGGCGCTGTCGCCCGCCTTCTTCAAGACGTCGAGCGCGCCCGAACGCATCGCGCGGACCGCGAACCCGACGGTCGGCGCCTCGCTCCAGATCACCACCACCGTATCCGGGGCGACGGTGCGCAGGCGATGCAGCAGGGCGAGGGCGCCGTCGTCGTCCTCCCCCAGCGCCGGATCGAACAGCACCGCATCGAAGGCACTGCCGGTCACGCGCTCGAGCGCGGCGGTCGGTGAGGCGACGATCTCGACGTCCGTGCCGCTCAGCGCGGTGACGCCATAGGCGGCCGAGGCGGCGTCCGAGTCGACGATCAGCACGTGGCGAACGGGCATGGATCCAGGGTACCGGATGGCGTCCAACTGTCTAGACACTGTCTAACATCCTGGACGGGCTGGAGGCCCGCAACCATATTAACTATCTGAAACCACTTGCTCAAACGGCTGGACGAAGCTGGCTCGGGCCGTGCGTATCCCTGGGTCCAAGGAGGGCTTCTGATGCAGACACCCGCGAACAAGGACTCGCTCGAAGAGACGCGGGCCTACGTGCGATCGGTCGCGCTCAAGTACGTCCGCGACGAGCAAGACGCCGAGGACGTCACGCAGGACGCGATGCTGCTCGCCCACCGCTACCGCGATTCGTTTCGCGGTGAGGCTCGCTACTCCACCTGGCTCTACCGCGTGACCGCGACCGCCGCGCTCATGTTCCTGCGCAAGCAGCGGCGGCTCGCGCGCGAGATCCCGTCCAGCGCTGCGCACGACGACGAAGGGACGCCGCTCCTCGAGCGTCACGCGGCTGCGACCGATCTACAGGGCGAGGTCAGCGCGCGTGGCGAGCTCGACCTCGTCTCCGAGACGGTCGCCAAGCTCGGCGCCAAGTACCCCGCGGTGTTCTGGAAGCGCTACGGCGAGGGTCGCACGGAGACCGAGATCGCGAAGGAGCTCGGGCTCACCGTCGCTGCGGTCAAGACGCGCGCGTTCCGCGCCCGCCAGGCCGCGCTCGCTGCCCTCGGTTAGCTCGCGGCCTGCTCGTCGTCGAGGAAGCGGCATCGCGCGCTCAGCGCGAGCGAGGGATACGACGTGTAGAAGAAACAGAACGTGCGATCCGGGTGGAGGTGGCAGAGCTCGCGATAGCGATACATCGCGGCGCGCCCGTCCGCGCACAGCTCGACCACCTCGACTTCGGCGCGCTCTGCTTCTCCCTTCGCCTCCACCACCACCCAGCGAGCGGGATACGCCTTGCGTGCGTCGGTCCTGCGCATGGACATGACGCTACTCCGGCTGGCTGACGTCACAAGTTTTCCTCGTGTCCAGAATGAGCGTCAGGGTGTGGGTGCGTGGCCACGATCACGGCTAAGTCGCTAATCATCCTCGGAAAGTCTCTTGGCCCGGCCGGTGAACTACATCTGGGCATGCTGATCTCCCTGCTCCCTCTGGTGTCCCTGGTCTCCGGCGATCTGCTCGCGGGCGGCGGTGCGCCCGACGAGCTCGGGGTCTCCACGCCGCGCGGCGCGCAGGTGCGTCTCGCGGAGCTGCTCGCCGAGGCCGATGCGATCGATGCGGTGAGTGCTCGCCGCGATGCGGTGGTGTTCACCGTCGAGCGCGCGGGGGCCATGCAGGAGGTGGTCGCCACCGTGGACGCGCGGGGCCAGGTGGTCGCGGTCGCGTTCGACGCGCGGGGCGACGCCGCTGCGCGCGATTCCCATGCGCACGGCAGCCTCGGTTGGCTCTCGCGCGAGCTCGACGACGCGCTCGCGATCACGGCGATCGCGGTCGACCGCGATGGCACGATCACCGCGATCACCGACGACGAACGCCGCTACCGCATGATCCCGACGCGCGACGGGAACACGGCGGTCGAGGCGCGGTGGGCCGCGGCGTGGGATGCGAGGTAGAGTGCGCGCGTGGCCAAGCCCGCGCCCGATCCGCGCACCGATCCTGATGTCCCCAAGGGGATGTCGATCGAGCTGCTCAAAGACCTTCACCTTCTCACGCGGGAAGGTCAGCTCAACGCCGATGCGCGCCGCAAGCTGAAGCAGATCCGCCATCTCGTCGGTTTGCTCAGGCCCGCGCTCGACGACGCGATGGCCCGCGCGCAGGCGCCGCTCGTGGTCGATTGCGGCGCGGGGAAGAGCTACCTCGGCGCCCTGCTCTACGAGCTCGTGCTCGGCCCGGCCGGGCGCGGTGCGCTGGTCGCGATCGAGGCGCGGCCCGAGCTGTCGGAGCAAGCAGCCGCGCGCGCCGCACGCTTCGGACAGGAGCGCTTCACCGTCGCGACAGGCGCGATCGCGAGCGCCGCCCTGCCCCAGCGGCCGAGCGTGGTCACCGCGCTCCACGCGTGCGACACCGCGACGGACGACGCCCTCGCCCTCGCGATCGCGCAGCACGCGGATCACGTCGCGGTGGTGCCGTGCTGCCAGGCCGAAGTCGCACGCCAGCTCGAGTCATCGCGCCCCGATGATCCGGCGATCGCCGCGCTGTTCGCGCATCCGCTGCACCGCCGCGAGCTCGGGTCGCACCTGACCAACGTCGTGCGCGGCCTCGTGCTCGAGGCGCATGGCTACAAGGTCACCGTCACCGAGCTCGTCGGATGGGAGCACTCGGCGAAGAACGAGCTCATCCTCGGCAAGCGCGTCCAGCGCTTCGACGCGAACGCGCGCGCGCGGCTGCGTTTGCTGCTCGACCGGTTCCACATCGAGCCCGCGATCGTACGCGAGCTCGCCGCGCGCGGGCTCGATCCGCGCACCGAGCCACCGGCGACGTGAGTCACGGCGGCGTCGCCAGCATCCACCGCACGATCGGGGCATCGACCGCGATCGAGATTCGCGTGATCGAGCGGATCGGCTCGTCGAGCATCCAGGTGTAGAAGCGCCCGCGGTAGATGCCCCAGCGCGGCGCATCGAGCGTGAGCATGCCCATCGCGCACGGCGCAGACGACGACAGCTCCACGCCATCCTCGTCCTCGAGCTCGACGACCACGCGATGCGGGACGCCGCACGACAGCGGATCCCACGCGATGACGATGCGGGCGGCGGGTGGCGGATCCTCCACGTCGGGTGCGTCGGTGACGCACGCGAACGCGACCAACACGCCGAGGACACACGAGGACCAGACCAGGACGAATGCGAGTGGCTTCATGCGTCGCGCCCTTCGCACAGCGCGTGCCCGCCGTGCTCGGCGCTAGCTGCGCGAAACCACACGCGCGCCGCGTCCGGTGTCCGTCCGGGCATCCGAGATCCGGCCACTCACCGGACAGGCGCGAGCATCCTCACGTCACCTTCCGACGCGCACGAGGAGCTTCGCCATGTCGTCGGCGTGCTCCTCCTCGTTCGTGAGGATCTCCTCCATCAGCCTGCGCGTCGTCGGGTCGTCGTTGCCGAGCCACCGGATGATCTCCGAGTAGGTCGCGATCGCGATGCGCTCGGCGATCAGGTCCTCCTTGATCATGTCCATCAGGCTCTCGCCGGTGCCGTACTGGGCGTGGCTGCGCGTGGCGAGCCCCTCCGGATCGAGGTTCGGCTCGCCGCCGAGCTCGGTGATCCGCTTCGCGACCTTGTCCGCGTGCATCTGCTCCTCGTTGGCATGCTCGAGGAACTCCTGCTCGACGCCCGGCGCATGGACGCCGCGCGCCATGAAGTAGTGGTTGCGATAGCGCAGCGTGCACACCGTCTCGGTCGCGAGGACCTCGTTGAGGATCTGGCACACCGCCTCGCGATCGGCCTGGTACGAGCCGGTCACCGCGCCGTCGTCCATCTTCTCCATCGCACGGCGGCGAATCTCTTCGATGTCAGCCTTGAAGGTGTTCATATCCCCGAGCGCACGCAAGGACGGGGCCACCCCGCCCGTGGCAGGATGACGGCGCTGTGCGCTGGGCCGGTAACATCCTCCACTTCGTCTGGCTCGTGCTCGTCGTGCTCGTGCTCGGCCTCATGTACGGCGTCGCGCGACTCGGCATTTTCCTGTTCGTGTGGGGAGCACGGCGCAAGCGCGCGCTGGCGCACCTGCGCGGCTGGATGTTGCGCCAGGGCATGACCGCGCTCGGCGCGTCGTTCATCAAGCTCGGGCAGGTGATGTCGACGCGGCCAGATCTCTTCGAGCCGGAGATCATCGACCAGCTGCGCCGCCTGCAGGACAAGCTGCCGCCGTTCGCGTTCACCAAGGTCAAGGCGACGCTCGAGGCCGAGCTCGGCAAGCCGATCGGCGAGGTGTTCGCCGAGCTCGAGGAGAAAGCGATCGCCGCCGCGAGCGTGGCGCAGGTCCACCGCGCCGTGCTCAAGGACGGCCGCGAGGTCGCGGTCAAGGTGCTGCGCCCCGGAGTGCGCCGCCAGGTCGAGCGCGACCAGGCGATCCTCATCGGCGGCGCGAAGCTCGTCGCGCTGCGCCCGAAGTGGCGCGCCAACGATCCCATCGGTCACGTCCGCCACTTCACCGATGCAATCCGCGAGCAGACCGACCTGCGCATCGAGGCCGCCAACTACACGCGGTTCCGCGAGAACTTCAAGGCGGTCCCCGAGGTGTCGTTCCCCGAGGTCTACGCCGAGTATTGCGGCGAGCGCGTGCTGACGATGCAGTTCGTGCGCGGCATCAAGGTCGACGCCGTGCCCTCGCAGCGCTCCGACGAGTTCCGCAAGAAGCTGGCGCACGTCGTGCGGCAGACGATGTTCAAGATGTGCTTCGAGGACGGCTTCGTGCACGCCGACCTGCACCCCGGCAACATGGTCGTGCAGGACGACGGCAAGCTGATCGTCTTCGACGCTGGCCTCGCGAAGCTGTTGCACGAGGACGTGCTGATCCAGTTCATCGACATGACCAAGTGCATCACCATGGGCACGCCCGATGACCTCGTGGCGCACCTGAAGCGCTTCCACACGTACGTCGGCGAGATCGACTGGGTCTCGCTGCGCGCGGAGGTCCAGGAGTTCGCGACGAAGTTCCGTGGCCAGGACGTCGCGCAGCTCGAGTACGGCGAGCTGATCGCCGAGATGTTCGAGATCGGGCGCAAGTACAAGGTGCGTCCGGTCACCGACATGATGCTGGTGTTCGTCGCGCTGATCACGGCGCAGGGCATCGGCAAGATGCTCGACCCGACGCACAACATCTTCACGACGGTCGCGATGTACCTGATGCCCGTGCTGATGAAGCGCAACGAGAGCATCCCCCAGACCGCCGAGGCGAAGGCCGCCCAGGTCAGCGCTTAGTGAGGACTTTTCAGCGAGCGGCGTGAGTTGCCGCTTGTAGGCAGCACGCGGCCGTGGGAAGAGCGAAGCCGCATGCATCACCAGGACTCCTCACTCCGCGGCTTGTTCGAGCGCGTCCTTCCGGCCATCACACCGACGCGCTCGTCCGAGGCGGAGAGCATCATCCGCGAGCTGTTCGCGCTCGCGGACATCGAGATCGGAGGTACGCGTCCCGGCGATATCCGCGTCCACGACCCGCGGTTCTACGAGCGCACGCTGCGCGACGCGTCGATCGGCTTCGGCGAGGCGTACATGGACGAGTGGTGGGAGACCGACGCGCTCGACGTGACGATCGACAAGATCATGCGCGCCAACCTCAAGCAGAAGATCCAGGGCAGCTGGAAGCTGAAGGCGCTCACCGTCAAGGCCGTGCTGCTCAACCTGCAGGCGAAGACCCGCTCGGCGGCGTCGGTCGAGGCGCACTACGACATCGGCAACGACCTCTACACGCGCATGCTCGACGAGCGCATGGTCTACACCTGCGCGTACTGGAAGCACGCCAAGACGCTGCAGGAGGCCCAGGATGCCAAGCTCGACCTCGTCGCGCGCAAGCTCGGCCTCAAGCCCGGCATGCGCGTGCTCGACCTCGGCTGCGGCTGGGGCGGCATGGCGAGCTGGGCCGCCGAGAAGTACGGCTGCTCGGTGCTCGGCGTCTCGCTGTCGAAGGATCAGGTCGCCCTCGGCAACGAGCTGTGGGGCCCCAAGGGCAAGAAGCTCGACGTCGAGCTTCGCCTGATGGACTACCGCGACGTGCAGGGCACGTTCGACCGCGTGGTCTCGATCGGCATGATGGAGCACGTCGGCCCCAAGAATCACCGCGACATGATGCAGGTGATCCACCGCTGCCTCGCCGACGACGGCGTCGCGCTCGTGCACACGATCGCGAACAACCGCAGCCTGCGCCACGGCACGCCGTTCATCGAGAAGTACATCTTCCCGAACGCCGTCGCGCCGTCGCTCGCGCAGATCGGCCGCGCGATGGAGGGGCTGTTCGTCCCCGAGGACCTTCACAACATCGGCCCCGACTACGACCCGACGCTGATGGCGTGGTGGACGAACTTCGACCGCACGTACAACGAGATCAAGCACCGCTACGACCGGCGCTTCTACCTGATGTGGAAGTTCTACCTGCTCGCGGCCGCCGGCGCCGCGCGCTCGCGCGACGGGCAGCTGTATCAGGTCGTGATGACCAAGACGGGCCGCACGCAGCCCGACTGCCGCGCGGTCTAATCACCTACGCGGCGCTGCGCCGCCCCTCAAGCCTGGCTCGCTACGCGGCGAGCGTCACGGGCGGGTTCTCGATGAGGCCCGCGCGCACGGCGAGCGGCGCGGTGGCGTCGCGCTCGTAGCTGTGCGCCATGAACTTCGCGGCGTCCTTCAGCGCGTAGAGGTACGGCACGCTGAGGTGAACGACGCCCTGCTTCTCGCACCACGCACGCGTGATCTTCGCGGCGAGCGGCAGGTTCTGGTGCGGGATCTTGGGGAACAGGTGGTGCTCGGCCTGGTAGTCGAGCCCGATGAAGAAGAACGAGATGAAGCGCGGCAGCTCGAGGTCGCGCGTGGTCTCGAGCTGGTGCAGCCAGTCGTTGTTCTGCTCCGTCATGATCGGCAGGCCGATGTGCGCGGGCGCGAACACGAGCGAGAGGAACACGCCGACGCCGGCCCAGATCGCCGAGTAGACGAGGAACGTGGCGAGCGGGCCGAAGAGGATCGACGGCACGACCAGCCACGCCGTGTAGTGGATGGTCTGGCAAACCACCTCGAGCTTCCAGGCCCGGTCATAGCCGTGGCGCTTGGGCCACGAGATCAGATGCAGGAGCGACGAGCGGCGCATGCCGAGGGTCATCAGCGTCGACATCGGCCAGAACGCCCACGCCTGGAAGTTGCGCTGGAACCAGCGCAGCCGCGGCGTCGCGCGCTCGTGATCACC
>Ga0247829_10000061_pt1 | contig 27304 bp, 21 predicted proteins | sample 12C_Control_Day4_FD_207765 | JGI IMG/M metagenome (GOLD analysis project Ga0247829, IMG submission 207765) | Soil microbial communities from agricultural site in Penn Yan, New York, United States - 12C_Control_Day4 | ecosystem: Environmental > Terrestrial > Soil > Agricultural land | place... | reverse complement strand
TGCCCCCGTGGCTCGGACGCCCAGCGCCGAATACCTGGTCCTCGACATCGAGACCATCCCCGACACCGAGCGCTGGCAGCGCCCCGAGGAGCTCGAAGGACGCGAGGCGTTCCCGCCCACGTGGGCACATCGCATCGTCGTGATCGGCTGCTTGTGGCTCGATCACGGCTACCGGCTGAAGCGGCTCGGTGTGGTCGGCGATCCCGAGGGTGGCACCGGCACCCCCGACCAGCGCGAGCGCGCGCTGCTCGAGGACTTCTCGCGCTTCGTCGGGCGCGCGCGGCCCGTGCTCGTCACCTACAACGGCCGCGCGTTCGACCTCCCCGTCATCGCGCTCCGCTCGCTCTGCCACGGCGTCTCCCTCGGCTGGTACTACCGCGAGAGCTCGGTGCGCTATCGCTACAGCGAGCAGGGCCACCTCGATCTGTGCGACTGGCTCGCGGATCACGGCGCCACGCGCTCGGGCAGCCTCGACGCGATCGCGCGCCTGATCGGCCTGCCCGGCAAGGTCGGCGTCGACGGCTCGCAGGTCGAGGGCCTGTACCGCGCGGGCCAGCTCGCGAGCATCCAGCAGTACTGCCTCTCGGACGTCGCGCAGACCGCGCTGTTGTTCCTGCGCTTCCGCCTCTTGCAGGGCCAGATCTCGCCGGAGGACTACCGCGCGCGCACGAGCGAGCTGCTCGACGCGCTCGCCGCCGATGGCCGCGTCGAGGATGTGCTCGGCAGGCTCGATCGCGCGCACCTGCTATCCATGTAGCCTTGGGCCTCCCCGCAGGCATGATCACGGCGCTCGAGCGACTTCCCGCGAGCTGGTATCAGCGCGACTCGGCGACCGTCGCGCGCGAGCTGATCGGCTGCGTGCTGGTGCACCGCCGGCGCGCGGGCGTCATCGTGGAAGCGGAGGCGTATCTCGGCCCCGAAGATCTCGCGAGCCACGCGCGCTTCGGACCGACGAAGCGCACCTCGGTGATGTTCGGACCCGGCGGCGTCTCGTACGTCTACCTCTGCTACGGGATCCACGAGATGTTCAACGTGGTCACCGGCGTCGAAGGGCAAGGCCAGGCGGTGCTGATCCGCGCGATCGCACCGCACACCGGGCTCGCCGACGATCCGGCGATCGGTCGTGGCCCGGGCAAGGTGACCACGGCGCTCGGCATCGATCGCCGTCACGATCGCCGCGACCTCGCGCGCGGTGCGCTGTTCATCGCGCGCGGCGCCGACACACCGGCGATCGAGCGCGGCCCGCGCATCGGCGTCGACTACGCGGGAGCGTGGGCCGAGCAGCCGTTGCGGTTCTGGTGGCGCGGTCACCCTTCCGTTTCGGCGGGCGGCGGCGGGCGCAGCGTGTCGACCTTGCGCAGGCGCTGACGGTACAGCTGCTCGGAGAGCTTCTTGCGATCGCGCGTCTTGGCGCCGCGATAGTGATAGTGCGGCACGCGCGAGATCGTGACGAGCTCGGAGGCGCGGGGCACGCCGAGCTCGCCGAACCAGCGCGTCACGTCCGCCTCGAGCTCCGGCGTGTCGGCGAGCCACACGACGGTCTTGTGCTCGGTGAGCCGCAGCGTCGCCTTGTGCTTGCGGATGTAGATCGAGAGCTCGACGTGCCCGTTGTCGATGAGATCGGCGTCGTGATCGTCGAGGAAGCGGATGATGCGCTTGGCGTCGACGCGCGAGGTCAGCCACACGTCGGTGGAGCCGCCGTCATCGTAGTGATCCATCACCCGCACCTCGAGGTTGTCGGCAGCGGGGACGCGCTCGACGATGCCGAGGAACAGATCGACGAGCTGGTCCGCCTCGGTCTGCGCCTCGAGCACGAACAGCTTCGCCCCCGCGTGGTGAACCCAGCCGCGCTTGGCGTCGGCGAGCTGCGCGGTGGCGCCGAGCTGCGGCAGCACGCCCGCGGGCCACGCGAAGCCGGCGACGTCGGTCGCGGGCCCGAGCTCGATCACCTGGCTACGGCCCACGCTCTCGCCGAGCGGCCCGTCGGGCGCGACCTCGCACGCGATCGCGCGCGAGCGATCGATGTGGTGCTCGGCGGCCGCGAGCGCGACGCCGAGGTGCTCGCCCTGCGCCGCCACCAGCAAGGGCTGGCCCGACGGCGGCGCGATCGCGATGCGGTACCACGTGCGGGTCACGGCGCTCTTCACGCCCGCACCCTACCTTAAGCCCTGGGGGGCGTTGTCAGAAGTCGGTGCCGACGGCGAACCCGAACGTCAGGCTCGACAGCTGCGCGTCGACCGCCCGACTCCCGTCGCGGTCGCGCAGCCGGTAGACGTCGATGCTGTTGTCGAGGAACAGGGCGGCGGTGACCTTCGGGCCCCAGTTGGTGAAGAACAGCGGCCACGCGAGAAACCCGATCACCGGCACCTTGCCTTTGACCTGCGCGCCCGCGCGGAGCCCGAGCCCGTTGCCGGCGTAGCCGTGCGCCAGCACGCCACGGCCGAGCCCGGCGCCGACGTACAGCTCGAGGTGGTCGGTCAGGCGCGCGATGCGCTTGACGTCGATGCCGTAGGTCAACAGGTCGGCTCCCGGATCATTCGACGGCTGCGGAGGCGTGAGGGTGCGCGCGGCATAGCAGCCCTGGGCGTCGCACGCCGAGTCGGCGAACGAGCCGTCGGAGATGTGCGCGGCCACGAACCCTTCGACCGCCCACGCCTTGTAGCGATAGCCGGCCGAGAGGCGGATCCGGAGGGCCCCGTTCGCGTCGAGGTCGCCCTTGTAGGACGTACCGCCGACCGCCTCGGTGAAGTAGACGCCTTCGGCCGCGGCGCTCGAGGTGGCAAGACAGAGCACGAACAGCGCCAGCACCCGGGACATGCGGGCACCGTTCAGCAATGCGGGTGCCACGCACCGTCGCGTGGAGGTTCGCGAGCTTGCGCGGCGCCGGCCGGCAGGAATCCACCGAACCATGACGGCGATGTCGCCCTACCCCCCGATGATCGGATCGCTGAACTGGAGGACGACGATCGTGACCTTGCCGGCGATGCGTCCCCCGAGGGCCTCGACCTGCTGGAACGGCGGCTCGACCTTGGCCGAGAACACCGTCCCGAACGGCGCATCCGTGGACACGAACACGCCGCCGCGCTGGCCGCCGGAGGTGAGGGTGCCGCCCGCGGTGGTGCGATCGCTCGACAGGTAGCGGATCGTCGGCGTGATCATCGGATCGCTGGAGACCGTCTCGACCTTGATGCCCTGGCGCGGGTTGCCGTTGACGTCGAGCACGATGCCGATCGTGAGCCCCTCGGGCGGGAACTGCACCAGCGACAGCGCCGCGAGGATCTGATCGAGCGCGGGCTTGGTGAGCCGGACGCCGGGCAGCGACGTGAAGTCGATCGTCTCGTCGAGCACCGACGCCGTCTGGCAGGTCAGCGTCGTCGTGCTCTGGGGCGCGTCGTCGAGCACCGCGAGGCACGCGTACTGCTGGAACAGGCCGTCGATGTCGGCGGCCCACGACGGCGGCAGCACGGTCTTGCGCTCGAGCGGCTGCTGATCGCTCGGCGTCAGCTCGAACTCGGTGCCCGACGCGCGCGGCTCGCCGACGGCGAGCGACAGCCGATTGGCCTCGATCTGTCCGACGCTCACCCGCGTCTCGAAGTCGTCGACGGTCGCCTTGACGAGCACGGTCTCCATCCCGACGCACATCTCGTTGTCGAGCGCCTCGAGGTTCGTGCAGCCGAGCACGACGTGGACCGCGTCGTCGCCGGGGTGATAGAAGCTGCGGCCCCCCAGCGACGGGCCCATCGCCGACGCGACGGGGAACCCGTTGGCGTCGTAGCTGATGTTGCTCGGACACACCGGCTCCAGCGTCTCCGGGTCGATCGTGATCATGTGGTCGGGGAACACGGCGACCTGGACCTCGAGATCGCGCAGCGGCAGCGCGCGCCGCTCGAGCCCGGTGCTCGCGATCGAGCACAGCGTGTTCTGGCCGTTGATCTGCACCGGCGTGCACTGCGAGTAGTACGGGGTCTGCGGCGTGTTCGGATCGAGGACGCGGATCGACAGCCACGACGCGCACGTCATCGGGATCTCGTTGCAGTCGATCGAAGGGCACTCCCACGCGGGGCCAGCGGAGAGGTCGTAGAGCAGCTGCGCCTCCGGCGCGTCGCACGCCGCGAGCATCAGCGCCGCGATCCATCCGTGGCGCGTCATCGGCGGCCCACGCCGTTGATGCTCGTGAACCGCGGATCCGGCCCGAGGCCGATGAACGTGTCGGGCCCCGCCTGCGAGAGGAAGTAGCCGCCGACCACGGCGCCGACGACGCCGGCCGCGATGCCGAGCTGCCACGAGCGCTTCTGGTACCACTTCTTCGGTGGCGGCGGCGGCGGGAGCTTGATCGGGACGCTGTCGTCGATCGGCGGCGGCGGCGCGAGCCGGACGAGCAGGTCGGCTGGCTCGCGGTCGCGGCGCTCCTCGTGCGCCGAGAACCCGGGCACGGGCACCGCCGCGTCCTCGCTCCATGTCTGGAACGTGATCTGGCCGTTGGTGAGCGAGAGCAGCACCGCGTCCTTGACGCCGACGAGGTCGGCGAGGCGCTTCATCGCCGCAGCGCGCGCGGTGGGATCCGGCGCACGCGCGAGCAGCAGCCGCGCACGCTGGACCTTCATGCGCCGCGGCGCCTCCGCGTCGGGCACCTCGGCGACGGTGGTCTGCCCCGCCTGCACCATCACCTGCAGGCCGCGCGTCTCGCGATCGACGCCGGTCAGCCACACGACGTGGCCGCCGGCGGACGCGTCGAACGTGCCGGGCGCGAGGCCGACCTCGTTGCCGTCGATCCACACCACGCCGGTGCCCTTGACCTCGAGCTTGCCGGGGGGACCGCTCGGCTGCGCGGCCGCGCGGAACGCGGCGTACACGTCGGGCCGCGTGTACGCGGGGTCCGGCGAGATCCCCGGATCGAGCGCGAGCGCGTGCTCGAACGCCGCCTTGCTCTCGGCGGGCCGCTTCTCGTCGAACAGCGCCGTCCCCATCACGACCGCCAGCTGGGCGTACAGCTTGACCGCAACTGCGGGCGTGACGACGAGGAGCTCGCGATGTCCCTCCTCGGTGTAGCGGACCGCCTCGAACGAACGGAAGTCGAGCAGTGCTTGCTTGGCCTCCTCGAGATCGATCCGCGCGCGCTCGAGGCGCGGCCCGTCATCATCGTCGATGCGGTCGCGCAGCGCCGCCGCGTCCGACGAGTCCGGGATGACGCGCAGCACGGCGTGCGCGGAGAGCTCGCGCTCGAGCTCCGCCGCGAGCGTCTGCGGCCCCGCCGCGTCGCTGGTGTCGAGGTTGATCACCGCCACGGGCCGCCGCTCGGCGTGCCCCGTCGCTACCCCCAACAACAGGGTGCAGACGACCAGCCAGCGGGCCGGCACGGCGCTCGACATTGCCCTACTATAGGCCACCTCGCAGGCCGTTCCATCCATGGAAGAGCCCGTCCAGAAATCCCTCGAGCGCTATGACGTCCTCGACCGCATCGCGGTGGGCGGGATGGCCGAGGTGTTCCTGGCCAAGGCGTACGGCGCGCACGGCTTCGAGAAGACGATCGCGATCAAGCGCATCCTCCCCGAGCTCGCGAGCGACCCCGAGTTCGCCGCGCGGTTCATCGCCGAGGCGAAGGTCGCGGTGCGGCTCTCGCACGCGAACATCGTCCAGGTCTTCGACTTCGGCCGCATCGGCGAGTCGCTGTTCATCGCGATGGAGTTCGTCGACGGGCTCGACCTCGCCGCGATGCTCCGCAAGTTCAAGGACGAGGGGCGGCAGGTCCCGCTGCCGGCGGCGTTCCACATCGCGATCGAGATCATGCGCGCGCTCGACTTCGCGCACGGGCACAACGTCGTGCACCGTGACGTCTCGCCCTCGAACATCCTCGTGTCGCGCGCCGGCGAGGTGAAGATCGCCGACTTCGGCATCGCCGTCGCCGCGCGCCCGAACCGCGCCCCGACGAACACCGGCCCGCGCAAGGTGATGGGCAAGTGGCGCTACATGTCGCCCGAGCAGACGCGCGGCGATCAGCTGGACACGCGCAGCGACCTGTTCTCCGCCGCGAGCGTGCTCTTCGAGCTGTTCACCGGCACCAAGCTGTTCCCGGGCGACGAGGCCGAGGACATCGCCAAGAACATCGAGTCGATGCCGATCCCACGCATGACGTCGCTGCGCCCGGGCCTGCCCTCGCGCCTCGATGACGTGCTCGCCAGCTCGCTCGCGCGCAAGCCGATCGATCGGCCGACGCGTCCGGCGACCGTGCTGCGCTCGCTCATCGAGCTGTCGTACGAGTCGTCGATCATGGCGACCGCGCTCGACGTGGCCGAGGCGCTGGCCACCGTGATCCCCGCGAAGCAGCAGCCGGGGCGCGGCGCGCTCGACGACGTCATCCGCAAGCAGCTCAACGATCAGCCCACGGCGGCGCGGCGCACGGCGGTCACCGACGGCAAGCCACCGAGCACGGAGACGCAGGGCGAGGTGTCGACCGGCCTCATCCGCAAGCTCGACCTCGACGGTCTCTCGCACCTCGAAGAGATCGACACGAAGATCGCCGCGCCACGCGCACGCCGGCAGTCCGAGCAGGTGATGGCCATGCCGGGCGACACCGACATGCACCCGCTCGTCGACAAGGACCGCCGCACCGAGGTCGGCGGTCCGCCGACCGGCACCGTCCCCAAGTACAGCGCGCTCGGCGAGGAGCCGCCGTCAGGCGACAAGGCCGCGCAGCCGGAGAAGCGCGGCGAGCGCTCCGAGACCACGGCGTCGGCCTCGAAGTCGATCACCCAGTCTACCACCGCGAACCGCTCGCGCGCACCGCTGGTCGTGGTCGGCGTGCTGGTCGCCGGTGGCGCCGCCGCCGGCATCTATGCGCTGGGCCGTGGTGGTCCCGACACGCCGCCCGTCGTGAGCGCACCGACGATCGACGCGGCCACGCCGCCGCCGATCACCACCGGCACGCTCGAGATCTTCACCACGCCGGCCGGCGCGACCGGCACGATCGAGGGCAAGCCGTTCGCGGGGCCGACGCCACAGCGCCTCAACAACGTCCCTGCGGGCAAGGTGAGGATCCACCTCGAGCTCGCGGGCTACCAGCCGCTCGACTACGAGATCGAGGTGCGCGCGGGCGAGGTGCTGCGCGACCGCCAGACGTTCATCGCCGCGCCGGCGCTCCTCGACGTCAAGACCGAGCCACCGGGCGTTCAGGTCTCGGTCGCCGGCCGCACGCTCGGCACCACGCCGCTCCGCGGGACGGCGCTGCCCGCGGACAAGGGCGTGACGCTCACGCTGTCGCGCGCGGGCTACGAGCCGCTCTCCTTCAAGATCGATCTCGAAGCAGGCAAGACGCTGGTGATCGAACGCACGCTGGGCAAGGCGCAGCGCTTCGCCGCGGCGCAGATCAAGTTCGACGCGCCCGGCTGGGGCTACGTCTATCTGGATGGCAAGCAGCTCGGGCAGGCGCCGCTGAAGCGCGTGATGCTGCCGGTGGGCAAAGTTCGCTTGAAGCTCGTCAATGACGTCGCGAAGGTCGAATGGTTCGTCGAATGCGACGTGCGCGAGGACGCGGCGAACGTGTGTGTGACGCGAATGCCCTCGCGGTGACGATCGAGCGCTCGCGCCCTGTATCGCGACTGAGAATTCTCTCCAAGCGCGCCGTGGCTCGCGCGCTCCGGTCACGATGCGCCACACAACGTCTCGAACCGCGCGTGCACGCGTGCGTGGTCGGCAGCATGCGATGGCACAACCGATGCTGGTGCATCCCATCGAAGGAGGAACGCATGCTGACTAAGGAACATTGGCTCCGCCGGTCGGCAGTCCTGATGACCCTCGTCGCCTCGACGGGGATCGCAGCTGCCGACGATCAGTCTAACGAAGGCTCCTGCGCGCCCCCGGAGGGAACGTGCCCTCCTGCCGCGCAAGCAGAGCCCACACCGCCACCACCGCAGCCGGTGGTGCAGAACACCTACGTCGAGCCGCAGCCGACGTATGAACCGCGCTACGAGGAAGCGCAGGTCGAAGACCCGCTGGCGCGCTATGGCCTCGAGGTCGCCCTCGGTGGTGGTGTCGAAGGCTTCACGAGCGACAGCGCTCGCGACTTCACCAACGACGGTGGTGCTTGGAACGTCCGTCTCGGTATCGGCAACCGGTCGCCGATCGGGTTCGAGGCGTCGTACATCGGTTCTGCGCAGTCGATCGATGCGCTGGGCCTGGACGACGACGCGATCCTCGTCGGTAACGGCGTGCAAGGCAATGTGCGCGTGAACTTCACCCAGGACTACTCGCTCCAGCCGTTCGCCTTCGCGGGCGCGGCCTGGCGTCACTACAACCTGACCAACAACGACTTCAACACGTCGGATGTTGAGGACTCGGATGACGTTCTCGAGATCCCGATGGGTGCAGGCCTCGCGTTCAAGTACGCCGGCTTCATGCTCGACGCGCGCGGCGAGTTCCGCCTCGCGACGCAAGAGGACCTGATGCCGTCGCTCAACCCGGACAGCTTCGATGATCGCGCCCAGATGCACCGCTGGGGTGTCAACGCGAACATCGGCTACGCGTTCTAGCCGAGGCCCGGATCGGAATCATTCGTAGACGAAATTTGATGCGCGCCTCGCGCGCCGGTTGCTACCGTCGATGCCTTGCGGTGGCAACCAATTCTGTTCGTTCTCCTCGGGGCGTGCAGCGGAGCGGGTGATGTCACGATCGACATCACCCACGACGTTTGTGCGCCGATCGCGGTGACCTCGGCAGCGCCGACGGCCATCCAGACCACCGGCATCGACGATGCTCTGACGCTGTGGCGAACCCACGGCGTCGCGTCGATCGGATGGATGGCGAACGATCCGACGGCGCTGCCGAACCCGGCAGCGCCGTCGCCGATCGCGATCCACTTCGAGTCGGCGGCCACCGCGATCCGCGGCCTGTACGACGACGAGAACGGCGTGATCTACGTCAATGCGGAGATCGCTGATCTCCGGGTGCTGCGGATCGTGATCGCGCACGAGCTGGGACACGCGTTCGGGCTCGAGCACGTCGACGACCGGCCGTCCTTGATGAACAGGGGCAACATCAGCGTCGAGCCAACGCCGGATGATGAAGCGGCGCTGCGCGCGCTGTGGGGCGCGTGCCCTACTTCCCCTTCTTCCTGACGATCTGCATCGTGACATCGCCGCTCACGCGCGAGCGGCATGCCAGCCGCACCTTGGTGATGTGATAGACGTTGCCGAGGTGCTTGCGCTCCTCGTCGGTGAACGGCGTCAGGTGCTCGGCGCCGGCGAGGATCTTCACGCGGCACAGGCCACAGGTGCCCTTGCCGACGCAGGCCGTGTCGATGCCGGCGCCGACCTTCGCCCCCGCGTCGAACAGCGTGTCCCCGTCCGCACACGTCACGACGAGCGGGCCGTCATCGCGCTGGATCGTCACGGTGGGCATCAACGCTCCGCCAGCGCGCGCAGGTGCACGAGCAGCTCGTCGAGATCGCAGCGCTCGGTCAGCGGGTTCATCAGCGCCGACCGCAGGTGATAGCCACCCGGCAGCTGCGTGCCGACGATGTAGAACGTGCCATCGGCGACCACGCGCGCGCGCAGAGCGCGATTGTGCGCATCCAGCTCGGCGCCGGCGAGCCCGGGCGGACGGTGGCGGTAACAGACGATGTTGCCCTCGGGCGGCAGCGCGAGCTCGAAGTCCGGGCTCGCGCTGATGCGCGCTGCGAGCTCGCTCGCGAGCACGACCTGACGATCGATGACCTCACCAAACCATGCCTCCCCGTGAACGCGCAGCGCGCACCACAGCTCGATGGCCATCGCGCGCTTGGTGCACTCGAGCGTGCGCGTGCCGAGGTCCCACCACGCCTGGTCCGGGTGCGCGCCTGCGAAGAGATAGGACGCCTGCTGCGCGAACGCCTCGTACGCGTGGCCGCCGTGCTTGTAGAGCACGGCGGTGACCAGCGCCGGCATCATCAGCAGCTTGTGTGCGTCCCACACGACGGAGTCCGCGCGCTCGATCCCGCGCAGCCTCGCCCGGTGGGTCGGCGACAGCGCCATGCCGCCGCCGTGCGCCGCGTCGACGTGCAGCCAGAGCCCGCGCTCGGCGGCGAGATCCGCGAGCTCGTCGAGCGGGTCGAACGCGCCCGTGGCCGTGGAGCCCGCGGCCGCGACGATGCCGAGCACGCGCCGATCGCCCGCCGTGTCGAGCGCTCGCGCCACCGCGTCCGCGGTCAGTCGGTGCCGGGCGTCGACGCGCGCGGCGATCACGCCCGCGTCGCCCCACCCCACCACGCGCGCGGTGCGCGCCACCGAGTAGTGCGCGTCGGACGACACGATCACCGCGAGCGGCGGCCCCGCGTGCGCCCCACCCTGCCACACGTCAAAGCCTGCCTTCGCCTGGCGCATCGCGAGCAGCGCCGTGAGGTTGCCCAGCGAGCCACCGGACGTCAGGACGCCGCCTGCACCGTCGGGCATGCCGAGCGTGCGGCGCATCCAGTCGACGACCGCGAGCTCGATCGGCGTCGACGCGGGGCCCATCTCTGCCACGGCCATGCCGTTGTTGGTCAGCGCGGCCACGAGCTCGGCGAGCGCGGCGCCCGGCAGCGGCGGCGGCACCTGGTGTCCCAGGTAGCGCGGATGCACCAGCGCGGTCGAGTTGCGCGTGATCCACGTGAGATCGTCGACGAGGTCGCCGCCATCCAGCGGCTCGCTCGCCCACGCGTCGCGCGCCTCCGCTGGCTCGCGCCACGGCAGCACCTGGCCGCGCCGCGCTTGCCAGTCGGCGAGCTGATCGGCGAGGGCGTCGATCAGCCGGTGGCCGTCGGTGCGGAAGCGCTCGGGGTCGTAGGCGTCGCGGATCGCCGGAGGTACCTCGGACATCCGCGCAAACCTAGCACCTACAGGATCGGGTTGATGATCTTCACGTCGCTGCCGCCGACGTACGCGTACGATCCGACGTTGTAGTAGCCGTAGACCGAGATCCCGAACGGCATGTCCCCCGACGCGGTGTGCTGGCCATCGGTGAGCGGGCACGTCACCTGCTCGTACTCGGTGCCCTTGACCATGCCGATCGCCTCCGTCGTGCAGCTCGCGAGGCTGCCGCCGTCGAGCGCGACGTTCGCGGCGACCGGCTTGGAGAACACGACGTAGTCCTTCTCGAAGGTCTCGGGGACGAGGAACACGTAGTCCTTTCGGTGCTGCTCGGCCGCCGGGATCAAGATCTGGCTGGGGTCGCCGATGTCGCCGGGCTGCACGAAGTGCTGCGAGACGAGGTACGAGCTGACCTGCACCGCCTCGCTCGCCGTCATCGCGAAGCCCCTGGTCGCGGCGAACGTCTTGTCCTCGCGCGCCTGCAGCGTGAACGAGTCCCACGGCGGCGGCAGGTTGGTCGTGACCTGCGTGTTGTCCTTGGTCCCGACGACGCGAATGATGTCGGGCTCGCGCCACGTCGGGTGCGTCGAGCGGATCGGGCTGCGCGCGACCGCGAACTCCTTGCCGAGCGCGGTCACCGGGAACAGCTGCTCCTCGAGGTGATCGGTGCAGCAGAGGTCGTCGCCGCCGCCGCCCGGCGGGTACTCGATGTTGGTCGCGCCGCCGAAGCCGATGCCACGCTCGTTCGACGTGAACACCACGATCGGCTTGTCGCTCTTGATGTACGTGCCCGTGAAGTCGCCGTCCCCGCCGGCGCTGACCGCCGACGAGCACGTGGCGATGTCGCCGCTCGGCTGCTCGGTCTCGAGGTTCGCGACCATGTAGCGCGACAGCGTCAGCTGCAGGGTGGCGCCCTTCGGCACCATCCCGATCGCGATGCCGCTCGGCCCCGCCGAGGCCTTGATCGCGTGGTTGGTCATCACGCTGACGTGCGTGTCGTCGGCGAGCGGGATGATCGTGAGCGCACCGTGATCGGGGATGCCCGCCGGGGTCGGCAGCCCCGAGATCGCGCACGGGTTCGCGGTCTCGAAGCCCACGGCGATGTAGTCCGTGCCGACCGCCTGGCGCGGGATCAGCGTCGACGCGTCGTTGGAGTACTGCTGGACGATCGGGTTGAACTGGTAGACGACGATCGGCCCGTCGCTGACCACGTGATAGGCGTGTGGCGACACGAACGTGCCCGAGCCGGAGTTGGCCGCGTACGCCGCGTTCTGGCCCATCGAGCCATCGACCTCGCGCTGAGGCAGATCGATCCGCTGCGCCACCCGCGGCGGCACCATGACCCGCACGACCTCCTGCTCGTTGACGGGCTGCCCGATGTTCGCGGCGTTCTTCAGCACGCGCACCGTGACCGTGAAGTCGTTGTTGTTCGCGGCGACGATCGCGAACTGCGCCGCCGCCGCGTCGTTGTTCACGCCGAACGTCGTCGACGCCTCGTTGTCGAGGTCGGCCGCCCAGAAGTCACACCCGACGTTGGACGGCACGTCCTCGGCGGCCTCGCACCGCTGCTTGCACATGCCCAGCGAGCACGCGAGCTCGGCGGGGCACGCCTCGACGAACGAACCGTCGGTGCCATCCGCGTTGCAGCGATAGACGTCGCCCCCGGTCGCGCCGCCGCAGTACAGCTGCTCGGGCACACAGGTCCCGCCCCCACCGTCACCGCGGTCCCGTGGATCGGGGCCGCCGCAGACGGCGAGCGTTGCGACGAGGACGAGGACGAGCGCGAGGCGAGTCGTTGTCATCGCGCGGCAACATCGACGGGGCCGCGCGAGCGGTCAAGCAGGATGTGCAAGTGACCCGCGTTTCCGCGATCGCGGACACACCTCCTTTGCCCGGCACGCCACCCCTGGCGCGGCCCGCAATGTCGAGGGTGCGCGACCACCGAAGGAGCGCGACGGCCGAGCTACGCGCGCCGGCTGCGAGCCGCCCCTGCTCGCTTCATCACGGCATCACAGCAAGTCGTCATCGGTGGGCTGGGCAGCTTCGCGATCGGCGAAGGCGCACCACGCGAGGAGCTCGAGTAGGTAGCCTTCTGCTGCTCGAATCTCGCCCGCTGCGATCGACAGCGAGGCCATCCAGGAGAGCGTGCGGGCGCGAGGGCGAAGGTCCTGCTCCGACGCCGACGCAGTGGCCATGGGATCGGTGGGCGACAGCATGACGCGACTCGCTTCACGGATAGTGCCAAGCAGGCTACGCGCCTGATCGCGCGGGGTTGTCACGCCATCCGACGAGCGTTCTCGCCCGTGAGCGCGGACGCCCCGAGATGCTCCTCACGCGGACCGGGCGAGCAGCGCGATCGGGAGATGCCGCCACAGCTCTGCGACCGCGACCTCGCCTTCGGGGTAGGCGCGATCGGAGAGCACGTCCCGCCACGTCCCCGGCGGCAGCACGAGGGTCGTCGAGGGCCACCCGTCCGCAGCGACGCTCAGGCGCGGCACGACGGAGATCAGCTGATCGCCGCGCATGAAGGCGAACACACGCGCCGCATGCCGTCCGCCCGCGACGAGCGGAGCGTAGGGGCCGGCGAATGCGGCGGGGGCGCGCCGGCGCAGCGCGAGCACGCGGCGGACGGTGTGGAGCTTCGCGAGGTCGAGCGAGGCCGCGATCTCCAGCAGCCCCGCGCCGTCGAGGTCGCGCCACGCGCGATCGCGGCGCGCGCCGTCGACGAGACGACGATTGTCGGGATCCACGAGTGCGTCGGTGGCGAGCTCGCTGCCCTGGTAGAAGTCGGGGACGCCCGGCGCGGTGAGCTTGACCAGCAGCATCGCGAGCGAGTTGCAGGCGCCGTGAGGTGCGAGCCTCGCGGCGAGCTGCGCGATCTCGGCGAGCAGCTCGTGGTCGGCGTAGATGCATGCGAGCCAACGTGTGCGCGCGCCCTCGAAGCTCGCATCCGGGCGCCGCCACGACGTGCGCCGACGTGCCTCGCGCGCCGCCTTCTCGGCGAACTGCTGCGCACGTTGTTCGGAGAGCGGCCATGCCCCGACGAGCGTCTGCCACATCGTGTATTCGTGCTCGCGATCGGGAACCACGCCGCCCCAACCTGGCTCGGCGCGCGTGCGCCAGCGGATCGACGTCCTCTCCCAGACCGCGGGGATCTCCGAGAGCACGAACAGCCGTGCGCGAACGTCCTCGCTGCGCTTGCTGTCGTGCGTCGAGCTGGCGAGCAGTGCGCGGGCACGTCCGGCCGCGAGATGCGCGTGCACGTCCGCGGGCGAGGCGGCGAGCATCGCGACGTCGGCGCCGACCTCGCAGCGCGCGAGCAGGCGCACCGCGCGATAGGCGAGCGTGTCTTCATCGCCCTTCGCGACGATCGGACCGCTCACCTGCTGTGCCGCATAGGCGAGAGCCTGGCTGCCCGGGTTCGCGAGCTCGAAGGCGAGCGATGCCTCGAGGAAGGCGAGGAGGTCCGGCTCGAGCTCGCGCTCGCCCGCGGGTGCCGCGCGCGCGGCGCGTGCTGCCTCGGCGATCCGCGCCCGATCGTCCGGGCGTGCGTGCGCGCCGCCGAGGTACGTGCGGTAGACCGGATAGCCGGCGAGCAGGGCAGCGAGCGCCGCCTCGATCTCGGCGCGCGTGTAGTCGCGGCACGTCGGGCTGGTCGCGCACGCGACCACCGCGAGCTCGGTCAGGCGCGCGAGCTCGGCGTGCAGCGCATCACTCATCACCTCGCCGCGGGCGCGGCGTCGTTCGGCGTGCGGCTGCCACGGCTCGCCCGTGTACGCCGTGAACGCGGAGGTCAGCGCGGTCTCGCCGGCGGGGTCGACGAGCAGCCGATCGACGATGTCCGCGTGGTCGTAGCCGGTCGTCCCATCGACGGGCCAGGTCACCGGCAGCTGCTCACCCGCACCGAGGATCTTCTCGACGACGATCCACGGCGCATGCGCGCGCAGCGTCGTCAGGTACGCCTCGGGGTCGCGCAGCCCATCGACGTGATCGACGCGGACACCGTCGATCGCGCCTTCCGCGAGCCAGCCGAAGATCCGGCGATGCCCCGCCTCGAGCACGTCGGGATCCTCGTTACGCACGCCGACCAGCGTCGTGATGTCGAAGAACCGGCGGTACGAGAGCTGGCTGCCACCGACGGTCCAGTGCACGAGGCGATAGTTCTGGAACTCGAGGATCGCGTCGAGCTCTGCGGGGTCGGTGTTGATCGCACGCAGCTCGGCGTCGAGCGCCGCGGCGAACGCGGGCTGCGCGCCGCACAGCTCCTCGACGCGCGCGAGCAGCACCGCCTTGTGCCGATGCCGCCGTCGCCGCGCTTCGACCGCGCGCTCGTGCGATGACGGCAACGCCGCGAGGGCCTCGCCGACGAACGCGAGCTCCGCATGGCCGATCGTCGCGCCCGCGCGCTGCACGATGGTCCCGACCGACCGCGGCGAGAGCGGGAACCGCATGTCGTGCGCCCGCACGAAGAACCGTCCGCCCTCGTGGGCGACCGAGAGCACGCCCGTGGTCAGCGCGCGGCCATAGCGCTCGCCCAGCACCGGCAGCAGCACGCGATCGTCGGCGCCGGTCCAGTCGACATCGAAGTAGGTCGCGTAGTAGCTGGCCGCGCCGTTCTCGAGGACGTCGAGCCACCAGCGGTTGCGTGTCCCCGCGATCGACATGTGGTTGGGGACGATGTCGAGCAGGATCCCGAGCCCGGCCTCTCGCGCGGTGCGGGAGAGCTGCACGAAGCCGTCCTCGCCGCCGAGCACGTGACTCACGCGCTCGGGATCGACGATGTCGTAGCCATGGGTGGAGCCCTCGGCCGCCTCGAGCACCGGCGACAGGTACAGGTGGCTGATGCCGAGCTCGGCGAGGTACGGCACGAGGCGCGCGGCATCGGCGAACGCGAACGAGGGCCCGAGCTGCAACCGGTAGGTCGCGCGCGGCGCCACCATCATGCGCCTCGCTGCAGGAGCCACATCGAGCGCGCCGCGACCGTGAGCTCCTGGCCCGCCTGCATCACCTCGCCCGGCTGGGGCGCGAACCCGTGCACCGTATCGAACACGCGCCGCCACGCCATCCCCCAACGATCCGGCGGCAACACGATCGTCGCAGGCTCGGGATCCGCGTGAAACACGATCAGGAACGTGTTGTCGGCGATCGGCTCGCCTCGCTCGTCGGGCGCAGCGAGGCCCATGCCGTTGAGGAACACCTGCACGGTGCGCGTGCTGGCCGCGTCCCACGCCTCGTCGGTCATCTCCTCGCCACCGCGCGAGAACCACCCGATGTCGGGCAACGCCACGCCGCCCCGGGTCGGACGGATGGGCAGCCCCTGGAACCAGCCGCGGCGACGGAACGCCGGATGCGCCCGCCGCAGCGCCCCGAGCGAGCGCACGAACGACAGCAGCTCCTTGTCGGCGTCCCCCCAGTCGAGCCACGACACGGCGTTGTCCTGGCAGTACGCGTTGTTGTTGCCGCCCTGCGTGCGCCCGAGCTCGTCCCCGGCGACCAGCATCGGCACGCCTTGCGACAAGAACAGCGTCGCGAGGAAGTTGCGCTGCTGGCGGGCGCGCAGCGCGTTGATCGCCGGATCGTTCGACGGCCCTTCGACGCCGCAGTTCCACGACCGGTTGTGGCTCTCGCCGTCGCGATTGTCCTCGCCGTTGGCCTCGTTGTGCTTCTCGTTGTATGAGACCAGGTCGCGCAGCGTGAACCCGTCGTGCGCGGTGACGAAGTTGATGCTCGCGTGCGGGAACCGACCGCTCGCTTGATAGAGGTCCGAGCTACCGGTGAAGCGCGCGCCGAGCTCGGGCAAGGAGCCGGGCTCGCCGCGCCAGTAGTCGCGCACCCAGTCGCGGTACTTGCCATTCCACTCCGACCACAACGCCGGAAAGTTGCCGACCTGATAGCCACCCTCGCCGACGTCCCACGGCTCCGCGATCAGCTTCACGCGCGAGACCACCGGATCCTGCTGGATCAGATCGAAGAACGCGCCCAGGCGATCCACCTCGTGCAGGCCCCGCGCGAGCGCCGCCGCGAGATCGAAGCGGAACCCGTCGACGTGCATCTCCTCGATCCAGTAGCGCAGCGAGTCCATCACGAGCTGCAGCACGTGCGGGTGGCGCATCTGCAGCGTGTTGCCCGTCCCCGTGTAGTCCATGTAGTAGCGCGGGTCGTTCTCGACCAACCGGTAGTACGCGGTGTTGTCGAGCCCCTTGAACGACAGCTCGGGACCGAGGTGATTTCCCTCGGCGGTGTGGTTGTAGACGACGTCGAGGATGACCTCGATGCCATGCTGATGGAGCACGCGCACCATGTGCTTGAACTCGGCGACCGCCCCGGTGGCGGTGCGCACGCTCGCGTACTCGGGGTGCGGCGCGAAGTACCCGATCGAGTGATAGCCCCAGTAGTTGCGGAGGCCGCGCTCGAGCAGGAAGCCGTCGTGCACGAACGCGTGGATCGGCAAGAGCTCGACGGCGGTCACGCCGAGGCTCGCCAGGTGGCGCAGCACGGCAGGGTGCGCGAGCCCGGCGTAGGTCCCGCGCAGGTGCGCGGGCAGCTCGGGGTGCCGCATCGTCAGGCCCTTCACGTGCGCCTCGTAGATCACGGTCTCGTTCCACGGGATCTCGAGACGACGGTCATTGCCCCAGTCGAAGTACGGGTGCACGACGACGGAGCGGAACGTGTACGGCGCGCTGTCCTCGGGAGAGCGCGAGCCATCGTCCTGCTGGCCGCGCAGCGCGGAGCCCCACTGCAGGCCCTCCGAGATCGCGTGCGCGTACGGATCCACGAGCAGCTTGCTCGGGTTGCACCGCAGGCCGCGCGCGGGGTCCCACGGCCCGTCGACGCGGTATCCGTAGCGCTGCCCGGGGCCGACCTCCGGCAGGTAGGCGTGCCAGATGTTTCCGATCCCGCAGTCGAGCGGGATGCGCACTTCCTCGCGATCGAACAGACACAGCTCGACGCGTTCGGCGACGCTCGAGAACAGCGCGAAGTTGGTGCCGTAGCCGTCGTAGTGCGCGCCGAGTGGGTACGGTTGCCCGGGCCACGCGCGAGGTGTCACGGGGCGTAGGCCGCCACGAGCTTCCGCGAGCGGCGCAGCGCGAGCACCGTCTCGATGCGCTCCGGTCGTCCCCAGTCACTCCACTCCACGCCCTCGAGGTTCATCGCCGCGAGCCGGTGCGGCGCCCGCTCCAGCATGTCGCGCGAGTAGTTCACCGGCAGGTAGGCGCGATAGATGTATTCGATCGCATCGGACTCGTCTGCCGTGCCGATCAGCGGCACGAGCGAGTCGAGGATGTCGAGCAGCCGTGGCTCGGTCTCGCGGCCCAGCTCCCACAAGGCGTCGAGGCTGGCGCAGGTCACCATGGTGTTCCACAGCGCACCTTGCGTGCACAGCTCCTTCGCGTGCGAGACGCTCGGCTTCTCGACGAAGCCGAGCAGGCGGGTCACCTCGGGCACCTCGGTCAGCGGCTCGCCGAGCGAGAGGTAGCCCAGCTCGGGATCCGGCTCGGTCGGCGACGCGCCGAGGATCACGACGGCATCGCGCATCCGCGCGGCGACCCCGCGCGCGATCCGGACCTGCTCGATGTAGCGCGACGCGGGCGCGACGTAGTGGTCGGTCGGCGTGATCGTGATCAGCGCGTTGGGATGCCACCGCTTGATCATCGCGAGCGCGACGTACAGGGCCAGGCCGGTGTCGCGCGACGCGGGCTGGCGGAACACGTGGTCGCAGCGCCCGGCCAGCTGCGGGGTCGCGAACTCGGCGTGCTCCGTGCCGATCACGGTCAGCGTCCGCGACGCGGGCGTGAGCTCGTTCAAGCGATCGAGCGTGTGCTCGAGCATCGAGCGCTTACCGAGCAGGTTGCAGTACTGCTTGGGGATGCGACGGCCGAACCGCCGCTCCACGTACCTCGAGAGTCGCACGCCGTCGCCCCCTGCCAACGCCAGCGTCCAATCGAGGTGCGGCGAGTCGTCCTCGAAAAGCTCCGAAGAAGAAGACCTTAGCTCTTCCTGCGAATCCATGGTCGCCCACCACGATGCGATGCGCGTGCCGAGTGCTTACACGGAGGGCCCCGCGGTCACACGCAGCCGTTGCGCGGTGTTGCGCGGGTCACGCGTGGCGACAGCGCTCGGGAGCGTGCGTGCGCGCTCGACCGTGCGGCGTCGCGCGCCGCGGTTGCGGCTCAGTCCCGGCCGGGGTTCGCGAGGCCGAGGCGATGCAGCATCTTGTGAATCGACATGCGGTCGATCCCGGCGGCGCGCGCCGCCGCGGAGATGTTGCCGTCGTGCTGGGCGAGGAGGCGCGAGATGTAGCGCTTCTCGAACTCGCTGATCACCGTCTGCTTGGCATTCTTGAATGGCACGGTAACGTCCACCGGCACCGTCATCGACGACTCGGCCGCGGTCGCCGTCTGCGAGGGCGTGACCGTGATCGACGGCTCCGCCTTCGGCGCCGAGGACGGCGTACGACGCAGCGACTCCTCGCTCTCCGGGGTCTCGGCGAGCAGCACCGCTCGCTCGATCACGTTGCGCAGCTCGCGGACGTTGCCCGGCCAGTCGTGCTTCATCATGAGGTCGATCGTCTCCTGCGCGATCGACGCGGTCTCGCCGCCGGGAGTGGTCGACAGGATGTGCTCGATGAGCAGCGGGAGGTCGTCCTTGCGCTCGCGCAGCGGCGGCACGTGGACGCGCGCGACGGCGAGGCGGTAGTACAGATCCTCGCGGAAGCGACCGCGGTTGACCTCGACGCCGAGGTCGCGATTGGTCGCGGCAACGACGCGGAGGTCGACCTCGAGCGTCTTGGTGCCGCCGACGCGGCGCACCTCCTTGCGCTCGAGCACGCGGAGCAGCTTGGGCTGCATTGCGAGGGGGAGCTCCCCGATCTCGTCGAGGAACACCGTCCCGCCGTGCGCGCGCTCGAAGGCACCGGCGTAGGACGAGGTCGCGCCGGTGAACGCACCGCGCTCGTGGCCGAACAGCTCGCTCTCGATCAGGTTCGGCGGGATCGAGCCGCAGTCGAGCACGACGAACGGGCCCTTCTCGCGCGGCGAGTGGTCGTGCAGCGCTTCGGCGACCAGCTCCTTGCCCGCGCCGGTCTCGCCCGTCACCAGCACCGTGGCGTCGCTGCGCGCGAGCTTCTCGAGCCGCGCGAACAGCTCGCGCATCTTCACCGACCGACCGATCATCGAGCCGAAGCGATCCGTATCCGAGAGCTCGATCTCGACGGAGTCGCCGAGCGGCTCGAACTTGAGCCGCGTGCCGCCGAGCGCGATCTGCGTGCCCGGCTGGATGTACACGTCGTTGATGCGCAGCCCCGAGACGTAGGTGCCGTTCGTCGAGTCGAGGTCGCGCAGGCGATACCCGCGATCGTCGAGGCGGATCTCGCAGTGCAGTCCGGACACCTTCGAGTCCGAGAGCTGCACGTCGTTGCCGCGACGAGCACCGACGCGAATCACCGAGGCTTCGATCTCGCGGATCAGTCCCGCATCGGCCCCGCTGACGACTTCGACGCGACACCGACGCAGTCGCGCCGACGTCGCACGGCCACCGATGTACGTGACCCAGGTTCCCGAGCGGAGGTCGTCGACCGCCATGTGGCGCGCACGTTACCACAGCCTCGGGAGTGAGCCGCCAGCCCTTTTTTTGCACGCCCGTTTCCGACGGAGACTGACAGGATCGCGCGTGCGAGGTCCGCACGTCGCGCGAACGCGCGCCCCGGCTGTGAACGTGATGGGCCTCGTTACAACCAGAACGCGACCCGTTGCGGTGGCACGTGCGTCGCACCGTGCGGGAGCATCGACGCGCCAGCGAGAGTGAAAGACTCGCGCTGATCGCGCGAATCGTGTCTTCCAAACTGCGCCTCTATTCTGGTAGTGGATCGCTACCCGTTCGTGCTGGGTCGGCAGCGAACGGGAGCGAGCGACAGCTCGTGGGTGGAGAGAGAGGAGCCTGAACGTGAAGATCGGTTTCAAGGCACGTGAGCCGCGGATCAAACATCGCGTGCTCCTGGTGGATGACTATCCCGATGCAGCCGAGGTCGCGGGCATGTTGCTCACGATCTACGGTCACGATTGCCGCATCGCGCACTCGGGACACGAGGCGCTGCAGATCGCGGACGAGTTCGATCCGGAGATCGTCGTGCTCGATATCAGCCTGCCCGACGTCTCGGGGTACGACGTCGCGCGCGAGCTGCGCCGCCGGTGGGGGACCCGGCCGCTGCACCTCGCGGCCGTCACGGGCTGGGGCCAGGCGAAGGATCGGGCACGCGCTTTCGACGCCGGCTTCGATCAGCACCTCGTCAAGCCGACGGACGCGGCGAAGCTGAAGTCGATCATCCAGCTCGCGGATCGCGGCCGCGAGCCGCCCTGCACGCTCGCCGCGTGCCTCGTCTGATCACTCGCTGCGCTACGGCTTCTTGAACTGCGCGCGATCGAGCCCGTGGCGCTCGACGAGCGCCCACAAGTTCTTGCGGTCCATGCCCGCAGCGCGCGCTGCCTTGGCGAGGTTGCCGCCGTGCACGCGCAACAGCTCCGTCAGGTAGCCACGCTCGAACGTGTCGATCGCTTCCTGCTTGAGCTCGCGGAACGGCCGGCCGAGGTCGACGTGCTGCGTCGGCACACGCACGGGCAACGCGACGTCATCCTCCTCGATGATCGGGCCCGCCGCGACCACCATCGCCTGGTGCACCTTGTTCTCGAGCTCGCGCACGTTGCCGGGAAAGTCGTAGGTCGCGAACCGCGCGAGCGCGCCGGGTGACATGCCGTCGATCGGCTTGCCGAGCCGCCCGCGGTACTTGTGCACGAAGTGATGCACGAGCAGCGCGATGTCCTCGGGCCGCGCCCGCAGCGGCGGCAGGTGCATCGGAAACACGTTGATGCGGTAGTAGAGGTCCTGGCGAAAGCTCCCGCGCGCGACCAGCTGATCGAGATCGCGATTGGTCGCGGTGATCACGCGAACGTCGACGCGGCGGTCCTGATCATCACCGATGCGGCGGAACTCGTGGCTCTGCAGGACACGCAAGAGCTTCGCCTGCAGCGGCAGCGGGAGCTCGCCGATCTCGTCGAGGAACAGCGTCCCCATGTGCGCGGCAGAGAGCAGCCCCTCGCGGTCGCGACTCGCATCCGTGAACGCGCCACGGACGTGCCCGAACAGCTCGTCCTCGAGCAGCTGCTCGGGGATCGCCGCGCAGTTCACGACGACGAACGGCGCATCGTGACGCGGCGACGAGTTGTGGATCGTGCGCGCGACCAGCTCCTTGCCGGTGCCGCTCTCGCCGAAGATCGCGACCGTCACGTCGGTCGCGGCGACCATCGCGATCCGGTCGTACAGCTCCTTGATCCACGGCCCCGTCCCGATCAGCACGTCGCTCTTGCGCGGCCGCCGCATGTCCGCGCGCGCCTCCGCCGGCAGCGCCGCGCGCCCGATGCGGAACGCGAGCTCGGCCGCGTTGAACGGCTTGGCCACCACGTCCGCCGCGCCCGACCGCGTCGCGAACGCCGGCCCATCGGGTCCGATCGCCGCGAGCACGACGCGCACCCCGCCGCCCGCCGTCACCAGCTCGCGGATCGCCGACGGTGCGGGCGGCCCGTCCGCCTCGAGCAACACCACGTCGTACGGCTGCCCGTTCGCGATCGCGCCGCGCAGCTTCTCCGCCGCGTGCTCGCGCACCACCCACCCGACCTCGGCCGCGAGCTCGTGGAGCATGTCGGCCACGATGTCTCGGGTGACCGGGCTCTTGTCGACGACCAGGATCCGCGGCGGCATCCGCGGGCGAGCATACCGTGCGATCGCTGCTTGACCACGCGTGACCGATCACCTCTGAGAGAGAGGTGCACCTCCGCATGTCCGTGGTCTTCGCCGCGGTCGTGCTCGCCGCCCCCGCACGATCGTCCTCGGCACCGGGTCGGTCGCGCGGCCCGACACGCGGCGGCGAGCATCTCGCGCGCGCCGAGGAATGGTGCGAGGCTCGCCCCGTGACCCGGCTCATCGGCGCGCTCGCCTTCCTCGCACTCGGATGCGGCTCGACGTCGTCGCCGCCGCCTCCTCCGACGAACACGGCGGCCGCCGCCGTCCGCACCGACGAGGCGCGCCGCTATCTCCTCGGCGACGAAGTTCCGCGTGACTACCGCAAGGCGGCAGCGCTCTACCGCACGACCTGCGGGGAAGGCTGCGGTGAGCAGCCCGCATGCGAGGCGCTGCTCGGCCTCGCGCTCGCGGGGCGCGGCACCGTGCTGGGGAGGAGCGAGCTCGCGGTCGCCGCGCGGCTGTGCGATCGCGGCCTCCCGGAGGCCTGCCTGGTCGCTGGGTTCAAGGGCGTACGCGACGAGAAGATGATCGCCGACAAGATCGACATGAAGGCGGTCGCTGCGCGCTGCGATGCCGGCGACGTCGGCGCGTGTCGCTCCGAGCTCGCGACCGATCTGGGCCTCGGCGGCGGCAGCAGCCATCAGGAGCGCCTCGCGGAGCTACGAGTACGCGTCTGTCTCGACGGCAAGGAGAACCGCGTGTGCGCGGAGCACGTGAAGACCATGTGGTACGAGTGCGAGACGCGCGGCCAGCGCTGCATCGATCAGCTGGTCGCCGAGGCGAAGGGGATGAAGCTCGACGATCACGCGAAGACGATCGAGAACGTGTGGGCGAGGATCCGGTCCGCATGCGACGCGGGCGATGCCGATGCGTGCGAGGCCGTCCCGGGCCGCGAGCTCGCGGCACGCGTGCTCTGCGACGCGGGCGACTTCGCCGCGTGCGACAAGCTCGCCGAGGGTAGAGACGCTCACGCCGCGCGCGTGGCCTGCGAAGGCGGCGTGACGACGCGCTGCCTCCCACCGCAGCCCTTGTTCGCCGGTGTCCCGTCCTACCTGCGTGACGCGTGCAAGGGCGGCTCGCAGGAGGCGTGCGAGCTGATCGCGAAGGAAACGCCGGCGGCGTGTCCGTGACGTCGTCCGCGCGCTCGCGAGCGTCTCGCCGCTGAGCCGGATCGTCTACCAGTCGCGGCCGGGGTCGGCAGCGCGGCCCGACGCCCGGCGGCGCGCTTCGTCGCGCTGGAGGCGGCGCGAGAAGTCCTCGAGGTCGTCGAGCTTCTGCTCCGTCGGCGTGCGCGGAGACTCGCCACCGCCGCGACCGTGCTGCGGACGCCCGCGCGGGTTGGTCGGATTGCCTTGCTGGCCCTGCCCGCTCTGATTGCCGCCGACCGAGCCCGACCCATTCGAGCCGTTCTGCTGCTGGTTCGAGCCCTGTCCTCCGCCCGAGCCGTTCTGCTGGTTGGAGCCTTGGCCTTGCCCGTTCTGGCCCTGCTGCCCTTGCTGCCCTTGCTGGCCCTGCTGACCTTGCTGGCCCTGTTGCCCTTGCTGGCCCTGTTGCCCTTGCTGGCCCTGTTGCCCTTGCTGGCCCTGCTGACCTTGCTGGCCCTGTTGCCCTTGCTGGCCCTGCTGCCCTTGCTGGCCCTGTTGCCCTTGCTGGCCCTGTTGCCCTTGCTGGCCCTGTTGCCCTTGCTGGCCCTGTTGCCCTTGCTGGCCCTGTTGCCCTTGCTGGCCCTGCTGCCCTTGCTGGCCCTGCTGCCCTTGCTGGCCCTGCTGCCCTTGCTGGCCCTGCTGCCCTTGCTGGCCCTGCTGCCCTTGCTGCTGGCGTTGCTGCTGTTGCTGCTGCTTCTGGCGCTTGCGCAGCGCGAGCTCGAGGTTGAGCCGCGCGTCCTCGAGCCGCGGGTCGTCGCGCAGCGCTTGCTTGTAGGCCTCGATCGAATCGTCGAGGCGATCCTGCTGCATCAGCGCGTTACCGCGGTTGTAGTGGGCAGAGCCGCGGATCCTGGGATCCTTCGAGCGCGCGGCGGCCTTGAGGTCCTCGATGCCGCGCTCCATCAGGCGCTGGCGCTCGCCGGTGTCCTTGGTGCCCTCGGCCTTCTTGAGGAGCGCCGTACCGTGGTTGTAGGCGAGGCCCGACGCATCGACGTTGCCTTCCTGCGCGGCGCGATCGTAGGCGGCGATCGCGTCGTCGTAGCGGCCGTCGGCGACGGCGGCGTTGCCTGCCTCGACCTCGGGATCGGGCGATCGGAACGGCTCCCACGCGCCGAGGGCGAGCAGCAGGGTGGCCGCGAGCAGGCGCCGCATGCCTCGATGATGCCACGTGCGCGTCATCGCGCCTCCGGATACGCGCGGCGCCGGCGCGTGCTGATCGCGGCCTCGATCACGAACAGCATGAGCCCCGCGAACACGAACGGCTCGAACACGTCGCGCATCTCCTTGACGCGCTTCGTCGCGACGCCGCGGTTCACCGCCCGCAGGGCCTGCAGGATGGGGCGCGGATCGAGCTCGCCGCGCTCGGTCGCGATGAAGTAGCGGCCCGCATCACCGCCGGCCTCGGCGAGCGCCTTCATGCCCGCGTCCTCGCGCCGCGAGGTCACGTTGCTGCCGTCGGGCAGCTTCTTGGGCGCCGTGCTGCGCTTGCCGCTGAACGGATCGATGTCGTAGACGATGCCGCCCTGCTCGGTGCCGACACCGACGAAGAACACCGCGAGGCCGAGCTCGCGCGCATTGGTGACCTCGCGGATCGTCTCCGCGTCGGACTCGCCGCCGTCGGTGAAGACGAGGATCGCCTTGCCGCGCTCCGCCTTGGTCTTCAGCTTCTCCTCGTCGTTCGCGCCCTCGGGATCGAGCGTCTCGCCGCGCAGCGGATCGCCGCCGTGGCCGCGCCGGCCGATGCGCGCGCAGCCGAGGTCGTCGTAGAGGTCGGGGCGGAGCAAGCAGCGCGAGACGCGCAGCACCTCGACGAGGTTCGAGCCCGGCGGCAGGTCCGCGGGACCGAGGTCGTTGAGGAACCGCGTCGCGACCTCGTGGTCCTCGGTGAGCGGGAAGTGCGACGCACCGCCCGCGAACACCACCGGGGCGATGCGGTCGCCGGGCAGCTCGTCGATCACCCAGGTCGCGAGCTCGCGCGCGCGCTCGAGCCGGTTGGTCGGCAGCTTCTTCGCCCGCATCAGGTCGGTGGGCCCGACATCGTCGACGAGCATCGACTTCGAGACGTCGACCGCGACCACCAGGTCGAGCCCGCGCAGCTCGACGTCGCGGTTGCCCTCGAGCTGCGGCCGCGCCGCCGCGAGCACGAGCAGCGCGAGCGCGAGCGCGAGCAACGCATCCTTGAGCGCGCGCCGCGCGGGCGACGTCGTCGCGATCACGCGTGCGATCACCGGCAGCTCGCCGAGCCGCGTCGTCAGCACCCGGCGGCGCGCGCGGTCGTAGAGGTGGAAGGCGAACACCACGAGCGGCGCCGCGAGCGCGAGCCATCCCGCCCACGGATGCGCGAGCTCGATCGACGCGAGCTTGTCCCACAGCCCGCTCACGGCAACCTCCGCAGGCGGCCGTGCGACAGGGCGAGGTCGAAGCCGAACAGGATCATCGCGAGGAGCACGAACGGCAGGAACAGCTGCTTGTGCGGCACCCGCTCGAGACGCACGCGCTTGGTCTTGTCGAGCTTGTTGCGCACCGCCTGGAAGCCGCGGTCGAACGTCTCGTAGTCGGTCGCGCGGAAGAACTCGCCGCCAGTCAGCTGGGCGATGTTGCGCAGCGTCTCCGGGTTGACCGACATGCCGCCGAGGAAGTCGCTGCCCTCGCGGCCGACGAGGATCGTGTAGACCTGGACGCCCATCTCCGCCGCCGTGCGCGCCGCCTCGTCGGGCTCGAACCGCGTGACCCAGTTCGAGTCACCGTCGGACAGCAGGATCACGACCTTGTTCTTCTTGCCGCTCGGGTTGATGCAGTAGCCCTCGCTCGAGCAGGTGAAGCCATCCCCGCACGTGGGCTCCGCCCCCGGCGTCGGGTCGCACACACCGTCGGATCGGCGCAGCTGCGCGAGCGCGAGCGCGAGCCCATCGCCGATCGCGGTACCGAGCGCGGGGACATCACCGATCACGAGGTCGCGCACGATGCCCTCGACGAGCTTGGAGTCCTGGGAGAGCGGGCACTGCAGCATCGCCTGCTGCCCGAACACCACGAGCCCCACGCGATCGTGCTTCGTCCGGCGGAGGAACCGGCGCACCACGCGCTGCGCCGCATCCATGCGGTCGCGCGGCAGGTCGCCCTCCTCCATCGACTTGGACATGTCGAACACGATCATGATGTCGATCGAGTCTTCTTCGTGCCGAGCGGTCGTGTACGTCTCGGGGCGCGCGAGCGCGACCACGAGCGACGCGACCGCGAGCACGCGCAGCACGGCCGGCAGATCCGACAGCCACGCGATCGTGCCGCGGTCGCGCACGAGCGCCGTCTGCGAGAACCCCATCGCGGCGGTGCGCCGGCGATACATCTGGAAGCCGACGATGGCGACGAGGCCGGCCGCGGCCAGCAGCCACCACGCGTCCGGCGTGCGCCACTCGATCTTCTCGCCCTCGCGCTCCGCATCGAGGTAGCGGGACATGTACACGCCGAGGCCGCCGCCGATCGAGGCGAGCAGGCCCCACGGCACCAGCGCGCGCGGGATGCTGCGCTCGAACAGCACGCTCGCGGCGACCA
>Ga0247829_10000060_pt1 | contig 27421 bp, 60 predicted proteins | sample 12C_Control_Day4_FD_207765 | JGI IMG/M metagenome (GOLD analysis project Ga0247829, IMG submission 207765) | Soil microbial communities from agricultural site in Penn Yan, New York, United States - 12C_Control_Day4 | ecosystem: Environmental > Terrestrial > Soil > Agricultural land | place... | reverse complement strand
TCCCATTACCAGCTCACCAGAATTCTATAATTTCCGGCAGGGATGTGCTTCTGAAAACAAAGCCACTGGAGAAGAAATTCAAGTCCAGGAAGAGCATAAGGCCATTCACTCAATCGACCTTCGTACATGCCTTCTTTGAAGTTCTTGATAATCTGCTTGGCATGCTTGAAGGTGAAGTTTCCCTCTTCCTCCCAATGCATCGCGTCTACAACAGAGAGCCTTGTACCTATTACTTCAACTTTGTAATAGGTATCATTTGCAGGATAATCCATTGCCGCCTGACCGTCCCATTCGACGCCATAGATTGCCTTAATGAAGTCTTCCATGTCGCCACGACGCCATTGATATTCAGTTACCTGAGTTGGTCCCTTATTCATGTCACCACCATATCAAGAGTAGGTACTTGCCTGCAAGTAGGTCTCCTTGGGCGTGTAGCTCATTGAGAATAATGCCAGGGTCTGGAGATGTCTCCCACCCTTCCCACTTTGCCAGAGCCTCATTGTGGCCCTCTAGAGACACCTCTGAATCGAACCACCAGCCGTCTTCATACTCTGTTGCTGGACCAACATCATACTTTCGATAATTGTCTTGACCAGAGTCAGCACCCTTAGCGCAGCTATAAATCTTGTTAAACTTCGCTTTGATGAACGCATCAAGGTCAGTTGAATCGATGACTTTCCAGTCTTCTATTTGATCAAACATTCTTTCTCTTTCGCGGTCGTCTAGTAGATTGCTTCTTTGTATGAATTGTCAGAGCTAACCAAAGCGCTTGGCCTTTGTGAACATTACCGCTCTTGTCTCGCATGTATGCTGTATCAATCAGTCTTGCCATCTTTCCTCCCTTCAAAGCAAAAAGAGACAGGGTTTCCCCTGTCTCTTTGTAGGCTTACCCTTCCTACAATCCAGCCTCACTCCCCGGATGTTCTCCCTTTCAGGGTCAAGTTGAGGTCTCTCCTCAAATCCGGCAATGCTGGCCCCAACGTGGAAGCAATGGGATTCGAACCCATGGAACAGTTTTACCCATTCACGATCTTAGCAGGATCGCCCGATAAGCCTCTCTGGCATACTTCCAAAAACTGATGTTACTTACCCATCAGTCGCTTAATCATTCCATCTCGAAGAACTCGCCATTCCCTCATTGTCTTAGGGGCAGGATTCTGCTCCACGTACAAACGAAGATATTGTTCAGCCCTCTTCTTATTTTCCGGCTTTGCAGCGACCTTTAGAGATTCAATTCGATTCAACCCATCCAGAACTTCATTTATGTCTGAGATGAACTGACGACCGACTCGCTCCATATAAGGCATGTCTGGCATTTGTTTCCTTTGATAGATGATTTAAGTTAGAGCTTGGAGGGGATCGATACCCTACCTTTGGTTTGACCAACCAATGTGCTATCTCGTCGGCAAACGAGCTTAGACTTATTCTCTATGCTTTCGAATATACCCTGTCAGATTGCCGTCATCAAGAGCCTACACACATAGCAAAGCCTACTTACACCACCGCGCCGCAGGAGTTGTCAGAGTCGAACTGACTTTTGAAAGGTTTTGGAGACCTTTTGCCTATCCGTTGGCTAACTCCCATGTGAATCAGGGATTGATGATCTTCCTGATTCGATCTGCTGCTTCCTTCACGATCCTATTTGTTTTCGCTTCGTCACTCTTTGGAATGAAGAAACGAGTGTCGATTATTTCGGTCTTTCCCTTCATCACAGAGATAAAGTAGGAGAATCCTTGAGTACCGAATTTTCCATTTACCTTGTTTTGAACTCTTCGAAGGCTCCAAGTGTATCCGTCTGGAGCCTTGCCCAGATTAGGTAATTTAGTTTCTCGTGGCATTTCATCCTTTACGTTTCCATCCAAAGATGTTCGGCGCAAGGTTCGCACAACCACATCTTTGTATCATCACCGTGGATTTCTGATGCGAATGGGTCAACCTGCCAAAATATGTCAACATTAGCAGTACCAATGCCTACGCAATTGTAGGTGTAACCAGATACACATCGTCGCCGCAGCTCCTTCTTTTCATTATTCGTAGTCATCTTGACTAGAACACGTACCCCAGGAGGGAGTCGAACCCTCACGCCTTTCGGCACCGCTTTTGAGGCGGATGACTGTGCCATTCGTCTACTAGGGCAATCGACTGATTTCTCAGTCTTCAATGTAGCGTGTGTCATCTACATTGTCAAGGCAGGTTGATCGAACCCAAACTCGATCAGACTGAATGCAGGCACGCTCTGTATCTGCGCTGATCTTCACTCCGTAAACGATTCCGCCTACTACTACACATAGACAGGCAAAGATCGTAACTCCGACGACCGCAGCCCACTTAACATTTGGATTGTACATTACCACTCTCCAGTCGTACACATATTCCAAATGCGAGCCTTGTGAGCTTGCTCTTGCTCATATGTAGCATTTGGATTCATGTCGGACCAGCGAACTGTTTCTTCCGCTGCCCTTCTAATCCATTCTACAGGAGAGGTTGGATGGATCAAGTAGTAACTTGCAGCTACTAGATCTTGAGCTTCATAATTCATTTCTTCCTAACTGTACAATCGACCGGTCTTACACAAACGTGTAATTCGCTTTTCCTGAGCATCAATCTCGTCTTGAGTGGGGTTAGGATTCTTCGTGGCCCATTCAATCGAATCTTCTGCTGCACGTCGTATCCAACTGTCTTTAGCTTTAGGATACATTTCCTGGAGAACTGCAACAACCATTTGAGTAGCTGTATAAGTCACCAGTTAAATCCCTTTGCTGCTCTGCGGAGCATCCAGATGGCTGCAACAGTTACAATTCCTGCACCCACTACAACTCCGGAGATGAAAGCAATCATTTCTTCTCCTTCTTCATTCATTACGTACGCCGACCGAGAATCGAACTCGGACGTCCATTGTGGACCTAGGGTCTCAGCCTAGTGTGTCTGCCATTCCACCACCGGCGCTTGTGTTACTTAGCTTATCACCAAGTTACACTGTGTGTCAATCCTCTTCGAAGAGAACCTTTCCATCCTTCACGCAGACATAGTCAGTGCTTGAACTGCTGCTTCCACCCTTACTACGTCCCTTGCCCTTAAGAGTAAGGCTGTTGGAAAAGAGACTGTCCTTTTCGACCTTTCCTCCATTGTCTGCACAAACCCTTTTAAACTCTTCACTCGGACCGCCACACGCAGTGAGAACGAAAACCATCGATCCGATTACAGTTGCTACTGCCGTCTTCTTCATGCTCTTAGCCTAGCCCTTCTGGGTGTTGGAGTCAAGTCGCTCGAAAGCGACTGCCGTAGTGAAGTAAGTCTGGGAAACATATTCCTCGACATACTTCTTCTTCCATGCTTCTGCGATCTGATGATTTGCAAAGCCCTGTTCGATGATCACTTCTTCATAGTCCTCGTAGAAGCAATCTTCGAAATTAGGGTCAGGCTTCCTTACAGGAACCATACCCACAACAGTATACGGGGCTTCGTAACCACCGTCCCAGGTCTTCTTCCCAGAAATCTCAATTCGAACAAACTGGGAGGGATCAGGAAGGATCATCATTCTCCTTGAAATCGTAACACCCACAATACTTACAGCCTACGAATTCCATGTTGTCATAAGAATCAAAGTGCCTGTGGTACAAATGAAAACATTCGCACAGGGCATCTTGATTAAAGTCAGGATTCCATAGTCTGTCAATCTCAGCCTGAACCTTTTCAATAAAGAAACTGGCTCCAGGCTCTTTGCTCTTACGCAAAATGGAAAGAAGAGTTTCTGCGGACTTTCTTTCCATTTCGATTTCAACGTGTTGCACTTTTCTCCTAGAAGTCTCCGGGCTGAACCTGAAAACAGTCTACGCCCATGGCGCGCCACATGTCAACAACCTGCTGACGATCATCGAAGACCGCTACAACATCGTAGTTGAAACGAACATGCTTATCGAAAAGCTCCTGCTTGACGATGTTGTCCTTTCGCATGTCTCCCTCAGGACGCATGAAGATCTCGTCAAAAGGAATTTCATTGCGATCGAGCCAGTCAATCGTCTCACGCTTACAGACAGCGTCTCGACCAGACATCACAATGATGCGGTATCCACAACCATACAGGGCCTGGAGAGTATCCACAACCTGATGACGAGGATTATCGTTGCCCACCTTGCTCCACTCAAATGGACCACGAGCAACCATATCAGCAAGAGTGCCATCGATGTCGAACAGGTAAGCCTGCTGCTTATTCAGAGGACGCACGTAGGGCTCTACAGCCTCGACAGTGTACTCTAGGTCAATGTTGAAAGGCCCAGAGGACTTGAGCTGCTGATGCATCTTTCGAATTACCATCTCGGGGACGTCTCGCCCACCGAGCGCGGCTCGAACAGTGTTTCGCTCAACTGCCACATCCACGTCTACATTAAACTGCTTAATTGCCACCGCTACACCATGACGCTTCGCAATAGAAACAAAAGCCTTGATGTATTTGTGACGAATGTTGGTGTCATCTACGATAACCGAACGACCACGCTTAAGCGCAGTCTCCACCATCTGATGCTCGACAGAAGTAACAATGTCCTCGTCGACACCGACTTCCTTACCAAACATCTGCATCCGAATGTCATCTCGATTTACCCGAACACCATTCGGGTTGTCTCGGAGCCACTGGTGAGCAAAAGTGCTCTTCCCGCAGCCAGGAATGCCACGAAGGATGAGAAGCTGCATAATCAATCTTCTTTCTCTTGTTGTTAGTAAGACTCTATCAAGCCTAGGCGACACTGTCAACAGACAAAAAGAAGACGATGATCACTCATCGTCTTCAAATTGAGAGTACACTGCGTCTTGGCAGGACTGGCAAAGACCAGAGATCTTTGCTTCACGAGCCGAGGTTTCATCCCTGAAAGGAATGTGGTTCAGCGGCTCGCCGCAACCAATCATTGTGTTGCAAATCCCCTTTGCAATCGCCTCTTGGGCATTCGCCCTAAAGATGTTTCTCATCAGAGGATGATTGCACCAAGGACGAAGAACACAATTGCGAGAACGACCGGGTGGCCAGTCAGCCAGCCCCAAGTGACATTCCAAACGGTCTTGGCGTTGTCAGTCGCCTGGTCCGCCTGAGCGGTAGCGTTCTTGAGGTTAGCATTAAGGTTGTCAGACATGTTATCCATTTCTTTTTTGAAGGCAATTGCCATTTGTTTGATTATTTTTCGTTAAAGCGTTTCTTCTGACAAGCTTGACAAAGACCTAGTCTCGGCCACATTCTTTTACTTAGCTCATCAGTGAATTCTGTTTCTGGATCAATCTTCTTGCCGCATCCATGAGTACTACTCATTTTGACACAGTACCCATCAGCAATACCTTGTCTTTGTGCAGCTTTTCTATCAGCTCTTGCTTTGTACCATGGGTTATCAAATTCAGACAGGGTAGCCATCTTCCTTCTTCGCCTCCGGCTTGATCTGCTTCCAGATTAGATCAGCGAAGGGCTTCTTGTCAACCATCTGGAACATGTGCTGACGGTAGAAATCGATCTTGTTTGCCTCACGAGCAAACATAGCACGATGCTCGCGGATCTTAGGATCAAAGTTTTCAGGCATAAGATCCATAAGCTCAACGAATCGCTTGCAAACTACAGTAGCGATTTCCATGAACTTCTCCTCAAGCTCTCCACCAACCTTGCGAACAAAGTCGTGAAACTCGTCGGGAAGGGCGACACAAATGTCCTCGATGGACTGCCCATCCTTGAGCTGAGACCAGACAGAGCGCTCAGACAGCATAGAGATAAGTCGGTGAAGCTCGACGTAGTCGGCCTGCTTAATCTTCACCATGTTAGAGCCAGAGCGTACCACAAAGCCCTCAGCGTTTGCACGGTAAGGCGCAGCAACAGCCTCATGCATGTTCTTGTACTGGAAGACCTTTGTCACCGGGCCAGGCCAATCAATCATTGCAGCAGCCTCACGAGGACCAAGGACGTATCCGTGATTCTTGTTGACGGCTCCCAGCAGGATCAGATCGTCCATGTCACCGTAGTCCAGAACGATTCGGTTGTCAGGGTAGACAATCTCGAACATGAACGTGAAGTCCTTAGGAAGGCGAAGCTTCTTGTATTCACTGTTCATCCAAAGCTTAGTAGCATGGATAGCCTGGTCAGAAGCAAAGCTTCCACGAGTTGCAAAGTTGATCAGATGGCCAGGAATGTAGTCACCCTCTACCTCACGGATAGAGTAAGTAATACCACAAGAGCCATCGATCTTGTCCGTCACCTCAACAGGAGCATCCCAGTCAAAGTGAGGAGTGTGCGAGTCTCCAAGGTTGAAGAACTTCGCGAACGGACGAGCAATGACATTGTCATTCTCATCAATGATCAGACCACGAGAAGCAAGAGTGCAAGCGTTCCAGACACCCTTGAACTGAGTCTGCTCAGTGTAGTTCAGAATACGAAAAGGGAGGACCGGATGAGTCTGCACCCGAACCAGACCCTCATTGACCATCTGGTCAAACAGATCCTGAGAGAAAATCTTGGTGAACTTCATCGATCCTCCGAATTAGTAATTATGTGGATGAGGCCAATCATGATCAACCTCATCAAGACAGTGTGAGATGGAGCAGTTCGCCCCGTCTTCTAGAGTAACTGTATCACCGTCATCCCAGATCTTCAAGACCCTTAGATGTTTGAATCTACAGTCACATACCTTGTCACCGATTTTAACTTGAAGTGGCATTATTAGCCGCTAATAAGACTTCTTGCCTTGCTCTGAGCCTCACTCAGAGAAGTGAAAGAATACTCATACATCCAATGACTCCCCTTGGAGAACATCATTAGATCGTAAATTCCTTCGCTGTTGCAATATCGAATGTTGATAGGTCCAACAGCACCGGCATTTTCAGTGTTGCTGATTCGCTCTAGAGCGCCAGCAGTTTCAAACTCGATCCATCGCGACACTACGTGCAATCCTTCTCATGTAATCTAGATTTCCGGAAGCTTCGCTGAACATCCACTGAAAAGTTTCATCTTCCAGTAGGTAATATGTGTCGTGAAGATTCCATATTTGATGGCTTCCAATTCGCTCAACGAATTGGGCTCTTAAAAATGCATCTCTATACAGAATGGGCACTTTCTGCCACATGCTCTACCTTCCTCATTCTACTGATGAGCCTATCAGACTTGAACCCGAAGTTCAACCTGTTGATGTATGCATCAGAAAAATCGGCCGGAACAAGAAGTCTTCCGATCCTTTTCTCGATGTCTTCCACACAAAGCATACCCTTGTGTCCTAGGCCCGTCAAGGACCATACATCATTGTTGAGAAAGAAGTGTTCTCCGATTCTCCCTGTGTCAATTCCACATTCGAGACAGAGCCACTTGCGTCGGCTGTTCTTGTTACCGGCCATTTTTAATCCTTCTTCAAGTTGTAGCGCTTAAGAAACCATTCATGGTATTTAGCCAAGCATTCCATGTCGCAAAAGATTTTCTTCGGCTGTGGAATCATAAAGATGTCATGAGTCATAACAGACTCTTTTACATCTGTTCTCTCCACGGAGAAGTATGTCAACTCTATCTTCTTTTGACAATTGTCGCAACTGTAGTTAATTGAAATCGGCATTAATCACTCACCTTAATACAGAAGATCCTAAGAGTATGGGCCAAGTCTGGATTATCCAGCTTGGCCCTCTCAAGAATCGGAACGAGTGTTTTGCGATCAGCCCAGAATGGCTGATTTGTGTATTTTCCGCTGAAGCAATTCTTTACTGCTTCCGCCTGATCACAGGCGATGGCATACATTTTGAGTTGCATCTTAGTCCAGAGGTCCGTACTTAACCTCAACAAAGTCGAAGTCGTCACGAACAATGGAGAACCAGAACTGCTTGTCACACTTCATGCACTTGTATCCGTGACGCCAGGTGTAACGGTTGTAGAGTTCAAGGGTGTGCTTACGGTTCTTGATTCCCTTGCACCACTTGCGAGTGTTCTTACGCTTGGCACCATGAGTGATGGTGTCGGACTCAGTGTAGTTACGAGCGCTACGCTTGAAAGCCTTGGAAAGCTTCCAGTCCTTGTAGCCCCGCTCCTTGCCAGTTGCCATGTTCATCATCCTATCTAGTTTATTGTGACTCTGTCAAGTCACTAACCAGGATTAATCAAGATCATAGAACGAAACCCTTACTTCAATCTGACGTACGGTGTACTCGTTCTTGAACATTCGATTGTATTCACGAGCCTCTTCAACCGTCTCCCAAATCTTAATCTCTGGGAAGCGATCTGTCAAGTACGGATATCCGCCAGAAGCAGCATCCAGAGCAACGATCAGTCGACCGTCAGTGAGAACATAGCCTTCGCGATTCATCATTCCTCTTTCGTTAAAGATTTGTAGGCCCAGGAGGAGTCGAACCTCCGTCTTCCTTGTCATCATCCTAGCAGCGCTACTAAGAGTTCGCAAGAGAGCGTGCACACTCTCTATAGACAGTTGACTTGGACGCACTTAGTCCCCTTGTGCTATGGGCCCTTGGCTCTCGCAGATGGATTTGAACCATCATCATCCATGGCCTAGGATACTCTGCCAGACTTGAGTTATACGAGAAGGGGGATCATTGCCACCGGGCATTTATGTCCAGGACCGCCACAGTGGCAATGAAGATTAAAACTTTGAGTAAAGCTCCATGAACATCTGCTTATACTCTTCATACGAACAAACACCATCAAGACCGTTGATGGCCTTCATGCTTTGTGTTAGATCGTCTCTGTCGTTCAGTACCAGCCTAGCACCTCCGTGACGAAGACGGAAGTAGAACGGTGTACCGTCCTTGAGGAATCCGTCGTAGATCACAGGGCAGGCAAAGCAGGTAAGCTCATCGGACTCTACGATCTCGTCGTATTCCATGTTTCTCCTTAGCGGGTGTACTGCTCCTTGGCGTGGGCCTCAAAGTCCTTCTTGGTACCGACAAAGTCAGACCAGTTACCTCGGCCGCCATGCACTCGGAAGTTGGTCTTACGAGCAGGAGCCTTGGAAGTCTCAACGAGAGCAACCCATCGACCAGAAACATACAGATTGAACATGTTCTCACGGTCAGTGGAACGAAGCTCAAACGCCTTGATCTTTGCAGCCATCAGTTATTTCTCTTTCAGTAGATTGCGTAAATGGTTCGCACAGTCACATCGTCCTTGTGCGCCTTGAAAAACAGACGACTCTGTTCGTCGCCTGGTACAACAATTGGCTTTGGTGCGAATTTCTGCACCGCCTTGATTAGCCTACCACCAAATCCCTGCCTGCGGTAGGTCTTACGAGTGTAATAGTGAGTAACGATTCCCTCGTTGTGAGGATAAGCGAGACTCCATGCGATGAGCATGTCACTCTCTGTGTCTTTAATCATTACTACTCTAGCAGAAGATTCTTTATCATGACGTTCACGCTGTAAATCTTCTTGCATATAACCGTCGAACCTCAAATTGAGTCTAACACATCGTGCGTACTCATCGGGTGTGAGGTTTTTAACGAATTTTGTAATCGTTCTTGTTCGCATGTCACCCCTTGATCTGAATCACAATAGAAATGAGAGCTGGGACAACAGGAATAACGAAGGTAAAAATTACCAGCGCGCCCAGAATGAACATGAAGGTTCCCCATCGGTCTTCATTCTTGATGCACTTAGGACAGCCTCGATACAGTTCACAATTGCTGTGTTCCATGACTCAACCCTACTCTCAAGGACCATACCTGTCAAGCATGCCTGCAAGCCACTCCCGACCAACAGGGTTAGCGCTGTGGATCTTCCAGCTCACCGGCCAAAAATCGTTTTCACACATCCACAGTACCACAGGCCGAGTAGTGTCGTCACCACCAAGATCATGGTCAAAAGAAATAGCGCCGATAACAATCCCATCATTCTTGAATTGCTCAAGAGTTTTGATTGCTTCGGCGCTACTCTTCACCCAGATCCAATCACCTTCAACAAAATCCTTAGGATCTCGAAGGTCATCAATCCAGATCTTCTTCATTTAACTCCTTCTTAGCGAACCTGACCGTAGTAGGTTCGGAAGTTCTTACTCCAATAAGAAGAGATCTTCTCTTCTACCACCTTGTAACCAAGGTAACTTCCTCGATTTGCATGAATCATGTATCCGGACTTCGACACAATTCCTACGTGGAAGATCCTACCAGATCGATCCTTGAAGAAAACAAGATCTCCTGGACGTGCAGAGCCTGCACTGATCTTCCGAGAAGCATTGTACTGATCCTGGGCTACGCGCTTGATGCGCTTTCCAGCCTTACCGTAAGAATAGTACGTCAGACCACTGCAATCAAATGCATTTGGTCCTGCGGCACCCCATCGATAAGGGTCACCCTTCTGCCACTTTGCCCATGTAAGAGCATTCTGCTTGAGAGTTGCGGCGCTGGCTTCCTGAGCAGGAACACCAAAAACAAGCGCACTGGCCACAATAGTTGCAGCCATAGCCTTCTTATACATATAGATCCTTTGTTAGAGGAGACTACCGAGTAAGTGCTATTTAAGCCTAACTCTTAACCTTTACGATCTGAAACTGCGTGTAAAGGTCGGTAGGCTCACCATCATCCCATCGTACCTTGTACCAAATCATGTTGTCAACAACAGTGATGTCAACGACAGTTCCCATGTCGTCCGTGTCGTTGTCCTTGTAGTACACCCTATCGTGCATGTCGAAGACAGGCAAGATCTGAACCGCACGACCAAGCTTGACATCCAGAGCGTTCTCAATTGCTTGAGCGACCCAAGCAGCTCCACGAGTCTTGATCATTTCATCAATGAAATGCTGGTCAATCCGTGCCATTGTTAATCCTCCGAATTGCGTCGAACCACTTCTTCATGAGCGTATCATAGTCCATCAGAAGAACACCAGCCACGCGACAATGAGAGGAGAAAGAATGATTCCTCCAAACAGTGCGAGAATCAGAATAACTGCTCCGAGGCATCCTGTCCATGCAAGGAGGTTTGCTACGGGTCCATTGCCCTCTGGTCCATTTTCGATTGAAGAACCCATTCGATAAAACAGAGACTCATCACGAGTAGAAGGAAGACGCATCCACTTAGGCACAATTATTCCTCAATGATTCGAATGTTTGATTCCGTGAAATGATACAGCATACCTGGAAACTCATCGAATTTCAGGTGGTAATGAACGATATCCTCAATCTCTTTTTCTCGTGTAATTTCTCCAACGAGACCAATCAGATGGGGATTACGCTCACAAAATAGAACTTCAGCTTTCATTCTTCTCCTCGCATGCAATGTGGAACATTACCTTCTTGTACTTCTTGCCAATCTTACGAATACCAATGTTTACACTGTTCTCGTAAACAACGCCCTCTGTTACATCAGTCTTGCAAACATAGCAGTAATGGTTCGAGCCGATAACACTCTTTACTGCATTTTCCATAGACATCTGCATACGACCAGGAGTAAGAACAGTTGTCTTAGCAGCACCAGTATGCTTGATGTGAGGACCCTGAGGCATTAGTTACTCATTTCTGTTGTCGATGTATTCATAGGCTACCCTGTTCCACCGGGCGTCGTCAATGGCTTTGTGCTCACCATCGGTCTGCTCGGGAAGTACAGGTTTACCTTCGTTATGCCAACGTTGCTTGATGTCCATCGTATACATCGGCATGCCCTTTGGCAAGCCCATCATGGTCCCGTACATTTGAGCCATGACTACGTGATCATAAGCACCATAGTATGCCCACAGCTCTGGCTTGTCAAAGCCTGACAGCTTCGGTGCATCCAGAACGTAAGTCTTCCACTCTTTGGCAATCGTGTCAAGAGGGGCCACGTACTTGAAGTCTGGATGATCCTCATCCCACAGAGGACGTCCCATCGGGCTGTAGATCAATGGAAGATAGGGGAGGACGTTCTCCTTCATCCACTCATTCTTCATTGCCCTACGGATCACCCTGAGGTCGTCAGAGATGCGGTAGAACTCTTCGTCGTCCTCGCGTACAGCGCCAATCGAGATCATGTCGATAGAATGCCCACGACCTCTCTCTACAAACTCAGTGTCATACCAGATTTTCATCGGTAGAAAACTCCTATTTCGGTTAGAAAGCCATCAGTAGTGAAAAACATATATACTGCATCTTGTCCATTTGGAGAGTAGACTGCCAGATCATTCTCTGTTCCGGGCTCTCCCCAAGGGTCTTCTTCAAAATTAACTCCAGCCTGACGGAGCATTTTGATTGTGTACTCTCGATGAGTAAGATCCATTATTCCTCCAAACAAAAAAGCCGCTATCAAATGATAGCGGCTAGTCTCTCCAGCGGGACTCGAACCCACAATTTAGCGTTCGTAGCACTACGGTTTATCCAATTAGCCTATGGAGAGATAGTGATCACGGCCTATTATGACCGTGCCACCTTACAAGGAACCAACAGATGCAGTCGTTGTACTTCTCTCGAACCTTATTGATTACGTACATTTGTTTTCTTTCTTGTAGGGAGAGCCTAGTAAGAGAATCGAACTCTTGACGACTGTCGTACCAAGACAGCATTCTACCACTGAATTAACTAGGCATGGGATGAGAAGTGGATTTTCATCGAGTTCTCATTCAAGAGAGCCCCATGTCAGAATCGAACTGACGGCACGGCTTTACAAGAACCGGGCTTTACCATTAAGCGAATGGGGCATTTATAATGTAGCATTGGTTGGTTCCGTTGTCAACGCCCCAACGGTTTCCTAAATGGCTCAGAGTGATAGAGGAGAATTGAACTCCAAAACGATCAGTTTTGCAGACTGTCGGCTAGACCACCAGCACCTACCACACGAGATTACTTATATTTATCAGTATTCTCTGGACAATAAGCTGCCCAAGCTGCTCCAACTATATATGCAGCATCACTATCGTTGATGTCTTTTGTTGACACAATTTCGATAGCTTCAAACAAGTCGTTACTATTGCAGGATGATCTTCCAATTTTGATTAGTTCGTCGTGAGAGACGAATGGAATATCAACTTCTTCTCTCACAGTTGAAACAAATGCAGTATCGATAAGATCACTTCTTGTTACGACTTCTGTTTGTTCACATGCTGTGAGGAGGAAGAAAGATCCAATAAGGAAACTAATCCTTCTTCTTGTTCTTGCCATTCTTCTTTGCCTCAGAAAGCATGTTCCGAAGCTCCTCCTCATACTTGTCAAATCGGTCATCAATCTCTTCATACCATTCAGAGATGGCATCAAAGAGAAGCTTTGCCTTCGCTCGACGCTCTCGAAGGTAATCAAGATCGCTCTTCATTTCCTTTACGGTGATTTCTCGTCGCCAAGAACTTACACCGAAATCAAGGCTGATCTTGTTGCTGCAATCAGAGATAGTAAACTTTGAGTTTACTCGAACACCGCTCTTGTCATTCTCAAACTCAAGAGCAAACTTGTACCAACCGTCGTCCCGACTGTGCACGCTGTTCAGGAAATTCTGATCGCCCCAGCGGTCATTCATTGTTTTCTCCGTTTTTAGTAGGAAGTAGCTCCCTCGGGTATCGCACCCGATCCTCTCGATTTTCAGTCGAGTGTACCAACTTTTAATACGTAGGAGCCGCAGAGATTGCTATTTTCGAAGAGAAAGGTCTTACGCGTCAGACTTGTTTCTCTCTTGCGCCCCAGTCTACCCCATCCAATCTCCAATGGGAAGAGCGTCTATCCATCATGAAGCAAGTGCCCTAACTCTTGCAACCATGGACTCTACGGGGTAACGCAGAAGTGGGAAGGACGGGACTCGAACCCGCAACCACTGAGACCACAACTCAGCGCTCTAATCCAATTGAGCTACCAACCCCATGTGAGGATTATTAGGCATCCTCTACGCCCAGCTTCTTAAGCTGAGCAGTTGCAACCGCGTAAGTACTCTTCCACGGTTCAAAGTAGTTCTCGGGATCATCGATGTGCGGCATTGCTACTACACACGCTGCCCGAATAAGACGAAGCTGATCTTCTGTGAATTCCATAATCACTTCTTTGCGTAGTTGATGTAAGACTGAGCATCCTTGCTTTCGGGATTCCAGTCAGGAAAGTGGTACACGAGCGAATCGAAAAGTTCTTCGAGTAGATCATCAGAATGGCTTCCGCCAGACTCAGACCATCGAATCGCAAGATTCTTTATGTCATTCTCAAAAGAATGAGCCATTTCCATCCTTCGTTTGACCTACTTGGGGTGACTAGAGGGTACTGCCCCCTCTTATCTAGGTTCACAGCCTAGAACATTACTTTTATGATATAGCCACCATGTCACTGTGTATCTTTAATCCAACAAGACTTTGAGCAGAGGAAGCCGTGGTTTTCACTATACCACCATTCGGCACCATCTGGCCACCACTCTTCACCATCCCATACTGCTTCATAAAAAACTTTGCAAATTGGGCATTCCATGTGCGTGTAGAGGGAGTCGAACCCCCTTGATGGTTACACTGTTTTACAGACAGCGCCCCGAAACCGTTGGGGCATTACACGCAAGAGCGTCTTATCGACGCATGCTCACCGCAATGAGCTTGAGGTAATCAATGAACATTGGACTCTTGGGCTTATCGAGACTGCATCCCTTTTCACGACACTTCTCGTTACATCCGACCATAACGCCGACCTGCATTCCCTTTTCGTGAATATCCATGATTATCCTCACTTGAAGATTTTGAAGCAGTTTTGACACTGCTGAACGTACTTCCTTGCAATCCATACTGCCACAATCAGCGGTTGATCGCAACAGATTAGTTTTCGTTTCACTCTACTCCTTGTGGAAAAGTGAAGCTGTCCATGCTCCGTTGGTAAAGTATGCACCAACAGCGTAGATCTCTTTAGCCAATGGGTTTAGCCTCATCGTAGCAGCTAGCCGCATAGAAGCTTCCCAGGCTTTACTTTCATCGTCACAATGTTCAAGAACCTTGATGAACCTTTGTTTTTGAGACCTTGGCATCTTATCCCTTATAGACGTGCCACTCGTTACCTTGCTTGATTACGATAAGACGCTCTCCAGGATATTGATTCTTTCCAGAAGAGTTGACCCAAGCATTTGCTTCCACCGGGCCGCTCTTGGCGATATAAAGCGGATTCTTGCTAACGCTAACCATGTTTCCTCATCTGTAGTTATTAAATGGGGGCAGACCCTGATTCGAACAGGAATTTAGGATTATGAGCCCTACGTGATACCGTTTCACTAATCTGCAAGTAGCAATAGTAGGATTCGAACCTACCCCTAGACCTTATGAGAGTCTTTGGCACACCGAGTGCCCTACTGCCATAAAGTGCTTTAGAGTGGGTCACTGGCTTCTATGGCTTGCGGCCTCCACCTCTTCACTCTATCACACTACCCTGTAATCTGTATCAGCGACCGTTTTGGGGATTTTCTACTCCGGCCCATTTGCGTGAGTACGTACACTCTATCACGCTTCCCAGCTTCCCTGTACGCCACCGGCTGGTACTTACGCCCAACAAGTATGAACTGGTTTAACAGGCCGACCTCTGTCTATTTAAGCACATGCCCACGGTTTTGGCTACCCACCGTCAATTAAGCGACGGACCTCACGGTCTCGCATGTACACCTGTTGTGCATCCCTGATAAGTAATACTCTACATCATCAGTTAGAGCTTGTCAACTTGCATTGGTTCAAGATTCCACGCCTCTCGGCTTCCTTTGAAGCCACAGCAATCTTGAATTCACTTTCATTCTGATCGACAAACTTATTGATCAGTTTGATCAAATCGTTATCTGACAGGACTCTAACATCAAGTGCCATCAGATAACCAGACCAGCGGTACGCATTGCAGCAATAGCCTCCGGCACTTCCTCAGTCATCGCCTTGTTGAAATCGTCGTCGCTCACGCTAGACACGTTCACGATGTGCTGAGTGTCGACGTTGTCAAACAGACGGCCACCAGGCTCGTGCTGCTCAAGATCATCAACATACTCAAGGAAGTTCTTGCCACGCTGATCAGAACCAACAAGCAGGAACTTGATGATGATCGGATACTCAGACATCTCCTTGACAAGCTGGACAACCGAAGCCTGATGATCCGGAGCACCGTCAGTCACAACAAGAAGGTAGACAGGATTGTCAGCCTGCTTGGCAACCTCAAAAGCCTCTCGAAGACCAGCAGTCAGATCCGTAGATCCCCACGTCCTCCAGCCCTCACGGTCAACAATACCCATGACGTTGGAAAGGTCAACCTCACCGTGCCACTTGAAACCACTTGCAAAGCCACCGACAGGAGCCATACCATCAGCATCCACACCGGCCGTCCATGCGAGCGCACGCTCAGTAACAGCCTGAACAGTTCCATCACGGAACAGGTGACCCATAGAACCAGACTCATCGATCAGAGCGATGACATCAAATCGATTGCCGACGCCCATATCCTTCTGGAGCTTGACAGCACTGTCAACCTTCTTGACGAAGTCAACTCCATTGTTATTAATCAGGCTCACATTCGCCGCAGGCTGACCAGCCTGAATCGGAGTAAGTCGAACCTGCTTCTTCGCAGAAAGATTCGCTGCGGGAACGAAGTTCTTAATCTTGCGAACCTTACCGAAAAGACCCATTGTGTAACTCCCAGTTACGTAGTTAGTTTATTGAAAAGGCAGGCTAGACCACTCGCTTCCCACCCCGATTGGTTACGGGCCTAAGCCTTGTCCGTCTGCCTGCCTTAAGTCTGACATGCCAATCTGGCTATGTCAACGTCTCTCCAGAGAGATTCGAACTCCCGACGCAAGGCTTCGAAGGCCAACGCTCTTCCACTGAGCTATGAAGGGTTAAGTAATCCCTGTCGGACTCGAACCGACGACCACAACAGATTAAAAGTCTGGTGCTCTACCAACTGAGCTAAGGGATCATAAGAGAGAGAATAGACCCACTACTTATCCAGTAGCGATCTTTCTACTCAATTACACCACGTTGTTTCACCAGAGGGAATCGAACCCCAACGTGATTGAGCAAGCTTGCAATCTTGCTTTGTATTCCGACTCGGACTCGAACCGAGGACCTTCGACTTAAGAGGACGCTGCTCTAACCAACTGAGCTACCGGAACTGGTTGCTCCACAGTACCATGGAGCAGAGGGTTTCGTCAATGAACTTCACCCTATCACAGCCTTAGGAGCTGCTTTAAGCAAAAGCTAGATCAGGGTTACCAGCCCTTCACAGCATATACAGACCATGCTAGCACATGTTGGTGTGTCTGTTGTAGGGGGTTATACGGACTATTACCCTACTCCCAATTCAGCCTGCTAGGACTGTTCCGTCTAGGTTTTTAGCCCTCAAAAACCCAGTGTAAAAAGTGGAGATGATGAGATTCGAACTCACGGTCGCTAGTATGCCATACTAGTGCTTTACCACTAAGCTACATCCCCATCGGCCCGCCGGGCCGTTTGTACGAGTGGAGAGAATTGAACTCTCTTCTGCTGTTCATCAGACAGCGGTTCTAACCAGTGAACTACACTCGCTTGGGCCTTTCGGCCTATTCTACTTCGTATTCTTCAACATCAGCATACTTGAGTTCTTCCTTGCTGGCAACGTAAATCTTCGCAGCCTCTTCCGAAGAGAAGACCTTCTTGATCTCAATGCCACAGCAACAGATGCTGTCAGTTACGATGTATACCTTCATTATTATCTCCTTTGTAGTGTACCCAAGACACTAGGAGATGTCTACTCACCGCGCCGTTTTGGTCTAGTGAGTCCGAACTTTGTTACTTGTCCAACATACCGGTTGACGTACTGATTGTCAACCAGCCTGCGGAGACGAATCTCTTCTGAGTTGCTGGACATAATCTCATAAAACTTCTGTGGCTCATCTGGAACAGACTCCCAGATCCAACCAACTTCAATTCGATTAATTGCCAATTCGATCCCTCATTCTAGCAGATCGGTGGCCAATGTAATTCACAGGAACATTTAGAAAGTCGTATGTATCAAGTTTACGTCCCATACGATTTTCCAGGCAGGCTATACAAAGCATTCCTCTGCCCGCTCCATGTGCTCGCCATAAGTTGTGCGTAACCATATAATACTCACCGATCTTGCTGGTGTCAACTGGACAGTCCGCACACTTGAAGTTGCTCACTTATCCTCCATTGGTACTATAGTCTTATAGCATTCGTAACTCTTGTATTGCCCACCACGAGACTCACATTCTTTTTCCGCCTCATATTGAGAATACACATTCATTCCTCCTAGAAGGAAGACACAAAAGATTGATACTCCATAGCAGGAAGCAATCTTTACATTCGTAGACATCAGTCCCTCACAGGAAGACTCTTGTAGCAATGATCTTCGATGTATACATAGCCGTTAGCAATGCAGTCCACTTTATCCTGCTCCTTGTTGAAAGCAAAGAGGAAAGCGCCACCAACCATGATAATCACCGCGACAGCAGCAATAATGAAAATCTTCTTGTCTTCGCTCACGGTATTCTTTCTTTTGTAGGAGTATCCCCAGCAGGACTCGAACCTGCGTCTAGACTTTAGGAGAGTCTTGTTCTATCCACTGAACTATAGGGACGAAGCCCGAAGGCTTATATCAACGAATCTTGCCACGCTCAAAAACTACCAGCTTCTCATTTGCAGGAAGGACTTCGACGGTTGTACCGCCACCCTCTGCAATGAAGGAAACCTGTCGAGAATTCTTTTCAGTAACGCTCATCTGAGAGTCTACCACAGTACCGAAGACAGTTACATCCTGAGCCCGAAGATCCTTGACCTTCTTCTCAAGAGGCTTGTCTGACTTCTTTCCTGCCGCCTTCGCCTGAGCGTAGCTCCACTTACAGACCTGCTTAAATGCCGGAAGACCCTTGGTCCTCGTAAAGTTCCAAAGCGCCTTTGCTGCGACCATCTTCCAGGATTCTTTTACCTGCTCTGGCGTAGGAACATCATTTCCAGCAGCCTTTGCCGCCGCAGCCGCACCTTCAGCAGCTTCCTTTTCGGCCTCCTTGGCCATAACCTTTGCAATTTCAGCGTCAAGTCCCACTTCTAATCCTTATCAGTTTGAATTTAGGTAGATACAGATTTTCATTGTTTCCAGCAAGAGTGAGCTGGACTTGCTTACGTTCCCAGCATACTTGGTTGGCTACCACTTGTCCATAGCCTGTCTTGTCACCGGGCCTCAGGTTCTTTGCAAATCTAAACATACTACATAATACCATACGCAGAAAGCGCACCCTTTCGGATGCGCCCCACGAGAGCAGATTGATATTATCTCACTGCGAAGCTGACCTAGCTGGATTCGAACCAGCACCTAATTGATTAACAGTCAATCGCTCTGCCGTTAAGCTATAGGCCATTGAAGATGTGAGTTGGATTGGTTACCAACACTACCCCTACCCTTGTAGTCGGATTCCGTAGGGGACTGTCGAGGTTGCTCGCTGCCTCTAATTGGGCTATCACATCTAGCTCTCGTGACTGGAATCGAACCAGTGTAGGATTTCTCCGAAACGGTTAACAGCCGCACCCAACTTCGCCAACGGTTGGCCCACGAGAAAGACCCTTTCGGGCTTGTTGCTTAATAGTATCAGTTGCCGGTGATTCCGTCAAGGATGTGACCGAAGAAGCTTCCTAGGCCAGCAAAGAATCCATCTTTTGCGTAGCTATCTCCAGACCCAGAATAGGATCTATTCCGATAGACTGGAGCTTTTACGCACGTTCTACACAGAGCAGGATTCTTGTCAAAATCACTCTTCGGCTTGTCATTCTTACAGCCGAAGCACTTCATTCTATCGTTCATATCCTAGATATGTCCAATCTCCTGGTGTGATCTTCTGAGAAATCTCTTCACCGAAAATGTCAATACCTGCTCGCTCAACAACTTCCACTGCCAGTTGAGAACATATCATGTGACCAGTGTCGGTGATGTACTTCTCTAGTCTAGCAGACTTGAATCCAAACCTGTCAAGAGCTAGAGCTAGATAATCAAGGAAACTGTAAGGCGTTCCTGCCAACTTCCTTGCTTCATCCACGATACGGATGCGCTGTTCGGTTGTCAACCCTAGGTCAATGTATACGGCCTTCTGGCTTCCATGCTTCGTCTTGCCTGCGTACTTCTGTAGTGATTCTATCTTCGCTCCACCGGGCATCGCCTCGATGAGTTCGCCGCTATCCAATACAACAAAGACGTGTGTGTATCGACTAGCGTCACGTATGATGAATTGGCCTAGGCCCACCAGGACGCCCGTGAAGCCACCAATGCGAGTCAGCCCAATGTCTCCAGGCTGAGGGTCATACTTCCTTGTGATGTTCATAGTCCTCATTCTAACATAAAAAATCCCCTATCCTTAGATAGGGGGACAAAGTGATTCGGGTGGGATTTGAACCCACGTTCTCAAGGATTAAGAGTCCTTTGCACTACCGGACTGTGCGACCGAACCATTGCATTGCTAGTTTTTCTTCCGTTAGACACCGCTACCGTTTGATAGCCCAGGTTGTACTAGCCTAACTCTTCGCGTGGACAGTAGGGGATTCGAACCCCTCCTATTTGCTTGCAAAACAAACGTGCTACCACTAACACTAACCGCCCATATCCTTACTCACTATCGTTTTCAGGACTGTTTATCATTGTGAGATAATCTTGATGCTTGTTAAGGCAAGGTTCACAGATGGGGAATGGAGCAAACATTCCTTCTTCTATCTCTATAGAGAGTGTACCATCTGACTCTGCCGGGCAGAATGTGCACTTAAGCATAAACTCTGTACCAGGCAGTGAACCCATTATTTCAGGATTCATCAATCAGTTCTACCTCAAGATCTTTGACTTCTAGTCCGCAGACTTCACCTTCACCAAATGTATCTCTTACAGCCTCCAAGGCATCCGATTCAGACGGCGCACTTACGGAGACTTGCAGACTCACTGCAATCTCATAGTGTTTCATGCCTTTATTGTATCATCTCGCCGTTCATCTCAGCTTCTCGAAAATACAGATAAAGATCTTCACTATATGCTCTTAGAGCATCCCAATCAAGTTCAAGAAGGATTCCACCATCTACATCGACGCCGTCAACCTTCAAAATACCGGCTTCGATTAGATCGGTCATAGAGCCTGGAATCTCTCTTCCACTGTCGCTTCTCATGTGCTCGATCCTTTCTTTTCCTTTCGTAGCCGTAAGTTTTAGAAACTATTTGCCATCTTGAAAGGCTTCTTAACATCTTAGCCATACGTACTCCAGGAGGGAATCGAACCCCCGTATAGATGGGTAGAAACCACCCGCGTCATCCACTACGCTACTGGAGCATTAATGTAATCATCAGAGTCATGTGCGAGATTACTTTGGCGGTTGATCACCCTTGGCCAGGTAATTTTGACCTGCCGGTTTGTGCATGACCACTTGCCGGACTTACGTCTTATGATCCTTCCGTCATCAAGTCCCGTAGAGGAGAATTGAACTCCCGATTCAACCATGGCAAGGTTGCGTGTTACCTCTACACTACTACGGATTAAGTCTTATTCGTCTAGAGTCTCTGTCATGAGTTCTGATTCTGTGACAGTTGGCGCAGACAACTTCACACTTAGCCATCTCTTCTTGAATCTTATCCCATGCAAATCTTCTGTCAACCATTGCTGAAATGTCATATGATTTTTCGAATTCTGGAAGATGATCGAATTCTAGTGCTCTAGGATCAGAGAACCCACAATCTACACATGGATGATTGATTTTGTGCAGCCAAACTTTGTTGATCAACTCTTGCCTGCGTCGAGAGTCATTACTCTTAATGCTGTCTCTTCTGGCCTGATTGTTTTTGTAGCTGTCCTTGTCTCTATCACTCATGCAAGATTTACACTGAGATCTTCTTGTTCCCTGGGCCTTGTTTCTAAAGGCGAAGGAATCAAAATCTTTATCCTCACCACAAATTGTACATGTCTTCATGTAGTGAGTATACATAGGTTGAAATCTTTTGTCAAACTTCAACCATCGTAGTCCCCTTCGGAATCGAACCGAAATATCCGGTACTTCACACCAGTGCATTACCATCTCTGCCAAAGGACCATGACGAAGCAATTGGATTTGAACCAATACTGCCTCCTTCGACGGAGGCTGTGCTGCCAATTACACTATACTTCTCACATAGGGAGCGACCCTATGTGCATTTGAAACAATCGCGATTTGCAACAAGTACCAGTGACAGGAGTCGAACCTGCAATCCTTTCGGCAATGCGTTCTAAGCGCATCGTGTATCCCATTCCACCACACTGGCATGTGGAGAGTGCCCTCTTGGGCCAGCCTTCTCCGGAGAGTTACAACCTCTCAGGCACCGTTCACGAAGTGTCAGCTTCCAACGATGTTCCCCGTGCTATCTGACATTCAGGGGACCACTACATAATAGGTGAGGATATGCGCCATACACCAACCCGGGAACACGGAATCGAACCGTTCCTTCTCACCTTTTGTACCCAATGACGGTTCTGCCCCGCCGAATCCTCTTTGTAAGAGAGGTGTGATCCTATTTCACCAATCGGGCATGTTTGGCACCGCGCATGTAAATAAAGTAGTTATGCCATGCCATCTGAAAGAGTTCCTGAGTCTCTTGCAGCGTGCATTAATTGCGTACCCCATGTCGGATTTGAACCGACGCTCACACGGATTGAAAGTCCGGTATCCTAGGCCACTAGACTAATGGGGCAGGTTGATCATGATTCTTGGAACTCGATCGCATTAACCTTGTTCATCTGGATGGTAAGAATTTCTCCCTTGCATCCCATGATACTCATGTTGTCCACTCGGTCATTTCGACCCTTAGCGTAGCTGTTTCGGTAAGACAGCGGAGTACCAGGAGCCACAATCGTCTTGGGCTCGATGTCTTCGAAGTAAACGGTGATCGTAGTAGCCATTTGATTGTCCTTCGCTCGTTTGGTTGTAGTTCCACTGTAGCTTGATGTTCTCTGAGTGTCAAGCTCACTCTGTACTCCAGACCGGATTTGAACCGGCATTCTCTACTTTGAGAGAGTAGCGAGATAACCAGATTACTCTACTGGAGCAGGTGCAACCCTTTGGGGCGGTTGCTTTTCCCTTGTGTTACTACTGTAGTAGATCCTTTAAGATCTGTCAACTAGGAGGCTGACCATCGCATCTTCCACTATGAGTCTCAGGAATTGTTTCATCCCAAGATCCAAAGTGGTGTTCCCCTACTTCTGTCGCCGTCAATCCTGTTGCAAGCGTTACTTGCCACATCTTATATGGATTATTGATAGCGTCAAACTCTTCTGGAGGGAGAGGAACTGCGAAGAGAAAGATCATTTCTCCTGTGTCCTTATTAAACCAGTATCTCTCTGGCTGGTACCACGTCATACCTCTCAGTATACACTAATATACTTATCGTTGCTCGATAGAGAGATAGAAAGTCTTTTTATTTCCGTCGTTGTCTGACACTTCAACAGTCAGAAATTCTCCATCATTATCTGCGCCGACGTAGGCTTCAATTCCATCATTCCATCCACCGTCAAGTGTTCCAGAGATTAGATCGAGAATGGTTTCTTCATTGATGTTATTAAGTGACATGGTTTCCTTATCGAATGCTGTTCTTAGCCTGATTCATTTCTCGCTCAAAACGAGACATTCCGTCTGCCGGGCCGAATACCACGAAAAGATGCTCTTTAGTAAAGATTCCAGTGGTAATACGAGCCTCAACCCGAAGATCATTCTTCGTAGCAAGATATGCGACCTCATCGGCCAGATCATTGCTGCCCTTGAACTTATATGTGTTCGTCGTGTAGGTCATGTAACGACTGTACTCCGCTCGATTAATGTTGTCAACAGGTGCAGAAAAGCCCCTCCGAAGAGGGGTCTTCTTAGATTCGCCCAGCAGAGAAGTCAGCCAGAGCACGAGGCCCATTGCTATCAAACCCTGCGAAGTCCATCATACCACGATCAGAAGGGTCCGCAATCGTGAATCCAGTAGACGCAACTCCTAGAACAGCGAGTCGTGCATCAATACCAGTTTCCTTACGGTACTTCTTGAGCGCCTGGAAAGGGTGAATATTGCCAGCCCACGTTTCGTTATCAGTGATAACTACGAAGGTGTCAACCTCAATACCCTTCTTGCTTGCGTACTGAATTGCAGCAGAAGCATCAGTACCACCGAAATTACGAAGCTGCACCTTACGCATAGCGTCGGCAAGCGAAGTATTTTCATTGATACCAAGATCCACAATGTTAGTTGAGAATCCTACGATGTTGCTGTAAGGCTCAGTACGAGCAACAGTCATACCAACAGCAGCAGAAACCTGTGCACAAGAGAGATCCAGACCGATTGCGTTCATGCTCATAGAACCTGAAACGTCAATCGCCACTAGAGTTCGCTTGTTTGCAGGCTCAACGTACTTGAAAGACTTGTGGAAACCCTCGTTGAGGGCAGCAACAATCTTTCCGTTAGTCTGCCAGTTCTTGTTACGGCCATAGCTCCAGTAGCCAGCGCTCTTGCGATCAACCTGCCCTTCCTCATGCACAACGGCAGCGTTAAGGAAGTTGATTGGGTGCAGTCGAGACTGCCTAATCATATCTTCATTCTTAAGCTGATTGGCATAAGAAGTGGCGAAGGTCATGTCATCGAAAGCACCAATTCGTGCGAGACGAGTGATGTTTCGAATTGCTGCCTGACCACGAAGCTGACCATTTGCGAAAAGTCGCTTCCAAACGCTTGCATCCGTAAGGAATTGCGTAGGAATTGTTTCCCAAGGGAGGTTCGTGAAGTCTCGAAGGACAGCATGAACGTCCTGAACAGAAGTTGCCTTCTGCATCTTGTTGAATCCATCGAGAATGTCACCTTCGACAGTCTCAGGGTTGGAGCCCTTGAGAATAAAGGTGGCTACTCGCTGATCAACTCCCTGAGGATGACACTTTCGCATTACGTCTCGCATCGTCCAGCCGTTGCGCTGGCGGTACTTGACTGCCTGATAAGCAAGCTTATCCGCATCCTTATCGAACCAAGATGCAACGATGTCTCGCTTTGCGCGACCCCATCCAGCAAGGCTGTTCATGTAGTCAACGACCTCATAGAGGTGGCTGGCAGTGCGAACAATCTTGTTAAATGCAGCCTTCGCCTCAGCCTTGTTTGTGCCATTGGCAATAACAAGAGCCAGGGTGAAAAGCGCAGAAGACTGCTTGTAAGCTCGACCCTCAACAGAGATTTCAACAGTCTTATTCAGAACTGCTGACTCATTTTCGAGAATCATACGAGTAAGAAAATCAACGCTCTCACGAGCGTGAGTCTGCTCAGACACGTTGACTGTGCCACCATCAACGCCTGTGACGAGGAATCGCTCTAGGCGGGACTCATCGGAAACCTGGAAGACGTATCCACCAGAGTTGTTCTTTACCTGAATAGCCTTAGCTCGATCAGTCTGATTTGTTGACTGCGAGCTGCGCGCTACATTACGAAGTGCATCTGACATATTTTATCGGCCCTTTCTAAGGCATGTCTACGTAGGCCACTCGACCTGCGTTAAATTCAATTTCAAACTTTGCGAACTCTTCCTTCGGAATTCGAAGGTTAGTTGCTGCCTTGGCAAGCATATAACGCTGCTCAAGCGTTGTCAAGACGGATTCATCGACCTTGACAACTCCTTCGATACTGACAATGCTTGGATTGTAGTCGTACTTATGACCACCAGGAATAGAATAGGCTGCTTCATATCGAACTCGATGATCAGCATGATCATGCATAGGTGAAACAGTAGCAGTTGATCCTACCCACTTCCAGGCAACAGTTACCTTGCCTGTTGCTTCATTGATCTTGCTTACTACACCAACACGAAACTCAGAACTATCTCCCTGCCGGGCGCCGCGATAAACAACGGTTCCAGCAACAATATCCTGACCGAGCCAGTTAAGCATCTACTTCTACCCAATCAATCGTAGTGATTACTTTTTCAACAGGCTTAACCAAAACAATTTCAGAATTGCTAAAATCGTTTTCCTGGTTCTCTGTCTTGCCTCGTTCCCAACTTACACTGATGAAAACGTCCTTGTCAATCTCAATGATTTCCTCGGTTGCAATCATCCATCGTGTTTCTGCTACTTCGAGTGTATCGATCCACTTTGGACTGAACTCTTCTGGAGAAAGTTCTTTTCGAATTTGCTTAAGAATACCTTCAACGTACGAATCTTCTGCCCATAGTTGTTTGAAACGATAAATTCTTTCTCGTGTGTCCATTTCATCCTCATCTAGACATAAAAAGATCTGGGCATGTATTGGGCATCGGTGTTTTGACTGATTCATTTAGTGTGATAACCGATGGCCTTCGGCCCAGATTAAGTATGTGTAGGTAAGGTGTGAAAATCGTCGTTTGCCACCAGCCACAGGAACGACGGAGTTGAACCGCCTTTTGCTTATTCACAGTAAGATAAACGATTTTCTTCGACCCACAAAGTCCCGACGAAGGGAATCGAACCCTCGACATTTCGCTGACAACGAAGCGTGTTACCATTACACCACGCCGGGATTGGCCTATCGGCCAGGAACTTAATTCCTATATTGTCGACGTCTAACATAGACGTCGTGAATAGCTCTGTCAACTGGTACTTTCAATGTTTTATCCAAGGGAGAGGTGATAGCTTTACACATTCCGCATTTGGCGCTTAGTACCTTTGTGACAACATTTTCTTTACACTTTGGACAATATCTGATAGCCATTACACGTAAGGCCCCCAGAGATCATTATCATCAAAGTGCTTTGTTCGCTTCTGATCGAAGGAGATTTCCATTTTGAATTCTACCATATCATCGGACAGCCATCCAGCCTTCCGAAGACTTTTCATCCTCTTCGCTCTGAGTTCTTCCTCCGAATTGGCGATATCTCCACCAATGTTCTCATAAACCATTCCATTTTCGACAATTCGGATCTTAACGTAAAACCACTTCATCGAGCAATCCAATCTATGAAAACAATTGTGCGCCCCGTACGGGAATTGAACCCGCCTGATATCTTGTGTGACAAACAAGTGACCACCCAGCAGTCCCACGGGGCATTACAGATGGTGGGATAGAGACGACCTGTCTAAGTATACCCACTTTGTTTCGGGCCAACCATCTGTTAATTACAGTACCAGACTCAAGAGTCTGTGTCAACTCTGCTATTTCTTGAGTTATGAAGAGTTTTTTGCGTCTCCAATGACTCTAGCATCACTCTTCGAAGGAAGTCAAGTCTTCTGTCGCCGGGCCTTCTATGAAGACTACACGAGTATTACCATTATGACCATGAATAGCCTCAAGAGTTTCAAGGTCGGGGTACACAGCGACTGAGTTCCACTGAGTTAACCATGTCATAGCGCACTGACCACTGTCAAACTGCACTCCTTGTGCAACTACACCAACACCACTAACTCCAGAAGAATCTATATCTCTATGAAGTTCAAATAGTCTCATCTATCCATCCTTGTTTCTTATTAATTAGATAGTAGGTCAAGCTTTGCTTGACCTAGCAACAAGCTACGCTTGTTGCCTATATTCTTATTATTTCTTCTCAAGGACTAGAG
>Ga0247829_10000058_pt1 | contig 27646 bp, 28 predicted proteins | sample 12C_Control_Day4_FD_207765 | JGI IMG/M metagenome (GOLD analysis project Ga0247829, IMG submission 207765) | Soil microbial communities from agricultural site in Penn Yan, New York, United States - 12C_Control_Day4 | ecosystem: Environmental > Terrestrial > Soil > Agricultural land | place... | reverse complement strand
GGGCGCACGCCGCTGTCGCAGAACATCAAGCCCGGCAAGCACACCTTCTGGATCAGCGCCGAGGGCTATGACGAGTACAAGGAAGAGGTCGACGTCGTCGCCGGCGAGACGCACGCCGTGAAGGCGAACCTGCGCGGCAACCCGGTCGGCAAGCTCGAGGTGCGCGGCCTCGGCATCGAGGACTCGACGATCTACGTCGACGGCAAGGTGCTGTGCGAGCGCGGCCCGTGCCTGCGCTCGGTGCCCGAGGGTGACCACACGGTGACGGTCTCGCGCGACGGCTACAAGTCGTACTCGCGCCGCATCACGATCCAGGCGAAGACGACGGTGACCGTGAAGGTCACGCTCGCGCCCAAGCCGAGCCGCAGCGACGCGGTGGTCGCGTACATCCTCGCGGCCGGGTTCGGCGCGGGCGGCGTCTACCTCGGCATGCAGTCGCAGAAGTACAAGGACGAGCTCACCGACGAGATCGCCGCCGGCGATCCGCCGCCTGACAACAACGACGATCGGTTCTGGAAGGGCAAGGCGTTCGCGATCGGCGCCGACGCGGCGTTCGTGCTCGCCGGCGTCACGGCGCTGACCGCCGTCTACTACACGTTCCGTGACAAGGGTGCGTCGTCGACGGCCCTGATCGACGTCAGCGCGATGTCGCTGCAGCCGCAGATCGGCATCGGCTACGCCGGCCTCGGCATGGAGGTGAAGTGGTGATGCGCACGCTCGGTAAGATGATCTTCATCGGCCTCGTCGCGACGACGGGGTGCAAGTGGACCGACTTCGACGACCTCGAGGGCGAGACGTGGGTGCGTTCGGTCGAGAAGCCGAATGACGACTCCTCGGACTTCGGGATCGCGCTCGCGCGCGGCGGCGGCGCCGGCAAGCTCGCGGTGCTCGGGTCCAACCAGCCGCAGTACTTCGAGCTCGCGCTCGATCCGACGCGCAGCGTGGACACGCAGGATCCGCAGCTGCTCGAGCCGGCCGCGCCGGGCGTCGTGCTCGATCAGGCGCTCCTGATCTCGAACGACAGCGGCGTCGGTGCCGACGAGGTCGCGCTGGTCACGGCCGCGCGCGACGGCATCTACGTGCTGCAGGGCACCGGCGAGCTGCTGCCGGCGACGTCGCCGATCATCGGGACGACCGGGCCGCTCAGCGCAGCGACGTTCGGGCCCACCACGGACGCGGCGAAGCGCGCGCCGATCGTCGTCGCCGGCACGGAGGCGTACTTCGCGGACGTCGGGACGGCATGTGATGTCGGGCCCGGTCCGGTGCACGGGATCGGTGCCACCAGTGGCAACCAGATCGTCGTGTGGGGCGGCGGCGAGGTGCGCAGCTACGACGTTGCGATCGCGGGGACGGCGGTGACGTGTACCGCCGCCGGGACCGCGGCCACCTCGCCGTACGTTCCCACCGCGGGCTCGCGCATCCTCATGGCCGACGACACCCACGCGCTGCTCGTCGGGCACCAGGGGGTCACCAGCACCGTCGGCTATCTCGCGCTCTGCGATCTGACCGCCGCGACGTGCACCGCCCTCCCCGACGGCGCCCTCGAGGGTCTGCGCACGGCGACGCTGCTCACGATCGGCACCCAGCCGTACGTGTTCCTCGGCTATCCGCGCGCGAACCCGGGTGGCTCGACCGCGGGCCAGGTCGAGGGCCGCAAGCTCGACGTCGCGAATGCGACGAGCCCGTTCGGCACCGTGGAGATCACGCTGCACGACGCGCAGCCCGATGACAGCAACCAGCAGTTCGGGCGCGCGCTCGCGACGGCGGAGGTCGGCGGCATCGACATCCTCGCGGTCGGCGCGGATAACGAGGTGTTCGTCTACTTCCGCACGAAGCTGTACGGCGAGTAGTGACGTACATCTGCCCGGCGTGCCGGCGATCGTTCGACGCGGCCGGCTCGTGCCCGTTCGATCGCACGAAGCTCGTCGATGCGAAGGTGGTCTCGCAGCCGACCGAGCTGGAGCCGGTGCGCGTGCTGTCGGCGAGCGAGAGCGAGTTCGATGCGCTCGCCACGTTGCGGCGCGCGCGAGATAGCTCGCAGTACGACGCGCTGCTCGGGCACACGCTCGATGGTCGCTACTTCATCGAGAAGAAGATCGGCGAGGGCGGCATGGGCGTGGTGTTCGCGGCGCGCCACGCCGTGATCGAGCGTCCGCTCGCGGTGAAGGTGCTCAAGCGCGAGGTCACGCGCGACACCGCGAACGTGCAGCGCTTCATCCAGGAGGCCAAGGCCGCGTCGCGGATCGGGCACCCGAACATCATCGACGTCACCGACTTCGGCACCACGCCCGACGGCATGACGTACGCGGTGATGGAGCTGCTGTCGGGCTACACGCTGAAGGCGCTCGTGCGCGAGGCGGCGCCCCTGCCCTCGCTGCGCGCGATCAAGATCGCGGCGCAGATCGCCCGTGCGCTCGGCGCCGCCCACGACAAGGGCATCGTCCACCGCGATCTCAAGCCGGAGAACGTGTTCCTCGTCGAGCGCGAGGGGCGCCCCGACTTCGTCAAGATCGTCGACTTCGGCATCGCGAAGGTCGTGCCGCTCGAGGGCGAAGGCGCCGGGCCGCGGCTCACGCGCGCGGGCAGCGTGTTCGGCACGCCCGAGTACATGGCCCCGGAGCAAGCGTCCGGGCGCGGCAACACCGATCATCGCGTCGACATCTACGCCCTCGGCGTGATCCTCTACGAGATGGTGACCGGCAAGGTCCCGCACAAGGGCGACAGCACCGTGCGCACGCTGGCGATGCAGATGCTCGATCCGGTGCTGCCACCGTCGAAGGTGCGCGCCGACCTCGAGATCGCTCCGCAGCTCGAAGAGGTGATCCTCAAGGCGCTCGCGAAGCAACGCGAGGATCGTTACCAGGACATGAGCGAGCTGCTCGCCGCGCTCGAGAAGGTGCACGCGGTGATCGGCCAGAGCATCACCGGCAGTCCGATCTACGCGCTCTCGCCGCTGCCGCCGGGAGCGAGCGCCGACACCCGCGCGCCGACGCGGGCGCGGACGCCGACCAATCGCGTCAAGGGCGAGCCCGAGTTCGTCACGGTCACGGACAAGCCGTCGTTCGATGCCGTCTACGACGACGACGCGCTGCCGGTGCAGCGCTCGCGCTGGCCGCTGGTCGTGCTCGCCGTGCTCTCGCTCGGCGCCGCCGGTGCGGCGGTCGCGCTGTTCGCGGCCAAGCGCGAGCACGAGCCCTCGCCGACCCCGCCGCGCATCGTCACGGCCGCGCCCGCCGACGCCGCGCTCGTCGTCGAGCCCCCCCTGGTGGACGCCGCGGTCATCGTCGAACCGCCGCTCGATGCGGCCGAGGTGACGCGCACCGACGCGGGCGTGCGGGTGCGACCGGCGCGCGATGCGGCCATGCCGGTCGGTCCGATCGCGACGCCGAACGGCCGCGGCACGATCATGATCCAGGTCGTCACCAAGCCCGAAGGCGCGCAGTTGTTCGCCGGGACCACCTACCGCGGCGACGGGGGCACCACGCTCGAGGAGCCGTTCGGGAGCAAGCTGGATCTACGCTGCCGGCAGAAGGGCTACAAGGAAGGCCGGGTCGAGCTCGTGTTCGACGGCAACACCGAGGTCGCGCTGTGCGTGCTCCAGCGCATCAAGATCTGCATCGACAACGTGAAGAATCCCTTCGACGACTGCGAGATTGTCGACGCGCCTTGATCTGCGTGTCGACGAGAGGTCAGGATAGGGCCACGTGGAGCTCACCATCGGCGTTCATGATCCGGAAGAGGAGGCGGCCACCCCCGCGACTCCGGCCGTCGCTCCCGACCGCGATACGGTGCGGTTCAGCGCGATCATCGATCTGCTGATGTCGTTCGCCCACGTCGACGGTGGGCTCGATCTGCGCGCGCAGGCGTTCGTCCGCCAGTACGTCGAGACCGTGGTGCTGATGCTCGAGCAGGCATCGATGGAGCCGCCCGAGGTCCGCGCCCAGCAGCTCGTCGGCTGGCGCGCGCACTTCCACGAGCTCGAGACCTCGTTCGGCCACGAGCTCGCAGGCATGCCGCCGGCGCGTCTGCGCGAGCGCGTGCTCGCGTTGTTCCGTGGACTCTCCTGGAGCGATCGCGCGACCGTGCTCGAGCTGATCCCCGCGCTCCTGCACGCCGACGGCACGGTCTCCGCCGACGAGCGCGCGCTCTACGAGCTGCTCGCGCAGGAGCTCTCGGGCGGCGCGGCGGCGACCGCGCCGGCGGTGGTCACCACCAAGAGCGACCAGCTGATCATCCATCCGCCGGTGACGCGCGAGCTGACGGCGCTCTCGCATCCGCTGCTCGACCCACTCGAGCAGACGTACTCGCCGCACCCCGTCGAGCGCAAGGCGCAGGTCGACTGGGACTACCACCTCGTGCAGCAGGCGATGATGGCGTGGTACCGCCAGCGCGCCGCCGGCGCGGGCCGCCTCGCCGGGCTCGACGACATCGAGCAGCTGCCCGCCGGCTCGCGGTTCCTCGACGGCTTCGTGCACGTGATGCGGCCCGACAAGCCGCTCGAGCTGATCGTCCTCGGCGATCTGCACGGCTGCTACAGCTGCCTCAAGGCGGCACTCTTGCAGTCGAACTTCATCGAGCGCGCGTGGGCGCACCAGTGGGACCCGGAGCGCTATCCGGACGTGAAGCTCGTGTTCCTCGGCGACTACATCGATCGCGGGCGGTTCAGCTTCGACGGCGTGATGCGCGCGGCGCTCCAGCTGTTCGTCGCGATGCCCGACCAGGTCATCCTCCTGCGCGGCAACCACGAGTGGCTGCGCTGGCAAGGCGACCGTATCGCGAGTGGCGTGTACCCCGCCGAGGCGCTCGCCTCGATCGTCCCGCACGTGCCGATCGAGATGCTCGAGGCGTACCGCCAGATGTTCGAGGCGATGCCGACCGCGCTCGCCTGTGATCGCACGCTGCTCGTCCACGCGGGCATGCCGCGCTGGGACACGTTCGAGTCGAAGTACCGGGGGCTCGCGAGCCTCAACGATCCCGAGATCCGGTTCCAGATGATGTGGAGCGATCCGGGGCCCACCAACCACATCCCGGTCGAGATGCAGCGCGAGAACCCGCGCTTCACGTTCGGCCGCGATCAGTTCCGTGCGTTCATGGAGCGCAGCCGGATGACGACCCTCATCCGCGGCCACGAGCAGATCGACCGCGGCTTCGACGTCTTCTACGACCTCGACAAGTACCGCCTCCTCACCCTGTTCTCCGCCGGCGGCAGCGAGAACGCCGACCTACCGGCCGACTCGTCCTACCGCGCGGTCACGCCGATGGCGCTCAGCCTGCAGTTCGGCGAGGGCACGCCCACGGCGACCCCCTGGCCGATCCAGTACCAGCCGTTCAACTTCGCACCGCACAACGGACTGTACCGGCCGCAGCCGGTCCTCGAGTTCCGCTACACGTACTGAGCGCTAACGCTGGAAGCTCGGAGGGGCCGCGAACCGCTGATCGCCGGGGAACGGATCGGCGGTCTCGCGGGTCATGATCTCGCCCTCGTCGGGCATCGGGCCGACGTTGATGCCGAGCGCCATCAGGCCGGCGGCGTCGTTGTAGCGGAGCTCGGCGATGGCGACCGGGCGGCCGGGGGCGCGCACGAACTTCGTGAACGAGGCGGCCGAGTAGCGCTGTTCGCCGAACTCGGTGCCGAGGCCGAGGCGCTCGCGCTGCTGCTGCTCGTAGCGGCGCTGCACCACCGGCGCGGCTTCGCCGCCGTTCGTGATGCCGGGGTCGGCGGCCGCGGACTCGTCGAGCGAACGGGTCGGGCGAGCGGCGCCGCCGGTCGGGGCCGGCGGAGGTGCGGCGGGCGCGGTCGCAGACGGCGCCATGCGCTTCGAGCCACTTCCCTTCGCCTCGGCCTTGCCGACGATGTCCCGGCGGCGGTTGATGTTCACATTCACGTCGACGTCGATGTCGTCGTCGTAGTCGTACGGCGGACGGAAGCCGTCGCCGGGCGGCTGCACGATGATCTGCTGCTGCTCCGGCTGAGCTTGCTCCTCGAACAGCGCGACCGCGATGACGCCGACGTTGCGCGCCTTGCCCTTCTTGCCGGCGTAGGAGTTGGCGACCGACGAGAACCGGAACGTCGCGACGTCATCCTGCGAGGTACGGAAGCCTTCGATGCGGACCTCGCCGTAGGGCGGGACCACGTAGCCGCGCTTGCGGAGATCGCCGGGCTCGCCATCGACGACGTCGAGGCCATCGACCGTGACGACGGCCTCGATACGGCGCGCGGTCGGGTTGGAGACACGGACGATGTAGCGCTCGCCGGCGGAGCCCTGGACGTAAAACCGATCCTTCAGCGCGTAGGTCGGCGCGGTCTCGCCGCTCTCGCGCAGGATCTGCACGTCGTAGGGCGCGCGGATCTTCGCAGGCGCGATCGCCAGCGCGGTGCGCGGGCCGACCGGCTCGATGCGGTCAGCGTGAGCCGCCGAGCACCCGGCGGCGAACAGGAGGGACGCGGCAAGCAGCTTCCATCGCATGGGTGTTTCAGACGCCCGACCCAAGGAAACGATCTCAACGCGTGTATAGTCCGCGCCATGGCTCCGGTTAAGAAGATCGCTAAGCCAGCCAAACCAGCGAAGGCAAAGGGGAAACCTGCCCCGAAGGCCGCTCCCAAGAAAGCCGCGAAGGCCGCGGTGAAGGCCGCACCCGTCCGGAAGTCACCGGATGTTGCCAGCAGCGACCCCACGCTGTTCGACCCGCTGACTCCGGGCGAGGTCGCCGATGCCCTCCGCACCCTGACCGAAGATCGCCGGCTCAGCTCGATGGCGAAGGTCGGCCGCTACCGCGTGATCTGCGCGGAGCCGCTGGTCGTCAAGCCTCCGCACTGGATGGCAGGTCACCGGCTCGCGCGCATCGTCGCGTACGACTACGCGGCGGATCGCTGTGTCGACGGCTGCGTCGATCTCGATGCCGGCGTCGTCGCGCACCTCGAGCTCACGCGCAGCCAGCCGATGCTGTCGCGCGACGAGGAGGCGCTCGCCATCTCGATCGCGATGACCGACGACCGCGTGCGCGAGAAGCTCTCGATCGGCGAGACCGCGCAGTCGACGATGCACTACTGGGGTCGCAACCCGCAGGACATCGCCTACGCGCGCCGCTCGGCCGCGGTGATCTTCGGGCGCGACGACGGCCACCCGTCGCTCGTCGCCGTCGTCGACCTCCTCGACAACCAGGTGACCCAGGTGGTCCCGGCGGAGCTGTGGTGATGAGCAACGTGATCAACGAGGCGAACTGGAAGTTCCACTGGCGGCTCACCGAGTCCGCCGGGATCATGGTTTACCTCGCCGACTACAAGGGGCGCCGCGTGCTGTGGGAGGGCTCGCTCCCCTACGTCACCGTCGATCATCAGCGGCAGTCGCTCGACGTCGAGGTCGATCCCGCCGACGTGCACGGCCCGTGGTGGGTGCCGCTCGGCACGCGCACGCTGCGCGGCCCCGTCCGCGTGCAGTCGTTCCGCGGCGGTATCGAGCTGTCGGCGGTGTTCCAGGCCGGGCCGTACCAGTACACCCAGCTGTGGCGGTTCCACGACGACGGCCGGCTCTGCCCGTGGCTCACGATCTACGGCCCCGGCGTCCACGATCAGCACACGTACCACCCACACTGGCGATTCGACTTCGATCTCGACGGTGCGCGCGACGACGCGTTCGAGCGGTTCGAGGAAGGCCGCTGGCAGCGCGTCGAGCACGAGGGCTGGTTCCCGTACTCGGGCGAGGCCGACGCCGATGGCAGCGTGTGGCGCCAGGTCGACTTCGGCTCCGAGGCGGCGATCAACATCCGCCCGCACAGCTGGGACGACGCCGAGGTGTTCGCGATCCGTTACCACGACGGCGAGTGGGCGCCGTTCTCGCCGCGCAGCGCCGCCGGCAGCCAGCCGTTCCCCGCGGCCTACGTCGGCCACGAGTCGCTCGACGGCGACGACGTCACGCTGTGGTACGTCGCCCACGTGCACTTCGACCAGTCCTTCCCGTACACCGCGGGACCGTGGATCAAGGTCGAAGGCCTCGCGAGCTGATCAGAGCGACGGCTTCGCGCTGATCTTCTCGGGATCGAGGAGCGTGACGTCGATGAAGCCGGCCCTGCACACCTCGTCCAACATGGAGAGGACGTCACCTGCCGTGCCGGCGTCCGCGGCGATCTCGACATCCGAGCGGTCGGCGAAGAACGCGCTCGCCTTGTGCTCGCGGAGCACCGTATGCAGCTTGTCGACGTCGGGGCGTGCGTCGAGGAGGGGCAGCTCTTGGAACTCGTTGATCCTGGAGAGCCCGAGCCACGTACGGTCCTTGGTGAGGTAGACCGAGAGGGCGACCTCGGACTCGCCCGTCTGGGCCGGCGTGTCGCGCAGCGTGGTCGTGCAGAGGATGCGTGACGCCATGACGGACTCGGGATCCTCGTTGGGCCGACTGAAGATGACCTCGCGCCCCATGAACAGCCGCAGCGCGGCCACCGCGACGCTCGCCGGCTGAGCGTCGAGATCGAGGACCACCGACGGTCGCCACTCGCCGGCGCGCTCGTGCTCGTTCTCGATGATCGCCTTGCTGATCTGCTCGCGCTTCGTCTCGAGCTCGGCGAGCGTCGCGATGACCTTGCGGTCGACGAACACGCCCGACGGGCCGATGAACACGGTGCGCCAGGTCGTGTCGTACTTCTTCGGGATCTCCTCGCCCTGTGCCCGCTTCCGCTTCACGACCGCGGCGGTCTCCTTGCGGAACTCGCGCTCGAACACCTCGAACTCGTTCTTGGGCGGCGGCTCCTTCTTGCTGCATGCACACGCGAGCACGATCACACCGACCACCAGGCTTCGCATCCGCCGAACGTACCCCGGTCACTCGCCCCACGACATACCGACGCCGAGGAACGCGCCGATGCCGTCGGCGGAGGCGTGGATGCGGAGCAGCAGGTCGTAGTCCCAGATCGCCTGGCGATCGGCCTGCACGAGTGTCATGCCCGCGTGCACCCCGGCGAACGCATGGACCGGTGCAATCACGCCGCGCATCGGATCGTCGATGATGCTGGCGCCCGCGCCCGCGTCGACGTCGAGAAAGATCTGGAACAGCGGCGACAGCGCGGCGCGGCCGAGCGTGTGGCGCACCGCGGCCTGAAGGCGGTGGCCGCTCGCGGGCAGGCCGGCGACGCCTTGCTCGATGCCGTCGAGCGGGCCGAGCCACACGTAGTCGTACTCGCCGACGAGGCGCAGGCCGCCGAGCACCGGACGATCCAGCGAGAGGCCGAGCGCGTACGACGACATCTGCACCTGATCGAGCGGCACCGATGCATAGGAGACGCGCGTGCCGAGCCGTGTGTACGAGGGCGCGGGTCGTGGCAACGGCGGCTCGACCGCGAGCTCCGCGGGTGCGACCGGTCGCTCGGCGGCCGCGGGCGCGGCGAGCGCGAGCACGACGAGCGCAGCGAGCCTCACCACGCGAGCCCCGTGACGACCATGAAGCCAGTGGTCGCGACGTCGTGGCCAGGGCACGCGCCGCGGCACGACACGGTGCGCGATGGGGAGGGCACCACGAACACGCGCACCGACGTACGGAACGCGATCCGCGAGTTCCCGGAGATCCACGCCCAGCCCGCGGCGAGCTCGGGTCGCGTGATGCCGGAGCTCGACGTGAACTGCAGGTGCTGCGCGGCGGCGAGCACCTCGAAGCCTTGCACGAAGTCGATGCTCGGCAGGCGCACCCGATGTGCAAGGAACCGCGTGCCGAGACCGCCGCGCCACAGCGTGCCCGCATGACCGTCGATGATCTCGTCGCCGAGGCTGAACGCGAGCACGCCGAGCTCGGTGAAGTGCTGCCATGCGCCGCGATCGAGCGAGAGCTCGACCGTCGCTCCCAGGTTGCGGTTGGGCTGATCGCTATAGCGCGTGGCCTGCGCGATGAAGCCGACGCCGACGCCGGCCGATGCAGTGCCGGCTCCGAGCAGGAGCGCGACCAGCGTGGTGGCGAGCCTCATGCAGATCCGGACGTGGCCGGGTCCGCACAGTCGCAGGGATCACGCGCGGCCGAGCAGCGCGAGCGAGAACCCGGCGCACAAGCCGGCGAGCGCCCACTCGCGCTGCGTGAACAGCGTGTGCGCTTCGGGCGCCGCGAGCACCGCTTCTCCGGCGGAGGCCAAGGCGTCCGCGAGCGTGGTCTGCAGCACGCCCTCCTCGACGTGAGCGAACCGGACCTCCCCGTCACCGTCGACGACGAACACCGCCTCGTCCCCCGCCTCCCGGCCGTGTCGCTGCGCGAGCTCGAGGATCGCGCGCGCGACCGGGGTCGCCGCATCACTCTCGCGCTCGAGCTCGTCGTCGGGGGCGAACGACCACGCGCCCGCGTCCGAGGCGATCACCAGCGTCGCGCCGAGCCCGCGCAGCTGCGCGCGAATCGCGGCGAGCTCCTCGGGCGGCGCCGTGCTCGCGTCCCAGCCGCGCAGCAGAGCGAGCACTCGCGGACGCCCATTGGTCACCGTCACCATGCGACGTTCTAGGTGTGCGCGTGTAGGCGAGCAACCTGGCGATGGGTTTGCACCTCCTCACGTCACGATGGCCAGCTACCGTGACCGCGCTGTTCACGATCACGCGTTGCCGCCGCTGGGCAACCACGCGACTCCCCACGAGCTCTCGCCGGGAGCTCCCGATCAGGAGGTCGCCGCCGCGCCGACCCAGCGGCTCGCGCGGGGCTCCATCCCTGTGGTGTCGGGGCCTCGCATGGAGTGGGACTCCCCTCGGGACCCCACCCCCGAGGAGCTCGCCAACACCGAGCCGTTCGGAACGATCGATCTGGACGAGCCCGACGTGATCGTCGCGGCGCGCTCGCGCCTCCCGCTGGTCGTGCTCGCGCTCGCGCTCCTCGCGGTCACGCTCGCGATCGTGCTCGCGGCGAGCTGATCACCTGTCCGCCTTAGTTGGCGAGATAGCCGGCGGCTTCCGCGTGGCGGACGTACTTGCGCGTCACGTTCCACACGAGCCAGTTGCCGCCACGGTTGACGAGCACCCACGGCGTGTACGCATAGAGCGATGCGGTCGCGTGGTTGCGCGGCGTGACCGATGACGGATCGAGCGTGCGCTTGGTGCGGTTGAGTCGCCACTCACCGGTGCCGTCCGCCGAGGCGTCGTACCACTTGCGCAGCGTGTCGGCACCGCACGCGAGCTGCTTGTCGAGCCCGAGGAACTGCGACGAGCACGAGCGGCCGTCGTGACAGCCGCAGCCGAGTGCGCGATCGATCCGGTACTGCGTCGGGCGCTTGCTCACGAGCGTGGCCTCGACCTGTATGCGCGCGAGCAACATCATCGGATGGATGTTGGAGCCCTGGGCAGCGTTGACGATCGCCTGCGCCGCACTGATCCCGTTCACGCGATAGTCCGCGAGCCACGAGCGCGTGCCGTAGGGCGATCGCTCCAGGAACCGCTGCACCTCGGCGGCCGTGAACTTGCCATCGTTCACGAAGACGTTGTTGCCGACCACGTTGTGGCGGTCGAACGTGGGCGCGATGAGGCCGTCGCCTTTGCCGTCGGCAGGCTCGGTCTCGTAGTCCGCCGGCTCCTCCGAGCCGACCTCGTCCTCGCCCTCCTCATCGATCGTGCAAGCAGCGAACACGAGGCAGCTCACTACAACGAGCAATTTCATCGCGGTCTCGTAATGCGAATGCGAGGCCGAGAATGCCGCTGCTAAGTCCGCGACTTCTCACGTGGTCTCGAGGTTGCGGCAAGTGCCCCAGGCAGCTGGGGCGGCAACTCGACGCGCCACGCGCCGCGTCAGGGTGTGCCTACGCGGCTTCGCCGTGGCACTTCTTGAACTTCCTGCCCGAGCCGCACGGGCACGGCTCGTTGCGACCGACCTTGTCGGCGGCCACGATCGTTCCCTGTTGCTCGCCAGGACGGCGGCCGCTCATCGCCGCATCGAACGCTTCGATCACGACCTCCGTCGGCTTGATGATCGTCGACGCCGTGTCGGGGGTCATCGCCGCCTCCTTGACGTCCTCGGAGATCAGCTCGGCCAGCTTCGCGTAGATGTACGGCTGGGTCTCGACCAGCTTCGGCGCGACGCGCTCGTGGATCGGCTTGTCCGCGAGGCCCTCGATGGTCGAGAGCTGCTCGGTCACGACGCGGTCCGCATCGGCCAAGTTCTGCGCAGTGAGCCGGGGCAGCGTGCCGTCCTGCCCGCGATCGAACATCGCCCAGATCAGGGTGGCGTAGAACACGGCGGCTTCACCGACGGAGTCACCGTGCTCGGTGCGGATGGCGGCGGCGTGCTGCAGGAGGAACGGTTGCTCCTTCTGCAGCCGCTGCGCGAGCTTGTTCATCGCCTTCTTGTCCCCGCGCTGATCGAGGCGGGTGAAGGCGGTGATGGTGCGTTCGACGGTCTCGGCACTGACGACGTGGGCCATGAGAGGCCGATCTTCCCTAGGGAGGGCCGCAGGTCAAGTGGCGTAGGATGTAAGCAGATGCGCGCCCCCAGTCATTTTCCGTCGCACGCCGAGCGCGAGCGCGATGAGCCGGTGCACGAGAATCCCTCGGGACCTGCCCGCGCGGGGGACGGTCGAGGGGAGGCGCGCGCACGCCGGCTGGTCGCCGAGCACCGCGGCGATCCCATCGAGATGGCCGTCGCGATCGCGCGCGAGAACGCGATGGGTGACACCGCGATGTGGGCCGCGCTGCAGCGCCTGATCGGCAACGCCGCCGTCCTCGACCTTCGCCATCGCGCCGAGACTGCGACCACCGCGCTGCCGCTGCGCGACGTGATGGACGATGTCGCCGAGGACAACGCGCGCGCGATCGAGGAGGCCTCCCGGCGCTACGACGTGCCGGTCGCGCACATCCAGGCGATCATCACGCAGGAGTCACGCGGCGACCACGACGCGAACGCGGGCGCGACGCAGCGCGATCGCGGCCGCAACGCCGCCTCCGGTCTCATGCAGGTCACGGCGGAGACGTGGCGCAACACCCAGCGAAACCACCCCGAGCTCGCGCGGTATCCGTTCGCGACGCATCGCTACGATCGCCGTATCAACATCCTCGTCGGCACGGCGACGCTGGCCGACAAGCGCCGGGCGCTCGAGAACATGGGCATCACCGTGGGCCGCAACGAGGACGCCGCGAGGTTGATGTCGATGGCGTACAACGCCGGCGAGGGCCTCGTCCAGGCGGCCTACGAGCACGCGGTGGAGGCCGGCAGCAACAACCCGGCGGCCGACTGCCTCAAGGCAGAGCACCTGATGCCGGCGATCCGCGAGTTCCCGTCGGTGTACGCCTACTACCTCACCGGCGGCGGCAAGCGGCGAAATCCGCCGCGCACCGTCGAGCGTGCGGTCGAGCTCAAGTTCCAGGAGATCTCGCGGTACCCGATCCAGATCGCGATGCTGCTCGACGACGATCACATCGCCACCGAGAGCGACGACTCTCCGCGACGCGGCGGCCCCCAGCTCGCCTGACTAACGTGCGAGCAGGTCGACGCAGCCGTCGGCGTTGACGCACGGCCGCGCGAACGGGCTTGCATCGACGATCACGAGCTCCGCGCCGACCCAATCGGGCTTGAGGTGCGCGAGCACGCGGTCCGAGCTCGGCGACAGGTTCACGACGATGCGCGGCAGCTCGGGCTTGCCCTTCGCTTCGAGCACGACCTCGAGGTCCATGCCGCCGGCGATCTCCTCGCGCGTCACGCTGAGCACGACGCCGGGGTGCGGGCGCGCTGGGTCGACGGGCTTGCCGGCCATCGGATCGACGAGGCGGATCGCGGCGCAGCCCGGGCTCTTGCACTTGCCGAGCGCGCCGACCTCCCAGCGCGCCACGCGCTCGGTGACGCCGACCTCCGTGCGCGGCGAGAGGTAGAACGTCCTCTTGCCCCAGTCGGCCGCGACGTCGTAGCCGCGGAAGAAGTCGAGGGCGAGTGTGCCCGCAGGCTCGCTCGGGAAGCGCTGATCCTCGTACGGCACGAACACGACGCGCGGGGCGACCGCGCCACCGGAGGTGACGTTCTCCGCGACCGCGACCTTCGTGGCCGTGCGGTGGGATCCGACCTCGTCGATCAGCGTCGCGTGACCGTCGACCGCCGTGAGCCCGAGCTCGCCCCACAAGCTCTCGCGCAGCTGACTCGTCGGCGCGCCGAGATCGAGGTGCATCGAAACCGGGTGGTCGTTGATCTTCGCGTCGATCACGAGGCGGTCGAGTGGTCGCGCACTGCCACCCGCCGCGCGCAGTGGTCTGTACGGCAGCGCGATCGCGCCGGCGGGCGGCTTGTACGCCGACTCGAGCGTCAGGTACGCGACGCCCTGATCGCGATCGAAGCTGAACACGAGGGAGTCGGCGAGCGCGTCGCGCCCGATCACGCCGTGGACTCGCCGCCCGTTGGTGTCGAGCGCGCTGGTCTTCACGATCATCGCGGTGACGTGCTCGACGATCAGCGAGCCGAGCTCGAGCCCGCGCACGTCGACATAAAACCGCGGGTGCTCGCGGTTCGTCTCGTCGATCCGCGCCGGGCCCTTCACCGCGGCGAGCCGGCCTTCCCTGACGACCTGCTCGTCGACGACGGACACGTTCGCATCGGGATCGATCGCGAACAGGTACGGCCCGTTGCCGTCGAGCAGCACGGGGGTCAGCAGCAGGTTGTCCTCGAGCGGGCCGACGAGCGGCAGCGCCCACCGATCCGCCTTGCCACCGAGGAAGTTGTCCGGCGTGGCGGTCGACTTGCACGCGACGAGCGCCACCGCGAGGGCGAGCAGTCCTCCGTGCGTCCGCTGCATCGCGCGGAGCGTCGCACGAGTCGCGGTCGGGCGCCTACAGCGGTGGCGGATCCGCGCCGAGCCGCGGCCGAGCTCGATCGCCCGAACCGCCTTGCCATCGGCGATCCACGCTCGTCGGTGCTCGGCTCGCTGCTGCGGCAATCGGCGGACGAGCGCTCCCTGCGAAAACCGCAGCCGCGCGCTGCGAAACCTGCAGCAGCTGCCTGCGAGGCGAGAAGTGCTCACGTCTTAGTGAGCGTCCATCTTCTACAGATCACGCAGGCGCGAGCTGTCTTACGAAGCGGCACATCACGTGCTGGGGTCGCGCCCATCATGAGCCCGAGGAACCGAATCCAAGCATGCAGTGCGGCCATCGCCCCGTGGCTCGTCGTCGCTCTCGCAGCGTGTGGCGCGCCGACCGATCCACCGCTGATCGACGGTGGACCTGGAGACGATGCGGCCGCGGTCGTGGGTGTCCACCGCGTCGAGCTGGGGGCCGTGACCGACGGCGTCCCCGTGCCCCTGCCGATCGGGCCGCATACCCTCGGAGCGCAGATCGTCGTCGAGGTCGATGACTCTAATGACTCGGAGGTCGTGGGCATTCGATCCGTGACCAGCCCCAGTGGCGAGGCCGTCGTCGCCGGCGGCGCCCTGGTCGGGCATCCATTGCCGATCGGGTCGACGCCGTTCGGGGTCGCGACGTTGGTGCTTCCGCAGACCAGCGCGACGTCCGCGATCCCGCTGGCTTCGGGGACGTGGAGCGTCGTGTTCGACGTGCCGGCGGGACACACGGCGCATGCGCATGCGTTCGTCCGCACCACCGAGGATGGCGAGTTCCATGGTGGCGCGCTGGACGTACGCATCTACATCCCGGAAGGCCTGATGCTCGCCGATCCGGGGCCGGCCCACGTGGTCACGCCAGCGACGGCGGCCACGGATCCCGCGGTGATCGCGCGGCTCGACAGCTTCTTCGCGACGCTCGCGTCGACGTTCCAGCTCGAGCGCGGAACGGTCGAGTTCCTCCCGCTGCCCGCCAAGTTCGCGACCATCGACTTCGAAGGTGAGCGTCTGGAGGCCCTCTACAACACCGTCCCGTTCGCCGATGGTTACGGGGTGCACTTCGTGTGGTCCAACGAGGTCACCCTCGGCGGCACCAGCGTGTGGGGCAACAGCGCGTGGGTGCCCGGGCTCGCGAACAGCCCGCAGCGCTGGCTGTCCGGGGTCGTGGTCGACGTCGCGACCCCGTATCCGGCGGCCGCCGATGGCATGACCATGGTGCACGAGCTCGGGCACTTCCTGGGGCTGTTCCACACCACCGAAGCCAACCGCTCGATCCACGATCCGATCGCGGATACCCCCGAGTGCACGTCCGCCGCGAGCACCTGCCCCGACGGCCACAACATCATGTTCGTGACGTTCTACGGCGCGTCCGGTGGGAGCGGTCTGACGGCGAGCCCCCACCAGCGCCGCGTCGTCTGGGGATCGCCGCTGTACCGCGCGCAGTGAGTCAGTGGCGCGTGCCGTCGGCGCCGACTTCCCAGGTCATGCCCGAGTAGAGCAGCTTGCCGAGGTCGCCCCCGCCCTGCTTCTCGATCGCATCCTGGACCTGCGCGTTCGCGAGCTGGTCGTAGGTCGGCTTGTCCTGGCGATACAGCACGCCCATCGGCATCGGGAAGTCCGGCTGCACGAGCTGCGCGAGCAGGTGCGCGTAGAGCGGCGAGCCCTGCTGCGTGTGCACGACGAGCTCCGAGATCGGGACCTTGCCCGGCCCCTCACCCACGTCGACGATCTCCGGCCGCAGGTCCTTGCCGAGGCGGATGCCCTTGGTGCCGCCCGCGAACACGAGCGGCTTGCCCTCGGCGAGGACGATCTGCTTGCCCGCCGGGTCGTCCTTCACGCCCTCCCACACGCCGTCGTTGAAGACGGGGCAGTTCTGCAGCATCTCGATCAGCACCGAACCCTTGTGCTTGTAGGCCTGCTCGAGGATCGACGCCATCAGCTTCGCGTCGGTGTCGGCCGCGCGCGCCACGAACGTCGCGCCCGCGCCGAGCACGAGGGAGATCGGGTTGACCGGGTGATCGATCGAGCCGGTCGGCGTCGACGGTGCGCGCGTGCCCACCGCCGAGGTCGGCGAGTACTGCCCCTTGGTGAGGCCGTAGATCTGGTTGTTGAACAGGATGATCTTGAGATCCATGTTGCGCCGGAGCGCGTGGATCAGGTGGTTGCCGCCGATCGACAGGCCATCGCCGTCGCCGGTGATCACCCAGACGTCGAGCTCGGGGCGCGTGATCTTGAGCCCGCTCGCGATCGCCGGCGCGCGGCCGTGGATGGTGTGGAAACCGTACGTGTTCATGTAGTACGGGAACCGGCTCGAGCAGCCGATGCCGGAGATGAACACGGTGTTCTCGCGCTTGACGCCGAGCGTAGCGAGCGTGCGCTGAACGGTCGCGAGGATCGCGTAGTCACCGCACCCCGGGCACCAGCGGACGTCCTGGTCGCTCTCGAGGTCCTTCTTGGACAGCTTGATCTTGACGGGTTCGCTCATGGTCGGGTCCTACGCGTTCGCCTGCGGCTGCTTGGTGCCGTTGACGGGTTGGGTGGCGACAGCGCCGAGCTCGCGCTCGACGGCGGCGGTGATCTCGGCCACCTTGAACGGCTGGCCCTGGATCTTGTTGAGGCCGATCGCGTCGACGAGGTACGTCGCGCGGACGACCTGGCGCAGCTGGCCCATGTTGAGCTCGGCGACGATCACCCGCTTGAAGTTGTGGATGATCTTCGCGAGGCCCGGCTCGAGCGGCGACAGCCAGCGCAGGTGCGCGTGCGCGACGCTCTTGCCTTGCGTCGCGAGCGCCTGCTGCGCCTGGCGGAGCGCACCGTACGTGCCGCCCCAGCCGATCACGAGCACGTCACCCGACGTCGGGCCCGAGAGATCGAGCTCGCCGATGTCCTGCGCGACGCGGTCGACCTTGGCCTGGCGGACCTTGGTCTGCTTCTCGTGGTTGTCGGGCGCGTACGAGATGTTGCCGGTCAGCGCATCCTTCTCGATGCCGCCGATGCGGTGCTCCATGCCCGGCGTGCCGGGGACGACCCAGGCGCGCGCGAGCGTGTCCGGATCGCGCTCGTAGACGAAGTAGCCGTTCGGGTCCGTGCGATGGATGACCGGGAACTTCGGCAGCGAGGCGAGGTTCGGCAGCGGCCACGGCTCGGAGCCGTTCGCGATGTAGCCGTCGCTGAGGAGGATCACCGGCACCATGTACTTGGTGGCGATCTTCACGGCCTCGATCGCGCAGTAGAACGTGTCGCCCGGGCTCTTCGCCGCGAGCACCGGCAGCGGCGCCTCGCCGTTGCGACCGAACAGCGACTGATTGAGGTCGCTCTGCTCGGTCTTCGTGGGCAGGCCCGTCGACGGACCGCCGCGCTGGATGTTCAGGATCACGACCGGCAGCTCGGTCATCACGCCGAGGCCCATCGCTTCGCCCTTGAGCGCGATGCCCGGACCGCTCGACGCGGTCACCGCGATCGAGCCGCCGAACGCCGCGCCGAGCGCCGCGCCCATCGCCGCGATCTCGTCCTCGGCCTGGAACGTGATGGTGCCGAAGTTCTTGTACTTCGCGAGCGAGTGCAGGATCGACGACGCGGGCGTGATCGGATAGCCCGAGTAGAACAGCTTCTTGCCGGCGAGCTCGGCGCCGACGACGAGTCCGAGCGCGATCGCCTCGTTGCCCGTGATGTTGCGATACACGCCCGGCGTGAACTGCGCGGGCGGGACCTTGTAGACCGTCTGGAACACCTCGGCGGTCTCGCCGTAGTGGTAGCCGGCCTTGAACACCTTCACGTTCGCCTCGCCAAAGCCCGGCTTCTTCGCGAACTGCTGGTGGATGCGGCGGATCTCGGCCTCGGTCTCGCGGCCGTACATCCAGAACACGAGCCCGAGCGCGAAGAAGTTCTTCGCGCGGCCCTTCTCCTTGGTCGACAGCTCGCTGCCCTCGAGCGCCGCGCTCGTCAGCTGGCTGATGTCGACGGCGTGCACCTTGTACTTCGACAGCGATCCGTCCTCGAGCGGGTTCGTCGCGTACGCGGCCTTCTTGAGGTTCGCCTCGACGAACGCGCCGGTGTTCACGATCAGCGTGCCGCCCTCGACGAGGTCCTTGAGGTTCGTCTTGAGCCCGGCGGGGTTCATCGCGACGAGCACGTCGGGCGCATCACCCGGCGTGTGGATCTCCGACGACGAGAAGTGGAGCTGGAAGCCGGAGACGCCAAACAAGCTGCCGGCCGGCGCGCGGATCTCGGCAGGGAAGTCTGGGAACGTCGAGATGTCGTTGCCTGCCTCCGCAGCGGCCTTCGTGAACTCGCTGCCGGTCAGCTGCATGCCGTCGCCCGAATCGCCGACGAACCGGATCACCACTCGATCCAGATGCTTGGTTTCCATAACGATGGCGCGGACCTTACCAGCACGCCTCGTGGAACCCAAGACGAACCTGGGCGCCCTCGGTGGCCCTATGTCGTCGAGATCCGGGGGGTGCGGCGCGTTACCACACCCGCTGTACGGAGTACGGGTCGAGGCTCTCGTCCCGACTGACGATCGGGATACCCTCGTGCAGCGCTTGCGCGATCAGGATCCGATCGAACGGATCGCGATGGTGAAACGGCAGGTGCTCGACGCGGTATCCATGGTCCGCTTCGAGCGCCAGGAGGCGAATGCCGCGATCGCGCCCACCCTGGACGAGCTGCGCGAGCGTCGTTCCGAGGGTCAACTTTCCCAGGCTCGCCTTGATCGCCATCTCCCAGATGCTGGCCGTGCTGAGCATCAGCTCTTGCCGCGCGTCCGCGAATAATGCGCGCACGTTCGGCGAGAGCTTCTCGTCATCCGTCGCGAGCCACAGGAACGCGTGCGTGTCGAGCAGATAGCGGCTCATCGGTACTCGTTGAAGTCGTCGAGCGGCGCATCGAAGTCGTCCGAGATCCGCACCAGTCCCTTCGCCCACCCGGTGACACGCTCGCGGCGTGCGCTGTCCACGACCACGAGCCGAACCACCGGCTCGTTTCCGCGTGCGATGATGATCTCCTCACCATCGAGCGCCTCCTGAACGAGCCGCGACAAGTTCGTCTTGGCTTCGTGAATGTTAACGACCTTCACGTCTTAGGCTTAGTCTAGTCAGATGACTAAGTCCATAACGAATCATGGTGCCAGCACCCAGCGTCGCGGACACCTACGCTAACGTCACCTCGTGCTTCGCCTCTTCACGACGCTCAGCCTGGTCCTGGTGGCCGGGTGCGGACCGAAGACCACCAGCCCGACGCCGACCGCACCGCCCGACCCGAGTGCACCGGCCGCAAGCTTCCCGCAGGGTCCGCCGCTCGTCACGCCGGGTGAACGCATGACCTATCGGGTCGAGCTGCGCGGCATCCAGCTCGCGCAGATGACCGTCGCGGTCGGCGACACCACCGACGTCGGCGGCAAGCGTGGCATCGTGATGCAAGCCCACGCGCAGTCGGTCGGTCTGGTGAACATGCTCGCGGCGATCGACGACACGTTCACGTCGTGGATCGACGTCGAGACCGGGCGCTCGCTGCGGTTTCAGGTCGACGAGTACCAGACCAACAGCAAGACCAACGTCGAGCACACCGTGATCGATCTCGCGGGGCGCGAGGGCGACATGCTGCCCATCCAGTTCCGCCTGAACGACGAGACGCCGAAGGACGAACCGCAGAAGGTGAGCGAGCCCGAGGTGTGGGACTGGAACTCGTTCCTCGTCATGCTGCGCGCGTGGGAGGGCCCGCCGGGCACGTCACGCGACCTGCAGATCTTCCGCAGCCGCTACCTGTGGAACGTGAAGGTGACGATCGGACCGACGCAGAAGATCACCACCGAGCTCGGCGATCTGCCCGCGCTGCGCTTCGACGCGCACACGTACAAGTACACGCGCGAGCTCACCAAGGCGCCTGGGAACGACGAGCGCGACTTTTCGGTGTGGATCAGCGACGACGCCGATCGCGTGCCGCTCCAGCTGCAGGCGCAGACCGACTACGGCCCGGTGACGATGCGGATCGTCGACTACCAGCCGGGCACCGGCACTCGCCTGCGTCCGTAGCACTCACGTGCGGTCGTAGACGCCGCGCCCGAGCTCCTTGTCCGCGCGATCTTCGTGCGCCCCGTGCAGGACACGCGCCGCCCCGAGCTGTCATGAAGAAGAACGATGAAGCCAACCTACGCCAGCATCTTGTGTGCTTCGCTTGTCTGCTTCCACTGCGCGACACCGTCGCCGAAGACGCGTCCGCCGACCGCAACCGCCGAGCCGGTCGCGGAGGTCGTGCGCGCGTTCCGCAGTGAGAATACACCGCGCATGATCGATGGTGTTCCGGGCGAGAGCTCGCTCGAACCACAGGCTCGCGACGCGTGGTGCGAGCGCCTCGTGCCGCTGGCCGAGGCGCACCTCGCTCGCCCAGGAGACCGCATCGAGAAGCGCGGAGCGTGCGCGGTCGAGCTCTATCCCGCCGCCACAGAGCAACGCGTGCCGGATGTCCATGTTCGGTTCGATGCGGCGGCGTTCTTCCGCAAGCCCTACGCGGCGGCGTCCTACGACGCCTCGACGCGGACGCTGTTCCTTCCGCTCGACGCGCTCGAGGCCGCATGGAACGAGGTGCCCGCGACGGTGCACGAATGGGGGCATGCCGCTATCCATGCGCGGGCGCGCACGGGAGATCCGATCGCGGCGGCGTTGGCCACACGCATCTCGGGGCCGGCGTATCGCCCCGATCCATTCCACGTCGACGAGCTTCCCATCAACCTGTGCGACGTCCTGCGGGCGAGGGAGCGCGGCGGCGAGCCGCAACCGTGGCAGCTGCCGATGGTACGCACGTTCCTCGCCGCGCTCGAGAGCGAGCTCGCCGCGATGAAGGAGCTGCGCGGCACGCGCGAGACGCTCGACGGGATGGAGGGGACGCGCCTCGAAACGACGAACGGAATCTCGCGCTGGGTCGGCGGGCGCGACCTCGCAAATAGCCTCGCCGTGCTCGAGCGCGTGCGCGTCGATACCGGGAAAGCGATCGAGCTACTGGAGGCGCCCGTTCTCGATGCGAACCGCGTCCGCGCGCTACACCCGTTCGATCACGGCGTCTGCCTCTGAGCCGGTCGTTACGCGCCAGCGACTAGGGCTTCGGGTCGACGACCGACCGGAACTTCTTCTCGCCCTTCCCCATGATCTCCTTGTCGTAGTACTCGGCGCCGGTGACGCCCGAGGACTCGGCGACCTTGAGCCGCTCGTCGATGATCTGCTTGAAGCCCTCCTTGGGGAGCGCTCCGCCGACGAACTTGCCGTTGATGAAGAAGCCCGGCGTGCCGTTGACCTTGAACTTCCGTAGCTCGGCCTCGTCGCTCTGGATCAGCGCCCTGCACTCGGCGCCCTCCATGTCGGCCTTGAGCTTGGCGGTATCGAGGCCGAGCTCCTTGGCGATCGCCATGATGTTCTCTTCGCCGAGCTTCGATGCGTCACGCGACTGAGCGTACGGCGTGAACGCCTTCTCCCAGAACGCGTGATAGTACGGCACGAACTTCTGCTGCTTGCCGGCCGCACAGCCGGCCAGGTGCGCCGTCGCCACCTGTTGCGGGTGGACGACCATGTTCTTGAACACGACGCGAACCTTGCCGTCGTACTCCTTCACGATCTCCTGGAGGGTCGAACTGACCCTCTGGCAGTAGGGTCAAGCAAAGTCCCAGGCCTCGACGATCGTCACCATCGCCGTGTTCGGGCCCTCGACCATTCCGAGCTTGACGTTCTGCGCGATGTCGACGGCGAACACCGCGTCGGGCGCGGGCTCCGACCGGCGCTGCTCGTCCTGCTGCGCCTTCTGCTGCGCGTAGACCTTGCCGAGGAAGTCGAGCGCGTCGGCGTGCTTCGCCCAGTTGTCCTCGAGGCGCTTCAGGCGCTCCTCGACGGTGCCGGAGTGATCGGCGACCACCGGCTGCTCGGCGGCGGGCGCCTCCGGGGTGGTCGACTTGATCGAATCGAGCTTGGACTTCGCGTTCTCGCACCCAGACGCGGACAGCACCAGGGCAGCAACGAGCATCGACACGCGCTTCATGGGGTGCATCCTGCACTGACAAGCAGGCTTGCGCAATGGCATGCTGCGCGGCCCGTGCGCGCCCTGGTCACGACGATCCTCCTTCTCACCGCCTGCGGTGACGACGGCGCGACCTCGGATGCTGGCGTTGATGGCCGCCTCGACGCGGACGAGACGTGCCAGCCGCTCGGCGCGACCGGCCAGTTCATCCGGCGCGCCGGCAACCCGCGCTTGCTCCCGCGACAGTCTTTTCCAGACGGCAAGCTCGACACCGACCTCGCCGATCCCGATGCGCGGTGGAACACGGGCGCGCAGCGCTGGGAGGTGTTCTTCGGCACGCGCCACGCGACGTCGTTCACCAGCAGCGATGGCGTCGCGGTGATCCGCCGGGCCACGAGCGCCGACCGGATGACGTGGACCGTCGATGATGCCCCCGCGCTGACGGCGAGCGCAGAGATCGACGCGTGGGACTCGATCATCGCCGCGCCGACGGTGATCGAGAACCCGGACGCACCTCCCGACCGCCGCTACTTGATGCTGTATGCGGGTGCGAACGGCTCGTTCCCGTACATGGGCTACGCGAGGCCCGCCTACCAGATCGGCGCTGCGTTCTCCGCCGACGGCACGACGTTCACGCGCGTGCCCGCATCGGCGTCGCCGCACGCCAAGGACGGCCTCGTCCTCACCCCCGCGCAGGTCTACCCGACCGCCGACGACGGCATCGTCGCGGATCCGGACGTCGTGCTCGTCGACGGCGTCTACCACCTGTTCTTCTCGAGCTTCTCGTGCCGGGGCTCGAACTGCGGCACCGTCGAGAACATGGGCGTCGCGCACGCGACCAGCACGGACGGCATCACGTGGAACATCGTCGCCGCGCCGGTGCGTTCGTTGCTCCGCGCGACGGCAGATACGACGAGCGGCGGTTCGCGGCCGTCCGTGATCTACGACGTCGCGCGCTGCCGGTGGGAGCTGTGGCTGTCGAACGATCTTCCCGCCGACACCACCGCGCAGCCCGTCCTGCTCGACAACACCGCCGGCGTGTGGCGCTCGTCCTCCCTCGACGGCAACAGCTGGGACACCATCAACTACGCGTTCACGCGCGAGCTCGCGTGGACGGCGAGCGAGCCCGGCGAGCCACTCGGCATGCGCGCCGGCGTGGAGGTCGCCGCCAACGGCAGCGGTCGGCTGATGTTGTTCGTCGGCTTCGATGACACCGACGTTCCCGCAGGTTCCGAGCTTCCTCTGCGCGCGACGGGCACGACGCCCGGCGTGCCCGCGCTCAACGTCGCGACGCGCGACCTGCCGTAGTTACCTCACTGCTGCTATGCTGCGCGCCGATGAGCGCTGCCGTAGGAGCTGATGTCGAAGCCCTGTGCTCGAAGTGCGGTGACGTCTGGCACGTCGTCGTCGCGAAGGTCGGCGAGCAGATCGTCAAGGTTCAGTGCAAGCAGTGCGGTGGCTATCACCGCTTCAAGTCGCCACACGGTGCTCCGGCGGAGAAGAAGCTGCCGTCGGCGATTCGCCCTCCGAAGGAGCCGCGCCCGTCGCGAGATCCCGTCGAGCGCTTCGAGAAGCCGGCGGTCGCCGCGGACCTCGCGAAGCCGGTGCGCCCGTATCGCGCGAGCGAGCAGTTCGCCGTCGGCGAGCGCGTCGACCATCCGAATTTCGGCCAGGGCGTGATCGAGCTGTCCGAGCCCGGCAAGATCACCGTGTTCTTCGCCAGCGGACGCCGCGTGCTCGTGCAGGCGAAGGATGGGGGAACGGGCGGAGGGGGCGGCGGATTGTCGCGCCCCAAGCCGTTCGACCACGCGAGCATCTCTGCGGGTGGCAAGCCCGTCAACGAGCAGTAGGATGGGGCGATGGCGAAGCCTCGTCCGCGGCTCGGCTGGATCGGCATCGCGATCGTAGCCACGGGTGCCGCGATCGCGGCGGCTGGCATCTGGTTCTTCATGCGCAATCACCCGCAGCCGGGTGCGGTGATCGACGAGCTCGCGATCGATGCGGACACCAAGCTGGTCGTGCGCGCCGAGGCCGACGGCCCGCGCTCGTTCATCGAGCTACACGACGCGGGCGCGCTCAAGTGGCGCGCGTTGATCCCACCGTACGCGGGGCGCAAGGGCGCACCCGGCGTCGCCTGGAGCGACATCGCGGTCAGCGTTCGCGTGGTCCGCGATCCGAAGCACGATCCGCGGGCGGAGGTGTTCCAGATCGCGATGCGCGACGCGACCAAGCTCGGCGGCAGGAGGCTCGCGACCGACCACGGTCCGATCAAGCCCGATGCGCCCGGACCGGTGACGCTCACCGATCACCTTCGTTCCTACGAGATCGTCGCCGGCGATGGGTGGAACCAGCTCGTCGCGATCGACCTCAGGCTGGGCACCGTCCTGTGGACGCGCGAGCTCGGTCCCGAGCCGATCGAGGCCGCCGCCGTCGAGAACGGAGCGATTCGCATCGCGCAGGCCGGGAACAAGCGCTGGTTCAACGTGTTTACCGGAGACCCCTCGACCGCGTTGTAACCGCGCCGTCACCGAGGCGGTATAATTTCCGCCAAATGTCCGCCGAACGACCGCTCGCTCTCGCCAACGACGTCTCGGGCGTGCATCGCCTCGAGCCGGTGGAGGAAGCGCTGCGCGAGCGGCCCTCGCTCCGCGTGATCGAGCAGACCGGTCGTACGCCGGCGGCACCCGGCATCGGTGACGCGACGCCGACGGACCTCAGCGCACCCGAGCTGTACCTCAATCGGGAGCTCACCTACCTGAACTTCTGCTGGCGCGTCCTGCAGGAAGGTAATGACGAGCGGATCCCGCTGCTCGAGCGCTTGAAGTTCATCGCGATCGTCAGCTCGAACATCGACGAGTTCTTCCAGAAGCGCATCGGCGGCCTCAAGCAACAGGTCGGTGCGCAGCTGCACACGATCTCGCCCGACGGGCGCACCCCGCAGCAGCAGATCACCGACTGCCTCGATCTGATCACGGCGCTCGAGAAGAGGAAGATCCAGATCCTCGAGAAGGTCATCGGCGAGCTGAAAGCGCTCGGCGTGTGGATCGCGCCGTACAAGGATCTCGACGTGCAACAGCAGGCGTGGGTGCGCGAGCACTACGTCCGCAACATCTTCCCGCTGGTCACGCCGCAGGCGATGGATCCGGCGCACCCGTTCCCGTTCGTCTCGAACCTGTCGCTCAACCTGCTCGTCTCGCTGCGCTACGAGAACGACTCCGAGTCGCTGCTCGCGCGCATCAAGGTGCCGACGGGCGGCGGGACCCCGCGGTTCATGCGGGTCGGCACGTCGCGCACGTTCGTCGATCTCGCCGACGTGATCGTCAACAACCTCGATCTCTTGTTCCCCGGGATGGAGATCGAGGCGTGCTCGATGTTCCGCGTCACGCGCAACGCGATCACCGAGCGAGACGAGGAAGAGGCGGAAGACCTGCTCGAGATGATCGAGATCGAGATGCGCGAGCGCAAGTTCGCACCGGTCGTGCGCCTGCAGGTCGACAGCAACATGCAACCGCTGCTGCGCGGGCGGCTCGCCTCGGAGCTCGGGCTCGACGAGAACGCCGACGTGTTCGAGGCCGAGGGCATGCTGGGCCAGCGCGACCTGCTCGAGATCGCGACGCTCGATCTGCCCGAGCTGCGCGACACGCCGCACGCGCCGGTGCCGCCGATCGATCTGCTCACCGACGGCAACGTGTTCCACGCGATCCGCGAGGGGAAGCACCTCATGGTGCATCACCCGTACGAGTCGTTCCAGCAGTCGGTCGAGCGCTTCCTGCGCGAGGCGGCCGACGATCCGAAGGTGCGCGCGATCAAGATGACGCTGTACCGGACGTCGAAGGACTCCGAGGTGATCAAGCACCTCGTGCGCGCCGCGCGCAATGGCAAGCAGGTCGCCGTCGTCCTCGAGCTCAAGGCGCGGTTCGACGAGGAAGCGAACATCAAGTGGGCGACCCGCATGGAGCGCGCGGGCATCCACGTCACCTACGGCGTCGTGGGACTCAAGACCCACACCAAGATCATCCTCGTCGTGCGCCAGGACTTCGACGGGCTGCGCCGCTACGCGCACCTCGCGACCGGCAACTACCACGCCGGCACCGCGCGCCTGTACACGGATCTCGGGCTGTTCACCTGCGACGACGGCATCGGCCGCGATCTGACCGAGCTGTTTAACTACCTGACCACCGGTTACAAGCCGCGCCGCAAGTACCAGAAGCTGCTCGTCGCGCCCAAGCAGCTCAAGCAGGCGCTGCTCGAGAAGATCGAGCGCGAGATCGCGATCCAGGGCGCCGGTGGCCGCGGCCACGTGCAGTGGAAGCTCAACGCGCTCGAGGACGTCGACATCGCGCGCGCTCTCTACCGCGCCTCCCAGCGCGGCGTGACGATCGATCTGATCGTGCGCGACACGTGCCGCCTGCGCCCCGGGCTCGAGGGCGTCTCGAGCACGATCAAGGTGGTCAGCATCATCGGCCGCTTCCTCGAGCACGGCCGCATCTACTACTTCCACAACAACGGCCGCCCCGAGTACTACCTCGGCTCCGCGGACGCGATGCAGCGCAACCTGGAGAAGCGCGTCGAGGTGCTCGTCCCCGTCGAGGATGCGCGGTTGCAGTCCGAGCTGCGGTTCATCCTCGACACCCAGCTCTCCGATCAGCGCGGCGCGTGGGACATGCAGCCCGACGGCAGCTACGTGCAGCGCAGCGGCAGCACGGCGAAGCACAGCCAGCAGCAGATGATCGAGCGCACCGAGCGCCGGCTCAGGGACGCGACGCGGCTGCGCCGCCGCAAGGTCCAGTCGACGACGTCGCGCCGCAAGCGCTAGTTTAGTTGGTCCTTGCGGCGGATCAGGCCTTCCTGCGCCGTCGACGCGACGAGCACGCCGTCGCGCGTGTAGATG
>Ga0247829_10000057_pt1 | contig 27733 bp, 31 predicted proteins | sample 12C_Control_Day4_FD_207765 | JGI IMG/M metagenome (GOLD analysis project Ga0247829, IMG submission 207765) | Soil microbial communities from agricultural site in Penn Yan, New York, United States - 12C_Control_Day4 | ecosystem: Environmental > Terrestrial > Soil > Agricultural land | place... | reverse complement strand
CTGTTCCTCGTGACGTCGCCGACCGAGATCGGATAGTGCAGCGCCTCGGTCGGCGACGTCACGAGGAACAGCTGGCGGCCCTTGCTGTCGATGACGATGCTGCCGACGGGAAAGCTGCTGGGGAAGGAGATGGGGCGTGGGGCCAACGCCTCGATGGTCGCCTTGTCGCCGCCCGACTGCACGCGCGGGCCATAACGGCGGGGCCGGGAGTCGTAATCCCAGTCGAAGTAGGGCGAGTACATCCCGGGCTGCGGACGCTGGTAGTACCCGCCCCTGCCGTAGGGCGAGCCCCAGAACTGCGCGTGGGCCGCCCCCACCGTCGTCAGCAACGCAACGATCGCCAGCCCAACACGCCACATATCCAGTCTTCCCTTGCAACCCGCGGGGCCCCCGCCTCCGACCCAAGCTTTGCACCTTTGCATATACAGGAGGTTACCGAGACCTTGAACGAGGCCATAGCGCATTCGTTCCCGCGACTGCGCGGTCACGGCCCTCTGCGGAAAAAATGCCACGTGCCGTCGGCGCCGATGCCGAGCCGCCAATGGGTGTACCTGCCGGTTGCCCGCATCTGCTTGGCAGCCGCTGGCGGCACCAGGCGCAGCAGCTGCACCTCCTGGGCGGGACCGAGCTTGGCGAGGTCCGTCTCGGCGAAGTAGGGCCACACGTAGATTCGGTTGTTCTCGAGGTCGCGGCCAAGAGGAAGCACGGCGCAGCCGGCGTCGAGGATCTCTCCCAACACTGCCAGGATCTCCCGGCCCTCGCCGTCACCCGAGATCTGCTTCCAATGCGCGACCGTGTCGCCGCCTCCAAGATCGGCGCCGAGGTCGGGCTTGAGCTCGTTGAGCTCCCAGGCGTGGCGCAGGTCCTCGATGCGGCCCGAGCCGACTGCGCCCAGGATCGCCTCGCGCATGTCCGCTACTGGGCCCGGCAACGGCTCGCTGCCGCAGCGAATCTCGGGGCCGGGCCTGGGCGCCGGCTGCTGCTTTTTTGGGCTGGTCGTTCTCTTTTGCGTGGCCTGTGCGTGGACCGGCGAGATGGGCGCGAACCCCGTCCCAAAGCATTGGACAAGGAAAGACTGCACCAGTAGGAATAGAAAAACGACGCAGAATATCGTCCGTACGCCAAGCCTCAGCGGGAGGTCCCCTTTGCTGCCGAGACGGTTGCCTGCCGGCGCCACGCCTGCGGCCTGCGCCTGCGCACGCAATCCGTCCCTGGTCAGGCGCATCCGGCCCGGGGCCCGGCCCCAGCACAGGAGCGGGTGATCCTGTAGCGCCGCCGTGAACTTCATCCCGAATCCCTTGATCATACCTGTCGGCATGGCCATGGGCGTCCTGTTGGCGATGCCCTTTGGTCCCGTCAACCTGCTCGGAATTCAGCGCGCGGTCGAGCGCGGTTTCCTCGGTGGCATGGCTGCCGGCCTGGGCATCATGGCCGGCGACGGCCTGATCGCTCTGGGCGCAGCGTTGGGCGTCAATGCCATCTCCGGTGCGATCCGCGAGTATCGCACGGCCATCCAGATCATCGGCGGGCTCGCGCTCCTGGGAGCGGGCATCAAGCTCTACCTGACGCCGGCCACCGTCACCACCGAGAGCCACGCCGAGAAGGCCTCGCTGTGGGACTACATCTGGGACATCCCGCAGACCTTCTTTCTCACCATCACCAACCCAGGCGCGGTGCTCGGCCTGATCGCCATCTTCGGCGGCGTCAGCTCGTTCGTGGAGGTGGAGTCCTACGTCGACGCCTTCACCATGGTGGCTGCCATCATGGGCGGCAGCTTCCTCTACTGGTTCGTGGTGTCGCAGTTCATCGCCACGATCCGCCATCGGCTGGACGTGGTGCGGCTCGGGCAGATCAACCGTATCGCCGGGCTGGTTCTGATCGGCTTCGGCTGCGTGCTGATCGGCGAGATGGTGCTCAAGCGCCTGCGCTACTGGTAGCCGCGGTAGGGCGTAGGGCGCATTAGCCCCGGACTTGATCCGGGGCGTAATGCGCCGATAGGACGCTCGCCATTCGGCGGATTACGGCTGACGCCTAATCCGCCCTACATGTTCGGCGGCTACTGGCGCGAGCGGTAGACCGTGAACTCGCCCTTCTGGACCCGGGGCACGAGGCCGTTCACCAGCGACACCACCGAGTCCTCGCCGAACGAGGCGACGAGGTCCGTCAGCGCCGTATAGAGCGCGGCATAGGCCATGAGCTCCGGCGCTATCCCGCTTTCGGTCCCCTCCTCCCAGGCTTCCAGGATGAAATTGAGCGCTTTCATGCGCGCATCGTCGCTTCCGACCGACTCGAATGCCTGCATACCGCTTCCCCTACTCCCCCGAGCGACAAAACATGCGCAGCGGCACGCAAGGCGCAGCTGCACGCGGCATCAGTCCAAGCGCTAACACGGGTCGCAATGGGAGGTGTCTTCTACAACGGTTAACGATTAATCCGCGTTGCTGGGGACCGTTGCCAGGAGTCTCTTGCTCATGGCACGGACTTGACCAGCCCGTCGGCAATCTCCGTGCCCTCGGTGAGGAACCGGGTGATGGCCGTCTGCGCCGAGGGCGTGCAGCTGTTGTAGGTCCGGCTGTAGCTTCGGTAGCCGCTGTTGAAGCTCCGCGTGAGCTTGGCACGTCGCAGCGCGGTCGATCCTTCGGCGTCCATCAGCTCCCGCATGCGCTCGCGCCACAACTGGCCGTCGTTGGCGCCGCACAATTCCCGCAGATAGTGCACCGCGCCCAGGATCTCCGACAGGCGCATGAGCCGGTCGTCGTAAGGCCGCGAATCGGCAGCGCCCAAGGCCGGCTGGGCAACTGCGCCGAAGGCGGTTGCCACCGTAATCAGCACTGCCCCGCAAAGGGGCAGCCAGATCGACCGTGCCGGCATCATGGCCGCCATTGTAAGCAGAGTCCCTGCGCCGAGCCAGCCTCGAGACACGCTCACTTGACGCTGCTCAGGGCCACCAGGATCACGCTCGGCACGATCAAGGCCATGGTGAGGATCGTGCGCCCCGTTATCGTCTCGCGCCCGAAATAGAGCATTCCCATCAGCAGCGTGAACACAGGCGTCGCCGACACGATCGGCACCACCGCCACCACGTCCCCGGCGGCCAGCGCATTGTTGAGGAACTGCAGCGAGAGCGCATTGGCGATGCCGGCCGCGACGAACCAGGCATTGCCGCCGATCGACTGGGACAGCCGCGGCACGTCGCTCCGAAAAAGGAGAACGGCGGTGCCGAGCGACACGGTGTTGCCGACCAGCACCGCGAACGAGGGGCTGTTCAGCTCGATCAGTCCGTACTTGGTGACGATGTGGCCGATCGCACGGATCAGCGAGGCGCCGAGCGGCAGCCCGATCGCCCACAACGGCCAGGTCCTTTTCAGACCTCTCGGGTTCCATGCCGCCACGACTGCGCCGGCCACAACGCCGGCCGTACCGACGGCGATCGGCAGCGACATGCGCTCGCCGAGGATCAGGATCGCGAACACGGCCCCGAAGATCGGCGTGACGGAGGTGAGCGAGCTCGTCAGCGTCGGCCCCATCAGCTTGATGCTCGTGGTCGCCATGGCCGTTGAGATCGCGGGGCGGATCAGGCCGACGATTGCAAACAGCACCGCCGCCCACGTCAGCCAGTACCAGCCCTGCAGGAACAGCGGCGCGAACAGCCAATAGGCGATGGCCGAGGTTGCGATCGACACCAGCGTTCCCGCCCGAGCGTCGGACTGCTGCAGGCCGAGGTTGGAGAAATGATTGGAGAGGGCGAAGAGGAAGGCCGAGCCGAGGCCATAGAACGGCACCAGGTAGGGGAGATTGCTCATATGGCGCTTTTTCCCCCCGCCGCCCTGCGGCTGTCAGCTCCTTCGTCAGAGAGCTTGTCGGGGGCTGATAGCCGATCCCGCTCCGATTGAGAATATGCGGTGGAGGCTGGCCTGCCCTTCCCCAATCTGCGTGCTGACAACGCGCCGGCCCTTGCGGTCAGCCGGGGCCGGAACGGGCGAGAGGCGTGGAAAGGTGTGCCGCGCGCTGGATGAATCCGACAGCGCCGTCGGTGAGGCGGTAGGATTGGAGGTCTGCAAGCGGCACAAACCGCGCTGCGGCCGCATCGCTTCCTGCCTGCGGCTCGCCCGCAAGCCAGCGCCCCCAGAACACGGTGATCAGGTAGTGGGCCGCCAAGGTATCGCCGGGCCCATGCCGGATGACCTCATGGATGTCGACGAGGCCCGCTAGCTCGGCGGCCACCCCCGTCTCCTCCCGCACCTCGCGCAATGCGGCGGCCCGCGCCGTCTCGCCGGCCTCGATGTGCCCTCCCGGCAGGCTCCAGAAGCCCTGGAGAGTACCCTTGCCGCGCTCGATCAGCAGCACCTGCTCGCCGCGGAAAACAGCGGCGCTGGCGGCGCAGCGCGGCCAGACCGAGGCCTGCCCGGTGCCCTGTTCACCCATCTGTCCGCCCTGAGCCATGGCGGCCAGCTTAGACGCGTTGCCTGGACCCACCAACGATCGGCGCGCCCTGAAGCCCATGGACCAAAACCGCTTGGGCTGAGTGTCCCACAACGCATCGTCAATCAATGATGTTGTAAATGTCGCCATGGTGCCGTGCCTGGGAACGGTTTAGTGTTGGCCCAACAACGGCTTGTCACCTCCGGTCAGCAGAGGATGGCAGCCAGCGCGAGGGCACGAATGGTTCCGGGACGTGCTTGCGGGAGCGCGGCGCCGGCGGTCGTGGAGGTCGTGCGATGCAGTATAAGGGTGGCGATGTGAGGCTGCAGTTGGGCGCTGCGGCTGTTGCGCGCGAGGCGCCCGCGGCCCCGGCGCCGACGTCAATCCCCCTCCCAACTCCTCCTGCTCGCGACCTCGAAGCCGCCTGGCGACGGCCTGAGGCGGTTTCGGCCCTGCCGATTGCGGTCGACGAGGCGGTGCTCGCCTCCTGCAACCACGCTTTCGATACGGCGCTGGTGCACGGCTCGCGCGAGGTGCGCCTCGAGCATCTGCTGCATGCCATGACGCGCGTGGTCCCGGCGGCGCAGGTGCTGGCGGGGCTCGCCATTCGCGTCGACGCGCTGCGGCGCGAGACGGCGATGGTGATCGCCGCGGACGTGCCAGCGGGCCCGGCCGGCACCGATGGAGCGCCGCGCGCGTCCGCCGCCTTCCAAGATGCGCTCCGTCGCTCCGCCGTTCATGCCGAGGCGCGGCTCGCCCCCGTATCGGTGACCGACGTGCTGCGGGCCCTGCTCGGCGATCCTCAGTCGCCCGCCGCCATGTTGCTGATGCGGGTTGCTGCCGATCCGCAACTGCTCGAGCGCTGGCGCAACGAGCCGCGCCGCGAGGCGCCCCTCGCCGCTCCGCCTGTCGAGGCTGCGCCGCCGCCGCGTTCGGCGGACATGTCGCCCGCGTTGCTCGAGGCGCTCAACGGCCGGCTCGACCGCATGGAGGCCGCATTCCGCGCCGCGCGCGAGGAGGCCACTGCCGATCGGCGCATCACCGCCGAGCTGCTCGGCGCGCTGCAGGGCGAGCTCAAGGGACTGCAAAGCGATGGTCCGCGCGTCTTGCCTGCCGACCTCGGCGAGGCGATCAACTCGCTCCTGGATGTGAGGCTCGGCAAGCTGGACACGGCCGTCGCCGGGCTCGCCGGCCGCCTCGCGGCGCATGAGGAGCCGGCCGAGGGACCCTCTGCCGGCGAAACCCTGCAGGCCGTGGAGGACCGTCTCGCCGGCATCGAGGAGAGCCTGACGGCGCCGCCTCCCGATCCCACCCGTGCGATCTCCGCCCTCCTCTCGGCACGGACCAGCGAGTGGGAGGGGCGCCTGCGGCCCGTGGCCGAGGCCGTCGAGCGGCAGATGGCGCTGCTGTCGGCCCTGCGCACCAGCCAGCAGGCGGCCGACGAGGCGGCCAAGCTCCGCGACCGGCGCCTGGTCGAGATTCTCCAGGCCATCTCCAGCCTCGACGCCAGCCAGCAGTCGCTGGCCCAGAGCCTCGCCGCCTGGCGGGTCGAGATCGGCGGCGACGTCGCAATCGTCAACAACCGCCTCGAGGAAACCCACCACGCCATGCTGGAGCTGTACGACCGGCTGACCGGCGAGGTGCAGGCGCTGCGGCAGGGGCACCTGGAGAACGGGACGCGCCGGGGCACCGGCTTCAAGCGCTGGCTCTACGGCACGCCCAACGTGTTCGGCACCAGCTGGCACGAGGGATCGGTCTCGATCCGCCACGCGCCCGACCGGCCGCGGCCGGAAGAGAAGTCCTGAAGATCGGACGCCTCGATCCAGCACTGTCGTGCCAAAGGACACCACACGCCCTGCCCCTGAGCGCGGTCCCGGGACGCCCGCGCCAATCGCCGTGCTGGTGGCAGGCGGTCTGCTTTCCAACATCCTCGTCAACGCGCTCTGCGGTCACTTCGGGCCGATCGCCGTGCTGCAGGAAACGCCCGAGGCAAAGCTCGCGATCGTGCGCCGCCGGGCGCGGCTCGTCGGCTGGCGGCAGGCGCTCGGCCAGGCGGCTTTCGGCGTGGTGCAGAAGATCATCGCGCGCAGGAGCGCACCCCGCCTCGCCGCGATCTGGAGCCGGCACGGACTTGACCCGCGCCCCAATCCCGCGATCCCGCGGCGCGCCGTCGGCTCGGTGAACTCGGAAGCCTGCCGGGATGCCCTGCGCGAGCTGCGGCCGAAAGTGGTGGTCGTCTACGGTACCCGCATCATCAGGCGCCCGACGCTGCAGTGCACGCCCGCGCCGTTCATCAACTACCACGCCGGCGTCAACCCCAAGTATCGCGGCCAGAACGGCGCCTACTGGGCGCGCAGCAACGCCGATGCCGACCATGCCGGCATCACCGTGCATCTCGTCGACGAGGGGGTCGACACCGGCGGCATCCTCTACCAGGCCCGCGCCGAGTTCGAGCCGGACGACAACATCTCGACCTACCAGCACCGGCAGATCGCCGTCGCCCTGCCGCTGCTGATCCGTGCCATCGAGGACGCGCTCGCCGGCCGCCTCGAGCCGCACCAGGTCGACCTCCCCTCGCGCCAGTGGTTCCACCCCACCCTGTGGGCCTACTTCAAGACGGGCCTCAAGCAAGGCGTGTGGTGAGGTAGGGATTAGGAGACTCCGCGCCCGTCATTCCCGCGAGCGCGGCGCGTGTCGGCAAAGCGAGAGATGCATGGGTCCCGGCCTTCCTCCGAGCGCGCTATCGCGGGAATGACAAATCGCCTCGCAGGCCTCAGCCTCGAGGGTTGGAGCAGAGAGGGAGCAGGGCGCCGATGCCTGGCTCGGGTATTCCAAGGGCAGGCGGACACCTGCGCCCTGCACCGCCTCGAGGCTCCAGCGAACGGCTCCGGCGAGTGACCCAACCGGCCTCGGATACACTGGGTCCCGGCGGCGGCCGGGCCCTCGTTGCGGCCCCCGCCTCGCGCTATCGAGACGCCTCGCGATGGCGCCCCTCTATGAGACGGGGTGAGCGCAGTATGACTCGGGTTTTGGGGGCGGGGATAAGCGCGATCAGCGTAAAGAGGGAATAGGGAGTAGCGAGTAGGGAATGGGGAGTTGGCGGCGCGACAGCTGCGACGAGCACAACCTGCCTCTGGCCCCTATTCGCTACTCCCTATTCCCCAACTGACGCACTTCGGCCAGCAGCTTGGCATCGACAGTCACGCCCTCGGCCCGCGCCTTCTCGCGCGCCGCCAATCGGCGCGAGCCCGGCAGCCGCGCGCCCTCGCCTTCGACGGCCTGCGCCAGCCGCGCGACCCGGTCGAGGACCGCGTCGCGCCCGGCGAAGGCGCCGGGATCGATGGCGATCAGCAGCTGGCCGACGCCCGGAGGGCCACCCTCGGCATCGAAGAACGAGCTTGCCTCGAAGCCGAAGTTGGCGCCGGTCAGGGCCACCGCCAGCACCTCCACCATCAGCGCCAGCGCTGCGCCCTTGCTGCCGCCGATCGGCTGTAGCGCGCCCTTGAGCGCGGCCTTGGCGTCGGTGGTGGGTTGACCCTGCTCGTCGACAGCCCAGCCGGCCGGGATCGGCTCGCCCTTCTGGGCGGCGGTGAGGATCTTGCCGCGCGCCACCTGGCTCAGGGCCAGATCGACGACGATGGGCGGCCCGCTCCGCTGCGGGGCGGCGAACGCCAGCGGGCTGGTGCCGAACACCGGCTGGCGTCCGCCCCAGGGCGCCATGGCCTTCGGCGTGTTGGCGAAGGCGAGCGCGATGAGCCCGGCCTCCGCCAGCCGCTCCACATGCCGGCCGACCACGCCGAAGTGATGCGAGCGCACGAAGCCGCAAGCGGCAATGCCGCAGCCCTGCGCCGCCGGCGGCAGGCGCTCGACGGCGAGGTCGACGGCGGGAAACGCGAAGCCGTTGCCGACATCGATCATCAGGCTGCCGGGGCGCGTCTGGCGCACCTGCGGCGTCGCATGCCCGTCGACCTTGCCGGCCTTGGCCTGCGCCGAATAGCTCGGCACACGCGAGAGGCCGTGCCCCTTCTGGCCGTCGATCTCCGCTTGCGTGAGCGCACACGCCACCGAGCGGGCGTTGGCCCCGCTCGTGTTGGATGCCGCCAGCGCCGCTGCGATCAGCGTCTCCAACTCCGCTACTGGTAAGGTCGTGTTCTCCGCCATTGCCCCTCTCGCCAACTGGTCCCCTCCCCCTTGCGGGGAGGGGTTAGGGGTGGGGGTTAGTCACACACGCGACGTTCGTGGCTCCACGCCACCCGGCTCAGCGCGCCGAAGTGCGCGCTTCGCCACCCTCCCCGTCAAGGGGAGGGTGGTCATGCGAGCTCCAATCGTTTGCGCATCTCGGCGAACATCGCGCGCTTGAGCTCCACGCCGACGCCGGGCTCCTGCGGCAGGCAGACGTAGCCCTCGACTACCGGGATCGCATCGGCAAAGCCGCCGTAGGGCTGGAAGACGCCCGGATAGCTCTCCGAGCCGCCGAGCTGCAGGCCGGCCGCGATGTTGAGGGCGAGCTGATGCCCGCCGTGCGGGATGAGCCGCCGCCGCGACCAGCCCGCCTCGCCGGCCACATCGAGAAAACGCAGATACTCGGTGAGGCCGTAGGCCAGCGCCGGGTCGACCTGCACCCAGTCGCGGTCGGACCGCAGGCCGCCGTAGCGCAGCAGGTTCTTGCCGTCGATGGCCGAGAACAGGTTCTCGCCCGTCGCCAGCGGCCAGGCGTAGTGCTCCGCGAGCGTGGCGTTGAGCCGGTAGTCCAGGGGATCGCCCGGCTCCTCGTACCAGAACAAGCCGTAGGGCTCGATCGCCTTGCCGAAGGCGAGCGCGGTCGAAAGGTCGAACCGGCCGTTGGCGTCGACGGCGACGTTGGCACCCGCCCCGGCGACCTCGATCACCGCCTCGATGCGCTTCAGGTCCGTGGCGAGATCAGCCCCACCGACCTTCATCTTCACGACCTTGTAGCCTTGGCTCTGGTAGCCGCGCATCTCCCCGCGCAGGCCCTCGAGCTCCTTGCCCGGGTAGTAGTAGCCTCCGCCCGGATAGACGAGCACCTTCTCGTCGAACTGCCCGCCGTTGAAGCGCTGGGACACGAGCCGCCACAACGGTACTTGCGCGATCTTGGCCACGACATCCCACATGGCCATGTCCAATGCGCCTGCGGCGTGCGCCCGGTCGCCGTGGCCGCCGGGCTTCTCGTTGGCCATGAACGCCTTCCAGACGGCGAAGGGGTCGAGATTGTCGTTGGCCTCGTCGATGAGCGATTTCGGCTCGGCGGCCATGATGCGCGGAACGAAGCGCTCGCGCAGGATGCCGCCCTGCGAGTAGCGTCCGTTGGAGGAGAAGCCGTAGCCGATCACCGGCCGCCCCTCCCGCACCACATCTGTCTCGACCGCCACCAGGCTGATCGTCATCGACGTGAAGGAGATGAAGGCGTTGCGGATCTCGGAGGCGATCGGGGCCGTGGCTTCGCGGATGCGCGTAATCTTCATGGCTGCTCAATTCTGGCTGTGGGGAAGTTCGCGGAGATCGATCACATAGCGCAGTTTGGGCTCCGGGCCATAGATCGGATTGACGAACTCGCCCACGAGCCGCCCGCCGTTCTTCTCGATCGTGCGCCGCGAGGCGAAGTTGTCGGGCTCGGTCGTGATCTCCACGCGCTCGAGGCCCACGGCCCGGGCCTCGGGCAGCATCAGTGCCAATGCACGCGCCGCATAGGCGTGCCCGCGCTTCCAGGGCACCACGGCAAAGCCGATGTGCCCCAGCACATGTGAGGGAAGCGCGTTGGTGCCCGGCTGCCAGCGCAGGCCGATCGAGCCGCAGAACTCGCCGTCCCACATCCAGCCCGTGCGCGAGGGCAGCTTCGGCACCGCGCTGCCGTCGGGCAGCGTGATGCTGCCGCTCGGATCCAGCAGGCTCGCGATGAACCCCGCCGTATCGGCGCGTATCAGGGCCAGCTGCTCCCCGCTCACGTCGCGCACATTGTTGGGCGACCAGCCGCGCTCCAGCGCCTGCGTGTAGGCCGGCAGCCGCGCCAGGCTCGGCGTCTCCAGAGTGAAGGTGGCCATTGCGACGTCATACCGGGGCTCGTCCCCGGTATCCAGCCATCCACAGTCGCCAGAGCGATCCGAAAGGTGGATCCCGGCGACACCGGCCTGCGCTGGCGCGGGCAAGCGCCTGGACGACCCTACGCGCTGCGGTAGAGCTTCGTCAGCGAGAACTCGCGATGCCCCAATGCCTCCGCGGCCGTGAGCCGGCCGTTGGCGGTGCGGATGATCATGTCGATCAGTGCGTCGCCGGCGGTGTCGAGCGTCTGCTCGCGGCGCAGAATGCCCGTGACGTCCACGTCGATATGCTCGCCCATGGTCCGCACCGTCATCGGGTTGCCCGAGATTTTGATGACGGGCACGATCGGATTGCCGATCACGTTTCCCTGCCCGGTCGGGAACGTGTGCACGACATAGCCCGCAGCCGCCATCAAGGTGACGCACTCGGCCGCCGCCGACGAGGTGTCCATGTAGTAGAGACCGGGGCCGGCCGCCGGCGTCTCGGCCGGCTCCAGCACCTCGATATACTTGCACTTGCGGCCGATCTTCTCGAGGTTGCCGAGCGCCTTCTCCTCGATGGTGGTCAGCCCGCCGGCGATGTTGCCCTTGGTCGGCTGGCTCTCGGACAGGTCGTCGACCTTGTGCGCCTCGATCACCTCGCGCTGGTAGGCCTCGAACACGCGCATCCACTTCTCGCCGATCTTGGCGTTGATGGCGCGCTCCTTGGCGATGTGCTCGGCACCCGTGATCTCCGACGTCTCGCCGAAGCAGCCATAGATGCCCTTGGGGATCAGCTTGTCGTACATGTTGCCGACGGTGGGGCACGAGGAGAGCCCGGTCGTGGTGTCGCTCTCGCCGCACTTGGTCGACACCCACAGCTCGTCGATGGAGCATTCCTCGCGCTCGAGCTCGGAGGCCCGCTGCACGAACTCCTTGGCCTTGTAGGAGGCCTTGGCGATGGTGGCGATGTCGCCGTGGCCCTCGATGCCGAAGCCGACGACGGGCTTGCCGGTCTTGGCGATGCCGTCGACCACGCGGCCCGTCCAGCCGTCCTCGATACCGATCACCACCACTGCGGCCACGTTGGGGTTGGAGCCGGTGCCGATCAGCGTGCGGAAGTGCAGATCGAGGTCGGCGCCGAACTGCAGCCGGCCGTAGGCATGCGGGATCGCCAGCGTGCCCTTGATGTTGTTGGCGACCGCCTCGCAGGCGGCATTGGAAAGGTCGTCCAGCGGCAGGATCAGGACATGGTTGCGCACGCCGACCCGGCCGTTCTCGCGGCGCCAGCCGCGAAAGCTCAGGTTGGATTTCGCACGCTTGCCGTTGCTCTTCGCAGCCATAGCGTTCCGTCCCTTACCAGCGCTTGGTCTTGAGGTTCTGCACGTGCACGTGCTCGCCCGTGCCCGCGTCGGCCGCCATGCGGCCGATATCCTCGCCGTACTTGATGACCGTCTCCCCCTTCTTGAGCGCCTTCAGCGCCACCTTGTGGCCGATCGGGATGTGGGATTTGGCCTTGAGCTTGAGCGTCTTGTCGGTCTCGGTGATGACGCCCAGCATGTCGGTGCCGGCTTTGAGGCCCTCGACCACGACGACGCCGACGTTGTCCTTCGGGCTGTGCACCAGAAAGTGAGGTGTGGACACGCTTTTTCCCCTATTGCGACCCGGGCCCCATGCATCTGGGCCAATCGACGATCCATTCTTATATAAGATATGGTCAACAATCCAGACGCTATCGCCGGCCCTTCAGGTATCAATGTCCCATGAGCCCTAACGACAACGTGGATGGTCGGCCGCTCTACGCGCAGATCCGCGAGCGCTTGGTCGAGCGCATCCGCTCGGGCCAATGGAAGCCGGGCCAGCTGATCCCCAACGAGTTCGAGATCGCGGCCGAGTTCGGCGTCAGCCAGGGCACGGCGCGCAAGGCCATCAGCGAGCTCGCCGCCGAGGGTCTGGTATTGCGTCGGCAGGGCCGGGGCACCTTCGTGGTCGAGCATACCCCGGCGCACGTCCTGTTCCGCTTCTTCAACATCGTCGACGGGACCGGCACCGCCGTGATTCCAGACAGCAGGGAGGCCAATGCGAGCCTGGCCGAAGCCGATGCCGAGGAGCGCCGCGTGCTCGGGCTCGGACCTTCCACGCGGGTGATCCGCATCAAGCGCACCCGCATGCGTGACGGCGCGCCGTTCATCGTCGAGACGATCGCGCTGCCCGAGGCGCTGTTTCCGGGGCTCGCCGACCGCCCAGAGGTCGACAACACGCTCTACGATCTGTTCCAGAAGGAATACGGCGTGCTGGTCATGCGCACCGACGACCGGCTCTCCGCGGCGGCGGCCGATGCCGACGTTGCCGCGCAGCTGGGGATCGCGCCCGGCACGCCGCTCCTGCGCGTCGACCGCATCGCCTTCGGGCTCGACGATGTGGCGGTCGAATGGCGCGTCAGCCTGTGCCACCTCGACGGCGCCCATTATCTCGCGCGCACCGGTTGAGCGCATGTCATCCCGGAATTTCGCGCAGCGAAATATCCGGGACCAAAAACTCGTCAGAACGATTCTGATGGGTACGCCTCGCACCCTTGCCGTCAACGGTGGCGGGTTATCGCATCGGCGGGCACGCCCAGCTCGCGCACGATCGCGTCCAGAAAATGCCCAGCCGAGGTCAAGGCTTTCGGTACGAAAACGTCGACCATATCTTCCGGATAGCGGTCGTAGCGGAGCAGAAGGAAGCGACCGCCATCGATCTCGAGGAGAACAGCTTCATATTCGTCGAGATCGTCTGCTCCGCGCTCAGGATCAGACAGACGAAGCCTGTCGACGAAGTAATCCCACGTCCGATTGAGCGACAGCGCCGGCACAAAGTTGTCTGTCGATCGGATCCGCTGGTGGAGCTGTCTCATCGTCCGACTATCCTCTAGTAGCGAAGGGTTATGGCGGTGATCGGGATGCAAACCATGCCGTTTGGTTCGTCGATCACGCCGGGCCAACCCTCAGGCCAGGTGACGAGGCCTCCTTGTGTGCGGTTTATCGAGTATGGTGCCACATCCGTTTGGAATTGTATTCCACGGTCCCTCGCCGGAAGCACACCGTAGTAGGCTTTGACGGCGGGGGTGTCCGAGACGCCGCCCCCGGATTGTCGGCTGCCGTAGCCGCAGACCTTCATCGAGCTCTGCTGCAGTCGAGCAATCTGTTCCGATTGATTGTTTCGGCCGGTATCGATGCGCCAAAATGTGTCCGTCACGCTCCCCGCCCCGTCTGGCCAAGCAGATCAATGCCATCAGGCTAGCGGAAATCCCGCGAGGCTCAACCGACGGACCCGTTCTCGCCCGGACAGCGTTGCGCACGCTCGGCCTTCAGCTCGTCCGCGACCTCCGCCGAGAGCTGCTTCACGCGTGCTGCCTTCTCCGGCTCGAAGCCGGCGACGGGGCTCGCAAAGGTGGAGGTCGCGCGCCGGACCTCGGACAGGGCGGCGCTGAGCTCGCCGCAGGTCAGCGCGGGCTTGAGCGCGCGGTAGGCGAACAGGCGGACGCCATTGGCGATCACCTTGGGTGGAGCCGGGCGCTGCACCCAGGAGCGGTCGGTCCCCGCAACCATCGCCTTCAGAACGGAACCGCAGGTCTCCACGCCCGCGCAGCTTGCCTCGTCGCCTGCAACACTGGGCTGGCGCGGTTGCGGGGCCGCGGCGACGGCGGGCTTGGCGGGCGCTTTCTTCGGTTCCGAGATTGCTGGTCTTGCGGGCGGCGCCTTCTCCTCCGGCGCCGGCTGACTCCAACCGGCAACGCGCGTCATCGCCTCCGGGTCGCTCTCGGCATTTTGCCAGGCGCAGCCGGCAAGCCCGAGAACCGCCGCCGACAACAGCACAGACGCACCCGACAGGGGCAACACCTTCATGACGCGATCCTTACGGCTTGGGCGGCCGCCAACCGGCAAATGTCGATCGGCCAACTATATGCGCAGCCGAGCCCGCGCGATACGGCGCTCGTCGCCGCATTGCTCGGGCGCGCGCAGGTAGGCCCGATGGCTGCTCAGCAATTGGTCCTCGGCCGTGCGCAGGTCGGGCGCGGTGCCCACTACGCCCTGAGGGCCAAGATAGTAGCGCCAGTGGTAGAGCCCCGGCTCGCTCGCCTTGATGACCGAGCCAACGACAAACAGCGGCTCGGCACGTGCGAAGAAATTAACCACTCCGGTGTGTGGGCAATGGCTGCTGGACAGCATCACGACCTCCCCGCTCGAGGATGGTTGATCGGTCCCCCAAAGACGAAACCCAGGATAGCACCACGCGACAGTTTCGCGCAGGTTAATTCCCATGAGTTGTGGATAACACCAACGCAGCGCAGCAATCTGTCTCGGAATGGTGCGGGCGGGGGGACTCGAACCCCCACAGGCCTTGCGGCCCTACGGATTTTCTTACCAGCTACGGCTTTCGCCGCCTCGCCGCCCGCGCCGGGGCGAGCTGCGAGTTTGTGGTCTGGACTATCCCTTCACCCTGCGCCGGCCCCTCGATCCGAGGCACCGGAGGTTAGGTGCTGCCCGTCTAGTCTCTACACCTTCCCGTCGGCCGGCCGAGGGCTCGGCCATCCGGGCTTGGCTCGGGATTGCCAGCGAAGGTTTCCCCGAATTTGGGCAGTTCTGCTTCCGGGATTTCCCCCGGAGCACTCAAGCAGTACCTCAAGTCCGTTGCGTCTACCGGTTTCGCCACGCCCGCGTGACGGCGTCTCTATACCGCTCCGGGCGAGCCGCGGGTAGAGCGGCCATCACTCGCTCAGCGTGTTGCGACGGCGGCGGCGGTACCGGCCAAGGCCATTGCGCTTCCCCGATTGAGCAGCCGAACGGCCCGCGGCGAGGAAAACAGGCGCCGCGCTCGCTCCGCCGCAACCGCGTAGGCGCTGAATACGGCCGACACAATGACTGCCACGATTGCTGAAAGCTCGGCGAAGCCGACTGCAGTCAGGGTATCGAGATCCAGGATGGTCGGAAGCAGGGCCAGGAAGAAGACCACGGCTTTCGGATTTCCAAGGTTGATTGCCGCGCCGGCAAGGAACAGGGGCCAACGGCCCTCTGGCGAGGTATCGGCGGCGTTAAAGGGGCGGGCGGGGGCCGTCCAAAACTTCCAGGCCAGATAGACGAGGTAGATGGCTCCCGCATACCGGATCACCGTGAAGAGCGCGCCGAACGCCGATGCAAGCGCGGCGAGCCCTGCGGCGGCGACCGTGAACCACAACAAGGAGCCGGTCACGAAGCCAGCAATATATGCGGGAGCTCCGTGCGTTCCTCGCGTCAGCACGCGAGCGACCAGTGCCGTGACGCCTGGTCCGGGCAGCAGGACGACAGCAAGATACGCCGCAGCGAAGACGAGCAGGTGCGTGATGTCCATTGGTTGGAACCTTCAATGGTTGGGGGCTGTTGAACAGGAAGCGCAACTACAGCGCTGTGCGCCAACCACGGACGGTCTGACCGAAGGGAGAGCATCACGTCACTGCAATCCGCGACTGTCCCGGCACCGCTTCCGATACGGTGCTGGGCTCGCGTTGATTGACGTGAACGCTTACGGCGGTCCACATGCGGGACGGCATGCGCACTCTACGACGCTAAGCATATTCGAGCCAAGTCAAAGTCTCGAGGATTTGGTGCATCAAAGAGCACGGCCAACGCGTGGCCGCGCCGGGATCACCCGTGTGCGACCAGGGAGCTGCAGACCGAAACCTTGAGCACGCGCCCTAGCACCCGAACAGGAACGGGCAGCCTCCGCCGCCGCGCTTGTTGCTGCCGCCGCCACCGCCCCAGAAGTCGTCGCCGTCGCGGTAGCGCATCATCGGCTCGCGGCGCCGGGTCTTGATCCCGCCCTGCGGCTCGCTGCTGATGAGCACTACGAAGTCGGTGTCCTTGCCCGTCTCCAGGCTCAGGCCCTCGTCCGAGACGATCAGAGACGAGCCCGGAAGCACCACCTCGTTGATGCGCTCCAGCGTGTCCTTGGGAATGGAGATGCGATCGAGCGCGGCCTTGGCGCCGGAAATGTCGGAGGGGTTGGCATCGCCGCCGCGTGCCTCGTTCCTCGGACGTTGTCCTTTCGCCGGCGCTGGCTGCTCCTGGCGGCCGGAGGCGCCATACAGGGAGGTGACGATCCAGCGCACGTCGGCATTCTCCTCCGCGTAGTTCAGCGCCGTGAACACGTAGCTGCCGATCGGCTTGTCGGCGTCGCGGATGGTGACAGGGCCCTCATAGAGCGGATGGTAGCCCTTGCGGATGTAGAGCCGCTGCGTCTTGCGGCTGATGAACACGGAGATCGGCGACGTCTGGCGCGACGTCTCCTCGGCGGTCTCGACGGCCGCTTCCCGGGCGGCCTCTGCCGCCTTGAGCTCGTTGTCCGCGGCCTCGGCCGCTTCGGCCTTGGCCTGCGCCTGGGCCTTGGCGGATTCGAGCTGCTGGTTAGCCTCGGTGAGCTTGGCGGCTGCCCGCTCCCTTGCGGTCTGGGCTTCGGCGAGCCTGGCTGCGGCCTTCTCCTTCGCCGCCTCGGCTTTCGCCCTCTCGGCGTCCGTCTGGCTGTCGCTTTCAGGTGCGGATGCATTCGCTGCTGACGTCGCGGCCGTCAGGGCCTGCTCGGCCTTCTGCAGGGCCTCGCGGGCGCGCTCCTGATTGGCCTCGGCCGCCTTCACCGCCCTGACGGCGGGCGCAGCCTCTGCCGCCTTGCGCGCGGCGGTCTGCTTGGCGGCCGCGGCCTTCTTCGTCGCGGCCTCCGCCTCGGCGGACTTGGCGGCCGCCTTCGCTTTGAGGAACTCGACGAGCCTGGGCGAGCCCGGCGGCGGCGCGACTGCCAGCTCGGCGCCCGGCGCGCTCACGCGCACGTTGGCGGGCGGCGACAGCGCCGCCTCCCGGCGCGTGAGGCTCGGCTTGAACAGGACCGCATGCGCAATCTCGCCGGGCGCCATGTCGTCGCGCACCACGATCACTCGCAGGCCGATGTCGGTCAGCCCGAACAGCCGCTCGGCGAAGGCGATGGGCAGGCGCACGCAGCCGTGGGAGGCCGGATGGCCCGGCAGGACGCCGGCATGCATCGCTATCCCCGTCCAGGTGATGCGCTGCATGAACGGCATGTTGCCGTCCTCGTACTGGTTGGACTGGTGCTGCTCCTTCTTCTGCACCACGCTGTAGATGCCGACCGGCGTCTCGTAGTTGGTCGAGCCCGTCGAGACGGGCGACTGCAGCATCTTGCGACCGTTGGCGTCGTAGACAGTGACGCGCTGATCGTTGAGCGAGACGATTGCCAGCAGCGGAGCGCTGCCGCTTGCCGGTCCGGCGGGGTCGCGCTTGGTCTCGCGCCCGGGCTGGGGGGCCCTTTGGATCGGACGCCCATACTGGTCGACGGGACGCCCGTACTGGTCGCGCGCGTAGGGATAGCCATACGGCGACCCGTAGGGGGACGAGCGCCCGTACTGGTTGCCATAGTACTGCGCAGCAGCCGGATCGATGGCTGCGGCACCCACCAGCGCGGCAATTGCAAGAGCGCCCGAGACGGCAAGGGTGCGGGAGGGAGCAGGCTTGGCGTTCATCAGCGAGACCTCGAAACGTCGGCCGGGCACTTTGCGACCTTCTCTCTTCAGTTGGACCTAACGCACAGACAAGACACAGGTTTCAGTCAACTACATGGCCCTGGCAACACGAAACCCGGCATACTCGGTGCGAATGCCCGGTGCGGTCGCGTAGCGGTAGGCCGCGCGCAGGAGGCGGGGATAGTAGTTCCACGAGCCCCCGCGCAGGATGCGCAGGCTGCAGTCGCGCCCCTGCACAGCCGTGCCGTCCGTCGGCGCGCCGGCGTAGCTGTCCTTGTAGCAGTCCTCCACCCACTCCCAGACGTTGCCGTGCATGTCGTGCAGGCCGAAGGAGTTCTTCGGGAAGGTGCCCACGTCCATGGTCTTCTGGCGATAGACGCCCTGCTGGCCGCCGACGCCGTACTTGAAGTTGGCGTCGTAGTTGGCCTGCCGATAGTTGATGGTCGGTCCCGTGGAGAAGGGCGGGTGCGGCCCCGAGGCGCTCGTCACCCCGCGCGCAGCGTATTCCCATTCGGCCTCGGTAAGCAGCCGGTAGGGCTTGCCGGTCTTCCTGGCGAGCCAGGCCACGTACTCCTTGGCGTCGTCCCAGGACACGTTGATCACGGGACGCTTGCCGCGCCCCCAGGTCTCGTCGCCCGGCTTGTGCTTGCACCCGTTCTCGGCCGCGCAGGCATCCCACTCGGAGAACGTGATCTCGAATTTGCCGACCGCGAACGGCTGCCCGAAGACAACCTTGCGTTGCGGCCCCTCGTCCTTGCCGCGGCCGCGCTCGCTCTCGGGCGACCCCATCAGGAACTCACCCGCCGGCACCACCGCCATCTCCGGGCAGTTCGGGCAGTCGCGGAAGGTCCTTGCCTGGGTCTGCGCCGGGGCGGTCTCACGCCGCTTTTGCGCCTCTGCCGCCTCCGGCAGGACCAGCATGACGAGTAGTAGAGCGAAGGCAGGCAGAACCATTGCGCTGATCCCCGGCGATTCTCGAGCCGAATATAGTCGGCACCGGTTACCAGGCAATGTGGTGACGATAGGGGCTGCGATCTGCAGCAGATCGTAGCAGGCGCAGCCGATCGCCACGGGGGCGCTCGAACCCGACTTGCAACCCGACTTGTTACGGCCGGTGGTTTGATATATATCTTTGGTGCATATCAATTCGTGGAGGCCCGATGTCGGACACCGGCATTGCGAAGATTTTCATGCATGGCCGCAGCCAGGCTGTGCGCCTGCCGCTGGCCTTCCGGCTGCCGGGCGACCGGGTGCGCGTGCGGCGGGTCGAGGGCGGTATCCTGCTCGAGCCGATGGCGACGGATATCGATGCCTGGTTCGGCGAGCTCGATCGCTTCGCCGGCGTGCCGTTCATGGAGGACGGCCGCAACCAGCCGCCGATGCCGGAGCCGGAGGACCCGTTCGCTTGACCTTCCTGCTCGACACCAACGCCGTCATCGCCCTGCTCAAGGACGAGCCTGCCGTCTTTCGCAAGCGGCTGCGTCGCGCCGTGGCCAAGGGAGCCGCGATCAGCGTCTCCTCGATCGTCCTCTACGAGCTTTGGTATGGCGTGGCCCGCAGCACGCGCCGCCGCGAGAATGCCGAGCGGCTGCGCGTGTTCCTGTCAGGCGGCATTGCGGTCAGCCCCTTTGCCGAGGAGGACGCCGTGACGGCCGGCGATCTGCGCGCCGTTCTGGAGGCCGCCGGTACTCCGATCGGACCCTACGACCTGCTGATCGCCGCCCAGGCTCTTCGCCGCGACGAGACGCTGGTGACCACCAACGCCTCGGAGTTCGCGCGCGTCCCCGATCTTCGCTGGCAGGACTGGACCGCCAAGGCGTGAGTTCGTAGGGCGCAATAAGGCGATAGCCGCATTGCGCCATTTTCGTGGACCGGGTGACTGGCGCAATGCGCTGCGCTTATTGCGCCCTACTCCGAGCCAACTCCGCCCCTTTCGCCAGCGCCGCGAGCTTGGCATAGGCGATGTCGCGGCGCATGGGGGCCATGCCGCAGTTGGTGCAGAGCTGGATGCGCTCGCGGGGCACATGCTTCGCCGCCTCCGCTGCCACGGCCGCCACCTGCTCGGGCGTCTCCACCTCGTCGCTGGCAACATCGATGGCGCCGACCAGGATGTCCTTGCCCTCCAGCAGCTTCAGCAGGCTCAGCGGCACCTTGGAGTTGCAGCACTCGACCGACACCTGCCCGATCCTGCTCTTGGCGATGGCCGGGAAGATCGCCTCGTACTGGCGCCACTCGCCGCCCAGCGTCGCCTTCCAGTCGATGTTGGCCTTGATGCCGTAGCCGTAGCAGATGTGCACGGCGGTGGTGCACTTGAGGCCCTGCGCCGCCCGCTCCAGCGCCGCGATCCCCCACTCCGTCACCTCGCCCATGAACACGTTGAAGGCCGGCTCGTCGAACTGCACGACATCGACGCCGTCCTTCTCCAGGGCGAGCGCCTCCTGGTTCAGCAGCTCGGCGAAGGCGAACGCCATCTTCACCTTGTCGCCGTAGTGGCGGTCGGCGATGGTGTCGGCGATCGTCATCGGCCCGGGCAGGGTGAACTTCAACTTCCTCTTCGTGTGCCGCCGCGCGAGCTGCGCCTCGAAGCCGTGCACGCGGCCCTTGAGCCGCAGCGGCCCCACCACCTGCGGCACCATGGCTTTGTAGCGGTCGGCGCGGATGCCCATCTCGACCTTGTGGGCAAAGTCGATGCCCTCGACCCGCTCCAGGAACCCGTGCACGAAGTGCTGGCGCGCCTGCTCGCCGTCGCCGACGATGTCGAGGCCCGCGTCCTCCTGCTCCTTGATGGCGAGGAGGGTGGCATCGCCCTTGGCCTGCTCCAGGTCCGCGCCCTCGAGCCGCCACGGCGCCCACAGCTTGTTGGGCTCGGCAAGCCAGGCCGGCTTTGGCAGGCTGCCGGCGATCGTGGTCTCGAACATGGGGCTCCTCCCGAGGCGACAGTCCCGCCGGACGCAAGCAGGACCTTTGCCGGACTGGCGCTGGACGGGCAGCGCATCTGCCGGCATTGTTGATCTCGATCATAGCCGACCACCGGCTTTGTGAAAGGCTTGGGGACCTTCCCACGGGGAACCCTGGGCCACATCCGAGGGACGCCCATGTTCTCAGCCGCCGGAGCCGCCCGCTTTCTCGACGAGGCCCACCGCGCACGTGCGCGCTACCAGAACCTGCCCGAGGCAATCGCACCCAGGAACTTCGATGACGCCTATGCGGCGCAGGAGGCGCTGTGTGCGCTGTGGCTGCCGCGGCTCGGCCCCATCGCCGGGCGCAAGATTGCCGTCACCACCAAGGTGATGCAGGAGCTGATGGGCATCGACCATCCCTGCGGCGGCAACATCTTCTCCTCCCGCGTGCACACCTCCCCCGCCTCGATCAAGAAGGCCGACTACGTCAACGTGCGCATCGAATGCGAGCTGGCCGTCCGCCTCGGCCGCGACCTGCCGAAGCAGGCGCAGCCCTACACCCGCGAGAGCGCGCGCGACGCCGTCGGCGAGATCATGGCCGCCTTCGAGCTGATCGAGGATCGGCATGCCGACTACAAGTCCAGCAAAGCGCTGTCCCTGATCGCCGACAACGCCTGGAACGGCGGCATCGTCATCGGCGCGCCCACGGCGCCGCCCGCCGGCTCCGATCTCAACGGCATCCGCGGCGCCCTCAGGCGCGACGGCAAGGAGGAGCTGGTCGGCAAGACCGATGACCCCATGGGCGCGCTGGCGTGGGTCGCAAACCTGGCGGTATCGCGCGGCCGGCCGATGACCAAGGGCATGGTCGTCATCACCGGCAGCCTCATCGTCACCGTCGACATCGCTCCCGGCGAGCGGCTCGACTTCGCCATCGACGGCGTCGGCGATGTGTCCATGACGGCGGCCTGAGGGACTCGAGGGGATAGCGCACATGAAATTCGGCATCTTCTACGAGCTGCAGCTGCCCCGTCCGTGGGGCCCCGACGACGAGCGCCAGCTCGTGCAGGACGCCCTCTCACAGGTCGAGCTCGCCGACCGCCTCGGCCTCGACTACGCCTGGGCCGTCGAGCACCACTTCCTCGAGGAGTACTCGCACTGCTCGGCCTCCGAGGTGTTCCTCGCCGCCGCCGCCGCGCGCACCAGGCGCATCCGCCTCGGCCACGGCATCCGCCAGGTGATCGCCAACTACAACCACCCCGCGCGCACGGCCGAGGCTACGGCCATGCTCGATCTCGTCTCCAACGGCCGCGCCGACCTCGGCATCGGCGAGGGCGCAACCCGGCTGGAGCTCGGCGGCTTCAATATCCCCGCCAGGGAGAAGCGGGCCATGTCGCTCGAGGCGGCAGAGCAGATCGCCAACATGATGGTGATGGAGCCATACCCCGGCTACGAGGGCCGCTCCTTCAAGTTCCCGTGCCGCAACGTCGTGCCCAAACCCGTGCAGAAGCCGCATCCGCCCATGTGGATGGCCTGCACCAACCGCGACACCATCAAGATCGCCGCCAGCCTCGGCCTCGGCGCGCTCGCCTTCTCCTTCCTCGACGAGGCGGAGGCGCGCACCTGGAGTCAGATCTACTACGACATCATCAAGAGCGACGCCTGCGTGCCGCTCGGCCACCGCGTCAATGCCAACATCGCCATGGTCTCGGCCTTCTCGCTCAACGAGGACAAGGCCGAGGCCGTGCGCCGCGGTCAGGAGGGCTTCGAGTTCTTCCGCTACGCCATCAGCGCGCTCGTCACCAACGACACGGTGCCCGGCCGCTCTCGGCTATGGGAGGAGTTCCAGGAGCTGCGCAAGTCGGACGCGCTGGCCGCCACCTACGAGGGCACCAAGGACCTCTCCAGCGCCTTCCAGGCCTCGCCCGGCATCGGCACCCCGGCCGAGTTCCGCAAGCACGTGCATTCCTACGAGGACGCCGGCGTCGACCAGATCATCCTGCTGCAGCAGGCCGGCCGCAACGCGCATGCCGACATCTGCGCCTCCCTCGAGCTGTTCGCCCGCGACGTGCTGCCCGAGTTCAAGGCCAAGGCCGCAGAGCGCGAGGCCCGCAAGGCCGAGGAGCTCGCGCCCTACATCGCCAAGGCCATGGCGCGCAAGAAGGTGATGGCCCCACTCGCCGACGCCGACATCCCCGTCGTCCGCGCCTCCGTCGCCAAGCCGACGGTCAACCAATCGGCCGCCTGATCGCGCCCGCGGGTACTGGCGGCCGATGTCGCAAGCCTATCTGCTACCTGGCGCGCGGATCAATTGTTCGTCCGCCCCTCGCCTGCTGCTGCATAGATTCGGCGCGGTCTTGCACCAAGCGCTCGCACGTACGTCGCCACTCCAGTTTCGTCATATGCGTAGCCGGTTCCCAATCGTTCATGCATTGCTCGACCAGTTGTGCGGTCTGTCCCGCAATCTCGTCTGGCGTCGCCACAGTAGGAATCTTGGATGGGTCCCTCGGTGCCCTGCCCCCAGCCGCGTCCGCGCCGGTCGCGAGCAGCAGGGATGTCGAGCATACGATCAGGAGAGTGCGCATGGGCGGCCTCAGGTTGTTTGAGCGCCCGAGCCTAGCGACGACAGAGTCGGCGCCTATCCGCACAACTATGGAGATTTACCCGCTGAGGCTCCCGGTGCCCCTCGCCCCGGGATGCCCTACAACTCGATCTCGCCGTTCGGCGTCGCGAGCCGCGCGATGAGCCGCGGCTTGGCGCCGGCGCGCAGATCGGCCTCCGTGCCAAGTGCGGCAAGCAGCTTGCGCAGCTCCGCGGCCTTGGGGTGCTCGATGATGAACGACAGCAGCCGGCAACCCTTGGGCGTCGTCTCCGAGGGATGCGTCGTCTTTCCCCAGGCGATGAAGAACGGCGCCAGATCGAGCTCGCTTGCGAGCCTCAGCGTCTTCCACTCGAGCATGCTGCCGTCGGCCTGCCTGCGCGAGCCTTCGAGCGGCCCGACCGTGGCGATGCCGGCGGCCTTGGCCCGCCGCGCCACTTCGCCGATGTCGGGGACGGCATCGGCCCAGCCGATGAACCGTGGCTCCTTCAGCTCCCGCATGCCCGCAAACATCACCTCGGTGGTGGAGGGCTGCTCGGGATCGACCGCGATGATCTCGAGATACTGCCTGTTGCCGAACGACAAGAGCGCATTGTGCGTGCCGCGACCCGGATGCTTGCCGCCGAACTCGGCCCGCACGCCCGTCTTGCGCTCGACGAGGTCGATGCCCTGCGCAAGATCGGGCACGCCAAAGACGAGATGGTCCATGCACGCCTCCAACGCAGGGCCTTCGCTAGCCCGCCTCAGTCCTTGGCCGCCGCCGCAAAGCCGTCGAGCGCCTTCAGGATCTCGTCGCGGTTGCCGTCGGGCACGGCGAACAGCACGCGCTCGATGCCGGCCGCGCGATAGGGCGCGAGCTTGGCCTTGTCCGGCGGCGCGGCGAACACGGTGATAGACAGCGTCTTTGGATCGCGCTTGCCCGCCTCCGCCGCCTTGCGCAATCGCTCTACCGCCACCTTGGGATCGAAGCCGCCGCGGGTGCGCGGGAACCAGCCGTCGCAGAACTCGATGACCCGCTGCAGCGTGTGATCGGTCTCGCCGCCCAGGAACAGCGGCGGATGCGGCCTCTGCTTGGGTTTGGGATAGACCCAGATCGGATCGAAGTTCACGAACTCGCCGTGGTACTGCGCCTCGTCCTTGGTCCACATCTCCTTCATCGCCAGCACGCGCTCGCGCAGCAGCTTGAAGCGCGTATCGTACTTGGCGCCGTGGTTCTCCATCTCGTCGACGTTCCAGCCCGCGCCCATGGCGAAGACGAAGCGCCCGCCCGAGAGCTGGTCGAGGCTGGCGACCGACTTCGCCGTGATGATGGGGTCATGCTGCGGGATGAGGCAGATGCCGGTGCCGAGCTTGATCTTCTTGGTGGCCGCGGCCGCGAACGACAGCGCCACAAACGGGTCGTGCGTGTGGACGTAGCGCTTGGGCAGCTCGCCGCCGCCGGGAAACGGCGTCCTGCGGCTGACGGGGATGTGGGTGTGCTCGCATACGAACAGCGACTCGAGCCCGCGCTCCTCGACCGCGCGTCCGAGCTCGCTCATGTCGATGCCGTAGTCTACGGGGAAATAGAAGACGCCACACTGCATGCCGAAACCTCCAACGCGACAATCGGCCGGCCCACGGTGCCCATGAGCCGGCACCCTAGCTGACGCACCTCATAGCATGTTGCGGTGGTGCTTGTCGCGATGCAGCACCGGGGCAGCAGCCGTCCTCACGCAACCCGGCTCGGCCGCATCGCGCGCGAGTAGCGCGGGCAGATGTCCTTGGCGAAGCGTGTCATCATCTGCCGGCGCACCGCCAGCGGCGTGCCGGGCGTCGCGGACGACACCATGAAGTAGTTGAAGCCCAGCGCCGCGAGCGCGTCGATGCGCTTGCAGATGGTTTCCGGGCTGCCGACAAGATTTGCGTCGAGGAACGGCCCGAGCTCGGCTGGGTTTGCCAGCTTGCGGAGATTGGCGAACATGCGGCTGAAGTCGGCGTACTCGGGGATGTCGGCCCAGGGGTTGGCGTCGGCCTCGTAGTGATCCGCCTGCAGGGCGAAGTAGGCCGGATAATAGCGCCGGCCCATCTCACGGGCCTCCTCGTCGGTATCGGCGATGAACATCTTGACCGAGATCGGCAGGATCGCGCCGCGCGCCTTGGCGCCGGCACGCGCCTGCCAGCGCTCCAGGATCTTGGCCAGCAGCCCGTCGGGGAACGTGGACAGGCAGATCGGCGCGACGCCGAGCTCCCCCATCACCTCCGCGCTCGCCGGGCTGCCGATGGCGCCATAGAACCGGACCGGCTTGTCGACCGGCTCCGGCCGCAGCCGGATCGGGCGGTCGAAGCTCCAGAAGCGGCCCTTGTGCGTGAACGCCTTGCCGGAGAGCCCCTTCTCGACGATCTGGAACACCTCGGCGAAGCGCGCGCGGCCCTCGTTCATGTCGACGTTGTAGGCGTCGTATTCCATCTTCGCCGTGCCGCGCCCGATCCCCAGGTGCAGGGTCCCGCGCGTCAGGCTGTTGAGCATGGCGATCTCCTCGGCCAGCCGCAGCGGGTGATACCAGGGCAGCACCAGCACCGACGTGCCGAGCGACAGGTCGGGAAATTTCGCCGCGATATGCGCCATCATCAGCAGCGGGCTGGGCGTGGGGTAATAGTCGCTGAAGTGGTGCTCGAGCAGCCAGGCGGCGTCGTAGCCGAGCTCGTGGCCGAGCGCGCAGTCCTCCATCAGGCCGCGATAGAGGTCCTGGTCGGACTTGCCGGCCACATCCGCCGCGGCCGCCTGAAATCCGAACACCAGATCGCCCATACACCGTCCTCCTCGCCGTCTCCCGGGCCGAGCCTAACAGCGCCGATCGCAGGACGGTAGTGTCGCCGCAGATCGTGCGTCAGGGATCAGGCACCCACGAGCCCGACGGCATCGACGATGGCCGCGAAGTGGCAGGCGGACGCCACCACCACGAAGCTGTGCCACACCGCGTTGTGGAACGGCAGCCGCTCCCAGAGGTGGAAGATCACGACCACCGTGTAGGTGACGCCGCCGATCACCAGCAGCGTCAGCACGCGCCCCGACACCGCCGCCGCGAACGGCCCGAACGCCGCCACGATGGCCCAGCCCTGCGCCAGGTAGAGCACGTATGAGGTCTTCACCAGCCGCCCCGGCCAGAGCAGCTTGGCGGTAGCCCCGAACGCCGTGATCGCCCACACGCCCGCCAGCAGGGCAAGGCCCGCCGCGTCGCCCATCTTGATGGCAGCGAACGGCGTATAGGTGCCGGCGATCTTGACGTAGATGGCGGCATGATCGAAACGCCGCAGCAAGGCCTTGATCGGTCCCTCTGGGCTCAGGTGGTACAAGGCCGAGCAGGCGAACACCGCCATCAGCCCGAAGCCGTAGACCGCGAGGCTGGCTACGGAGGCCGCAGGCAGGTGGCGCGCGGCAAACATCATGGCCGCCACGGCGAGCACGCTGGCGCCAATGCCGAGGAGATGGACCCCGCGATCGGCAATGCGCTCGGCGGACGAGTACATCCGAGGCTTGTCGGACGCGCTCCGTGCGATAGGCTCTATCCGTCCCATGGCCGACTTGTAGCAAACAGAACATGGCAGCGCGGTGACGCCGGGAACTGCCTCGGGGTGTGGTTGATAGGAGGGGAACCGTGAGCGAAATCATGGATGCCACGACCATCGGCGCTGTCTTTGCCGCCACGGTCACGGCGCATCCCGGCAACACCTTTCTCGCCGTCCCTGCGAGCACGACGCGCGGCTATTTGCCCGCGGGCCTCGAGATCACCTATGGCGAGGCCGGCCAGCGCGCCGCCGAGCTGTCGGCCGCCTACGCAGATGCGGGCTATGGCCTCGGCCACCGCGTCGCGACGCTGCTCGAGAACCGCCCCGAGCATATCCTGCACAAGCTCGCGCTCAATTCGCTGGGCGTCTGCGTCGTGCCCATCAATCCCGAGTATCGTGCCGGCGAGACGGCCTATCTCGTCGACCACAGCAAGCCCGATCTCGTGCTGGCGCTCGCCTCCCGCGAGACGCAGGTGCGGGAAGCCTTGGCTCAAAGCACGCACAAGGCGCCGCTGGTGCTCTCCAATACCTTTCCATCCGGTCTGCCGAAAGCGGGGCGTGCGAGGGCCGGTACTGCGCCGCGCCCGGATACGCCCGCCAGCATCCTCTACACGTCGGGCACGACCGGCCGGCCCAAGGGCTGCATCCTCTCGCACGGCTACGAGGTCGCCTCCGGCGCCTGGTATGCGGC
>Ga0247829_10000054_pt1 | contig 28588 bp, 36 predicted proteins | sample 12C_Control_Day4_FD_207765 | JGI IMG/M metagenome (GOLD analysis project Ga0247829, IMG submission 207765) | Soil microbial communities from agricultural site in Penn Yan, New York, United States - 12C_Control_Day4 | ecosystem: Environmental > Terrestrial > Soil > Agricultural land | place... | reverse complement strand
GCAGGACGGGCCGGGGGCCGCCGCGGCGGCCGACCCGGTGCCGTTCCCCCCTCCGCCGCCCGAGGTCGCCCAGGCCGCCGTGGAGGCGTCGCGCGTCGAGGCCCCCAGGTGGCGCGGTGGAGTCGACCCCCGCACCTTCGCCCCGACCCTCGGCGAGGACTACACCCGCGAGCACCTCCAGCGAGACCTCCTCCGCGAGCCGATCCGGATCGACTCCGTCATGCCCGCCGTCGACTTCCGGTCCGGCGTCCACTCGACGTCCCCAGACCTGCTCACCCCGCCGATCACGTTCGGCTGGGGCCCGCACCTCGCCGCCGCCAAGCGCGGCCTGTCGGCGGGCGAGTTCGTCGCCGTCGGGGCCAGCAGCGCCGGCGCCGGGAAGACCACCTTCCTCGCCTGGCTGGTCAACGGCCTAGCCCTCCAGACCGCCATGCGGCTCCTCGGAGTCCCCGGCTACGAAGGCAGGCCCCTCGTCCTCCCGATCTGGGCCAGCGAGATGCCGAAGCGCAACGAGCTCTACGGCCGCCTCGTCTCGTCCTACCTCGGCTTCCACCGGGCCTGCCTCGACGACGGCCCCAGGGCGGCCGAGGCCCCCGGCGTGCTGGAGGCGTCCGCCGCCTTCCGCTTCACCCCCGACGAGTACGTCGCCCGCTCCCGGGCCATGGAGGACTGGCACGGCAACAACCCGGCCTCCCCGCTCTGCGTCGCCCGACACCACGTCGTCCGGCGCGTCGACCCCGGCAGGCTCCCCAGGCACTCCCGCCGGGACGGCGTCACCGTCCACCACCGGTCGGGTCCCGACCTCGTCGAGCATCTCGCCGACGTCGTCGACCTGTTCCGCGAGGACCTCGCCGCCCGCGCCGGCGTGACGACCGACCGGGTCCTGCCCGTCGTCGTCGTCGACCCGGTGCAGCGCTTCGCCGGCGGCGGCCCGTCCGAGAAGGGGGCCATCGACGCGATCCTCGGCGCGCTGAACGACGTGCTCTGCCGCGAGCTCGAGTGCGTCGTCGTCGCCACGTCGGACACCACGAAGGCCGCCGCCCGCGGCGTGGGCCTCGACGCGTTCCTGAGCGCGGAGGCGCCCGCCCTCATGGCCGACGTGTTCGCCGGGAGCCAGGGGATCGTCCACCACGCCAGCGACGTGATCGCGGTGCACCCGGAGGCGAACGCCGCGGCCATGATGGACCCGGCGGCCCAGGACGACCCGCGCCGCCGGATCCGCCCGGGCTGCGTCCGCATGTGGACCCGCCTGCTCAGGTCGCGCGGCGGCGGCGAGTCGCCGCTGGCGTTCCCCTACGAGTGGGACCGCGCCCTGGGGCGCCTCGACCCGCGGGACCCAGAGCCGCTGCGGCCGCCGCCGGAGCAGGAGGGCCGCCCAGGCGGCCACGGGCAGGGACCCCGACAGGCGGGCCACGCCGGCCAGGGCGGCGCACCGCGCCTCGACCCGGCCGCCGACTACCGGCTGCACAAGGCCGGCGCCCGGATGCGGGACGGCTCGCACGTCGAGGACCTTGGACTGTTCTTCACGGACCTCGCCCGGGAGGCCGTGCAGATCGACGGGCGCCCGGATCCGCACCCCGGCAAGCGCTGGTGGCCGGACGTGGTCGTCTCGGGCCGCGCGGCCGCGCACGTCCTGGCGACGATGACCTGCCGGCACGAGCGGGTGACGTAGCGAAGGGCGGCCCGCCCGCACGTGAACATGCTAAGGTGTCTCCCATGCCCAACATCAACATCATCGAGAAGACTGACCCGAAGGATAGGCCGACCGAGGCCGTGTCACAACTGCGCGACATCGCGGAGTGGCTGCGACAGGACGGCCATGGTGACCTCGCAGACGACGCCGACTGCCTGGCCGACTGCATCATCGATAGGTACGAGGGGAAGCGCTAGCCATGCTGTTCACCTTCAAGCGAGACGAAGAGGGCCGCGAGCGCATCTACGTCGACGATGCGTGCGTCTGGGTTTGTCATGGCGACATTCGTACAAATACCGGGCGCAGCGTGCTGCTGCGTGATGGCTTCAATGCCAAGACCATGGGCGACGCCATCGAGCGCGCCGACGAGGCGGGGTTCTGGGCGATGCGGTCGGTGTTTTCCATGTCGCCGTTCGACAAACAGCCGAGCGCGTTTCTCGACAACGAGGTCACCGTCGACGTTCCCGTCGCCGACAACGCCACCGCCACCCTGTCCGTGACGCGGGAAGGAGACGAGTCGTGAACCCGCGCAAGATGACCCCGGAGGTGCTGGCGGCCAAGGACGGGATACTGGCCGTGTTCGTCGGTTTCGCCCTGCAGTGGGGCGACCACCTCAAGTGGCGCGCCGTTGCGATGAAGACGCTCTCCCTCGCGGCCGAGTTGAAGGTGGATGACCTCACCGTCCGCGTCGCTGATGCGCAGTTGATCCGCCTGCTGTCCATCGACGACCTCGAGTGCATCGTCGTCTACAACCCGGACGGTAAGATTATGAAGTCGCTCCCGAGGTGCATGCGCCGCTGCGTCGAGCACGTGCGCCGCGCGTGGAGAGAACAGGGGGCGTCGTGAGCGCGTCCTCCATCTTCGCCGTCGCCTACCTCCTCGGCACCGTGGCCGGCCTCCTCGCGGGCCTGCTGCTGCCGTGGTGGCTGTCCGGGACCCCCGCCTACGTCGCCGCTGCCGCGCTCATCATCTGGCCGCGGATCCGCCCCACGGACGTCGAGCTGCGCCGGGCCTTCGACTGCGGTCCGCCGCAGGAGATCGGGCGCCGGATCGAGGCGCTCATGGACTCCGTCGCACGTCGCAACGTCGGGCTGACGCATGGGACGTTCTGGGGCCTGCTGGCCGGCGCCGCCATCGCGTCGATGCCGGCGGCGCTCGACTGGTTCTTGTGGTCCGGGCACGCCACGTCGAGATGGGGCTGCTTCGCGGCCGTGCTCGTCGCCGTGGGCTGGCTCTTCGGCACGCTGTGCGACGTTGAGGAACAGGAGATGAGACACCCCGGGCTCGTCGGCCTGACCATGTGGACCGCGGCCGTGTCGCTGTGCGCCCTGCCAGCGCTGTGGGAGGTGCTCTGATGTCAAACGTCAAGGTCGGAGACGTGCGTGCCTGGGGGGACGTGCCGGATGGTGCACTCGTCCGAGACGATCAGGGCGACCACGCAGTCCGTCATGCGCGCGGGCGCAATAGCCACGGCTCATGGGTGCAGGTCGATGACCTGAAGTGGACCGAGTGGTTCGGAGCGTGGCTGTGGCGCATTCACGAGGACAGCGGAGAGGTCACCGTCGTCGCCTTGGGCCTCACTGGCCAGGAGAGCGCCAAGGACCTGCAGCGGCTCGCCGAGGTCTACGAGGTGCGGGAGGCGATTGACGGCAGCGACGAGACAAAGCGCGCCATCTGGGGACCTCGCAGCTCGCGTGTCAGTGACGGCACCCTATCGACTGTCGCCAGAATCCTGCACGCCGCCGGCTGGCGCCCCGACATGACCGCCGAGGACGCGGCCCGCATGCTCGCGGAGGTGCGCGATGGCTAAGGAGAACCTGCACCGCCGCAAGGCCGTCGCGCTCCCAGCGGCCACCGTGTCCGTCACGTCCGACGCGATTGCCATCGTCGTTCCCGACGTGGTTGGCAAGAACTCCAGCCACACGGGTGGGCGCGGGGGCCTGCGCTTTATATCGGGGCACACAAAGGCGTTTCGGGCGAGCGTCGAAGCCGGAGTCGGCGCGCTGCTCATGTCGCAACTCGCCTGCACGGACTGGGGGACTAAGGGGCGGGCGGTGGCCGCCGGTGCCTGGCGCCTCGAGGTCGTCGGCGCATGGCCCACCAAGCGCGACGTGGTCGCAGGCAAGCCGGCCGACTTCCTCATGCCCTGCGGCGACGCCGACGCCGCCATCCCGCAGGCCCTCGACGCGCTGCAGCATGCGGGCATCCTCGACGACGACGCGCGGGTCGTCGAGGTCAGGGCATGGAACCTGTACCGCCGGGGCGTGCGGGCGACGATCATGCGGCTCGTGCGGCTTGATGTTGCTGCGACGGCCTGGAGTTCAAGCGTTCCGGAGCGCGACGAGGCCATCGCCCATCTACTCCCGCTCGTGCCACAATCCCCTGAGCCGCCGGCCAAGCCCGCGCGCAAGAGGAAGGCCAAGACGACATGAGGTTCACGTTCAAGCGCGACGAGAATGGGCACGAGCGGGTCATGGTCAACGACGACGTCGTGTGGCAATGTCGCGCTGACATGCGCATGAACGCGGGGCGGGGCCGCAACCTCGACGGTGAGGTGACCCCCGAGTTACTTGGCGAGGCTATCGAGCGCGCAGGGGTGTCTGGGTTCTGGGCTTCGCCGTTCGACAATGACCGCAGGTTCGATCGAACGATCGTCGGTAGGATGACGGGGGACGAGGTGATCCCCATCCGCGTCGCTGAAGTCACCGTTGAGGTCCCGTCATGCTGACTATCCCGCCCCCGCTCGGCCTCAGCCCGCGCCGCGTCGAGGTGCTCGCCGCACCGCCGCGCCCGGCCGCCGCGTTCGGCGGCCTCGAGGGACAGGGCCGCTCGTGCGCCTCGTTCCACGAGCGGTCAGCCGTCCTCGCCGACGTGGTCACCGTCGCCTCGGCGCGCTGGATCGCCTGGGCCGTCCGCGAGGCGCTCGAGGGCCGCACGCCGCGGACGCGAGCCTTCCTCTCCCCGGTCCTGTCCGGCGGCCCCGGATTCGACCTGGGCCGTGGACCCGTCGCCGGGCCGATGGTGTTCGGCGGCGCCACCTGCCGCCCGGCCTGGCCCGACGGGTGGATGTGCGACCACCCGGCGCACGACGTCCCGCCGCCCCACGAGGCGCTGCTGCCGGCCCGCCGCGTGGTCGTGGAGGACGCCGGAGACGTACTGCTTGACGACTTCGACGACGGCCTGTCGTGGCCCCTGGTCGTCGTGGAGGGGGCGAGCGCGTGACCGCCACGCTCGGCCTGCCCGGCATCCACGTGCCCGTGCCGCCGCGAGTCGTCGGCGATGAGTCCGACTCCGACGATCAACACACCCCGGGTTGGCTGCTCGACCTCGTCGACGTCCTTTGGCCAGGTGGAATCGACACGGACCCCGCGTGGTCGCCGAGGAGCCGCGTCAAGGCGCGCCTGACCTACGACGGGTCGTGCGCCGAGCAGGACGGCCTCTCGCAGCCGTGGCGTGGGATGGTCTGGCTCAACGGACCCTACAGCGACCTCGCCCCGTGGTCCGCCAGGATGGCCGACCACGTCGCCTGCGACCGTGAGGGCCTCATGCTGTGCAACGTGTCGACGTCGGTCGCGTGGTTCCGGCGCGTGCGTCCCGGTCAGCAGTTCGGCTGTCGCGCCGTCGCGTTCTTCGACCGGCGGATCGCGTTCATCAAGGACGGCGTCGAGCGCCGGGGCAACGACCGCGAGCAGATGATGCTCTGGTGGGGCCCGGCGAAGCGCCTCCGGGCCTTTCGCCGGGTGTTCGGTCGGGTCGCCTGGATCGCCACCTGAGGTGGCCGCCCGCCCCCGCCGCGCCCACGCTCCCGCCGTGCACCTCACGCGAGACGGAGACGGACCGCTACAGCCGGGTCTCCCGGGCGTCCTGCCAGAGGAGGCGCCGCTGCCGTCTGAGGTCGTGCTCGACGGCGGGGTTCTCGACCGGCGGCGGCGCGAGGCCCTCGCCGCGATCCGGGCGACGCTGCTCGAGAGGCCCGAGGACTTCACTCCCGAGGAGTGGCGCGTCGTCGTCGCCACGCTGGCCCCGCCGACCGCCCACCTCGGCCGCCGGCCCGGCACCGCCGCCGCGCGCTACGGGGTCGTCCAGACGGCCCGCGACTGCTTCCCGCACCTCGCCGCCACCCAGGCCGTCGCCCGCTTCCGCGAGGCCCAGGCGCGCCCGCACGTGGCCGCCTTCGTCGCGGACATGCGTGCGCTCGAGCTCGTCGACGTGCTCGACCAGCGCGGCCCGGTGCGCGAGCGCCTGTGGCAACTCATCCGGCTGGCCGACGCCGTCGACCCGCTCGTCGCCGTGGACCCCGAGGCCGGCTCCAACCACGTCCGCGCCGCAGCCGTCGCCGTCCAGGCGATCAAGGTCCTGGTCGACATGGACGCGCTGCACGTGACCCCGGCGGAGGTGGCGGCCCTGTCAACAACGGCGAGTTTAAAGGAGGACGACGTCTCCGGCCTGCCCGACAAGGTCGCGGCCGTGGCCCGCGTTGCCGAGGACCTGCGGGCCAGGCGGCGGGAGCCGGCGGGCGTGTGACATGCTAGGATGTCGCCCATGCGAATCAACGTGTACTCCCAAGAGTTGACCGACGAAGTCCGCACCATCGAGAAGTTGTCGAACACGGGCCTTGTGTATTCGGCCGTCCAGATCATGCTGCACTCGTCGCCGATGCTGCACCACCCGCCCGCCGACGACGACCGCAGCGCGGTGACGTTCTGGTTGCCGAAGTCGCAGGAGCGGCGCGAGTCGCTGGCATGCGCGCTCGAGGAGATGGCCCAGCGGGTGCGCCTGGCGAGGCCGGAGACGGGGCTCGACTGAACCTCGGCCTCTACGACCTCCTCGACTCCGGCGTCGCCGAGCCCGACCTGGCCGCGTGGCTCGGTGGCCGCACCGTGCCCGGACTGCCGCCGCTGTCGCCGAAGGAGCGGCGGGCCATCGGCGAGGCGTGGTGGTTCTGGGCCCGACCTGGCCAGCGCTGGGAGCCGGGCCCCGAATTCATCACCGACTTCGAGTGCGGGCGCGGGTTCGGCAAGGACTACCTGGTCAGCCAGACCATCTGCCAGCAGGCCGCGCTCGACCCGGGGCGCTGGGGCGGCTACGCGATCGTCGTCGGGCCCGACCCCACGCAGGTCAAGCGCGACTGCCTGTTCGGCCCGTCCGGTATCTTCCCGGCGGCCGAGCGCGCGGCGAAGAGCGGCAACGGCCCGGGCATCGTCGACCGCAACCTCGTCGACCGGTGGCTCCGCTTCGAGGCACCGAGGGGCGGCGGAGCGACCGGCGGACTCACCGTGTACTGGGCCGCGAGCAGCGACCCGAAGTCCGTCCACGGCGCGAACGTGGGGCTCGTGTGGTGGGACGAGTTCGGGGTCTCGTACCACCGGCGCTACGACGAGCAGGGGAACAACGCGTGGCGGGCCCTGCTCCCGGCGGTGCGCCTCGGCGCCGACCCGAAGATCATCATCACGCAGACGCCGAGCCGGGCGCCGGAGGTGCGGGCGCTGCAGGCCGACGCCGAGCGGCCCGAGTGCCCGCGGTGCCGAGCCGAGGCGCTCGCCCGCGGGCCGTACGTCGGGGCCCCGCTGCAGGAGCCGTGGCGCCTCCCCAGGTCGCCGCAGCGGCGCCTGCACCCGAGCCTGGACACCCGCACCACCGAGCCGGTGCGCGAGTGCCCGGCCTGCGGGTCGCGCGTGGTGGCCCGCGTGCGGACGGTCTTCGGGGCGACGACCGACAACCCCTCGCTGGCCGCCCGGGCCCGGGACGACGCCGCCCGCGAGCTCGAGGGGGGCACCAGCGCCGCCCGGCTCCGGTTCGCGCCGCGCGGGGAGGCCGACGCCGGCGGCGAGGGGGCGCTCATCCGGCACGAGCATGTGCTCGAGGTGACGGCCGAGCCGCCGCACGCCCGCCCGGGCGGACCCATCCCCGACCTGCACATGCGCGCGCTCGACGAGTTCGGGGCCGACGAGGTGATCGTGTTCGTCGACCCGGCCGTCACGGCGAGCGAGTCGAGTGACGAGACGGGCCTCGTCGCCGCGTGCATGCGCCGGGCCATCCACGTCGGCCGCGAGGTCCGGCAGGTCGTCGGCCTCACCGACGCCAGCGTGCGGCCTGACGAGGTCGTCGGCGGCCCACCGTCCGCCGTGTGGGCCCCGCGGGCGTACTGGCAGGCCGTCCTGTGGGGCGCCCGGCGGATCGTCGTCGAGGTCAACCAAGGCGGCGAGGAGGTGTTGTCCGCGGTGCGCGACCTGTGCGACCGGCCGCCGAGCGAGGCGGAGTGCCTGGCGCGGCTGCGGGGTGAGCACCCGGCGGCCGGCGACGCGCAGCTCGGCGCGCTGGTCCGGCGCCTCGCCGCCAGCGCGCGTGGCGTCGCGGTCGAGGCCGTGCGCCGGCGGGCTCCCAAGCCGGCCCGCGCGGAGTGGTACGGCCGCACCGCGAGTCTCGGCCAGCAGGCCGTCCTCTGCGTCGAGTGGCAGGGCGGCGCGCGGCACTGGCAGACCTGCGTCGGCCAGGCGACCGGCTACGAGCCGCCGCGGGCCGATGCCCCGGCCAGCGCCCGCCGCGACCGCAAAGATAGGTGGGATGCGCTGTGCGCCGCGGCGCAGGTCCTCCTCGGCGTGCGCGAGACGTCGCGGGGCGAGGTCGAAGACGCGCCGGGCCAGGGATGGATGGGCCAGGTCAGCAAGGCGGCGTTGCGCTGATGATGCGCGAACACGTTATCTTGTCGCTCGTCGACCGCCGCTCCACACTGCTTCCCATGCAGCCCACCATGTTCGCCCACGACGGCACCACCATCTACTACCCCACCGCCCCCGGGCGCGTGTACATCATCAACATCGCCGCGCTCGCGGATTGCAACGGCGGTGACGAGGACTTCGGTGATTCGACGAAGTCTGGAGACGTCGCTGACATGTTCCACGGACTGTTCGACGGCGTACTTCGGTCCGCGTGTATCGTCCCCGGTGGCGCACCCGCGTCGTGGCCACGCGTCTACGCCGAGAAGGACGGCGACATCTCCGGGCCGGTCGACCATGAGGCCACCGCCCAGGACTTCCACGACGCCCTCGAGCAGTGGGCCGACTGGTGCGACCGCGACTCGGCCCGGCTGGACTCGCTCGACGAGGTCCGCGGGGCCATCGGGCGGTCGGCCGCTGCCTGAACGCAGGTCATGCGCGGACGTGCTATCCTGTCTGCGTCATGACCGCCCGCAAGAGAGCCGACCGCCTCGCCAAGATCACGTGCCCCCGCCAGGCCGCGGTGGCGAGGGCCGTCGGGCCGATCCTCGACGTGTTCTCCACCGGGTTCGCCAAGATGGGGCCGGACGAGCGCCTCGCCGCGTTCGTGCCGGCGGACGACTACGCGGCCCGGTGGCGCAACGCCGTGCGCATGCCAGCTCTCGGCATGGTCGCGCGCCTGGGCCGGGACCTGGGGCTCGGGACCAACGAACTCCACGGGGACGCGAAGCTGCGCGGACGGACGCAGGTGCCCGAGCTCGTGGGCATCAACCGGACGACGCTCCTGAACGCGCTGTGGATCTGCGACGCGATGCTCGAGGACCGGGCCGACATGCCCGCGCTCGCCCTCGCCCGCTACACCACGATCCGCTCGCGTGCGCAGGCGGAGGTCAGGTCCGAGCGGTCGCGCAACGAGTGCGAGTGCTCCGCGTGCTCGAAGGAGCGCGCCGCATAGCTAACGCTGTAAGAGAAACATGATAGCTTGACTCTCGTGCGGCGTCCTGTAGTGTGCATCACATGCACGCCAGATTGCCCGCCGCCCTGACGAACCACCCAATCTTCTCCGCCGCGGATGAGCGCGCCGCCTTCACCGCGCTCCACGAGGCCCGCGTCACCGCCTGGCTCGCCGTCCTCTCCGACCGCAACCTCGCCCCGCGCTGCCTCCCGCCGGCCACGCCCGGACTCGCCGAGCACGTTGTGTGGGACGCCGCCCGCGAGGCCGCGGTGATGCGCCCAGGACGCGCCACCATCGACGCCGTCGCGTGGTACGCCGAGCCGCTGGCCCGCCGCCTCACCGCGGACGACATGACCTGCGAGGGCCTCTTCGCCGCCCGGGCCGTCGTCGGCCGCCTCGCCGCGCGCCGCTCCACTTCCCCGGCGTGGGTGCGACAAGTCGGCGCCGCGATGGCCCACCTCGCCGCCACGGTCGACCACGTCGAGCGCCACAACCTGCGCCTCGTCGTCCAGCGGGCCGCCCGGTTCGCCAGGCGCTGCAGCGCCCTCACGCTCCACGACCTCGTCGGCTACGGCGCCCTGGGCCTGCGCATGGCCGTCCTGCGCTTCGACGTCTCCCGCGGCCTCCGCTTCTCGACCATGGCGACGCACTGGATCAGCCACCCGATCCGCCGCGCGATTCAGGACCTCAAGGCGGAGATCCGCGTCCCGGTGCACATGCAGGAGCGCGTGGCCAAGGTCGCCCAGGCCCGGCGCGTGCTCCTGAACGCCACCGGGGAGGAGCCGTCCGTCGAGCGCCTCGCCGAGGTCACGGGCGAGGCCAACGTCCCGGTGGTCCTCGAGGTCCTGCACATGGGCGCCGAGGTGGTGTCGCTCGAGGGCCCGGTGTGGAGGACCAACGACTCGCCGGAGACCCTCCGCGACACGCTCCCGGACGAGCGGACCCCGGGCCAGGACGAGGTCGTCCACGACGATGAGCGTCGGGGCCTCGCCGCTCGACTGCTCGACGTGCTGGACGACCGCGAGCGCTTCGTGGTCGAGGCCCGGTGCGGGCTGCTCGACGGCGAGGAGGCGTCCTACAAGGACCTCGCCGACGTCCTGGGCGTCACCCGCCAGCGCGTGCAGCAGCTGCAGGAGGCGGCCATGCGCCGGCTCCGGGCGGCGGCCGACGCTGGCGGCCACCCTGACGCTACGCAACCGCGCGGCATGCAGCGCCTCACCGCCACCCCGCGCCGCCCGACGTTCGCGCCGGGCGTGCAGGTGCAACTGGCGCTGTGACTACCATGCGACCGCGTCGGCCTGTGACCGGAACGTCTCCCACGCCTCGCTGCGCTCCGCCGGCGAGGCGCTGATCGTGACGGCGACCGCATGGTGAACGGCTGCGGGCGGCATGTGGGCGACCGGCGGGACGACGGTGGAGTCGACTACTCGCTCGCCGAGGTCCGGCCGCGCGTCTCCGCCGGCGATCCGCCGCAGCGCCTCGACGGCCCGCGCGTAGATCTTGCGCACGGACTCCTTGGCCAGTGCCCGCCCGCTGCACGCGAGCCCCGACTCGCCGATCGACAGGAAGCTCTCGCCGCCGGCGCCCTGCGTGCCCTCGGCGATCGAGTCGAGTCCGTGGTGCCGGCGGACGACCTCGGCCATCTCGGGCCCGCGCAGGTCGCCGTCGCCCGAGGCGCGCAGGGCCGCGAGCGCGGACAGTGCCCGGCCCCACCGCGAGGCGGCCTCCTCCTCGTCGGCCTCGCGCTCGAAGTCGTTGGGCGCCGCCAGCACGGCCGCGGCCCGCTCGGCACCTCCGGCGCCGTCCGTGCCCTGCGAGTCCTCGTCGTCGTCCCCGCCGCTGCCGACCTGGACGAACACGGGGGCCCCGTGGCGGAGGGCCGCGAGCAGCCCCGACCCGCTGGCGCCCCGGAGCTCGAGCACCTTCGCCACCCACGCGGCGAGGCGCTCGCGGGCCTGCTCGGGCGAGTGATCGACCGCGCCCTGGGCGGCCACCTTGGGCCTGGTCCGCCACGGCGGGCGTGGCCGGCTGCCGAGCGCGGACCGCATGAGCCGGCGGCGCGGGGACGGCCCGGGCGGTGGTTGGGCGGCGGCGAGCGCCTCGCGGGCGAGGTCATCGGCGGAGCGCCCGGAGAGCAGCGTCCGGCGGACGCGGCGGGTCGGCCGGCTGCCGGGGACGACCTCGACGGACTCAGCGAGGAGGAGCAGGTCGGCGAGGGCGCGGGCCCGCTCATAAATTAACGTCGTAAAAAGAGACAAGCTATCTTGTCTCTCGCCGCGTCCTCGTGTAGCTTGATCCTCGTGACCGCCGCCGAACTCACCAACCCGACCGACTCCAACTACCAGACCGTCCGCGCGCAGGGCGTCCAGGGCCCACTGTTCCGGGCGGAGCGGGTCCTTCGCGGTCGGAACAGCGGTCGGGTGGAACTGACCATCGGCAGCAAGTCGAGCCCGCGCGGATTCGTGCAGGTCCGCCTCGAGCCGGGAGACTCGGTGGAGGTCATGTGACGGCCCGGCGGCCGACTCCGCCAGTGACTCGACCGCCGCCAGCAGCGCCCGGGCGGCGTCGGGCCCGTGGAGGTGCAGCCGGTCCTGCACGGCGCGGCGCAGGTCCAGCACCCACGGGGGCACGCCGACGAGGTCCCGCCGGGCCCATGTCTCGCCGCTGCCCTGCCGGGCCCACGCGGCGGCGTACGTCGTGAAGCGGGCGTGCCGGGCGTCGTAGTCGAGCCCCCCACGGTCGAGGCCGATCATCGCGCCCTGGGTCAGGTCGGCCCGGGTGACGCCGTCGCGGGGCGAGTGGTAGCGGAGCTGCACCGCGATCCCCGTGCGGCCGTTGGTGCGCACGTTCCGCTGGCGCGCGGCCTGGAGCGGGGCCACGGCGGCGAGGACCTGCGGCGGGACGCCGGGCCGGGGCGAGCGGGCGTCGGCGGCGGCCACCGCGGCGTGGAGGCGGTGGGCGCCCTCGTCGGCCCACGCGTCGGGGTCGTCGACGGGCCTGGGCGGCGCGGACGCGACGGCGGCGAGCAGGGCCCGCAGGTCGCGGTCGGCGGCCACGTCGTACCCGCTGGCGGCCCCGCGGGGCGTCTCGAGCGCCGCGGCCATGGTGGCGAGGTCGACGCTCCCGGCGGGGTAGAGGGCGAGGGTGCCGCAACGCTCGACGGCCCCGGTGGCCCGGCGCGTCGGGCTGGCCCGGCAGGCGCGGGCGCGCGGCGTCCAGGGCCGGACCCGGTGGACGACGGCGACGCCCCGGTGGAGGAGGTCGTCGCTCAGGGCCTCGGACCCGGACCGGGCCCGGCGGCGCCCGGCGGCGCATGCCCGCGGCTCCTCGCCGGGCCGTATCGGCCGGCGGCACCAGCGGCAGGCCGGGGGCGGGTCGAGCCAGTCTGCCACCGCGAGCCGCAGCTCGCGGACCCCGTCGCGCCCGGTGGGGTCGCCGGGCGCGGACCGGGCCCGGAGCGCGGCGGCGAGCCGCTCAGGGACGAGCCGCTCGGCCAGGGCCCAGAGCGCCCGGCGGAGGGGAAGGATTGCCGCCGCCGCCGCCTGGCCGCCCCGCTTGGCCTCCTCCGTGGTAACCCTAGCGTAAGAGTCGACGACCATCGCGGCGACCGGGGTGTCGAGCTCGTGCGCCCCCTGCCGCTGGGGGCCCCTGATCTGGGTCTTACTCACGAGGTGGCATGGTAGCACGTCCGCGCGCGGGCCGAACGACGTCCGCCGGCTGGCCGTCCTGCCGATAACTAAACGACGTCAATGAGACATGATAGCTTGTCTCTGCCAGCGCCATCTGGTACAATCTCCACATGCACGACGACGACACCGACGACCTCGACTTCGCCATGCTCACCCCAACAACCCGCCCCGGCCCCTGCAAGGCCGCCACCGCGCCGGAGGCCGACCCGGTCGAGAGGCGACTCAATGAAGAGCGTGAGGCGTGCAGGCATCGCGTGGCCCGAGCCATCGGCCTCGAAGTCCGCCACGGCAGCGGAAAGGTCAAGGTCTGAGCCATGGATGACCACTTCGACAATCAGCAGAAGCAGATAGATTTCGGCATGTATGATGCCAAGGGCCGAGAGGTCGGCGCTCGCATCAGGACATGGCGTGAAGTCGGAGAGCGACCATTCGTGATGTTTGTGTCTGCGACCCGCAACGGCTTGTACTTCGGAGCCACGCAGTCATCGCGACACTTTACGACGGAGAGCGAGCGTGACATGGCGGTGGAAATGTATCTAAAAGGTGCCCGCAGGCGGGCAGCGAGTAAATAGCGCTTACCCTCGCCGCGTGCCCGACACGCGCCCTGCCCGACCCGGCCTCCTCGACACGTTCGTCCAGGGGGCCGCTCGCGCTCTGGGGGTGCGGCTTGATGGCGGGGCCCCGGCGCAAGCACCAGCGCCCCCGCAGGCGGAGGCCCGCTCCGTCATGGACTGCGGCCCTGGGGGAGGATGTGGAGGGCCGCCAGTCGGATGGGGCGGACCGGCCCACGCCGCGATCACGCCGAGCCTCGACCGCGCGACGATCGACGACCTCTACTCCGACCAATTGATGCGCCGGATCGTCCGGCTCATCGTCGACGACGCCATGGGCGTGCGCCCGAGCCTCGCCGGTGACGCCGGCGAGCAGTCGTCGACGATCGGCTGGCTCGAGGGCCGTGGCGCCTGGGACGAGGCCGAGCGCGCCATGATCTACGCCCGGCAGTACGGCGGCGGCGGGGTCGTGTGCATCGTCGACGACGGCCGGCCCGCCGATCAGGAGGTCGACCTGGCCGCCTGCCGGGACGTGGTCGGCTACTACGCGCTGCCGAAGTGGTACCTGGTGCCCGACGGCGTCGGCTCGGGCCGCGTCTCCGCGGGCTGGTACGGGCCCCGCGTGGGCCGGCCGGAGCACTACTTCGTCACCCCGGTGACCGCGCTCGGCTCGGACGCCGGGCTCGCCTCCCTGCCGCCCGACCAGCGCGAGGCGGCGGAGGCGGCCCACCCGCGCCGCATGCCGCGGGACCTGCGGCGGATCCTGAACAAGAGCGGCTACCGCTTCCACCGGAGCCGCGTCATCGCGTGGCCCTACGTCGACGAGATGGACCTGAGGCTGGCCCGTTGGTTCCCCCAGTGGAACGGCTGGGGCCCCGGCGTGGTCGAGGCCGTGCTCGCCCCGTTCCTAGCCCGTCGCCAGGGCGCCCTGCGCATCTCGGCCATCATGCGCAGCGTGGTGGTCAACACGATGGAGATCACGAACCTGGAGCACCGGCAGACGACGCCCGACTTGGGCGCCGCCCTGCGGAACGCGCTCGAGTTCGTCAAGTGGTGCCGCGACTACACCGACGACTCGGTGCCGCTCATCGCCCACGACAAGAATGCGAAGTTCGGCAGCCTCACGCATCACCTGGGCGGCATCGACAAGCTGGTCGAGGCGCAGCGCCAGTACCTCCTCGACGTGGTCGAGTACCCGGCGGTGGTCCTCTTCGGCGACTCGGTTGGTGGCATGAACGGCGGCGACCGGGCCGGCGAGCACCGGTCGTACGCGGCCCGCGTCCGCTCCTTCCAGAACCGGTGGGTGTGGACCGCCGGGTCGTTCGGCGGCGGCCTGCGCCAGATGGTGCTGCAGGCCCAGGCTTGCCAGCGCGGCCCCACCGGCGGCCGCATGGACCCGACCGTCCAGGCGACGTGGCCGTCGATCTTGAGCGAGTCCGAGGACGATCGCGCGACGAGGAGGCTCAAGAACAGCCAGGCCCGTGCGCAGGACCGCCTGGGCCTCGGACTCACCGAGGCGGCGCTGCGCCGCTACGACCCCACCGTGCGCGAGGACTACCCCGGCCTCGACGTCGACGAGGGCCCGCTGCCGACGATCTCTGCAGCGACGCCCGGTGAGGCGGCCCCGCGCGGGTCGGTGCCGGCGGTCGAGCCGGACGGGGCCGACGTGACCGCGACGACCCCGGCGGCGGCCAACGAGGCGATCGTCGAGGAAGAGGAGGCTGGCCCCGCCGACCCGGCCACCACCGACGCGCCGGGGCGGATGGTCCTGCCCGACGACGTGCACACCGAGTCTGAGATCGCCGCGGCGATGAAGATGACGCGGTCCGCCCTGCGCCGGATCATCGCCGAGACCGGTGTGGTCCCGGTCGTGCGCAGCCCGCCAGGCGCCCGCGGCGGGGACCGCTACAGCCTCGGCGAGGTCATGACGGCCTTCCAGGCCCAGGCGGCGCGCCGGGCCGACGCGATGCGCGGGCGGTGATCTAGAGCCTGATGCCCTCGATGGCCTGGTCGGTCCACGGGACGATCGACGTCGTCCGCATCGACTCCTCGACGAACGCCTGCGCCTCCGTGAGGAAGAATAGCCGGGCCGGCGGAAACCCACTGGCTCGGGACAGCCATGTCGCCACCGCCTCGACGCTCGCAGTCGTGTCAGCCGCCAACGCCGCCGCGCGGTCGAAGTGCGCCATCTGTCGCAGGGCGATGACATTGCGGGTGGCCGGCGTGCGCGGGAACGTCTCTGGCTCATCCGGGCTCCAGCCGCAGCCCCACGGCGATCGGCGGTCCCACGTCATGCGGAAGGGACGGCCGGCGACTTCGTTGCAAGTCGTGAGCGGCTGCCCGCAACGCTGGCACCTGCCGTCGACGTGGTAGTCGACCTGGCACCACTGGCACAGGTTGTCGTGGCGGTAGGACGTCTGGCGTTCTGCGAAGGTCTTACGCCGTACCAGTGGCCGCCGAGCCGGAACTCGGGGTGATGTCCAGAAGTGATGGCTGCCATGTGGGCATGGTAGCACGCGCCCCGCCTACCCTCTCCGCGTGGCGATGAGGACAGACGCCGGAGCGGTCCGGCTGGGCGCGACGCCGATCGAGGTCAGGCCGGGCGGCTACAAGGTGTACCGCGGCGTCGCCACCTACGGCGACGTGGTCCTCGAGTACCCCGAGGACGGGTGGAACGAGTTCGTCCCGGCGAGCACCGCCCTCGACCCGGAGACCGTGCGCCTCACCGAAGGCGTCCCGCTGACGCTCCTGCACCCAGGCGAGCTTCTTGACGCCGAGGACGAGGAGGCGATCAAGGAGCACACCGAGGGCATGGTCCTGCGGGCTCTGGCCGACATGAAGGCCAACCCGCCGGAGATGGTCGTCGACGTCATCGTCTATACCGCCTCGGCCCAGCAGGCGATCGAGTCGGGCCGGATCCGCGACCTGTCCCTCGGGTACGACCGGCAGGCGGAGGACCGTGCCGGGGAACACCTCGGCAAGCGCTATCAGAAGGTGCAGACCCGGCGGCGCCCGAACCACCTGTCCGCGGTGCACACCGCCAGGTCGACGACCCCGGACGGCAGGCGGGCGCGGCTTGACTCGTCCGCCGCCTCGGCGGCGTCCCGCCCCGTTGCTGGCGACCAATCCAACACTATCGTGCTCCCGCCGTCGCGCCGCGCCGTGGCCCGCATGGACGGACTCGCCACGGCCCCGGCCGGCCACCCGGCGTTGTGCTCCCTCATCCACCCCTATTCGTCGTGGGGCGTCCTGACGTGGCGCGGCTGGTCCGAGCCCGCGGACCGCTCGTGGGTCGCGTTCTGGCCCCGCGACGTGTCGGCCCCTGGACTGCTCTTCACCCGCCGCTCGCCCACCGGCGCCGTGCTCGGCTCGGCAGTGACGCTGCCGGCGCGCCCCTACGCTCACGGAGAAGCCACCATGGAAGACGACCTGACGATCGAGCCCTCCACCACCACCGATCGATCCGACGCCGACGTCACGGTCGAAGCCGAGGTGCCGACCGACGACCCGGTCGCCGCCGCGTTGGCCGTGTTCTCTCCCGAAGCGGTCGAGATCCTCAAGACGCTGCCCGAGGAGGACATGGCCGTCCTGAAGAAGCTGGTCCTGGGCGCCCAGGGCGAGGCCGCCGAGGAGGCCGTCATCGCCGCCGGCTCCGGCGGCCTGCCTCCCGTCCAGGTCGAGGAGGTCGACGACGCGACCGTCCCCGCCGCCGCGCAGGCGCTGACCATGGACGCGGTGCAGAAGATGATCGCCGACGCGATGGCGAAGGCGGGCATGGCTCCCAAGGCCGACGCGATCTCGACCACGACCACGAGCCCGGCCGCCACCGCACGCCCAGTCGCCTCTCCCGCGCCCGTGCCCCGCATCGACGCCGCCGACGTGGCCCGCCGCGCGGCCGACCTCGCCGACGCCGACCGCCAGTTCGTCGAGCGGGTGCGGTCCGCCGGCCACCGCTGCGACTCCGTCCGCGACGCCACCTCGCAGGCCCTCGCCGTCATCAAGCAGCAGAGCCCGGGCCTCGTCGCCTCGGCCGAGCGCGCCCTGAGGGACGGCCGCCGCGACGACTTCGCCGCGATGTTCGACGCCGCCGAGGACTCGCGCCGGGCCGACCTGCTCGGCGACCAGTTCGGCGTCCTCGACGTCGCGCAGCGCACGATCGCCGCCGACCGCCTCGGCCAGCCCGCCGCCTTCCCCTCCAACGTCACCGCCCCCGCCCGCGCCGTCACCGGCGACTGAGCGGATCGCCGCCGACGCCGCCCCGCACCAGCAGCCAGCCACGGAGCACACGCCGCCATGTCCCAGACCAGCACCTTCCGCTTCAACTTCCGGTCGGCCCCGGGCGCCATCGTCACCCCGATCGGCGGCCCGCGCGAGACCGAGTCCTGCTACTCGCCGTACGTCGCGCAGCAGCTCGAGGTCGTCCTCGCCGGCGCCGACCCGTTCGCCGCCGAGGCGACGCTCACGATCACCTTCCCGCTGCAAGACGGCTCCGGCCTGTCCGGCGAGGTCGAGGTGACGATCCCGCTCGGCACCACGCTCGCCGACGCGACTGACCTCGTCGCCGCCGCCTGGAACGCCGGGCCGCAGGCATACCAGTTGTACGGCGCGACCTCTGACGGCGTCGACACGATCACGCTCGTTGCCCGGTCGTACAGCACCAGCGTCCCGGCGGCGTCGTTAGTCGGGACCTTCAGCGACGCCCACACGGCCGTCACCTCGCAGACCGTCGCCGCATCCGCCCCGTCGCTCGTCATGGGCCGGTTCTACCAGCTCGGCACCGTGACTCCGTCGCTGGCGATCTCCGGCACCCCGCGCGACGCCCGGCCGGCCACCACCGCCGCCGGCGCCACCGTGGCCACCCTGCGCGGCGTGGTCGGGCGCGAGGTCAACTCGACCATGCTGTCGCTCCCCAACCCGCCGACCGCGTGGGACGCTTACCCGGCGGGCCAGGTCTGGCCGGGCCTCCTCCGCGGCCAGGTCTACGTGCAGGTCGACCCGGCATCGGCGAGCATGACCACCTCGAGCGAGATCCACGTCGTCATCGCCGCCGGCGCCTACTCGCTGATCGGCGCGGTCGCGTCTGCGGCCGACGGCGCCAACACGATCAGGATCGACAACGCCCCCGCCGGCAACGTCCTCGCCAGCGTCGTCAGCGTCGAGGAGAACCTGCAGCCCTTCACCACCTCCTCCGGCCGGTTCGTCCTGCTGAAGGTCAACCGCACGAACTGATCCCGGCCAGCGCCAGCGTCACGCCCGCCCCGCCCACCACCCACCCAAAGAGACAGGACCACACGGACATGTCGATCACGCAGCACTTCATCGGCCAGGCCGTCGCGTCTGGGCTCCGCAACCCCGGCGTCGGCGGGGCAGTCGCCAGCACCGCCGAGTACCAGCACGTCCTCGCGTCCGGCATGAACCGGCGCCAGTGGCAGGCCGACCTGATGGCCCGCCGCTCCGTCGCCGGGCTGCGGCTCGACTCGGCCAGCAAGACCCCGCGCCAGGACGCGGCCGCCCGCGCCGCCGCGGTCGAGTGGGCCCAGTACCTCGCCGGCCGGTGGGGCGGCCCGATCGCCTCGCACCTCCGCGGCGGGGCCGACTACGCGCTGTCGTACATGCACCAGCTGCACGGCGACCCGGGCTCGGCGTACCGCGCCGACGCCACGGTGCCGATGGCAAGCCAGGGCCTCACGTACATCATCCCGGAGGTCTACCGGATCCAGCACGTCGAGCTCCCGTTCTGGGAGGAGAAGGTGCTGCGGACGTACCGCGGCGTCGACCCGGCGGCCAACAACTACGTCTGGTACGAGACCGACAACGTCGGCGTCGCCCGGGCCTCGTCGTCGTACGACGTGACGACCATTCCCATGGTCAACGGCCCGATCGCCAGCGACAACATCGGCAACATCATCCCGGCGCTCGTCGGCTACGAGACCAACTTCATGGACCCCCGCCGCGAGGCGATGGGCGTCCGCATGGGCAAGCCTGACTTCCAGATCGAGGTCATGAAGCGCGAGGCGGCCGAGCGGGCCCTCGCCGAGTTCTTCGACAACCTCTGGTTCGGCGGCGACTCGGGGCACGGCATCGACGGCCTGATGAACAACCCGATCGTCCAGACGCTCGGGCTCCCCGGCGGCACCTGGGCCAGCAAGACGGCGCTGCAGATCCTCGACGACCTCAAGACGATGGTCTGGGCGATCGCCAACCGGACCCAGGGCGGCCTGCCCGACCTGTCGAAGGTGACGATCTGGCTCCCGCCGGACCAGTACCAGCTCCTCATCGAGCCCCAGACCGCGGCCGGCTCGGCCTCGATCATGGAGTACTTCATGGACTTCTTCCGCAAGGCTGGGAAGGGCCTGCCGAAGATCGAGATGGAGTACCGCTTCAAGGCGACGAACAGCTACGCCTACAACGGCGGCCCGAACATCCTGGCGCAGGACACGGCCCTCATCGTGTACCAGGAGGGCAACCAGGAGCGCGACCCGACGTTCGTCCTGTCGCAGCCCATCGAGGTCCCGGCGCCCGTGCGGACGACCGGCGTCGGCGACGTGACGTACTTCCACGCCCGCGGCGGCGGCCTGCGCCTCCCGGACGCGCGCCGGCTGATCTACGTCGTCGGCATCTGATACACTTTCCCCCGACCGCATGCGCCCGATGGTGAAATCGGTACACACACGGCCTCAGACGCGCGGTCTCGGCTTCCTTCGGGAATGACCGGGTGCGGGTTCGACTCCCGCAGAGGCGCATGTGACCCGCCCGCCAGCGATGGCGCTGCGGGTTTCTTCGTGCGACATGTTACGGAGGAGAGCGCGTCACATGGATCGCCCCAGCCGTGCAGGTGGCCGCCTGGCGCGACGAATCCCACGCTCCCCCGGATGCCCCAGGCCGAGAAGACCCTGCCGCCGACTGACCACGCCCCCGCCGACCCGTTCGGGTGGGACCCCGACCCGCTCGTGCTCATCAGCCGGCGCCCGCGGATCCTGTACTTCCCCCGCGTCCTCGCCACGCGTGACGCCACCGAGGACGATTACAAGAGGTGGCGGTCCGACTCGTCGACCACCGCGCAGCGCCAGGAGGAGCAGATGGCCGTGGGCGCCGGGGTCACGTTCCTGGGGGCCTACACGACCTCATGGGTTGACCTCGCCACCCGCCCGGGCCACGCCCCCGCCGTCCCCGACGTCGCGCGCATGATCCTCGTGGAGCCGTTCACGCGGGTCCGCGACCTCATCACCCGCGCCGAGAACAAGGACCCGGCGTCGGGGCGCCTGCTGCCCCACAAGGCCCACGCGATCTACCTGCGGATCCTCCGGCACCTGCAGCGCGAGGCGAAGGACGGCCGCGCCGGCGTGAACCCGTGGGAGACCGTCGACGGGTTCGACGCGCCCGAGCTGACGTTACTTCGTCTGTCCGAGGTCTTCTCCCAGCGCACCGACGCCGGGCAGCAGGCCCACGCCACGGTGACCGCGACGATCCGGCACCTCCGCCGGGACCGCCACGAGGTGCTGACGCCCCTCGGCGCGCTGCACGACTACGCGGTCCGGAGCCGGGCCGGCGGCGCGATCCTCGAGGAGTGCCGGCGGTGGGCGGTGGCCAAAAAAATCGGGTAACCACGAGATCGATCGGCCACGACCCGCGACTAGATAGGAGAACACCATGAGGCCCACCATCGGACGAATCGTTCACTTCCACCCCCAAGTCGCCCGCATCGAGGGAGACCCCGACACGAGCCCCCTTCCCGTGCTCACCCACGCGGCCATTGTCACTGGCGTGAGCGACGGTGGGGAGATCGTCTTGCTGGTGTTGCCGCCGCTCGCCGAGCCGTGGCACTGCACGTATGCCAAGTTCTCCGAGACGCCCGAGGCGGGCTGTTGGACCTGGCCGCCGCGCTCCTGAGTACCCTCGCCCCGTGACCTGCACACCCGCCGACGACGCCTACCTGACCACCGCGTGGCCTGGCGTCGTCGCGCGCACCGGCGAGCGGTGGCTCGTCGTCGTCGACCCGGGCCTCGTCACGTCCGGGACGTACACCGTGACGATGGCCGGGCTTCCATTCCAGTACGCGGCCACGGTCCCGCCCGACTCGGCGCCGACCGTAATCGCCGGCCTGCTCTCCCCGCTGTCCATGCAGATGCTCGCCGCCGCCTCGCCGCAGGGACTCTACGGGATCCTGCTGCAGGAGGTCCCGCCGGCCCCGCCCGCGCAGCCGGCCGGACTGGCGGTCACGGTGGACGGGCCCGTCGCGGACAGCATCACGGCAACGCTGGTGAGCGGCGGGGATGGCAACGAGGCGGCGCGCCTGTTCTGGCTTGACGCGGTCCTGTGCTCCATGCCCCCGTGCTGCGCGGTGACGTGCAAGGCCGACTGGACGGCGATGCACGCGGCCCTGGCCGCGCACTGGATCTACTCGACGATGCCGCAGAACGTCGGGAGCACCGGTGGCGGGGCCAACGACTTCGAGCGCATGCGGCTCGGGCCCGCCGAGTTGTCGCGCGGCATGAACGCCTGGGGCGCCGGCGGCAACTCGGCGGACGGCGACCTGGCGAAGACGGTGCCGGGGCAATACTTCTTGAGCCTGCGTGCGAAGTACATCTTCCCGTTCCGGTGCGTGTGACGCGACATGCTAGGATGTCCCGACATGAAGACGATCACGTTCACCACCCAATCTGGCCAAAACGTAACGATCCTCACGTCAACGGTCATCGGCATGCGCCGCATGAACGACGAGACGTTCGGCCCTCGCACCGCGATCGATACGAGCACTGGTGCGGCCTACGTCGTCACCGAGTCCGACGAGGAGTACGTGGCCCGCGTCGAGGCGTGGAAACTGTCGCTCCGGATGCCGTCATGAGCACCACGAGTGACATCAAGACTGGCTGGGACGAACTCGTCCGCAACGTCGGCCACCTCTCCGGCTCCGCCATCGTCGGCGCGCTCGACGAGGAGAACGCGAAGCACCTTTTCTGGGCTGAGTTTGGCACGCCAACGGCCGACCCGCGCCCCACGCTGTCCGTCACCACGGACCGACTGCGCTCCGCCATCGACCGAGCCATCAAGGCGGACGTGCAGGACGTGCTCGACGGTCGGGGCCGCGGCGTGACCGGGCAGGAGGTCATGGCCGACGTCGGGCGCGACCTCGCCGAGGAGGTGCAGAACGCGATCGACGGCAACGTGCCGCCACCGCTGGCCAAGTCGACGCTCGCCGCCAGGCGTCGGCGCGGGCAGGGAGACCGCACGCTCGTCGCCTCCGGCGAAATGCTGCGCAGCATCCGGGTCGAGACGAGCGCGGACCCGGACGGGTTGAATGACGAATAGTCTCGCAGCATGGGTCTAGCCGCCTATCTTCCGCTCGAGCAGGTCTACGCGTTCCACGAGTCCGCCGAGCAGTGGATCCTCCGGCGGTACGCGCCGGGCACGGGCCTCGCCCCGGGGGCCGAGCGGACGACCACGACGTACGCGTCGAGCCCGATCGCGGTGTTCAGGGACAGGACGGCCAAGCGCACCGGTAACCAGGACTCGGGCCAGACCGGGCCGGCGACCTGCACGGTCTACACGCGCACGCGTCTGCGCACGACCAGCGACGCCCAAGGCACGCCGCAGCCGGCCGACGTACTCATGGATCCGAAGACGGGCAACGTGTGGCAGGCGACGTCGTCGGGGGACTGGGACGAGGCGCGCGGGTTCGCGGTGACGATGACGAGGCAGGGGTCCGTGGGGACGCCGCCGTGGTCGTGACATGCTAGGATGTCGCGCATGCATGCACGCACGAGGCTGACAGAGAAACAGGTCAGAGACATCATCGAGGCGCACTACAAGTCACGCAACATCAAGGTCAAGTCGATCTCCATCGGCCGCGAGACATATGGTGGTGACCCGCGAGAGACGCCGTACTCATACATCGATGTCGACTTCGAGATGGCGGACCCGTGAACCTCCTCGCCGCCATCGTCTGCGCCCTGTCGCTGGGCCCCGCCGACGCCACGCGCCTCGCGTGCCGCCTGGAGCGCTGGCCGGACTGCGGCGAGGTCATCGCGATCCTGCGGGTCGAGTCCCGCGGCGTGGCGGTCGGCGTGCACACGCGACACGCCAGGCGCGTCCGCGGGGCCGTGTTCTGGCGGCGGGCGGTCGAGGCCGGCCTGCTCCACCCGGAGCGGTGCGGTCGGCACCAGCAGGCGGACGGCGGCGAGGACTGGGGCATCCGCGGCCCGCACGGCCTCGCCGCCGCGTACTCGGTCCACGTGCTCGGCGACTGCGTCGGGCCCGAGTCGGCCGACGTGCCGCTCTTGTCGGCGGTCATGACGATCCGGCGGCTCCGTGTCCTGCGGGACAGGTACGGCCTGCGGACGGCGGGCGGGCGCGCGGAGGCGTGGCGGAGAGGAGTCGGCCGTGGCTGAAGGTCAGGCCATGTACGAAATTCGGCGGTCGTTGATTGTGGCGCCTGACAACAGCACCCGCAGCACCATCCTGCGCGTTGCACACGACATGGGCTTCACATCCATGCCAGCGTGGGCGTGGTGTGCGATGAACGACGGCATGACCATTCGTCGCCTCGGCTACCCGAATCGTAACGATTAGGCTCGCCCCGTGCCGCCACCGTCCGTCCTATGGTCCGAGGAGGCCGCGCTCGACCAGATCCACGCATTCCTCGTCGCGGCGTGCCCCGAGGTGCCGGCCACGTCGATCTACCGTGCGCAGCCGTCCGCGGTGCCGGGCGTGTTCGGGCGGTCGATCGTCATCCTGCCGCTGACCCCGGTGCCCGAGTACGGCTCGCCGTTCGGGGCCGAGGCAGACAACAAGCAGCGGCAGCGCTGGTCCGTGGCCGTGACGACCGCGGTCGCCGGGCCGTGGACCGTGACGCTCCTGGGCGTCACCACGGCGCCGTTCGTGGCCGGTCCGGGCGACACACCGGCGACCATCGTCGCGGGCCTGCGGGCGGCCGTGGACGCGCTGGGGCTGCCGGTGACGACGCAGGCACTCGCCCCGCCGCCGGCCGCGTTCGGGATCCTCGGCGACGTCGCGGGGGCGAGCCTCGGCGTCAGCGTGCAGGGGCCGGCCGGCGGGGCGGCCGCGACGACGGTCGTCGACGACAACGTCCGGCGCGCGGCCTACAACTGGGGCGTCTACCGCGTGCGCCTGCTCTTCCGCGACGTGCCGAGCGCCCAGGCGCAGCCCGCCTCCGGCGTCCGCTACGTGTCGACGATGCTCGCCGAGCGCGTGCGCCTGTGGCTGCAGGCGACGTCCCTGCCGGTGACGAACGGCCTCGCCTACCCGTACCGCCGGGACCAGCTGCAGGCCGCCCCGGCGCGCCTGTCGTGGCTGCAGACCGAGGCGCTCTACCTGCCGATGCAGGAGAACGGCGCCTGGGTCCGCGTGGTCGCGCTCGACGTGTCGTTCCAGACCCCAGTCGCCCTGCTCCACGACGTGCCGAGCCTGGATGCGATGGGGCTGGCGGGGCCGGTCGTGTTCACGTAGGGCGGACGTGGCTGGCTCTACGCGCAGCGATCTCCCGCCCGAAGTTCTCTCGCATCTCCTCGGCACGTCGCCGAGACGCGGCACGCTCCAGTTGCTCTGAGATGCACAGGTTCAAGCATCGAATCTGACTCGCTGGTCCCTCCGTCGTGGGGCACATTGCCTTGATGTCTTCGCTCGTTAGGTGTTGCGCCGCCTTCGACATCGCATCTCGGACGAACCGCAGGACGTCATCTCCGTGCTCTTTCGACAGGTCTGCATTGCCGCAGGCCGTGAGGATGGTTGAGATGGCCCGGAACATTGAAGATGTGATGATGATTTGGGGTTCGCTCATGTGGGGAGGATGAACGCCGCGGAGCTCATCGGCCACCGCCTACCCTCTCCACGCTGGCGCCGGACCTGGGCGCCGAGGAGACCTCGCCCATGGGCAACGCGCCTGCCGTATCCGTCAACCCCGTCGTGACGACTCCCGTCGCGCCGGTCCCCTACCTGAACCACGCGATGTTCTCCTTCGTCCCGGAGGCCATCGCGTTCGCCACGAACTTCGCGGCCAGCACCCAGCCGTGGATGCTCATCTCGCCGACCAGCCTCGAGGGCCTCGTCGCCGAGGTCGGGCCGGAGAACTGGCAGAGCCGCCTGCAGTCGCTCGGGGCCACCTCCGCCGAGCCGGTGTGGACGGCGCTCTCGGCCCACTTCAACCCCCTGGGGGCCATCGACGCGAACGGGAACCGCGTGCCGCTGCGGGTGCAGAGGCCCGACGTGGCCTACGTCGGCCGGCGCACCCGGGCCGAGCTGTCGACGAACACGATCGAGTTCAGCAACAACACCGCCGGGCGCGTGAGGGTGAAGGTCAACGAGTCGCGGTACCTCTACGCCGCGGAGACCCCCGCCGGCGCACTCGCGGACGTGACCGTCGTCGCAGACGGCGTCCTCACCGTGACGCAGTTGGCGACCGCGCTGGCCGCCGCGCTGAACGCGGTCGCCGGGTTCGCGGCCCACTTCGTCGCCGTCGCCGCGCTCGGCGTCGTGACGATCACGGCGCTCGTCGAGGGCTACCCGCTCATCGTCTCGTTGGCGGCCAGCACCCCGGGCCCGACGATGCTGCTCGCGGACACCACCCCGCACACCCCCGGCGACTACGCGCTCGACCTCGACGACATCCAGGGGGCCTCGGAGTTCGGCGCCCTCGTCGACCCGCCCCGGCGCCGGTGGTACTGGGGGAACGACCTCCAGGGCTCCGACGCGGTCAACGCCGAGGGCATGGAGTGGGCCGAGAACGAGTACGCCACCGAGACGCCTCCCCGGCGCTACCAGTTCGTTTCCGAGTCGAAGAGCGGCGCCCGGCGGATCACCGTCGCCGGCGACTTCATCGGGAACTTCGACCCCACGTCGACGGCATCCGCGGCGGCCGAAGCGGCGGCGGCCAACGGCGGCTTCGGCTGGCATCGCGGGTCCGTGCACGACCACGACCGGTATGAGTTCCTGGTCCCGGCGCTGCTCGGTCGGACGATCGCCTACCTGCCCGGCGAGGTGTCGTTCACCAGCAAGGTCCTGCAGGGCGGGTCCGACGCGGCCAAGATGAGCCCGCGGGACTTCGGCGACAACGAGACGCTGACCCTCGCCGACTCGCGCCGCTTCAACTTCTACTCGGCGGACGGCCCGGGCCTGCTCGGCCAGGCGAAGTGGGGCTATCTCTCCGACGGCTCCTTCATGGACCGCAAGTGGCTCGAGGACTACCTCGAGTACGTCGTGCGCACGCGCCTCCTCGCGTTCATGCAGGAGCGCAACATCGTCACGTACACGAACGACGACATCGAGGCCGGGCGGAACGTCATCGAGCTCGCCATCGCCTCGATCCCGGCGATCGCCGCGGCGAGCGTCGTCGTCGTGTCGCTCACCCGCGACCAGGTGAACCCGGCGAACATCGTCGCGCGGATCTACCTCGACTACTCCGGCTCGGGCGACAGCACCGGCGTCATCAACCGGTTCGGAACGCCGAGCGACCCCATCCAGATCACGATCACGGACGGCTAGCCGCCGGGCTCCGCGAGTCACCCAACGACCACCTGACCCGAGGGACACACGACCATGTCCGGCATCTACGGCATCCGACTCACCGACGCCACCGTCCGCGTCGGCCCACAACTCCTGCGGCTCGAGGGCTTCGGCGACGACAAGTTCACCCTCGCGCCGTTCACCGACGTGGGCTCCTTCATGTCCGGCGTCGACGGCGACACGCTGCACGTCACCCGCGCGTCGAACGGCTGGCTCTTCACCGTGACGATGCTGCAGGGCGCCACCGGCGTGACGCTGCTGAACACGCTGCACTCGACCCTCGGCATCTTCCCGATCGCGGTGACGTACGGCCTCTTCTCGCTGACCGGAGTGATGAACATGATCAGCCTGGGCGAGGTCGCGGCGAGCCTCGGCACGACGACCCGCACCATGACGGCCGGCGTCTCGAAGGTCACCGGCAACACGGACGCGGCGCCGGGGCAGCTCGTCCCGGTATTCTAGGCCGTCAAGACGACCTCGTAGATCACGTAGGTGGTCCGGTCGTAGATGTCCCACATGGCAACGGCCCTTGTCGCAGGTCCGATGTCCCGAGCATGGTCTATCCGTCTCTCCGCACCTGGTCTGTCCCACGGATCCACGACGCCCTTCAACAACGCGTCGGCGGCGGAGAGCGCTTGCTCAAGCGTGGCGTGGGCCTGGATGATGCGCGGATCGTAACTGTCCTGTTCAACGATGATATGCATGCGGTCAAGATAGCATGTCGCCACTACTCTCGCCGCGATGCCCCGCCCGACCGACCGGATCCTGCTGACGTTCCGCGAGCCCGAGGGGGCGCCCCAAGCCGAGCGGTACCGGTGGTGGTCGATCCGCCAGCCCCCGCCGTCCGTCGCGTTCGCCCTGCAGGGCCGGATCGCCGCCGCGCTCGGCGAGGCCGGGCTCTTCGCGGTCGACGCCCTCTTCGCCTCCCCCGACCAGGCCGAAGACCACGAGGCGGAGTCGACACTCCTCGGCGACGCGCTGGCCGCCAGGACGCTCAGGCGGTCCAGGGCGGGCCAGCCGGTCGCGGCGATGGGCGAGGCCCGCGAGGCGCAGGCGAGGCTGTGGGCGGTCCTGTCGGCGGCCACGCGGCGCGCCCGGGGTGGCCTCGACGCGCTGCTCCTCCTCGGCGAGCCGGAGCGCGAGCGCGGGCAGGCCGGCTACCGGTGGGCCCGGCCCTCGCTCCTCCACGCGCTGCTCATGTACTCCGAACTCCAGTTCGACGGCGAGGACCAGCGGGGCTATCGCCCGACCCCCGTCGACCGGTCGAAGCTCGACGAGCGCGCCCCCGCGGAGGCCCGGCTCGCCGGCGACCTGCGCGAGGCCGTCGTGGAGGGCTCGCTGTCGGGCTTCACGCGGGCGCTCGACTCGATGCTCCACGGTCCCGACGAGATGGCGCTCCTGTCCACGTGGGCCGTCCTGCACCTCCTCCGCCCTTTCTGATGCGGCCGGGGTACGTGCCCCTCCCC
>Ga0247829_10000052_pt1 | contig 28731 bp, 37 predicted proteins | sample 12C_Control_Day4_FD_207765 | JGI IMG/M metagenome (GOLD analysis project Ga0247829, IMG submission 207765) | Soil microbial communities from agricultural site in Penn Yan, New York, United States - 12C_Control_Day4 | ecosystem: Environmental > Terrestrial > Soil > Agricultural land | place... | reverse complement strand
CACAGGCCCGACGGACCTCGACCAACACGCGGTCAGCGGCAGGCGACACCAGCGCCCTACGGACAGCCGGACGCGGATCGAAGTCAGCGAGGTCCGCGTCGACGAGGACGAAGTACGGAGCGCTGGCGGCGGCGTAGATACCGACCGCGAGGGACACCATCTGCACCCACTCAGCGAGGGTCGTGACGTGCCCGCTCACAGCTGGCCGCCCAACGGCGGCAGGTCGTGGCCCACGAGCCCCGGCTGCCGCACTCGCGCCTGCGTCTCAGCCGCCATCCGCGCCCGGAACGCACACTGCGCGCACGGCTCCCCATAGACGTAGCCCGCACCACACACCCGGCACGTCTGGTGCCTGGCCGGCGTCAACGCCTCCAGCTCGGCGATCCGAGCGATCAGCCAGTCGACAGCCGGGGTCAGCGTCTCCCCGAGCGGGAACGGAACCTTACGGTCCTCACCCATCGGAGACAGCGAACCCCGCATGTCCAGCGCATCGTTCTGGAGCGCTACGAGCCGCAGACGTCGCCGCTCCCGCTGCGCCTCCAGCTCGGCGATCCGGTCCCGGGCCGCACGCAGCTCGCCCTCCAACTCAGCGATCCGATCCCGATCCGCCGCCAGCCACACATCCGCGTCAGACAGCGCCCGATTCGTCGAGCGCCGCTCCGTCTCCAACCCGGCAACCCGGGACCGCAGAGCACCCAACTTCGCTTCCGCCTCGATCGCCGCCGCCCGCCACCGCTCCCGACTCGGCTCCGAGAACTGAAGAGCGGACCGCAGCTCACGCCGCCCGCGCTTCGCCGACTCCAGCGCCAGCCTGAGCCGCGCGTTGTCCTGCTCCTCCTCCCACAGCGAGAGGCGCGCACCCGTCAACTCGTCCTCGACGTCCCGCTCCGGCTCGGCGCCCACCGGCATCGGCAGCGCGTCCATCGACATCGACGACAGCCCGTGCTCCGCCAACTCCCGCAACGACGCCAACACCAACTCCGGCACCGGACCCGGGACATCTGCCAACGCGTACAGGCCGCGCCCCTCCCGGTTCACCGCACGCCGCGTCCAGCAGCACCCGTCCTGCGTGTTCACGACCATCGGGTCGCGCGTCTGAGGCGCGCTCATCGCCGCACCTCCGCCACGTCCGCAGCCGCCTCCAGCACCGCCACAGCCGACTCCGTGGTGCGCCCTTCGAGGTCGCCCCAGCCGTCGACGTGCGCCCCCAGGTCGAAGATCCCGCCGAACAGCGGACCCTCCCCGTCGACCTCCAGCCGCAACGCCAGCCGGCCGATCGCCTCATCCGCGAGCAGCGACGTCAGGTGCGGGTCACCCGTCGTCGCGCACTTCAGCGCGGCCACGATGCTCATGGGGCGCAGGAAGTGCGGGACGTCCATCTCCCGGTCGAACGTGTCCGGGACGAAGTCGCCCTGCCACAGGCCGTTCGCGGCGAGGATCCGGGCCGCCGCACGGAACACCTGCGAGACGGTCACCGGGCGGGCTTGGGGGGCTTGGTGCAGAGGCACCGGGGTCTGCGAGTATGTACTCAAGGTGATCCACTCCTTCATGGGATCGAGGTGGATTGCCGAGTCGGGTGGCTCGCCGGGCCGGGAAGTCGGGCGGGCCCTCGGCGTTTTGTGGAGTCAGGCGGCCTTCGACGTGGACGCCGGCCGCTCGGACGTTGCGGCCTCACGAGGGGCCGTCCAGATCCGGCGGAGTTCTTCGACCAGCTCGGGGCTGGGGTCCGGGGCCAGGTCGACTCGCTTGTGGAGTTCGGCGATGACCTGGTCGCCGAGGATCGCTCGGCGTTCCTCGCGGGTCATGCGACGGCCTCGATGGGGACGCGCTTGATGACGTGGCGCAGGTCGATGTCATATGCCTCAGCGAGGCGCATAGCCGAGTTCAGGTCAGGCTGCGTCTCGCCGTTGAGGATCCGGTACACGGACGATTCGGTGATCCCGGTGCGGCGGAAGATGTCGGCTCGGGTCCTGTCGCCGTGGCGTGCGGCCACTTCGAGGACCTTGGGGATGTCCAGGCGGAACACGTACTCACCTCCTTCGCGGGCTTGTTGGCAGGGGTTGTCGCTGGTAGCAGGCGATTCCTTGCTCACGAGGGAGACTCTGTCATGAAACACCCTCCCTCGCAAGGGAGACTCCAGGGTAAGAAGGATGAGTTTTCGGGCGAACGTGCGTTCGAGTCCTGGTGTGGCCAGTGTTAACGCAGGTCAGTGTCCTGATCGCGACTCTTGCGAGCGAGGGATTCTCTAGCTACTCCCTAACTAGGGAGGTAGAGTCCGGGGACATGACCGATGCGACCCCCACGCGCGCGCAGCGATTCGCCGCCCTCGTCGTGCCAGAAGCCGAGCGCGCCGGCTACACCGGCTTCGGCGCCAAAGCACGCTTCGCGCGAGACACCGGCATGACCGAAAGCAGCGTCACGCGGCTTTGGCAAGGAAGCGCCGTACCCGACGGCCGGTTCTACGACGCCATCAGCCAAGCCACCGGCATCGACCTGGGCACCCTCCTAGTGGAGGGCGGGATTCTGTCACCCGATTCTCTTCAGTCACTGTCCGAAACGGATCGATCGCAGGTACAGTCAGCACTCACTCCGGAAGAAGCGGCTGACGGGCTGGGGATCAAGGTAGGACGCGAAGTCTTCTTGTCCACTGTCGAAGGCCTCAAGCGCCTCGAAGCCGATGCCCCTGAAGACCGCTCCGACCGGGGAGGGACGGCAGCGCAGATGTGATGCGGGGGTACGGATGGATCTCACGAGCGGCGCACGGACCACGGCGACGGCAGCGGTAGTAGTGATGCTCGGAGGTCTCAGCCTCACCGCCCACGGCATGTGGCGCGACCAGGCCCCCCACTCCCTCGCCGGAGTAGTCCTCAGCATGATCGGGCTGACCATCATCATCCTCGGCACCATCCGCCACTGGATCACCGACACCAGCACCGAACGCATCGCGCTCGGCGCCGCCCAGCGCCAGGCACAGGAAGAGCGCCGCACCTACATCGCCGCGAAAGCAGCCCTGGAAAACGACCACGCCCGCCTCTACCAGGACCTGGCCGCCGACCGGGCCGCCGACGCCCAACGCCTCAAAGCCGAGCGCGAGGCCATGTGGGCTGAACTCGAAGACGCGCGAACCGACCTGGTGAACGAGGCGATGACAACCCTGGCGACCTGGATCGTGGGCGGCAAAGTCCGGCCGCCCGAGCGCCGGGCCGACAACCTCATCCGCTTCCCGCACCAGGGCCAGGAGCCGCAGCATCAGCCAGAGCGGGCGCAGGAACACGGTGCGGCCGGTTCCTGAAACCGGGCTCGCCCGCGAACGCCAGCCGGATCCGTGAGACGTCCGGCCGGTTCGACCCCAGATTCGTCGACCGGTGCAGCCGGATCGTCACCACCTTGCGGATGATCTCCCGCTTCTGGTCCAGCGTCAGCCCCTGCACCGCGGGCTCCGTCTCCGTCGCAGGCCGCCCGTTCCACACTGCGTCAGGATCCGGGGACTCCAGCATCCGCAGCACGAGCGGCGACACCCCCGTGATGCTGCGCAGCTTCGCCCGCTCCGCGTCGAGCAGCGGCTGGATCTGCTCCTCCATGTCCGCGAGCGATGACGCCGACATCCGCATCCGGCCCGTCACCGGACTGATCGTGCGCGTCAACTCCCGTGCCTCCGCCAGCTGCTCCTCGTAGGCGTTCACCAGCCGTTGAGCGGCAGCTACCTTCTCCGCGGCGTCATCGCTCGTCGGTACCAGCGCGGCTCGGGCGGCCGCCCGGTTGGTGAACCAGTGGATGATTGCCTCCTCGACGTACGCGTTCACCACCGGCTCGGACATCGACGTGTCCCGCTTCGGCTCGCACGTCAGCTTCGGGTGCGACCGGCCGGTCACCGACTGCGCGCAGAGCATCGCGTGGTCCCCACACTCCCCGCACAGCGCCAGGTAGGTCAGCAGGTGCGACACCTCGGTGCCCCGCTGCGACCGCCGGCCGGGGTCCGACAGCTTGGCCACGACCCGGTTGAACATCGCCCGGCCCTGCGGTGTGTGCAGGCCATGGATCGGATCCCACGTCGCCTTCGTGTACGTGCCGCGGTGTGCCCGCTCCCCGAGGTAGGCCCGGTTCGTCAGCAGGGCTCGGACCGTGCTGAAGGTCCACTCTGCCCCGTCCGGGCGGGCGGCCTCCGGCGCCGAGTTCATCCACACCAGCAGGGAGCGCACCGACTTGCCGGAGTCGACGTGCTGGAAAGCGCTCAGCACTACGGGGCCCTGCACGGGGTGCTCGTACTGGCGGATGCACCGCTGCCGGCCGCCGACGTGGGCGTACTCACGCGCGTAGCCGAACGGCAGTCGGCCGTGAGGCTTGCCCTCGCTGGCCTGCCGTACAACCGTGCGGAGGTTGCGATCCTGGATCGCGTCGGCTTCGTCCTCGGCGTCGATCGCGTGCTGCGCGGTCGCCTTGCGGTCGTCTCTGCGGGAGAGGTCGTAGACCTGGCCGTTGTAGCAGAGGAGGACGTCGCGGGCCATGCACGCCTTGCGGAGGCGGAGGTAGGCGTCGAGGTCGCGGTAGTAGCGGGAGGCCTCGTAGGCGACGACGATACGGCGGACGCCGGGCGGTGCCGGGTCGTTCAGGATGGAGGCGATGAGGCCTTCGAAGTCGTCACGGATCTTCTTCGCGTGGCGGCTGGCGGAGAGGTCGGAGTCCCTGAACTCGCCGATGATGGGCCAGGTGTGGCGGTGGCAGAGTTCGCGTCCGGTGGCGAGCTGGTCGTCGACGGAGTCGCGTACTCCGGCGATGCCGGCGAACTCGTTCTCGCTGTTGCGGCCGTAGAGCCAGGCCTCGAAGCGGACGTCGGTGATGACGAGGTGGAGGTATTCGGGCGCGTACGGCATGCCGGAATGCTACCGACTTCCAGTACCCCTAACTAGTGTTGTCGCCCCACAAGCGTGATTACCCGTACAGGAGTGTGGGCTACGGGGGCGGCGCAGGGGGCTCGACCTCGGCAACCTCCGTGAGCAGGGCGAGCGTGTCGCCGAGCCGCGTACACAGACGGGTGATGATCAGGATCAGTTGGGCATGGTCCTGCTGCGGGAGATCGGCAGCCTGAGCGGCTTCGAGATCGCGGCGGGCGAAGCCGACGCGGTCGCGCTGGATGTTGGTGAGGGCGGGTCCGGTGGCGGCGCGGGCCTGCTCGTCGGTCATGTGTGGTCGCCTGTCGCCGTGCGGATGCGGGGAGTAGTTGGGGGGTGCAGACATCATCGTTGGCCTGCGGTTTCGTTTAGGCAAGAACGAAAAGATCACATCATCCGAACGAGTGTTTTAAGGGGCTCAGGGCTTGTGATCACGCCATGTCGTTGATCTAGAAATGTACGGTCGACGATACAGACACGCGATCATGATCCCGGAAGCGTGTGGCGGGTGCCGACCGCCCTCCCACCCGACAAGGTTCTCGCCCGCCGCCGGGCCATCGGCGTGCGCATCCGCGAGACCCGCCGGGCCCGGAAGCTGTCGCAGGAGAAGCTCGCGGAGTTAGCCGGCATGGACCGGCAGGCGGTCAACAGGATCGAGATGGGGCACCAGGCCGCGCTGATCGACAACCTGATCCGGATCGCTCACGCCCTCGACGTGCCCCTCGCGGATCTCGTCCGCTGAGGTGGGCCCGCCGCCGACGCGCCACGGGGAGAGACGCACAGCGGCGGGCCCTGGCCGCCCCCTCAGGCGGCCGTCCCGGGCCGGCCGGGTTGGGACACGGCCGGACCGGAAGTCACCAACGTATGCGGTGCTGATGGTTCGGGTGACGGCTGATCCAGACGTTGCAGTCGGACACCCCCGACCGGTCTCCCACCGCGGCAGCCAGGACCCGCCGCCGATCCAAGGCCGCACACTCGGCACAGCCGGGCTCCGGCCGGGGCGGCGTGAGCGGCATCTGCGGGGCGCTCCGCGGGACCCTCACCGGGTCGCCCCCACGGAGACCGCCCACAGCGCCTGCCGCTCACCGCACTGGCCCGGATCGTCGACGCACTGCTCACACTGGCCGGCGTGCGCGGCAAGTGCTTTGCGGGCCTTCTGGCGGACGCAGTCGGGGCAGGCGCGCGGGAACCAGTGGGAGTCGGCGACGCCTTGGATGGTGCCCGTCTGCTCGCCGAGGCCGCTCGCTGTCTCCGCGTCGAGGCGCTCGCAGCACCAGACGCAGTACGCTCCCCGGAGCTGCTCGGCGGTGAGCAGGTGCAGCCGTTCCGGGAGTGGCAGCAGGGCTAGGGCGTCGACGGTGCTGGGTTCGGCTGACATGGCTCACGCCTCCACGGTCACGGTGATCCGTCTCACACCAGTGACCGTAGGAGAGGCGCGCATGCCGAGGGGGTAGGACTCCTACCCCCTTGCGGAGGGGTAGGGTTCCTACCCCCTAAACGATCACACGGGCACGCCCAGATCCTGCGCCAGCACCAGCGCATCATCACGGACCATCCGCGGCCCCGTCTTCACCAGCCCCGGCAGCACCGACCTGGTGTGCAGGTTGTACTGGATCGTCTCCGGCGACTCGGAGAACGCCTTCCCCAGCAGCGACACCGCGGCCGTGCCCTCGCCGAGCATCCCGTGGGCGCGCGCCGACTCGATCAGATGGTAGGAGCGGCGCGTCGCCGACGGGATCTGCCCGAGGTCGAGGGACTCGGCGACCTCCAGCGCCTTCACCGGCTGCATCAGATCGCAGTGCATCGTGATCGCGTACCCGTCGACGATGCCCCGCCCGAAGATCAGCCACGGGTGGGCGTAGTCGTCCCCGAGCCGGCGTGCCGCAGCGTCGGCCTTGTCCCAGTACCGCCACGCGTCCCCGGCCTGCCCCGTCTTCGCATACGACAGGGCGACGGCGAGGTAGAGCAGCCCGCGGCGGGCGATGTGGTCGGGGTCGCTGTCGTCAGTCAGCAGGGCGGCGGCCTGCTCGGCGAGGTCCACGCGGGCCTCGGCTGCTTCACCCGCGTCGCGGTGGACGTGGTTGACGTACCAGGCTGCGGCCGCGATCGCGCGCGGGCTGTCGGCGTCCTGGGAGGCCGCCATGGCGCGGTCGCCGGTGAGGACGACGAGGTCTGGCGCGGGCTGGAAGGACAGGAAGAGTTGGGCCAGGTGGTAGGTCTCGGCGAGGGCAGTGAGGGCGCGGCGGCGGTCGGCGCCGTCCAGGGTGCGGGAGGAGTGCTGGGCGTCGGCGAGGAGGGCGGGCAGCAGCCGGACGATGCGGGTGCGGTTGCCTTCGACGGTGCGGCCGTGGGCGGTGCGGGGATCGCGGTCGTGCCACATCTGCCACGCCCTGCGCACCCGGGCGGTGAGGACGTCGGCGGGCTCCGGTTCGCGGCCGTCCGCCGTGAGCTGGTAGGAGGTGAGGGCCTGCTTCACCGTGGGCAGCTCGCCGTGCTCGGCCTTCGTGTACGTCGAGGCAGCGAGGCGTTCCTCGCCGGTCAGTTCGGTGATGTCCTCGACGCCGAGGACGTGCGCGAGGCGAAGGAGCTTGGGGAGGCGGGGCATTCCGATGCGGCCTGTCTCGATGGCCTTGACCCACTCGGTGGACTGGTCCATGAGGCCGGCGACGACGGTGCGGGTTTTGCCGGTGCGTTCGCGGGCGCGTTGGACGCGCTGGCCGAAGGTGAGTGCTGGGGGTGCGGTGTCGGTGTGCTCGGGCATACTGGACTCCGTTCTGACCTAGACACTCAGGACGGTACTCCGCTCTGGTGGCGGTGATGTGACGGTTGCGCCCCCTGCGCAGGCTTTGTGCTTGTGAGGGGGCGCTTCGCGTGTGCGGGGAAGTCGGCGGGATCGGGGTGAGTGATCGGCCTGGCTGATCGCTAGGCTGGTGGCATGCCCCCCACTCCTTCGCCTTGCGGTGCTGTGCGTTCGGCTGCGGCCGTGAACGCTGCGATCCGGGCGATCGTTGTGGGCGCGCAGGGCAGGCCGTGGCGGGAGGCGGAGCGGGCCCTGTATGGGCTGCTTCTGGAGGAGTGGGTGGCGGCGCTCCGGGCGGAGGAGATGAGCGTCGCGGCGTGACCCTGTAGACAGGACTACAGGCCGCCTGTAGAGTGGTCTACAGATGGAGCGAGGGGCGCTCCAAGAGGGGACCACCATGCAGCGCTACGAACTCGACGCCTTCCTCGGCGACGACCACGGACTCAACGAGGACCAGATCACCGAACTCCTCGCCAAGGCCGACGAGATCGAAGAGCGCTGCGACGCAGACCCGGACGAGATGAGCGAGGAACTCGTCGCCGCCTACCGCCTCATGAGCGAGGAGCCCAACGCCGTCGTGGCCGAACTCGCCCAGCGTCGACTCGAAGCCAGCGTCGCCGAAGCCAACGCCCTCGCCGGGCTCCGGCAGGCCGCCATCGTGCTCATCGGCCGAGGCGACGCCACCGAGTCCGGGTTCGCGCGGCAGGCCGGAGTCGACCGCATGACCGTCCGGAAGTGGCTCGGCAAGAAGTAGCGGGCAGCCGTATGCCTCCCGTGGGGAGCCGGGAGGCGCGGCGGGCCCCACCGGGTCGCAGCAACCCGGCAGGGCCCAGCAAGGGGAGTACCCGCCCGGGGGGATGGCGGCTCCCGCACCCACACCATGCACCACAAACCAGCCACCGCGATAGATCACGACCGAAAGTAGATGACGCCACCTCATCGACCGGTTCGTCCGATACCGTCATCCCGCTGACGACCTGGTGGGTCCAACACCCAAGCCCCCGGGGTGGTGCCCAGGGGCATCTCTTATGCGTACTGCCTGCGCTGAGGGTCAAGAGCCGACAACAGCCCCTGCCCATTCCCTGGCTCGTCATCCGGCTCCGGCGCCCCATCACGACGGCACACCAGCGCGTCCGGGTCATACGACGGAGCCTGCAAGCTGTAGCCGTCCGGACAGGCAGGACCGGCCGGACCCCGGTCGCCCGTGTCGCCCTTCTCCCCCTCGGCCCCAGCGGGACCGGAAGGACCGTCCGGCCCGACAGGACCAGCGGGCCCCGGCACCGTCGAGTCCGCGCCGTTCCGCCCCGCAGGGCCCGTCGCGCCCGGGGCCGGTGTGATCGTCGGAGCGGCGACCCCCGGATCGCCCTTGTCACCCTTGGGCCCCGGCGGGCCCGGGATCGGCACCGGTACTTCTGCCCGCGCGGGCAGATCCTCCACCGCCTGCGTCGGATCCGGCGCAACGGGCGTCGCACCTTCCGCCTTCACCTGCGCCCGAAGCGCCCGCACATCCCCCGCCAACGTCGACACCGCCGTACCCCGCAGGTCAGCCTCACGCGCCAGGTCCTGCCGGGCGTCCGCCTCCCGGTGGATGAGGAGCAGCGACAACGCCACCCCGCCGCCGAGGATCAGCAGTGCAGCCACCATCCACAGCAGGCGTCGGTTCTGATATAGCACCAGCTCGGTCCGCGTCATGGCGCGCCTCCGAGCTGCGTGACGAGCCCGCGCAGCCGTGAGACCTCCGCCTCCAGCGCGGACACCTTCGCCTCCGCTGCCGACGCGCGCGCCTCCGCGGTCTTCTCGTCCATCTCCGCCTTGTCCCTCTCGGCCACCAGCCGCTGCGTCAGGCTGTCGTATCCCGTCACCGCGCTGGTCTCCCTGGCCGCCCGGTTCGCGCCGCGGTTGCCGTACATGGCGGCGGCCGCGGCCACCGGTCCGGCGATCAATGCGCCGATCGCCGTCAGCACGGCCGCGTCCACGCCACCACCACCTCCCCGACGCGCTCACGGGTCAGCTCAGACTGCCTTGACGACGCTGGACTCCTCCACCCTCAGCGCCGGCACCGGGGCCGTCACCTCCCGGTGCTCGAACAGCGCCAGCACCGCCGCGACCAGCGACATCCAACCCGCCTGCTCCTGCGCCGACATGTCCAGACCGAAGCCCAGGAACAGAGCCAGCATCGCGCTGGCGAGCTGGAGGATCGCCGCGCCGGCCGCGCCCGTCTTCAGGACCAGCGCCGACGCGACCGCGACGAGGCAGGCGAGGACGGTGTTGATGAGGGTCTGCTGCTCCTCCGTGACGTCGAGGCCGTAGGCGGCGGCCAGCTTCAGGCCGATCGCGACGACGGCCAGGATGTACACGGGTTCACGCCCGAATACCTTCATGTCAGTTCTCCTTCTGCGCGAGCGCGTGGGTGTGCGCGTCGAGACGCGCGTACTTCTCTTCCGTGCTGTGGCCGTCCCACGTCCCCGCACCTACCGTGACGTGGGCGAACAGATCGATGTCTGCCGGGTTGACGTGCCACGACACCTGACCGGTCGGCAGGTCGATGAAGATGACCGGCCAGTCCGGGGCATCCGGGTCCGCGCGGTACACGAGCATCGACGGATACTCGGCGGCGAGGTGCGCGATGAGGTGGTGCCGCTCGCGGTAGACGATCTGGAGCGCGTCGACGGCGGTCACGCGCTGTCCTTCAGTGCGTCGCCGAGCCGGTCCAGCGCCGCCTCAGCCCCGGCCTGAGCAGCCGCCTGAATCTCCGATGCGTCCAGCCCGCCGCCCTCGGCGAGCTTCCCCACAGCAGCGCTCAGCGCGGCCACCTGAGCCGTCAGCGCAGCCGTCGCCTTATCCACCCTGCGGCCCACAATCTCCGTGTTCCGCACCGCCGTCGCCAGCGAGATGAACGGGTTCACCGAGACGGTGTCCGTGTTGGGGTTGGCGATGATCCCGTCGATTGTCAGGACCCTCTTCGCGACCTTCGTCGCGTCGTCGTCGGACAGTGCCACGTCGTCCTCCTCGGGGACGGTCTGGCCCTTCGCGAGGGCGAGCAGCTTGGTGAAGTCGATGGCGCCCGGGTCGCCGTGGGTGTTCTCCGGAACGTGCATGTGGCCGCACACGCCCTTGAAGCCGTTCCACTGATCGAACGTGAAGCGCTGCCCGCCGCCGTTCGCATACGACGTGGGGTACGCCGGCCACTTCGACGGCCCGACGAGCGGGACGCCGTGCTCGGCGTTCAGCCACTTCAGGAACACCGCCAGGTCGGCAAGCGCCCAGTCCGGGGCTTCCGGCCAGTAGATGTGTTCGGCGCTGCCCCAGTTGCGGTGCGTGGCCGGGTCGCAGGTGCCGACGAGCTCGACTTGCACGACGTTCAGCGTGTTCGTCTCCACGCCGCCGCTGAGGTTCACGAGCGCACGGCTGGAGCGGTCGATGTCGAAGTGCTGGAACCAGCGCAGCTTCCGGGCGGCGAAGTCCGGCACCGCCGTCAGGTTCGGCGCGCTGCCGCCACCCCCGTAATCCGGCAGCGTCCGGCCCTCCGTCGTGTGCAGGCAGGCGACGTTCACCTCCATCACGTCGCCACCGAACCGGTTCTGGTAGAAGTAGGCGGTCGACGCGCCCGGGTACTTCTGCGGGCCAGTGGCCATCACACGGCCTCCGTTCTCGGGGTGTACCGGCGGACAGTGAGCCGCCCGTAGGGGTCGACCGTGAGCCGGTCCTCGGCGACACCGTCGCCGTCCTTGTCCCACGCAGTGGAGTGCGCGTCCGCCCGGAGCACGATCACGATCCGGTGCCCGACAGGCCAGTCCACAGGGACCACGTAGGGCACGGCCACGGCGAGGGTGATGTGGTGGGTGTCCTTCGTGACGTTCTCGCCCACCGACCCGGCCTCGCCGTCCAGCCGCCACCACGGGCGTACCGACACCGCCGGCACTGTCCCGTCCGGGCCCGGCGCCGGGTCGCAGTCGTAGGCCCACAGGTGCGCGCCCAAGCCGACGTTGTAGCCCTCGTCGTTGGTGGCCTTCATCCACGCGGACACGTCGAGGAGGTCACCCGCCTGGACGGGGACGACGACCCGCATGACGGTCTTCCACGTGCTGGTGGACAGGTCGATGACCAGGTCGGCAGGGACGACCTCGTTGGTCGTGTGGAAGCCGGTCAGATCGAGGGCGCCGGCGTTGATGACGGTCATCAGACCTCCTCGTAGATCGTGACGAGGATCTTCGTGAACGCACCCAGCACCTGGATGCCAGTGCCAGCGCTCATCGACGCCCGCAGCTTGAACGTGTGCGAGCCGGCGGTGCCCACGGCGCCGCGCCAGATCTGCGTGTCCGTGCCGAAATCCGTCGTCACCTCGCCGCTCCAGCGCGCGTTGCCCAGGACGCTGGACCCGTCGAGCTGGAGAACCCCTGTAGCGAACGACGTGGTTGCCGAGGTGATGTCGAACGCGAACACGCCCTGCACCACGTAGTAGGCGCCGCTCGTCTCCGTCGTCAGCGTCACCGACGCGCTCGTCACGTCCGCCTCCGTCGTCGACAGGGCGATGTTGCCGCTGCCAGTCGCGTCGTACACGGCGGGCTTCAGCCGGTTGATGCGGGCTGCGGTGATGCGCTCACCAGCGAGATAGACCATGGGCGCTCCTCAGGCGATCCGCAGCAGTTGCAGCGACGAGTCGGTGAACAAGGTGACGGGACTGGCGTCAGAGGTCTGCTGCGACCAGTCGAGGGAGTACGTGCCACCGACGGAGCCGACACGGATAGTCGCCTTCAGGAGCAGCGTCAGCGCCGTCCCAACACCCAGGCAGCCGAAGGACTTGGCGGCCGCGATGTCGTTGGATTCGATACGGAGCGGATAGCCGCGGGACTGCACCGAGTCGCTGACGATCGCTGGCGTGGTGTTGAAGCTAACGACCGGGGAGTGGCCCGCGCCCCAGCCGAACCACTCGCCCTCCGTGCCACTGGGCACGGTCCAGTCGAGCAGCAGGTCGGCCGCGGTCGGGCCGTCGTACTTCAGCCAGCCGTCCAGCGTGTACACCGCGCCGGCAGTCAGCGTGAACTGAAGCTGCGTATCCGCAGCTGGCGTCGTGACCGCTGCGCGTGGGAGGTCAGAGGTCCTCCGCGCGACGAGCGGCTGCGCGGAGGAGAGCAGCGACGCAGTGAGCCGTCGCCCGGCCAGGTATGTCGGGTACGCCTCAGGCATTCGTCCTCCTCACAGCGAGACGATCGTCGGATAGGCCAGCCGGATGTCCTCGCCCGCCACCTGGGCTTTCGAGACCCCGTTCACCGAGCGCGTCACCGTGAAGATCTGCGGCAGCTGAAGGTCGAGGTTGTCGTAGGACACGATGGGGTTGACGTTGCTGTTCGCGACGTCGGAGATCGACCGCAGCCCGAAGAACGGCGAGTTGGTGAGCGCGGAGTCCGATGCCGTGATCTGCCACTCCGGGGTCTCAACCGCCGACGCCAGCCACGCCTTCGCCCGCAGCACAGCGCCACGCCCCTGGAACCGCACCCGGTAGAAGGTGCCAGCCACGTAAGCGTCCGGCAGGGCATACGTGCCCAGCGTCGTCTGCACGTCGTTCACGCGCTTGCGGATCGTCAGGCTGAGCGTGTTGGCCGTCGTGAACTCCAACTGCGCGGTGTACATGTTGCTGCTGTCCACGTAGCGGGCAGCCAAGCCACCGTTCAGGGAACCGCCCGTCGCGGTCGCCGAGGTGGTGATGCTGCCGTAGAAGTCGAAGTCGCTGTACGCGGTACCGCCGTCGATGAACGACCGGCGGGACGCGCCCGTCGTCGACAGCGTGTGCCCGCCGGCGCCGGACGCCACGTTGAAGTCGCCGGCCACCCCGCCCGCCGTCGACCACGTCTGCCCGTTGTCGGAGGTGCCCCAGCCACTGGACACGCTCCGCGTGAACGTGTCGTAGAGGAAGCTGCTGATGTCGGTGACGGTCATGATTTCGCCGCCGCACCGCACCTGGAACGGGAACTCGGCGTCCGTCGTCGTCCAGCGGGCGTAGTCCGTCGTCGACGGCGTCACCACCAGCTCGGTGTCCGCAGCGTCCACGGCGAGGAGCAACGCCGACCCGTCCGTGTCGACGCGGGCCGCATCCTGGTCGAGGACGCCCACCAGGTAGGGGGAGGCTGGCGCGCACACGAAGGTGATCACATGCTGGAATTTGGTCAGCGACCTTGGGTCGATGCCGAGGATGATCTGGTCGATCGCCCCCGGCGGCAGCCACGCGGGCGGGTTCTGCACCTGGATCCGGTCGCCCTGCCGCAGCCCGAGCACAGCCTGTTTCAGGGCCGGGTTGTTGACGAAGCTGTCGCGCGCCAGGTTCACGCTGATCTTCGGGTAGCGGGGTTCATCGACCGTTCCCATGTGGACGCGCCACGCCGCCTGACTCGCGCCCTGCCCCGACGAGGACAGGTTCAGGGTGACCTCGCTGCCGTACACCCCCACCCCAGTCGGCGGGAGCTGCACGGACAGCGGGCCGTCCGTCGCCTCGTAGGTCGCGCTCACCCCGGACACCGTGACGGTCACCTTGTTCGCGATGTACCGGTCGTCCTCCACCGGCGTCGGAACATCCTCCGAGAGGTCGTTGCCCACGTAGTCCAGCACCAGCTGCGGGTCCTGGTTGCACAGGGCGACCCGGGTCCGGTAGCCGATCCCGCCGCGCGCCTCGTACAGCATCCCGCCGTCGGCGAGCTCCGCCTCGCGGAAGTGCGTCAGTGCGTTCTGCTTGGGCTGCGCGCCCATCGCGACCGTGTCGTCCAGGTCCCCGATCCACTCGAACGGGATGCCCTCCTCCGCGCACAGCCGCTGGATCCGGCGCCCCGCAGTCTCCCCGACCGGGTTGAGGTGGACGCCGAGGAGCGTGACCGGGGTAATCGTGTCCTCGACCGTGACGTGCCCGATCGCCACATCCGTCAGCCCCGACGTACCGATCGGACCCACCGCCGACCGCGAAGCCGGACCGAACTGGACCTGAGTGACCCGGGAAACGCCCGCCGCGCCACCGTCCGAGACGTCATACGAGCGCTGCTCGGTCAGGTCGTACAGGCGCAGTGCGCGGGTGATGACACCGCCGCTGTCCTGCAACTCGATGCTGACGTACAACTGGCGGCCGCGGACGTCGAGCGTGTGCGCCAGCTCGAAACCCAACAACGCGCCGTCGCCGTCGCACTGGCGGAGATACAGGGTGGTCCCGGTGGTGGTGTAGAAGAGTTCCCAGAACAGGGTGCCGCCAGTGTCCTCCTGGTCGACCGCGCAGATGACCTTGCCGTCGGTCAGGCCCTCCGCCGGAATCCGCACCAGGAACCGGACCTGCGTCATCGTCGGCTCGCTGTACCTCGCGACACCGCCCGTCAGCACGTTGCCCGCCATCAGGACCACCGGATCCGCCGCGGCAAAGTCGTCGTAGCCCGCCAGCGTGGGCGTCCCGGTGAACGTCATCGGCGACCCGGAGACCAGCGGCGACGCCAGCGTCGTCGACCCCGTCGTGTCCTCGCACGGCCAGTACGCCCGCAGGTTCGACGACAACGGCTCCGTGATCGCGGTGCGCATCACCGAGTACGGCGGCGGCGGGGCCTGCGCGAGCCGCCACATCGGACCCGAGACGGTGACGTCCACCCACACGTCGTTCCCCGACCGATCCCAGGACGGAGCCCACGAGGTGACATCACCCCAGATCACATAGGTTTTGCCGCCGACGCCGTCCGGGACGCTGATCCGCATCGGGGTGTTCCGGCCGATCGCCCCGTAGTAGGGGCCGGACGGATTCCGGGGGCTGAAGCGGGCGTCGTCGTTGCGCAGTTGCAGGCGGGCCACCGCGAACTCGGCCGAGGCGCCCTCCGACCGGATGCCGCTGGTGATCTCGACCTTGCCGTTGTCGTCCCGCACCATGCAGTACGACGTGATGTCCAGCCACTCCCCGCGCACCCACAACTCCACGACGACCGGCTCGCCGCTGGACGCCTCGCCGCCTCCGCGAGCACCGGGCCCGGGAAGGTTGGCAAGACGACGGCGGAACGCCGAGACGAAAGGCGCGATCGGGGTCGGCATCAGTTCAGCCCACCTGCTGGAAGGTGATGAACGTGCGCATGTCGGAAGCAGTCGTCGGGGTCGTCGCCCGCACCCGCAGGAAACGGGAGACCGCGATGATCGGCCGGTCGTCCGGCATGAACGTCCGCACGTAGGAGAGCCCGGACTCGCCCGATACCGAGGACAGGGACACCGTGTCGAACACGCGGGTTGCCGTGATCGAACCCTCCGCAGTCGCCGTGTAGCCGGTCGCCGACGTACCCACCGTCAGCAGCGTCGTCGGCCCGTTCGGGTCCAGGTTGACCACGCCGGTGGCCGCGACGTGCGCGGTGACCGTGGCCGCAACGTCCGTCTGGAGAAGCTCGACCACGCCGTCGGCGCCGGGCGGGTCGTCGAGGCTGAAGCCCCACTCCAGGATCTGGATCTGCGTCGTGCTGGGCGTGGCCAGTTGCAGCATCGTCTTGATCGCGGTACCCGTCGTGACGCTGGCCTGGGCCGCCGTCGTCGGGGCCGGACCGTTCCACACGGTGAATGGCACGTCGTCTCCTACCTGTCTCGTTGCCCGAGGGCGTTCTGCACGTTGCCGCCACGCCCGCGGATCAGCTCACGCAGCGGCTCGAATGTCTGCTGGGCGACGACCTTCCCGTCGAGCGTGATCGTCTGATGCACGATCACCGTCTGCGCGCCGCCCACGGCCGTGGCGCCGCCAGCTCGGCGCGGGGCGTTGAGCATCGACGCCCACGGCGCCGCCGCCTTCCGCTGCGAGTCCGGGTTCGACCACACCCGCGCCCCGGCCGGCAGATCCAGCAGCTCCGGCCCCTGCTCGCCCACCCACGTGAGGCCGCCCCGCACACCACCGGACGCGGCGCCGCCGATGATCCCGCCGGCCGCCTTCTTCCCCGGCGCCCGCGAGATGACCTTGTCGAGGTTCTTCGCCAGGCTGGCCATCGTCGCTTCGAGCTTGTCCTGGCTCTTCTGCAACCGGCTCGTCGCTGCGGTCTGCGCCTTGATCGCCTGTCCGTACACCGTGTCCGCGGTGGTCTTCCCTGCGGCCGTGGCTGCCGACGTGATCTGCCCCTGAAGGGAGTTGATCGCCTTGATGTCGTTCGAGCCCGCCGTCATTAGCGCGCCCGCCGTCTCCAGGCCGCCGCCCTCGATACCCGCCTCGGCGATCTGCCGGATCAGCGACGACGACAGGCCCTTGCTCTTCAGGCTAGTGAGGGCCTTGGAGAACGCGGTCGCCTTGTCCCGGTTGTCGGTCAGACCCTGGAGGATGCCACCGACGGTGACGTTCTTGCCCGCGTTGCCGCTGGTGATGTTCGCCGCCGACAGCACCCCCGACTTCACCGACGACGACAGCTGCGACGACGCTGACTTGAGGTCCTTCAGCTTGTCCTTCGCCCCGTCCAACGCCTTGTTCACGCTGGTGAGGGACTTCTCGTGGGCCATGAGCTTCTTGCCCACCGAGTCCAGCGTCCGCAGCAACCTTGCCTCGGTACCCCCGGACGTCTTGTCCTTGATCCGGGAACGGACGTCGGACAGCGTGGACTTCAGCGAGGACATGTCCGACGGCGAGCTGAGCCCCTTCATCTGTCCCTTCGTCAGGCCGCCGCCCGCGAACCACTCCACGTTGCCGCCGAGGATCCCCACCGTCTCCTCGGCGACCGCCCGGGAACGGGGCCGCTTCGCCGGGCTGAGCGGGATGTACGCCTCGCCGCCCGTCTCCGGCTCCGCCCACATGCGGAACGTAGGCTGCGCGATCTGCGCAACATGCTGCTCCATGCCGCCGTCCGCGTAGGAGCGGCCCGCGTAGATGTTGCCGTCCGCCGAGCGACCCGCCGTCGACCCCAGGTAGGTGCCAGACGCGACGTTCGGGTTGCCGCGGATCTTGTAGGTGGTGACGACGTATGTGTTGGCGGTGCGCCCGTTGAGGTTGTTCAATGCGGTCGACACCGCGCCGATGTTGCCGAGCGACTGGCCGTTCGCCGTGTACACCCTGGTGCTGCCGTCAGGTAGCTGCTCTGTCTTCAGGCCGACCGCCTCCAGCGCGGCGATCGCCGCACCGTTCAGCGTCGACACCGTCACCTCGTGCGAGTCCGGTGTGGCCTGGATCGCGGTGCGCACTTCCTCCAGCCCGGTGATAGCCTCCTCGCGCTCCAGCTTCACCAGCGTCGCGATATCCGACGGCACGCCGAGCAGCGTGTTCACGTACTCCTCGGCCTTCTTCTTGTTTCCGTCGAAGGCGTCGATGGCCAGCGCCATCATCGACTCGCGCAGCTCGGACGACTTCTTCGTCATCGACCCGAGCGACTCGCCCGCCGCGACGCCGGCCGCGATGAACTCGTCCTGCGACTTCGCCGCCGCGGACATGGCCTGCCCGTTCGCCCGGCCGGCCTCCGTGTTCAGGTCGAGGGTGGCGCCGTTCTTCTCGAAAGCCGCCGAGAGGCTGTCGAGCGATGCCTCGAACCCGATCTGCGCGTCGTAGGCCGACCTGTTGGTGTCGTTCAGGGCGAGGATGCTGGCGCGCAGCCCGTCCGCCGACTGCCTCTGCGCTTCCAGCGTTGCCGATGTCGACTGCGCGGCCGCGCCGAAGACACCCATGCTGTCGGCCGCAAGGTCCTGCTCGAACTTCACGTCGGCGAGCGCGCTGTTGTAGCCGTCCATCTGCGACTTGAAGTCGGCCGCCTTGCCGCCGCCGTCGACGTACTCCTTCGACAGGCGGGCGAACGCGGCCGCAGCCATGTCGGCCTTGCCGCCGCGCACGAGGTTGGTCAGGCCCTCGTCGATGCCCTTCAGCCGGTCCTCGGCCTCGGAGTGCGGCGTCGAGTCGGCCATGCCGAGGGAGAAGACCTTGACGAGTCCCTGCTGGATCTTGTCGGTGGTGGACGGGTCGCTGATGTTGCGGACCGAGTCGTACAGGCTGTCGAGGTCCGAGCCGAACAGGCGGGCCGCCTCGCCGCTGGCCTTGCCCGTGCGGCCCAGCTGGCCGAGGCTCGTGGTCAGCTTCTCCACGTTCGGTGGCGCCTCCCGGCCCACCTCCGCCAGCTTCCCGAACGCCACCGCCACCGCGGCCACACCGGCCACCACGATGCTGGCCTTCGCCGCCGTGCCCAGAGACAGAAACGCAGCCTTCAACCCCGCCAGCCCACCGCCCGCCGCAGTCGACACAGCCGACAGCGCGGTGATCCGGGCTCCGAGCGTCGCGATCCCACCCGAGACGGCCGCAGCCCCCGCGCCCGCCACCGTGACCAGCTTCAGCGCGACCGCAGTCTGCATCAGCACGGTCACCAGCTCCGGCGGCAGCGACGCCACCAGATTCGCCGCCGCGTTCACCAGCGTCAGCATCCCCGGCCCCGCGTCCGCCGCAGCCTCCACCAGCGTCGACACCGCATCGGCCATGTTGCCGAGCGTCTCCCGCAACGCGGGCCCGTTCGCCTCGGCGTACTCCATGAACGCCTGCACCGGGCCACCCGCAGTACCCTCGGACAGCGCCCGGGAGAAGTGGATGATCCCGTCGACCGCGCCCTGCAACGACTCGTTCGCGAACGTGCTGATCTTCTCGGACAGCTTGTCGAACCCAGGCGACGCCATCGCCCCGCCCGCCACCGTCACCAGCCGGTCCAGCTGCGACGACGCACCCTTCACCATCGGCGTCAGCTTCGGCAGCAGCTGCCCCAGCAGCGTGAAGCTCTTCTCGACCGGGACCATCGTGAACGAGGCCAGCTCGTCCGACCACCCCTTGGTCTCGCTCTTGAGGGTGCCCATCGCCACCGCGGCCCGCGCGGTCGCCTGCGGCATCGACGCCAGCGAATCCGACAGCGCGCGCTGCGCCTCGGCGGCCTGCTTGCTGCCGCGCCCGTGCTGCGCGACGGCGTCGTTGTACTTTTCCTGCGCCTTCGAGGCGTCCGACAGGTGGCCCGCCTGCCCGGCCACTGCCGCACCGAACGCCGCCACGGCGAGGCTCGCAGCGCCGGCCTTGACCGCGATCGGCGCGAGCGCCGCGCCGAGCGGCACCGCGGCCGTGGCCAGCGGGATGATCGACCCCTTGACGCCGCCGATGGCCGCGGACAGCCGGTTCATCGAACCGGTCATCGCCGAGCCCTCGGTGATGAACCGGCCGCGCATGTCCCGCAGGCGGCCCTCTGTGTCGCGGAACGCTCGGATGACGTCGCCGTTGTCGGCGCGGATAGTGATCGTTACATCGTCGCCGGTCATGGGGCGTCATCTCCTTCCGCGGGGTCGGGGTCGTCGGGTGTGCCGAGGCGTTCGATGCTGAGCAGGCGCAGCAGCCGCACGTCTTCTTGGAGCAGGGTGGTCAGGGTGTAGCCGGGGAACCGCTTGAGGAGACCGAGGAGCGAGCGCGCCTCGATCAGCTCGCCCGGCTCTCCGACAACGGAGCCATCGGGATTTCGAGCACCTCCGAGGTGCTTCCAGAGGTGGAGCTTTCGGGCAAAGGGTCGGAGCTGTGGACCCCCACAAGTGCCTGAATCCACGCACTGTTCAGGGCGAGGATGAGCCGCTTGTCGCGGCTATGCGCCTCGCTCACGGGGATGGGCAGGTCCTGGCTGTCGGTGAGGTTCCAGCTCACGAGCGCCTTGAAGAAGCGCTCCAGGGTGGCGCCGTCGGTGTCGCCGCCGTTGCCGTCCCAGCCCATCGCGACGGCGTACTCGTCGATGGTCATGGAGCGGAGCGTCGCTTCGAGGCCGTGGTAGCGGTGGCCGTCCTCGAAGCGGACGGTGACGGTGCTGTCGGGCTCACGGAATCCCATGGTCAGCTCCAGGTGGGGACGGCGCCGTTGGCGAGGGAGAACGGTGCCGAGTACGTGAACTCGCCGGACTGCGCGCGGGTGAGCGCGTAGTCGGTGATGAGGCACTCGTTGTTGAGGGTCTGGCCGGAGATGACGATGCCGATGCTCCGGGTCACCGACGTGGAGCCGACGGTCTTGAGGACGTCGTGCGCCAGGTTGGACCCGTCGTCGAAGACGCCGTTCATCGTGCCGCTGAAATCTGCGAGGAGCAGGATCCGCTCGATCGCGGACTTGTCGATGCCGGTGGCGTCCTGGACGCCGCGGGGCATGGACCAGTCGAGGTTGGTGACGTCGTTGCGGATGTCGCGTGCGTTGCCGCCGGAGTCGTCCACGTTCAGCGTGGTCCACCCGAGGCCCGATTCCTTTGCCATGGTTCACACCCTTCTGCGATAGTGCCGGGCCTCAGCCGCGGCGGCGGTCCTCGTTGAACCGGCCAAGCTCTTCCTGCACGTTCTCCACCCAGTCCTGCGCCCGCGTGTGCACGCGCCGCCGGCCGGTGGGGTTGCCCCGGAAGTCCCCGTCGCGGACGAGGTACAGCTCCGGGCGCGTCTTGTGGTCGGCGAAGCAGCGCTGACCCGAGTCGAACCGGAACGCTGTCAGGCCGTCGCCACGCGGCATCTCGCGGAAGGTTCGCCCCGACTGCTGCCGGATGTACGCGGCCTGCGCCTGCCCGAGGTCCGTGCGCTCGTCAATGACGGACTCCCAGCCCTGCCGCCACTGCTCGCAGCTGATCTCCTCGCACACGGTGCGGACTGCCTGATCCGGGCGGGACCGGATGCTGAACGTCTGGTACGCCTGCACCGGGCCCTGCGCCGGAAGACGGAACGGATCACCCATCGCACACCCCCTCAGAAGCTCGTCGCGGTCAGGTTGGCCGTCGCCGCGACCGCGAACACCAGGGACGTGAATCCCCCCGTCGTCACCGTCACCGCCCGGACATACCGTTTGATCTCCGTGCCCGCAGCGATCGCGATCCGCTGAGCCGTCGGCCCGGCCGTGATCTGCGTGAACCCGCCGCCTGTGATGTCGGCGTACGCGTCGGTGCCGCCGTTGTCGTGGGAGTGCTGCAACTTGACCGTCACATCGGTGCCGGCGAACGAGAACACCTGTAGGTACGCCTGCCCGCCGTGGACCGTGTGCGAGCTGATGTAGGCGTTGCCCTGCTTCGTCCATGTCCGCGGCGTGGCGTCGGTGACCGTGTTCGAGGATGCCGATGCGATGGGCGCGGCCACCGACGTGCCGCCGATCCCGGAGAGCACCGACCCTTGGAAGAACTTGCCGGCCGTCCGGTTCACGGTGCCCGCGGTCTGCGAGCCGATCTCCAGGACTGCCGTCGACGCGAACACCGAGGTGGTGGCGCCGTTGAGCTGCTGAACACCGAGGGCGGTCCAGGTGGAGCCGTCCTCGCTGGTGTAGAAGTTCACGGCGGCGTCGGAGGCCCCGTTGTCGACGTCGAGGGTGGCGCGCACCCAGTGCGTGGTCCCGTTGGTGAACCCGGTCGTGGCACTGGACGTTTCCGTCTTCTCCGCCGTGCCGTTCTCCGACCAGCGGAAGATCAGCGCACCCGTAGCGGTGACCGCGAGCGCATACGACCTCTGGTTGCCGGTCGCCGTGTACTTCGCGATCAATGTCGACTCCGACGCTGGCGTCCAGTCATCCAGCGCCACGCGGGCCCGCAGGTCGAGGTCGCCGACGATGTCCAGGCTCGCGGCGTCGGGCGTGGACGCGTAGTCACCGGACGTGCCGGACAGGAACAGGAAGTCCTCGCCGTCGTAGCCGAACTCCACTCCGGTCCCACTCGCCGCCCCGGTGTCGGTGCGCTGTCCGGCGGTGAGGAGATCGCACCACTCCAGGCCGTAGCCGTTGGCCTGCGACGACACGCTGATCGTCAGCGAACCGTCCTGGCCCCGGGTCGGGTTGTAGTCGATCTGCTTGCCGACCATGCACGCCGCGGGAGCCCCGAGGCTGGTGGCGGTAGCCCACATCTCGTGCCGGTCGGTGGTGGGCAGCGCGGACAGCACGGGGTGCGCGGCCGCCGCAGCCGGGTTGAAGAACGACGTCCAGGACAGGCGGCCGTCCCGGAGCAGGCCCACCCTCTCGTAGGCGCTCTTGTCGATGCCGGTGACATCCTGTGTTCCGGCGAGGCCGCAGCCGATTTCGTTGCCGGCGCCGGTGTCACCGGACAGGTTGTAGCCGCCCAGGTAGAAGTTCTGCGCGAGGCCACTCTTCTTGGTCATCAGGCCCCCTGAGCCCATGCGTCGTTGATGATCAGCGGGATGGTGAGCGTGGCCACCCGGTAGGTCGTGGAGTCGAAGCGCGTGAAGCCGAACTGTGCGGACAGCGGCGTCCCGTGCGCGCCAAGCAGGTCGACGTTGCGGACGCTCCCGCCGAACTCGAAGTCGGCCGAGTACGCGGACATCAGACTGTCGACCGCGCCCGTCACCGCGATGTCGACGTCGTCCTCGGGCTGACTGTCGGCAGGCATGAACACCCGGCCGGTCAGCTCCAGCCGGCCGGTGCCCGCGCGCAGACCAGAGGCTGCCGGGACGGGTGAGATCCGGGAGACCCACAGGGCGTAGACCAGACCGGAACCCGGTGCGGACACTGGTTCGTGGCCGAGGACCTGCGTGAACAGGCCGAGGGTCTGCGCGTGCGACATGGCCACGCCGCGGTAGGTGAGGAGATCGAGGGCCACGGGCGATCACATCCGTCCCGTGTAGCGCCTGAGCAGGCGTTCGCCGATGCCGCGCTTGCGGGCGTTGAGCTTGTCGCGGGTGACGATCCAGTGGTCGTAGCCCTTGAACTTGGTCACGGGGTAGTTCCTGCTCCCGATGCCAGCCAGCCACGGCCCGTAGATGACTCGGTTGTCCCAGATCTTGTTGCCGTCGATGACTTCGATCCGGGTCCGGTAGTAGGGGGTCTGGGTTCGCAGGACGCGGTCGAGTTCGTCGAGGAGGATGGTGCGGCCGTCCTCGGCCAGTTGCCGCTCCAGGTGGTCGACGTAGGCGTTAGCAGCGGCTCGGGCGCGGCCGTCGAACATGGGGCCGCGGCCGTTGGTGGAGACATCGAGGCGCATCAGCTACACCGCCCTCGTGCGGGCCTTGCGGCCGTGGCTGGTGTACACGCGGTCCCGAAGCTGGATGATGCCGCGGCCTGCCACCTCGCGCTCGGACTCGCCTGCGCCCGCGGTGCGCGCATATCCGGAACGGCCCTGCATGAGGTCGACGAGGGCCTCGGCGACGCACAGTTGCCGGACGGGGCCGGGGGGGTCCCACCGGTACACCGGCGCTGCGGTGAGGTGAGTGGCTGCGGTGGTGCCGAGCGCACCCCGCTCCACGGTCAGAGTCCGCGGGGCGTAGATGGTGGCACCGACGCTGTGCGCGGCGATTGTGGAGCCGTCCCACGCCCGCGTCACCACGAGGGTGTTGCCTGCGATCTCATCGACCCGCATCCGTTCGCCGTCGATGAGGATGGACTCGCCGGCCGCGAACGCCGTCCCGGACTGCACGGTGACGGTGACGGAGTTGTTGGTGTTGGTGAGGCCGCTGCCGCCGAGGGTCTGCCCGGTGTCGAGCTGCGTCCGGCCGGTGACGATGACCCGCTCCGAGTCGATCCGCAGCAGCGAGCCGACGCCGACTGAGGCGGAGGTGGCGGCATCGACGTCGATGCCGGTCTCGCTGCTGTCGAGAGCCTCGATCGTCGCGCCCACGCTGGTCTCGTCGTTGCGGAAGTTCCACAGGCCCGCAATACCGACGTCCTCTTGGTACGTGGAGCCGCCGCCGAAGCTGGCGTTGCCGCTGAGATCGATCTCGATACGCGTGTAAGGAGGCTCGTCCCTATTGTCGGCGCGGCGCAGCAGGTAGTCGCCCGGCGCGATCGTCGTGCCGCCGGAGGTGACGGAGGTGACGGAGATCAGCTCGTTGTCGTCCAGACGCAGGATCCACGGCGTGGCGCCCTGCCGCGGCGGCCAGTCGAAGCGCCGCGTCGCGACCACCGGGTAGAACACGCGGTGCAGCAAGCCATGCACCGACTCGGTCGCATCAGCGAGGGCCCGGTCGATGCGAGCGTTGCTGCGCGCGGTCTCCTTGACGTCAAGTTCGGCCTTGATCTCTTCACGTGTGGCGTACCACGGGGTGGTCATCTGGTGTCACCTCCTCTCAAAGCAGCGGGGCAGGCCGGTCAGGTGCCGACGGCCATCCATGGGCCGGCCAGCAGGGAAGCGGAGTTGGATGCGGGTGTGATCGAGGCGGGCAGCGACGTCTGTGACGTGCCTGCGGTGGCGTACCGGTAGGTAGCAGGCGTCAGCCCCGCGTTCAGGCTGGTGGTGGCCCCTGCCGCGCCGGCGCCGTAGGCGACGGTGGGTTTGGCGGTGGCGTTGAAGACGAGCGCTCCCCACACGAAGCTTCCGGCCGTCAGCGCGGTGGAGGCGATCGTCAGCGTTTGGAGGCCCGCGCTCGCAGTTACTGTGGCGTCCGCGTCAGCGGTTACCAGGCGCGTGCCGGCCGAGCTGTAGAGGCCACCGAAGTTCTGCCCGGCGGTCGTGCCGCTCCCGGCGACGGCCATCCACCAGTACAGCTTGGTGACGCTGACGGTCTGCGTGATGTGGAGTTTGGTCAGGTAGACGGTGCCGCCGGTCAGCTCGATGACGTTGACGGCCAGCGACGGATCGTAGGTCCAGGCCACCAGGTTCTGTGCGGCTGGGGTGACCTGGCCGTTGGCGAAGCCGGTGACCTGCTGGTAGCCGGTGACGGTCGAGTTGCTGCGGTAGAGAGGCATGGGTCACCACGCCGTCGTTCGGGCGTTGCCGTTGGCGGCGGCCCAGATGCCGTCGACGACTCCGCCGTAGCAGGGCTGCGGGAACTCGTAGTAGTCCCCGGCTGCGAGTTGGACGGTGTAGCTGGTGGCGGAGGCGGTGGCCCCGAACTTGACGTAGAGGACGGCGGTGGAGTCGTTGTAGATGGTGCGGGCGCGGGCGGCCCCGTTCGCGGCGAACAGCGTCACCGAGCTCGCCGAGCTGGCGACGTTGGCGAGCGTCGCGGACTGGGGGCTGATGACGCTCATGGGTCAGTCCTCCGTGCCGTCAGCAGCCGACGTACCGGTCTCCGGGGCGCCATCCGTCCCATCGACAGAAGAGGTCTCCGTCTGGGCCTTGCGTGAGCGGCTCCCCGTCGTTCGGGCACGCTTGGGGATCGGCTTGCTGCTGGGCTCGGAGTTCTGCTCCGGCGTCTCGGTAGATGCTGACGAGCTGCTCCCAGGCGATGACTCCTCACCCCCTTCCTCTTCCTCGGGCTCCGGCACGGCGGCCGGCGCCTCCTCGGCCTCGGGCGCCTGGGCGTCGACGGCCTCGGCCTCTTCGTCCGGCGCGGGCACGGTGTGGTCCGACGCCCCGCCGTGACGCGTGATCTTCGCCATGGGGTCTCCGTCCTCGAAGAACTCGGTGTTGTGGCAGCGAGGGCAGCGGGACAGGCCGACTGCGTACTTCGTTCCGCAGCCGACCTCACCGCCGCACACCCACAGAGCCATCAGGCAGCCACCAACGTCGCGCCGTCGTCGAGGGGGATCCAGAAGACCACCCACGTGATCTCGCCGTCCGTGCCCGCGGACACCGACTCGATCTGCCCGATCCCGATCGGCACGATCCCCGTCAGGGACACCGTCGACACCGTGGTCGTGGACCCGCCCGTGATCGCCGCCGCCGGGCTCGTCATCGACAGGACGGCGCCGGCCGGGGTGTCGTTCGTCCCCAGGTCGGTGGCCGTGCAGAGGTCCATGGTCGTGCCGGTCGTCGGGTTCGACACCAGCTTGTAGCTGTTGGCGACCGTGATCGCGGTGCCCACGTATCCGTAGATCGCAGTGATGCCGACCCGGCCGCCCGCGATCGTGAACAGCGGCACCGTCGTCGCCGCCAGGGTGCCGGTGCTCTTCGACGCCCGCTGGCCGAGGTTGACGAGGCGCAGCTGGTTCGCCTGGATGAGAACGCTCATGAGTCAGCCCTCTCAGACCAGAGCCGGGAGGTTCTCAGGCGCGCGCTGCACCTTGAGGTCGTGCAGGATCGCCACCACCGTGCCGGTCGACGTGGAGGCGACCTTGACGTGCGTGTGGTTCGCCGGCAGTTCCGCCTCGCTGATCGTGAACACGGAGCAGTCGTGGCCGGCCGTGCCGTTGTTGACGACGGTCGAGGCGGCGGCCTGCGTCACCTTCGACCAGGCGCCGCCGGTGCCGGTGCTGTCGTAGAAGTGGTCGACGGTGGCCAGCACCGCAGCGCTGCCGCCGGCCGCGCTGGTTGCGGACGTCACGGTGTACGTGTCGCCGGCGCCGAGGAAGCAGACGAAGCTGACCGCGCTCGCGTCCTTGAGCGGGACGTAGACGTCGTCGGCTACAGCGACGACGTTGAAGACCCTTCCGAGTCCGTCCATGGTGCCCTCCTTGAGGGGGTTGATTGCCTCTGGGGATCAGGCCCTGGCAGGGGGGTTAGTGCCTGCCAGGGCTGGCAGGGGGTCAGGCTCGTGCGGCGAGCTGCACGAACGGGGAGAGGGTGGCGCCGTTGTTCTGGGGGGTGACCGCGGACTGGAGCCACGGCTTGCCGTCGACGCGCTGGATGATGCGGTAGGCCGTCTGGTCGTTCTGGAACTTGAAGTGCGGCGACGACATCGCGGACATGACCTGCCGGTCACCGATCAGGTAGAACCCGAAGTCCACGAAGCTGATGTCGCCGAGGTCGCCGAGGAGACCGGGGGCCTTCTCCGTGACGATGACCGGCCGTCCGAGGATGGTCATCGGCGGGCCGGCGACACCGTTGTTGAGCCAGATCGCGGAGCCGCCCGTGCCGACGCTCAGCGCCATGGTGGCGAGCTCGGGGAAGGTGTCCGGGGAGACGACCCACACAGCCCGGTCCAGCGAGCCGGGGAGCATGCGGGCGTACATCTTGACGATGTTCTCCCACATGATGGTGTCCGCGACCTGCCCGGACTCCTTGGACACGGAGACGATCGCGCTATTCCCGGCGGAGAGGGCGCCCTGGGGTTCGCCGACGCCGGTGCCCTTGAGGAACGCGAGGTCCTCGTAGAAGTTGAGGGCCTCGGGGAAGATCTGGTCGAGGAACGCCTGGAACGAGATCGCGCTGTCGGAGATCAGCTCGTTGGGGACCTCGGTGTACGCGGTCAGCTTCTTCGCGTCGAGGACGATGCGGGAGAACGCGGCCTGCGACGCGGTGAGCGCGGCGCCTTCCTCAGTCCAGTAGCCGACCACACCGCCGTACACGGAGGACACGTTGCTGGTGGCGTCGATGGCCGGGAACGGCACCCGGAGCGTCTCCATGGGAATGACGCGGGCGCGCTGGCGGACGACGGACTGCTCCAGCGCGATGGCCAGCAGCTCCGAGCGCAGCACCTCGGGGATCAGGAAGCCGCCCTCGCTGGGGACGGTGGAGGAGAACGCGTTGCGGACGCGGGTCAGCTTGGCCTGCATGTCCGCGGTGCGGTTGGCGTTGTGCCAGATCGTCTGGAAGTACTCCGCCGAGTTCTTGAACTCGCGGTCCAGAACGGCGCCCATCGCCTTCGGGTTGTGCAGGTGGTTGCGGGCGTTGCCGGTCTGCACCACCGCGCGGGGGGTGAGGTCGAGGCGGTCGATGCCCTCCGGCTGGTTCTCCCGCATCCAGTCCGCGAGGGTCGCGGTCACCTGCTCCTTGACCTGCGTGGCGATCGACAGGTCCCGGTTGTGGACGGCCCGCGCGTAGTTGGTGACGAACTCACCGAACGCGCCGTTCTTGTCGGCGAACACGCGCTGCATCTGAGCGGAGTCGGTGAGCATCGCCTCCAGCTCGGCCTGCGAGGTGGGGATCGCCAGCCGCTCGGGATCCATCCCCCCGGCCGGAGCGGCAGGGTTCGCGGCCCGGTTGAACGGTCGGCCGACCGCGGACGGGTCGAAGCCAGCGCGCTGGAGCATGCGTTCCCGGATGCCTGCGGTGACGCGGCGCCTCTGGATGGTGCTGGACGTGTTCACAGTCGTGCCTCCCTGAGGCTGCGTTCGAAGCTGGTTCTGTCGATTGCTGGGATCGGCTCGGCGGGTGCCGGGCCGGGTGCCGCAGCCTGTTCGGGGGCGGCGAGATCTTGGGCGGCGTTCGCGAGGAGGGTGCGGAAGTAGTCGACCGCTACCTCGCTGGCCGGAGCTGGAGCGTGGTCCACCGGCGCCGCGTCAGCCACGTTGGGGGG
>Ga0247829_10000050_pt1 | contig 28922 bp, 29 predicted proteins | sample 12C_Control_Day4_FD_207765 | JGI IMG/M metagenome (GOLD analysis project Ga0247829, IMG submission 207765) | Soil microbial communities from agricultural site in Penn Yan, New York, United States - 12C_Control_Day4 | ecosystem: Environmental > Terrestrial > Soil > Agricultural land | place... | reverse complement strand
CACACGAAGTGATAGGCGCGCCCCGGCAGCGGCACCTCCGGCCCGAACGGCGAGACGAGCCGGCCCAGCCCCATGTCGCGCGAGGCGACGAGCTTGTAGCCGAGCACCACGCCCGTCCCCTCGCTCGCCGCGTCGAGCGCGTGGTCGGCGACGTTGAGGCGCAGCCCCCGCGAGGTGTCGATGCCAGTCACCCCGGCGGCGGCCAGCCAGTCGTCCCAGGTCGGCACGAACCCCGGCAGGTCGATCTGGATCAGCGGGAAGTGCTGCAGATCGTGCGGCGTGCGCAGGGGATGCTCGCCCTCGAGCAGCCGCGGACTGCACAGCGGCAGCATCGCCTCGTCGGAAAGCTTCTCGACATAGAGGTCGGGATGGACGCCGGAGCTCAGGCGGATGCCCACATCGATCCCGTCGGTGATGAAATTCGAATAGTTGGAGCTGGAGGAGATGCGCGTGTCGACGTCGGGATGCATCTCCATGAACCGATAGATCCGGGGCACCAGCCACTTGGCGGTCAGTCCCGGCGAGGCGCTGACGACGAGGATGCGGTCCTCCCGCGCGCGGTCGAGCTGTTCCACCGCCGCCCGCAGGCTCTCGAAGGCGGTGCGCACGCCCGGATACATCAGGCGCGCCGCCGACGTCAGCTCGATCGAGCGCGCCTTGCGATGGAACAGCTTGAGCGCCAGCAGATCCTCGAGCCCGCGGATCTGATGGCTGAGCGCGGCCGGCGTCACATGCAGCTCCTCGGCGGCCCTGGAGAAGCTCAGGTGCCGGGCCGTGGCCTCGAACGCCTTGAGGGCATTGAGCGGGGGCAGGGGGCGGCGCATGACGCGTAAATTTCTCTCATGTGTCAGGCGAGATATTGTCGTTTGTGGATCGCATTTTCTGGGCGTATTTGTCAACTCAAGACGCAGTCACATTGAGGAATACTCAAATGAGAACGCTGGACAACAATCCCTACCGCGGCATCACCCCCGAGGAGCTGCACGTCGTCATTCGCCGCGCCCATGTCGAGCGGGCGCAGGCCATGCGCGAGATGGTCTCGACCCTGCGCTCGTGGCTCGGGCGCCTTGGCCGGCGCCTGCACCCCGCCGGCCCCGCGCTCCCCACTGCTACCGGCCGCTAGTCCGGCATCCGCCCACTCCTCACTCATCGACACGCCATGGAGGCACCCATGTCATCCAATTCCCGCACCCTCTCCCTGCAGTCCCAGCCCGCGCACGGGCTCGCCCAGAATCTCTGGAGCTGGTGGGAGGCCTATTGGACGCGGCGCGCGAAGCTCGCAACCGTTGCGCTTCTGCGTGGCCTCGACGACCGCGTCCTGCAAGATATCGGCATCGACCGCAGCGAGATCGAGTCCGTCGTCTACGGCAAGGGCGCCGATCGCCTGGTCCGCTGCTGGTCTGCCTGAGAAGGATTTCATGAGCCGGCCGTCGGCGGCGCCAGCAAGGCGCTCCGGCGGTCGGCTCGGATCTTGCGTCAGGCGACCTTGCTGAGCCGCTCGGAAGGCGCAACCAGCATCTTGCGCACCTCGACGCCGGGCATTGCCGCTCCGATGAGGAAGCCCTGCACCTCCTCCACGCTCGGCTCCTGCGCGACGAGTGCAAGCTGCTCCTCGGTCTCGATGCCCTCCACCACCACGGACATGCCGAGGTCGGCGCTTAGCCGCGCCACGCCGTGCAGCAGCTTGAGCGGCCGATGGCTGGTATTGAGGCCCTGCAGGAAGGAGCGGTCGATCTTGACCTTGTTGAGCGGGAAGCTGTGCAGGTAGCTGAGGCTCGAGTAGCCCGTACCGAAATCGTCGAGCGAGATCCGCACGCCCATCTTCTGCAGCTCGCCCAGCCAGTGCCGCGTCAGCTCGGTGTCGTCGAGGAACACCGATTCCGTGATCTCGATCTCGAGCCGCCCAGGGCTCAAGCCTGCGCCGGCGAGCGCATCGGCGATCGATTTGGCGATGTTGCCGCGGCGGAACTGGATCGCCGACAGGTTGACTGCCACATTCACATCGCCGGGCCAGGTCGCGCACTCCAGGCAGGCCTCGCGCAGGACGAAGTCGCCGATCTCCACGATCAGCCCCATCTCCTCGGCCACCGGGATGAACTCGGCCGGCGAGACCATGCCCCTGAGGGGATGCGGCCAGCGCAACAGCGCCTCGCAGGTCGAGATCCGTTTGCTGCGCAGGTTGTAGAGCGGCTGGTAGTGCACCTTGAGGACATTGGCCGCGAGCGCGCTTCTCAAGTCCAGCTGCAGGCTGCGGCGGGCCTGGGCCATCACATCCATGCCCTGCTCGAAGAAGCGCCAGGCGCGACGCCCGTCGGATTTTGCGCGGTAGAGCGCCATGTCGGCGTTCTTGAGCAGGGAATCGGCGTCGCTGCCGTCGCGCGGTGCCAGCGCAATGCCGATGCTGGCGCCGATGACGACCTCGTTGCCGCTGATCTGGAACGGCTCGGCCAAGGCCGCCACCAGCCGCTCGGCGAGCGCAGCGGCATCATTGGGGTGGCTCATGGGATACTGCAGCACCACGAACTCGTCGCCGCCGAAGCGGGCGACGACGTCGGAGCCTGAGACGGCGTTGCGAAGCCGGTCGGCCACCACGCACAGGAGCTCGTCGCCGCAGGGGTGCCCCAGGGTATCGTTGACCTCCTTGAACTCGTCGAGGTCGATGAAATGGATCGCAAACGGCCCGCGCCGGCGAAGGCTGGTCACCGCCACGTCCATCTGGTCGCGGAACAGGGCGCGATTGGGCAGGCCGGTGAGCGCATCGTAGCGCGCCAGCTGATTGATCTTGGCCTCGGCCATGCGGCGGTCGGTGATGTCCTCGAACAGCACGACGGCGCCGCCGTCCGCCATCGGGTGGAACGTCAGGGCGAGAATGCGATTGGGATTGGCCTCGAGGAAGACCTCCCCCTCGCCCGATCCCTCGAGCCGCTTCTCCAGCTCCGCCAGCAGCCGCTCGCCGCGCTCGCGGCAGAGGGCGCCGCTGCCCACGCAGGCCCCGACGAGCTCACGCGCAGAGGGCCGGTTCGACGCAATCTCCGGCGGCACGCCCAGCAGCACCCCGAGGCGCTTGTTGCAGACGGCGATGCGGCGCTCGGCGTCGAACATGCACAGCCCGTGCGGCATATTGTTGAGCGCCGTATCGAACCGGCCGGCCAGCAGGCTCATGTCGCGGTTGGCCACCACGGCATCGAGCAGAACCCGACGCAGGCGGTCCGAGATGAATTTCAGCGTGACGAAGAAAGGCACGAGAACGAAGGCGAAAATCCAGTAATACGCCCCGCCGACCGAGAAAAGCGCAATCGTCATGGGAATGCCGGCGCAGACGATCTGGGCGGTCACCAGAAGATTGCTGGCGAAGTTTCTCCCTGAAATGCCGATCATGTAGGCGAGCGTCATGGAGAAGGCGAATATCTGCACGAACGGATCGCTGGTCTTGATGAAAGCAAGCAGGCACCAAATGCCCATCAGCGACACATGGGCGGCGGCGCCGCAAACGTAGCGCAGCTCCCATTGCCGGGCCTGCTCGATATCGGTGAGCTGGGACCGTTGCTGTGCATAGGCACGCACGTCGATGGCGCGCGCGCAGGCGACGATGGCGATGGCGGCCGAGCACAGGTAGAGCGCCTGCTCCCCGGTCTTCCAGGCCGTGATCAGCGCGGTGATGGAGGCGGCCAGCGAGCCCACGAACAGGCTGTGGGGGTCTTTGAAGAGGGCGTCGACCAGCGAGATATAGATCTCGGACGGCAGCGGCTGGCCGTCGCGAGGCCGCATCAGCCGTTGCCAGAGCTTCATTGCCGGACCCCTTTTGCAGGCTAGAGGAAACGAGGGTGCGGCACCCGGATAAATTTTGGTTCAATTACAGCCGATTGCGACATATCCCTGGTGCCGCGTAGCCAATTCCGTGTGACCTGTCGTCCCATTTTGATACGATCTTGGCCTGGATCGCAGAACCGCCTCAATTGTATCGCCAAGGGTTAATGTTCCTCTGCGCAATTCGCTCGCCTGTCGTCCAAATCGGTCCGCCCGTTAACATAAACTTAACCGTACTCGCGGCGTTTCGGCCTCGTCATGAAATTCGCGCTTTACTAATCTTAATTGGGTGTTAACCTTAAGAAGGTGGGGTTATTGAGCGTGGGGTAGAGCGTAAAATGGGTGCATTAGCGTCCGTTCCGGCTGCGGCAATGCCGGCAAGAACTCTCTCGGATCGCGTCTTGTCGCTGTTGGAGCGTGTGGACTACCGGCGGGCGGATACGACGGAGGACAGGGAGGCGATCTACCGGTTGCGCTACGCGGCCTATCTGCGCGAGGGCGCGATCGTCCCCAACTCCGGCGAGCGCTACTGCGATGCGCTCGACGACACGGACAATGCCTGGACATTCGGTGTCTACGTCGACGGCCAGCTGGCGAGCTCGATCCGCCTGCATGTGGCAACCCGGCAATCGCCGATTCTGCCGGCGCTCAACGTCTTCGGCGACCTGCTGACGCCTGAGATCGCGGCCGGCAAGACCGTCATCGATCCGACCCGGTTCGTGGCCGACCGCGCCGCGTCGCGACGCTATCCTGAGCTTTGCTACGTGACGACACGGCTCGCCGTGCTCGCATCGGAATACTTCAACACCAGCCTGCTGCTTGCCACGGTGCGCGCCGAGCACCAGGCCTTCTATCGGCGCGTGTTCGGGCACCGGCTGATCTGCGAGCCGCGCCACTACCCCTCGCTCACCAAGCCCATCTCCCTGATGGCGCTCGACTACAGCATGGCGCGCGAGCGCCTCGTGGCCCGCAACCCCTTCTTCCGCTCCACCATGTTCGAGCGCAGGATGTTGTTTGCCCGCACCCCGGCAGCGCTGGCGCTGCGCACGGCCGCATAAGCGGGCTGCCTCGACCGAGCTCAGCCGGGGCGGCAGAAAACGATTGCCTCGGCTGTGGCGCTCCCTCAATCTGGGCCCGGCGACGAATGGGGAGCCATGGAGAACCGGCACATGTCAGCGGACGGCACCTGGAAAGTCGTGATGAAGACGCCGATCGGCGAGCGCAAGGGCACGCTGTCCCTGGCAACGGCCGGCGCTGGCCTGACCGGCAAGATGACCAACGACGAGGGTGCCTCCACCGACATCTTCGAGGGCAAGGCCACCGGCAACGCCGTGAGCTTCAAGGTCGCCATCAAGAACCCCATGCCGCTGACGCTCGAGTTCAGCGGCTCCGTCGACGGCGACAAGATCTCCGGCACTGTCAACGCCAGCGGCGTCGGCAGCTGGCCGTTCTCGGGCGCCCGCGGCTAGCCTCAGCGTCAGGCAGCCTCTGCAAGGCCCCACTCCACGCCTGCCTCATCTTTGGCTACCGCCGCCCGACTGCGCAATTTGTGGCCAGCCGCGCCTGCCACATTCTCGCAGCATAAATCTTGCATGCACACCGCGGGCAACGGCGCCCGCAATCCCCTCCGTCCCGTATTCGAGCGCTGCGAATCGCGCGAACGTTAGCCATGACGCTACTCACCGTCCGTCACATCACCACCTACCGCTACCGGGAGCCGGTGTCGTTCGGCGAGCATCGCATGATGTTCCGCCCGCGCGACAGCCACGACCAGAAGCTGCTCGATGCGCGCCTCGACATTTCGCCCGCGCCTGCAAGCGTGCGCTGGGTGCACGACGTGTTCGGCAATTGCGTCACCATCGTCGACTTCGGGAGCCGGGAAGCCGAGGAGATCCGCTTCGAGAGCAACATCTGGCTCGATCACACCCCCTCCAACTCGCCCGACTTCCAGATCGAGGATGGCGCCCGCGCCTACCCCTTCGTCTACGACGCCCAGGAGATGGCGGACCTCGCGCCCGCCATTGCCCGCCAGTACCCGGACCCCGACGGCGAGGTCGAGCGCTGGGTGCGCCGCTTCCTGCGCAAGGGCCGGCCCACCGACACCGGCATGCTGCTGATGACGCTCACCTACGCCTTCAAGGAGAGCTTCTCCTACGAGCGCCGCTCGGAGCCCGGCACGCGTCCGCCGGCCCTGACCCTGAAGCTCGGCCGCGGCAGCTGCCGCGACCTGGCGCTGCTGATGATCGAGGCCTTGCGCGCGCTCGGCCTCGCCGCCCGTTTCGTCTCGGGCTACCTCTACGTGCCCGCCCGCGACGGGGTGCGCTATCGCGGCGGCGGCTCGACCCATGCCTGGGTGCAGGTGTATCTGCCGGGCGCGGGCTGGGTGGAGTTCGATCCCACCAACGCCATCGTCGGCAACCGCGACCTGATCCGCGTCGCCGTCGCGCGCGACCCGGCCCAGGCCGTGCCGCTGTCGGGCTCCTACTTCGGCGATACCGACGATTTCCTCGACATGACGGTGGAGGTGCGGGTGCGCTCGGCGGCGGCGGCCGGTGAGGGCGCCGCGCTCGAGGCTCGCGCGTAGGCGCCTTCCACCTCCTCTCGCACTCAAGCCGCCGCCGGCGCCAGCAGGTCGAAGATGCGCTCGTCGATCGTCGTGCGCGAGCCGCTGGGGTGGATCGCCTGGATGCAGACGTGGTCCGCGCCCGCGTCCCAGTAGAGCTGCAGGCGCTTGCGGATGGCGCTCTCGTCGCCCCAGGCGAGGTTTGCATCAACGAACCGGTCCGACCCGCCGCCAGCCAGGTCAGCCTCCGTGAACCCGAGGCGGCGCCAGTTGTTGGCGTAGTTCTCGAGCGCGATGTAGGGCGCGAGCGCCGTCCGCGCTGCGGTGCGCGCCTTCCCGGCATCGGTCTCCAGCAGCACCATCACCTCGGGGCAGAGCAGCTTGCCCGGGCCCAGGATGCGCCGCGCCTGCGCCGTATGCTCCGGCGTCACGCAATAGGGATGCGCGCCGTCGGCCATCTCGGCGGCCAGCGCCAGCATCTTGGGGCCCAGCGCGGCGAGCACCGTGCGCGGCTTCTGCGTGGGCATCGGCGCCTGGTAGGGCGCCTCGCGCATGGCGTCGAGATAGGTGCGCATGGTCGCGACCGGCTTGCCGTAGGCATGGCCGCGCATGGTCGTCACCATCGGCTTGTGGGAGACTCCCAGCCCGAGGAGGAACCGATTGCCCGATTGCTCGTTGAGACCCCGCTGGGCATTCGCCATCGCCACGGCGTCGCGGGCATAGATGTTGGCGATGCCCGTGGCGACGACGAGACGCGAGGTGCCCGACAGCAGCCACGCCGCATTGACCAGCACATTGCGGCCGCGGCTCTCGGGCGTCCAAAACGCCTTGTAGCCGCGCTTCTCGAGGCGTTGCGCGAAGGCCAGCGCCTCGGCCGCCGAAAGGCCGTCCAGTCCCGCCCAAACGCCGAGCTTGCCGAGGTCCATGTTCCAATCCCTTCCGAGAGGCAACTGCCGTGAACTGTCCGTCATTCTTGTGCGACGCTACCGTCCCACCAATCTCTCAGCTCGCGCCGTTTCGCAATCCTGCGGGATGCGCAACAGGCCCGCGTGCCACGCCGCCGAACTCGGCTGGCGCAAAGTTGCAGATGCTGGCACCAATCTTGCTTAATTTCTGACCGAAGGCACGCGGGAGCAAGGCCATGAAGATTCGCGCCGGCTACGAGATCGCCTACGAGTGCACGCAGCCGACGCCCATGCTGCTGATGCTGAGCGTGCACCCCTCGCGCCTGCCGGACCTGCATGGCCCCCACCGCATCACATTCGACCCTGCCGTCGAGGCGCACGACTACCTGGACGGCTTCGGCAATATCTGCACGCGCATCACGGCGCCCGCCGGTCGCATCACCGTCTCCACCGACTTCATCGCCAGCGACTCGGGCCTGCCCGACATCGCCGTGCCGGACGCTCCCCAGATCCCCGTCGAGAAGCTTCCCGACGACGTCCTCGTCTTCCTCCTCGGCAGCCGCTACTGCGACACCGACCACCTCGCCAACGAGGCCTGGGCCGCGTTCGGCAACGGTCCGACGGGCTGGGCCCGCGTGGAGGCCATCTGCTCCTACGTCCACAAGCGGCTGAGCTTCGGCTACCAGCACGCCTCCGCCACCCGCACGGCCTGGGACGGTTTCCGCGAGCAGCGCGGCGTGTGCCGCGACTTCGCCCATCTCGCCATCACGCTGTGCCGCTGCATGAACATCCCCGCGCGCTACTGCACGGGCTACCTGGGCGACATCGGCATCCCCGTGTCACCGGAGCCCATGGACTTCAGCGCCTGGTTCGAGGCCTACCTCGGCGGGCAGTGGTACACCTTCGATGCGCGCCACAACAAGCCGCGCATCGGCCGCATCCTGATGGCGCGCGGGCGCGACGCCACCGACGTCGCCCTATCCACCAGCTTCGGCGCAACCGGGCTCGCGAGCTTCAAGGTCCACACCGACGAGATCGTCGCGGCGTAAGGACCGCACGCGGCGCTCAGCCTCTCGCGCGGCCCCAGTGCGGCTCGATGCGGCGTCCAGGGACTGAGGGAGAGCGCGACGCCCTCTGCCTGCCGGCCGCCGCAGCATCCGTCTCCCAGAAGTGCCGGACCGCCCAATGCTCGCGCAACGCGTGCGGGCGATAGGGCACGATATCCCCGTGATCCAGGACACCCGGCAGGGCCAACCTCTCGAGCACCGATGGGTGCAGCAGCGCGTCGACGGGGATCACTCGATGCCCCTCGCGCCAGCCGAACTTGCGCCTGTCGTAGACCCGCAGGCACATGTCCACCAGCAAGCCGGGGCAGGCCGCCATGAAGGCCTCGCGCTCGTCGTGCTGCGGTCCCGCCGGGTCCGGGAACAGCTTGAGCACGGACGCATCGATATGGATCGGATGCGGCAGGCTCAGCACCTCCTGCACCATCCACACCAGGGCGATGTCGGAGAGCCGCGCCTCCGTCTCGGGGTAGCTGCCGCCGACGTCGGAATGGCTGCCGGCGAACCATACCTGCCGGAAGCGCGGCGGCGCGTTGGGCTGCTCGGTGAAGGACTGTCGTGGCCGCTCCTCGTCCCACGGCACGCAGGCGAAGCTGGCGCGGTTCTCGTCGATCGCCAGCGCGTGCCGCGCATAGCGCACGGCATGATTGAGCCGCGTGTCGTAGAACGCCTGGCGATAGCGGTGCAGGCTCACCAGTCCCTTGTAGCGCATGCAGGCCGCGGCATAGAGCGCCGCCGGCAGCCCGACACCGAGCAGCAGGAACGGCAACCAGAACCCGCCCCCGACCAGCTTGGACGAGGCGAGCGCCAGGGTCGCACACAAGGCCTCGTAAATGAGCGTGAGGATCGTGAGACCCAACGTTCCCGCGCCCAGCGTCTGCACCGTCTCCCACACGCCGATGAAGTAGGGCGCCGTGTTGGAGACCTTGGCGTCCCCGGAGAAATACTTGTACCGGAACTTGGCGGCACGCCGCTCCCGCTCGAGCCGCAGGGGATCGCCCTTGATGGAGCCGCCATGCTGGTAGACGTGTTTCACCGCTTCCGCCGCGATGCGCCTTGCCGACCTCGCATCGCGCTGCAATGGCCGCACGCCGCCGCCCTTCTCCCGCACCGCCGTGGGGATGCCGCAGGACTTGAGCACGCCGCCGACGCAGCGAACGGTGTAGGCGCCGCGGCTGAAGCCGAACAGGTAGATGCGGTCTCCGGGCTGCCAGACGCGGATGATGTGGGCGTAGCAGTCGATGATGTTCTGCGTTATGCCGAGGCCCGTTGCCCGGCTCAGCAGGTTGTAGAGGCGGCGGAGCGGCGTGATCTTGATGGTCTCGGCGCGTGACCCGAGCCCGCCGTCGTAGAATGCGAGCTGCAGCTCCGGGTCGATGATGCTCTCGGGGCCGACCCGGGTCGCGCGGAAAAGCTTGTAGACGTTGCTGCGGGCCTCGTCGGGCATGTACCCCCCGGCCTGGCCCGTCCCATCAGAGAAGATCAGGATGTTCTTTCCCACTCCCGCCTCCCCGCGCGCCGCGCCTGCACTCCGCAAAGTGCCCGCCGCAGCTCCCCCGATTCGCAACGTGCGGCGGGTGCCGAGACTGCGCATGCGCGCGCGGGTTGCAAGGCTCGAGCTGCCCTCATCCACAGGACCGCACATCCACGGGCTGGCGCCCGGATGAGCTCAGCGCGCTCGGCCTCCATCGCCGATGAGTCCTCTGCCCGATATTACGGCTGGCGGGTGGTCGCGGCCTGCTTCGTGCTCGCACTGCTGTCCTGGGGCTTCGGCTTCTATGGCCACGGCTTCTACCTGGCCGAGCTCAAGCGCCTGCACGACTGGCCGGCCTCGCTCATCGCCGGCGCCAGCACGGCGAGCTACCTCTTCAGCGCGCTGCTGGTCGTCTTCGTCAACGACGCGCTCCGCCGTCTCGGCATCACCGCCTGCGTGCTGTTTGGCGCGACCGCGCTTGCGGGCTCAGCGGCGGCCCTGGCGTTCGTGACCGAGCCCTGGCAGCTGATCGCCGCCTATCTCGTCATGTCCTTCGGCTGGGCCACCATGAGTCTGGGCGCCATCAACAACATCCTGGGCCTGTGGTTCCAGCAGCGCCGCGGTCTCGCCATCAGCCTCGCCCTCAACGGCGCGAGTTTCAGCGGGGTGGTGATCGTCCCCTCGCTCGTTCTGGTCGCAGCCGCCAGCGGCTTCGCCACCGCCATGCTGGCGGGCGCGGCCCTCATCCTGGCGCTCGCCGTGCCGCTGGCCTTCACCATCCTGCGCGTCCCCCCGCCGGCGAGGGCTCCCGTTGCATCCCCTCGCGGGACAGCCCACCTGACCGCCCCGCAGACCGCATGGACGAGGGCCAAGGCGCTGCGCAGCCTGGCGTTCTGGAGCGTGTCGGCGCCCTTCGCGATCGCCATCACCTCCCAGTGTGGCTTCCTCGTGCACCAGATCGCGTTTCTGGAGCAGTCGATCGGCCGCGCCACCGCGGGCATGGCGGTCGCAATCACGACGGCCATGGCGATCGTGGGCCGCCTGACGCTCGGCACCATGGCAAACTGGCTCGATCAGCGCATCGCCAGCGCACTGTCGCTCGCCAGCCAGGCGGCGGCGCTCGGCGTCATGACGCAGACCCGCGACGAGACGATCCTGCTCGCGGCCTGCGCCGTCTACGGCTTCTCGGTCGGCAACCTCATCACCTTTCCCGCGCTCATCGTGCAGCGCGAGTTCGAGGCTGCCGCGTTCGGCATGATCATCAGCCTGTCCACCGGCATCAGCCAGTTCACCTACGCCTTCGGGCCGGGACTGTTGGGCCTCGTCCGCGACGCCACCGGCGGCTATCCGGCAGCGCTCGCCGTGTGCATCGCGCTCAACCTCACCGCCGCCGCCCTCGTCCTCAAGCGGCCGCGCGCGCCGGTAATCCCCGCTTAGCCAACATCCCCGGGCGCATGCCTGCCTGCGCACAATTGCGGCAGCGCAAGCTTGACCCCCGGGCAGGAAGCCCCGATTGTCCCGCGCCCATGCAGGACACTGCCCAAACAATCGGCAAGTCTCGGTCCCAGATCGAGTCCACCTACGCGTGGGTCCGCCTTTGGGTGTCGGTGCTGCTCGGCACCATCGGCAGCGTCGGCATGTGGGCGGGCGTCGTCACGCTCCCGGCCGTGCAGGCCGAATTCGGCGTCAGCCGGGCCGACGCCTCCCTGCCCTATACGCTCACCATGATCGGCTTCGGCCTCGGCGCGGTCGGCATCGGCCGCCTCGTCGATCGGTTCGGAGTCGTCCCGCCACTGATGACCGCGGTCCTGCTGCTCGGCATCGCCTTCGTCGCCTCCGGCGTGGCGCCCAGCATCTTCGTCTATGCATTGGCTAGCATGGCGATCGGGCTCGGCAGCTCCGCCACCTTCGCTCCGCTCATCGCCGACATCTCGCACTGGTTCGAGCGCCGCCGCGGCATCGCCGTTGCCATCTGCGCCTCGGGCAACTACATCGGCGGCGCCATCTGGCCTCCCATCGTGCAGCATCTGACCGACGGCGTTGGCTGGCGCCAGAACCAGGTCATCATGGGGCTCGTCTGCCTTGCCACCATGCTGCCGCTGGCACTGGTGCTCTTGCGCCGGCTGCGCGACCACGAGGACATGGATGCGAGCGCCGCGGCGAACGGCGCCAAGGGCTCGCTCGGCTTCCACCCTTACGTGCTGTTCGCTCTGCTGTGCCTCGCCGGCGTCTCCTGCTGCGTCGCCATGTCGATGCCGCAGGTGCACATCGTCGCCTACTGCGGCGACCTCGGCTACGGCGCCGCGCGCGGCGCCGAGATGCTCTCGCTGATGCTGGGCTTCGGCATCATCAGCCGCATCGCCTCGGGCTTCGTCGCCGACCGCATCGGCGGCGTCGCCACCCTCCTGATCGGCTCCATTGCGCAGGCCGCCGCCCTCGCGCTCTATATCTTCTTCGACGGCCTCGCGCCCCTCTACGTCATCTCGGCGCTGTTCGGCCTGTTCCAGGGCGGCATCGTGCCGATGTACGCCATCATCGTGCGCGAATACTTCGATCCGCGTCAGTCCGGCACGCTCGTCGGCCTGGTGATCATGTCGACGATCCTGGGCATGGCGCTGGGCGGCTGGATGTCGGGCGCCATCTTCGACGCCACCGGCTCCTACTGGCAGGCCTTCGCCAACGGCTTCCTGTGGAACCTCATCAACATCTCCATCATGCTGTTCCTCCTGGCGCGCGGCACGCACCGCCCGCGGTACGCCTGAGCCGACCGATTTGGACGGCCCGACCTGGACGTGTACTCGATTGCAGGCGCGTCCAATTCGGGAGGCTAGATTCCGCCGCGACGCAGCATTCCCCTTCTGGTAGGCTGCTTCAGATTGCCCAGGCGAGGTTTCCATGGCGCGGCTGGAGTTCATCGCACTTGTCGCTGGGTCCCTGCTCCTGGCCGGCGCCGCGTTCGCACAGACGGCGGCGCCGACCCAGCCGCGCAGCACTCGGCTCGACGACGACCGCGCCGCCCAGGCCACGGCCAAGGTCACCTTCGGTTATGTGCTCTCCGGCGATGCCGCCACCGACGAGGTGAGCCGCCAGGGCCTGATCGGCCTCAACACGTTCCTGGTCGCGAAAACCACCGTGCAGCCGGGAGATCCCTACGCCGTCAACATCATCACCGACGAGATCGCCTTCTTTCCGATCCTCTACTGGCCAGTGCTAGGCAATGCGCGGCCGCTCCCCGAAGCGACGCTGACCAAGATCGATGCCTACATGAAGCAGGGCGGCATGATCGTTTTCGACACCAAGGACTATGGCCAGGGCATTCCCACGGGGCTCAGCATGCGCGGGGACGGCGGCACCCCGCTGCAGCGCCTGCTCGGCAACCTCGATATCCCGCGCCTGGAGCCCGTGCCCGAGCACCACGTGCTGACCAAGGCGTTCTACCTCTTGCGCAGCTTCCCCGGGCGCTGGGACGGCGGCCAGTTGTGGGTTGAGGCCGAGGCGCCGCGCGACAGCGACCAGGGCAAGCACGCCCGGCGTGTCGACGGGGTGAGTTCGATCCTGATCACCTCCAACGACCTCGCCGCCGCCTGGGCGCTCGACGACCGCAGCCGACCACTCTATCCCGTGGTGCCAGGCGGGGAGCGGCAGCGCGAGATGGCGTTCCGCACCGGCGTCAACATCGTCGTGTATGCATTGACCGGCAACTACAAGGCCGACCTGGTGCACATGCCGGCACTGCTGGAGAGGCTTGGCCATTGATGGCGCTCTGAGCCTCCCTTCGCATCGCCAGGGGCACGTGATGGACTATGTGGCCGGCCTCCCGAGGCTCTGCCCAGCTGCGATAATTCGTCGAGACTGGACGCGAGACGGCCGAAGCGCCGACGGACCCGCCGGTTCATTCAAGTTTGATATTGGCCGCCTTGATCAGCTCGCTCGAGGATTTCCATTCCGCGTCCCGGAAGGCCAGCAGCTCGGCGTGCGTCGAGGTCACCGGGAGGCTGCCGGTGAGCAGCAGGCGCGCCGGCACATCGGGTTCCTTCGACATCTCCGTCACCTTGGCGTGCAGGGCTTCGACGATCGGCTGGGGTATCCCTGCGGGTGCATAGATGCAGAACCACAACGGCATGTCGGAATTGGGATAGCCGGCTTCCGTCAGCGTCGGCGCATCGGGGAATTCGGGGCTGCGGGTGCCGTGATTGACGCACAGCATGTTGAGCTTGCCGGCCTTGGCGGACGGATTGGTGGACGGGTCGTTCATGAACTGTACCGTGCCGGCAAGCAGATCGTTCAAGGCGTCGGCGCCGCCACGATAGGGCACGTGCAGGAATTTGACGCCGGCGCGATAGCCCAGCATCTCCATTCGCATATGGCTGCTGGTGGCCACCCCGCCTGAGCAGCCGGCAAGCTTCTCGGGATTGGCCCGTGCATAGTCGACGAGTTCCTTCACCGACTTCAGGCCGGTGCCCGGATTGACGCAGAAGCCGGTCACAGCATCGCCGACGCGCACCACCGGCTGCAGCGAGCCCTGATCGTAGGGTACCTTGCGCAGAAGAGGCAGATTGACGGTTGGCGAGTTCGACGAAAGCAGCAGCGTGTAGCCATCGGGCGCGGACTTCACCACGGCTTCCGTGCCGATTATGCCGGAGCCGCCGCCCCGGTTCTCGACCACGAATGGCTGGCCGAAGGCGCGGCTGAGCTTCTCGGCCCAGAACCGTGCGAGGTTGTCGGTTCCGCCGCCAGCGCCAAAAGGAACGATCACCTTCACCGGCCTGTTCGGCCAGGGAGCTTGCGCCCCGACCACGGCCGGAAAGGTCAAAAGACCCGCGCCGGCACTGCCGGCAACCTTCAGAAATGTGCGTCGACGCATGCCGCCACTTCCTCCCACTTCATTGTCGTTTGGATCGTCAGCATGGAAGAGGCGGGTGGCCGCCGTCAATGTCGGCGCCTTTGACCACCTCGAACATCTGCGCCGCTCTGGCTGACAAAATGCGTGCGACGACGTCGGCTTCCTGGCACAAGCTCCTCGTTCCCTGCCTTGCAGCGAGGGGCAGCTCCGCCGTTCGCCAGACCGGACGGCTTGACCCTCCTCGCCTCGGCAATGCTAGTGTCTCGCCTGGGAGGCGCTCGAACACATGCCCATCGACAAGCGGGTCGGCTCGGCCGCACAGGCGCTGGCAGATATTGAGGACGGTGCCACGGTGCTGATCTCCGGCTTCGGCGGTGCCGGCTTTCCGAACGTGCTGATCCGGGCCCTGCGCGAGCGCAACCTCGAGAACCTCACCCTCGTGGTCAACTCCGCCACGCACCGCTACTCGCTGACCCACGAGCTGATCGAGGCGGGCCAAGTGCGCAAGGTCGTGTGCAGCGCCGCGCGAGGCCGCGAGGGCGGCCTCTCCGCCTTCGAGCAGCTGTGGAAGGACGGCAAGATCGAGCTCGAGTGCCTGCCGCAGGGCACCTTCGCCGAGGCGATCCGCGCCGGCGGCGCCGGCATCCCCGCCTTCTATACCCCCGCTGGCTACGGCACCGATCTCACCAAGGGCAAGGAGACGCGGCGCTTCGGCGACCGCGACTACGTGCTCGAGCCGGCGATCACCGGCGACCTCGCGCTCGTGCGCGCCGACACCGCCGACGTCTACGGCAACCTCACCTTCCGCTTCGCGCAGATGAATTTCTCCCCCGCCATGGCGACTGCCGCCAAGCTCACCATCGCCGAGGTCCGCGCGGTCGAGGACGTCCCCATCGCGCACGAGCGCGTGCAGGTACCGGGCGTATTCGTCGACCGCATCGTGAGGGTGTCGGAATGAGCGCCGCAAAGCCCCTGCCCCTCAATCGCCGCCAGATGGCCTGGCGCGCGGCCCAGGACATCAAGGCGGGCGCGCTCGTCAACCTCGGCATGGGCATGCCCGTGCACGTCTCGGACTATCTCGACGCCGCGGGCGACGTCTTCATCCATTCGGAAAACGGCGTGATCGGCGCCGGGCCGCTCGCGGCTTCCGATCGCGCCGACCCCGATCTCGTCGATGCCAGCAGCCGCCGCATCACGCTGCGATCCGGCGCGTCGATCGTGGACTCGGCCTGGTCATTCGCCATGATCCGCGGCGGCCACATCGACGTGACGATCCTCGGCGCCTTCGAGGTGGCCTCCAACGGCGACCTCGCCAACTGGGACATGCGCGTCCCCGACAAGGGCCCCCTCGTCGGCGGCGCCATGGACCTGGCGTCGGGTGCGCGGGCGGTATGGGTCATCATGGAGCACAACACGCGGAAGGGCGCACCCCGCCTGGTCGAGGCCTGCACCCTGCCGCTGACGGGCAAGGCCTGCGTCAAGCGCATCTACACGGACCTCGCCGTCATCGACGTGACGCCTGCGGGCTTCCTCGTGCGCGAGGTGCTCGACGGCCTGTCGCGGGAGGAGCTGCAGAAGCGCTCCGCCGCCCGGCTCGCCTTCGCCGCGGACTGCCGCCCACTCTCCGCGCCGTCTCTGCCGGACAGCGAGTAGGTGGCGGGCCCCATAGCCCGAATGCCAAATCGGGTCGCCAATATTCTGACGCGGTATCCTGGGATCCAGGGGTAGCCGGCACACTCGATCGATGGAGGCGCTGGGATGGAGCGGAAGCTGCGGGTGGCATTGCTGTTCGGCGGCCGCTCTGCGGAACATGACGTATCCCTGATGTCGGCCGCCAACGTGTTCCTCGCGCTCGATCCGGCGCGCTACGAGGTGGTGCCGATCGCGGTCGCGCGGAGCGGCGCGTGGATTCTGTGTCATCTGGTCGAGGGGCGCTTCCCCTCCGAGGTTCCGGCCGGCGGGCCGTTGCTCACGCTCCTGCCCGGGGGCGGCGGCCGGCTCGTCGTCGCATTTGACGATGATGCGGCAGTCGAGCCACCGGCGCCCGTCGATGTGATTTTTCCCGTGCTGCACGGTCCGTTCGGCGAAGACGGCTCCGTGCAGGGTCTCGCCGAGCTGGCCGGCGTACCGTACGTAGGTGCGAATGTGTTCGCGTCGGCGGCTGCCATGGACAAGGACGCGGCCAAGCGGCTGCTGCGCGATGCCGGGCTGCCGACCGTGCGCTTCCGCGCTGTGACCGAAGCCGATGCCCCGTCATTCGCCGAGCTTGTGGTCGAGCTGGGCCGGCCGCTGTTCGTCAAGCCGGCTCGGCTCGGCTCCTCGGTCGGAGTTGGCAAGGCGGACACCGCGGAAGAGTTCGCTGCCGCCCTGCGCGAAGCCTTCCGGTACGACCGCAAGGTGCTGGTGGAGGAATTCATGCATGGGCGCGAGGTCGAATGCGGCTTGCTCGAGGACGCGGACGGCGCGCTCATGACCTCGCTTCCTGGCGAGATCGTACCAACCAACCGTCACGCCTTCTATACCTACGAGGCGAAGTATCTCGACCAGGACGGCGCCTTGCTCAAGGTCCCGGCCGACCTGCCGAAGGAGATCGTGCGGCGCGTCCAGGATATTTCGCTGCAGGCATTCCGTGCGCTCGGCTGCGAAGCCATGGCGCGGGTCGATGTCTTCCTGCGGCCAGACATGAGCATCGTGGTCAACGAGGTGAACACCATCCCGGGGTTCACGAACATCAGCATGTATCCGCTGGCGTTCAACGCCAGCGGCGTGTCCTATCCCGAGCTGGTCGACCGCCTGATCCGCCACGCGCTCGCCCGCGCCAGTCGTGCCCCTGCGCCGCATGCCGGGCCGGCGCGGTGATCGACAGGACGCTTTCTACTGCGATGAATGAAACCCTGAATACCGGCACTGGGCGACGCAAGGGCATCCCTGGATAAAGGGAATCCCGACGTCTACGGGCACCGGGTTTCAGGCTGGCACAGGAGCAGGAGATGAACTTCATCGACGTCAACGGCGCCGGCCTGCGCTACGAGCTATCAGGCACCGGCGAGCGCACCGTCGTGCTGATCCACGAGATGGGCGGCAGCCTCGAGAGCTGGGACGCCGTCGCCCCGGTGCTCGCCCGGAGCCGGCGCGTGTTGCGCTACGACACGCGCGGCGCGGGGCTCTCCGAGAAGGCGCGCGGTACGCTTTCGATCGATACCATGGTCGACGACCTCGCCGCCCTGCTGGACGCGCTCGGCATCACGGACAAGGTCGCGCTGGCAGGCGTCGCGGTCGGCGGGGCCATCGCCCTGCATGCGGCGGTGCGCCTGCCGCAGCGCATCTGCGCGGCAATCGTCGGCAGTCCAGCCACGGGCATCGCGCCCGATCGGCGGGCCGCCGTGCTCGCCCGCGTCGAGCGCATCGAGCGGGAGGGCATGCGCATGGCCGTCGAGGACTCGATGGCCAACGGCTATGCGCCCGAGCTGCGCACCGACCCCGCACGCTTTGCTGCCTTCCGCGCCCGCTGGCTCGGCAACGACCCCGCAAGCTACGCCGCCATCTACCGGATGCTCATTGGCATGGACCTGGCGCCGGAGCTGGCCCGCATCGCCTGCCCCGTGCTGGTGCTGGGCGGTGCGCTGGATCGCGTCCGCCCGCCGGCACTCGCCGAGCCGGTGGCCCGCGCCATCCCCGGCGCCCAGTTTCGGGTGCTGGAGACCGGCCACTACATGGCCGTCGCCACGCCCGAGCTAGTGACGAACGCCATCACCCAGTTCCTCGACGCAGCCGACGCCTGACGCCACGCCGTCATCCCGGCGCCGCTCGCGTGCGCAGCGCGCGAGCGGGACCAGGCCGGGATCCATGCGCGCATCGAACCGGGAACTGAGACCCAGCCGCGACCACGCATCTCTGGAGCGGTGGCCTGGGTCCCGTGCCGTCGGCGCGGTCCCTTCGGGACCACGCCTGCACGGGATGACGAGCCCCTACAGCGCCGCCTGCGTGCCCAGGATCACCGTCGCCTGCGTCGAGAGCACGCCACCGTTGCCGTGCGCGATGGCCGTCTCGCAGTCCTTGATCTGACGCGCGCCGCACTCCCCGCGCAGCTGCCGCACCGCCTCGATCAGCAGGAACAGGCCGTACATGCCGGGGTGGCAGTAGGACAGGCCGCCGCCGTTGGTGTTGACGGCGAGGCTGCCCTTGGGGCCGATGCGTCCGCCCTCGACGAAGGCGCCGCCCTCGCCCTTCTTGCAGAAGCCCAGATCCTCCAGGAACAGGATCGTGTTGATGGTGAAGGCATCGTAGAGCTCCACCGCCTTGATTTCGGCGGGCCCGAGCTTGGCCATCTTGTAGGCCGCCTTGCCCGCCGCCAGCGCTCCCGTCGCCGTCAGGTCCGGCATGTTGGAGATGGAGGAGTGCGTCGTCGACTGGCCGCAGCCCAGCACGTAGGCCGGCTTCTTCTTGAGCGACTTCGCCCGCTCCGCCGAGGTGACGATGATGGCGCCGCCGCCGTCGGTGACGAGGCAGCAGTCGCGCACCGTGAAGGGATAGCTCACCATGCGCGCGGACAGCACGCCATCGATGGTGAGCGGCTTCTTCTCCCACGCCGCCGGGTTGAGCAGCGCCCATTCGCGCGCGGCAACCGCCACCGCCGCCATCTGCTCGCGCGTGGTGCCGTACTGGTGCATGTGCCGCGAGGCCGCCAGCGCGTACGCCGACGACGGCATGAACGGCTTGTACTGGGACTCGTAGGGGTTGATCTCGCGCACGGAGGCCTGCTTGCGGCCGACGCTCCTCTGCGTGCTGCCGTAGGCGATGACCGCAACGTTGCACAGGCCCGCCGCGATCGCCGCCATGGCGTGCGCCACGTGGTACTCGAACGAGGACCCGCCGACGATGGTGGAGCCGGTGTAGGCGGGGTCCAGCCCCAGGTACTCGGCGAGCGCCACCACCGACAGGCGGCTCTGAGTCGTGGCCGAGAACAGCGCGTCGACATCCCCAAGCTTCAGCCCGCAGTCATCGAGCGCCCGGTGCACGCCCTGCGCCATCAGGTCGATGACGGACAAGCCCTCCGCCACATTGCCCAGATCGGATTCGGCCACCCCGACGATCGCCGCGCTGCCGCGCTTCAAGCCTCCCATCACACGCCCTCCGCCGGCACGAACACGGGATATGGATCGTCCTCGCCGCCCGGCGTGTGCACCCGGCAGCGCACGCGCTGGCCGATCTTGACCTTGTCGGGGGAGATGTCCTCGACCCGGCTCATGAGCCGGAAGCCCTCGTCGCAGTCGATCAGCGCCACGTTGAAGGGCTTGCCTTCGCCCGGATGCACGACGGTCGTCGCGTAGACGGTGCCGAGGCCCTTGCTCACCCGCCACTCGAGCTTGTCGCTGCCGGTGAAGGGACACACCAGGCGCGGATAGAACACCGCCTTGCCGGCCCCGGGGCTGAACTGATAGGCGAGCTCGCCCTTCTTCAGGTGCTCCACGTAGATCGTGTTCGGCGATTTCTCGATCGGCATGGAGGCCCCTCGGCGTGCGCTGTCCTGGACGACGCATTTAGCCCCAGGCAGCAGCGCCGATCAACCGCGGCGTATCCCTCGCCGGCTTGCCCGCTAGGCGGCATGCGGCGGCAGCGCTTCGAGTCCGTCGATCATCGTGGCGATGTCGGTCAGCGGCATTGGGCGCCCGAGGAAGTAGCCCTGGGCCTTCTCGACCCCCAGAGATCGCAGCGTGGCAAGCTCGGACGCGGTCTCGACGCCCTCGGCGATGATCCGGCAGCCCGTCTCGCGCGCGAAGCTGATCAGCGCGGAGGCAAGTGCGCGACGCGGCAGGTCGATGTCGATGTTGCGCGTCAGCCCCATATCCAGCTTGATGAGGTCCGGCTGCAGGTGGAGCACGTGCTGCAGGCTGGCGTATCCAGCGCCGGCATCGTCCACCGCCAGTCGAATCCCGCGCTGCCGGAGAGGCTGGAGAGCGCCGAGCAGGCGGGCGTAGTCATCGACGTGGGCGTGCTCCGTCAGCTCCAGAATGATCCGCTTCGCCGAGGCATTCTCGAGCATGCCCGCAAGCTCCGGACTCAGGATCGTCTCCGGCGACGCGTTGACGGCGAGATACAGGTCCGCGGGGACGCGCGGCAGGTCGGCCAGAACTTTGCGAACCGCGGCCAATTCCAGCATGGTGCCGTGGCCAACCTCAGCGGCTTCCTCGAACCACTGGTCGGGGCCGCGGTGGGGCTTCGCCGAGAACCGGGAAAGACACTCCAGCCCAATCGGACGCCGCGTCGCGACATGCCAGATGGGCTGGTAGACGAGCGACAGCTGGTCATCCTCGATCACATTCAGGATGCGCGCCCGTTTGTCCTCGAGCGCCTTGGCCGCCACCAAGTCACGGTTGATCTCGAAGGCTGCCAGGTCGGCGAACACTCTCATCATCTGCAGGTCCCGCTCGTTGAGCGAACGGTCGGGCTGGCGGCCAAGGCAGCAAAACATCCCGTAAACACGGCCATCGCCAAGGCGTATCGGCACGCTCACGTGCTTGGCGATGGGTACCGCCGTGGTGATCGGCAAAGCCATGGCGACCGCCTCCGTCGAGGTGTCGCCCATGAGTTGGGGCAGGCGCCCCGCAAGAATGTGGCGGCAGTAGATGTCATCGAGGGAAAGGGAGTCCCCGACCTTGATGACAGCTTCCAGCCCTGGCGCATCGACTTCCCGGAATACCGCCCGCTCATCGATAAACTCGGATACATAGGCGACCTCCATGCCAAGGTGCACTCGGACCGCCTCCAATGCGCGCTTGATCCTCTCACCGGCCTGGGCGACCTCGGCTCCTTTGTACAGGATCTCGTGAAGGGGGGGCTTTCGCACGTCTATCGTTGCCTCGTTGCCGCGCGCCACCATGCGTCCAGACATAAACGCAAAACTTCCGACCTTGGAGCCGAGCGCCCGCTTCCACCGCCGCGTATGGATAAGAATGGTTGAAGGTCTGCGGCAAGCCGGGCGTGCGGGAGTCGTCCATCGGCGCCCGTTCCTCCTCGACACCCAAAGGCCTTGTATGCACATGCCGCCTCCGCGGCCGCCGGCGGACCGCGGGCAGCGCGTCTTTCTTATTGCAGGCCCGGCGGCTACAATTTTGTGCCAGGGAGGGGTCGCCCCATGAAGCTGCTATGGTCGTCGCGCTCGCCGTTCGTGCGCAAGGTGATGGTGGCCGCGCACGAGGTCGGGGTCGCCCCCCGCATCGCCACCGAGCGCGTCCTGGTCGGGGCCGACAAACCCAACGCCGAAGTGATGGGCGCCAACCCCCTCAACAAGATCCCGACATTGTTCCTCGACGACGGCAGCGCCCTCTACGACTCGCGCGTGATCATCGAGTATCTCGACACGCTGCATTCCGGGCCCAGGCTCATCCCCACCGATCCCGCTGCCCGGTTCGCGGCGCTGCGCCGCCAGGCGCTCGGCGACGGCCTCATGGAGCTCAACGTGCTGCGGCTCGGCGAGCAGAACCGGCCGCCGCAGACCAAATCCGAAAACCACCTCGCGGCCTACCGTCTCAAGACGGCGGCCACGCTCGATGCCCTGGACAAGGAGGCCGATCGCTTCGAGAGCCGGCCGGACATCGGCCAGATCGCGATCGCCTCCGCGCTGTCCCATCTCGACTTCCGCTTCGCCGCCGACACGTGGCGCGAGGGCCGGCCCCGGCTCGCACGCTGGCATGCCGAATTCGCCAAGCGCCCGTCGATGCTGGCCACCGAGCACGCCGACACCTACTAGAGTCTCGCGCAACGCACTGAGGGAAAGACACGCACTCATGGTCAAGCCTCCGCAGAGCCAGATCCCCGGCGTCTATCACCGCCGCGTCGGCGACATCACCGTGACCGCCATCAGCGACGGCTTCCTCGACGGCTCCATCGAGGTCCTGCGCAACATCACGCCGGACGAGGCCCGCAAGATCCTGACCGATAACTTCCGCCCCGCCCGCCGCACCGCCGTCAACGCCTTCCTGATCTACTCCGCCGGCCGTCTCGCGCTGATGGAGACGGGCTCGGGCAACTACCTGCTGCCGACCGTCGGCAAGGTGCTGGAGAACGTCAAGGCCGCCGGCGTCGACCCCGCCGCCATCGAGACCGTGCTCCTCACCCACATGCATCCCGACCACTCGGCCGGGCTCACCGACATGGCAACGGGCAAGCCCAACTACCCCAACGCCGAGCTCGTCGTGCACGAGAACGAGCCCAAACATTGGTTCGACGACGCCAGGATGTCGGCAGGCACCGATCGCGAGAAGAAGCTCTATTTCCAGGCCGCGCGCGAGCAGACCCTCCCCTACAAGGACCGCTGGCGCCTCTTTCGGTCGGGCGAGGTGTTCCCCGGCGTCACCGCCATTCCCCGCCACGGCCACACGCCCGGCCATACGACCTTCATGATCAGCTCCGGTAACGAGCAGCTGCTGATCTGGGGCGACACGGTGCACGTGCCGGAGGTGCAGACCGCGCGCCCCGAGGTGTGCATGGAGTTCGACACCGACAAGGACGCCGCGGCCGCCTCGCGCCGGGCGGTGTTCGACATGGTCGCGACCGACCGCCTGCTGGTGACGGGCATGCACCTGCATTTCCCGGGCTTCGCGCACCTCGCGCGCCGCGGCACCGGCTATCAGCTGATCCCCGCAGCCTGGGAGCCGGCGTTGTAACACAAGCGGCCGGGCCTGCTTCGCCTATTGCGTGTCCGGAGGCGTGGTCGGCATGAACAGCGCGACCGGGAAGTCGGCGCCGGCGCGCCGCCCCTTCGGCTTGGGGTTGTATTCGGGGCGCGGTCCGGCTTCCGGCTCGACGAGCTTGCGGTAGAGGTGCCAGGTCGAGTGCCCGAGCACGGGCATGACAACGGCAAGTCCCAGGAAGAATGGGAGCGAGCCGACGACCAGCAGGCCCGCGACGAAGATGCCCCACAGGATCATCACGCCGGGATTGCGCAAGATCGTCCTGACGGACGTGATGATCGCCACCGACACGCCGACATGGCGGTCGAGCAGCAGTGGGAACGACACCACGCTCAGCCCGAAGGCCAGCACGGCAAAGAGGAAGCCCACCGCATTGCCGACAATGATGACGTTGTGGCCCTGTTGAGTGGCGAACAGCCTGCGGGCGAACTCGGCGGGTGTGGCCGGCTCGTCGTAGCCGAAGTTCGCCTGGAAGATCGCGTTGGCGACCGCCAGCCAGACGGCAAAGATTGCAAGCAGAAGCAGCCCCAGACCGACGATCGCCCAGATCGATGGCGAGTGGACGATATCGAAGGCATGCTTCCAGGAGGTGTCCAACCCCTGCTCGCGGCGGCGGCTCAGCTCGTAGAGGCCGATGGCCGCGAACGGGCCGATCAGGGCGAAGCCGGAGGCCAGCGGATAGAGAAGCGGGACGACGTCGGCCCCGAAGGCGGCGCGGCCGAGCGCCAGGCCGACAATCGGGTAGATCAGGCAGAGAAAGACGACGTGCGTGGGCATGGCCCGGAAATCGTCCAGGCCTTTCCTCAGCGCATCCCTGAGATCCCCTATCCCGATGGAGCGGACGACGGGCAGCTCACTGGCCGGCTCTGCCGGCAGTATGACATCGGCTCGCGCCATGGGTGGTCCTCCTGTGCTCGCAAACTTCGTTGCCGTGCCTCGCGCTCAAATCTCCGGATTGCGTGCTGCCATGAATGCTTGCGTTGTAATGGGCCACTCGAGGTGCGGCGGCTCGGAGCCCGCTTCCTGTCACTCAGCCGAAACCGATGCCGAATAGGGTCGTCAGGGAGAGGGAGCTGCCGAGCGGCGGCTTGCGAGAGCCGCCCTCAGCTCCGCCTCCGCTACGACAATGTCGGGCGCAATGCCGCCGACAGGATTATCGAGATAGCATCGCCAAGCGTAGCTCGGCGCATCGGTCGCCCCGCTGACCGATCCAATCGCGATCAGCGGATCAGCGGCCGCAAAGAAATTGACGACGCCCGTAAGGGGGCAGTGCCGCTTGGAGATCATGGACGGCCTCCATCAGATCCCCTCGTTGTTCAATTCCCCCTTGTTAGCCTAGCACCATCCGCCCGTTTGTCGACAGGCGCCGGTTTCGGCAGTGCAGCACTACCACGGCGCGCTTACCCAGGCATTCCACGACGGCGCGTGCGCCGCGTGAAGCAGGCGGGCACTGTATCAGTTCGAGGGCGCCCTTCACGCGACCTGGCGCGCGGTGTCGTTCGTCCTCGACCTCGCCCGTTGCGATGCGGCCGACTTTGATCGCGTTGCCGATCACATCGGCCGGACGGCGCTCGCCTCTTGGTCCCTTGGGCATGGCGCTCATGTTATATGATTTGAGGCGCAGGCGCGAGGGGACGGGGCCGGTATGGGTCAGGGATATCTAGGATGGCATGCCCTTAGCATTCATCACGCCGGAGCAACAGGACGATGTTATCAAAGGGAGAAGCAACGAAACTTATCGAAGGCGAGGCGGAACGTCGGGAGCACAAGCTGGGCTGGCGATTGCTGATGTCGCCATGGTCGACGCTCTCAAGTGCTCGGTCGGCCATCATCACCATGAACCCGGGCACGCCGCGCGATAGCGCCAAGAGACCGTCCGTGATCGAATGGGAGGTGCCGCGCCTCTCGGTTGAGCAGGGGAGCGCATACCGGCTGGAGAGCTGGTGGAACATGCCGCAGGGCACGGCTCCCCTCCAGCGGCAGCTCTTGCGTTTGATTGAGATCATCGGCGAGCAACCCGATGACATTCTCGCCGGCAACTTGGTCCCTTTCGCCTCCAGAAGCTGGAACCGCCTGAAAGACAGCGGGCGGGCGGTAACCTTCGGTGTCGACCTCTGGCGGAAGTTGCTCGATCCGCATCGCCCCGAGCGGATTTTTGTGCTGGGAGGGCCTACCTACCGAGCCTTCAAAGCAGTGGTCCGCGCTGACAGAGAGAGCACCTACCCCTCAGGTTGGGGACAGACCCGGTTAAGGCGCAGCAGTTATGAGGGTGGCGTCCTCATCGGCCTTCCTCACCTTTCGCGGTTCAAGCTCTTTGGTCAGAATGATCGCGAAACGCTGTTTCGGGAGGCTGCGGCCCTGTGATTTGCAACACATCCGTGGCCGTGTGTACTAAAATCAAACTGATACAGTGCCAGCAGGCGGCTTCACTTGATCTTGATGCCCGCGGTCTGGATCACCTTGCCCCAGCGGTCGATCTCGCTCTTGACGTAGGCGGTGAACTGGTCGGAGGGGTTGCCGACGGCGATCGCGCCCTGGGCCAGGTATTTCTCCTTCACCTCGGCGGACTGCAGCGCCTCGACGGCCGCCTTGTAGAGCTTGGCGAAGACGGGATCGGGCGTGCCGGCCGCCACCACCAGCCCGTACCAGTTGTCGGCCTCCACATCCGGCATCCCGAGCTCGGCCGTGGTCGGCACGTCGGGCACGAGCGGGCTGCGGGTCTTGCTGCCGATGGCGAGCGCGCGCAGCTTGCCCGACTGCACGGCGCCGAGCAGGACCGGGATGTCCGCAAACATCATCTGCACGTGGCCGCCGAGAAGATCGTTCACGGCAGGCGCCGCGCCGGTATAGGGCACGTGCACCAGATCGATCTTGGCCGTGATCTTGAGCAGCTCGGTAGCAAGATGCGGCATGCCGCCGAGGCCCGTCGAGGCAAATACGATCTTGCCGGGCTGGGCCTTGGCCAGCGCCACGAGCTCGGCGAGCGACTTGGCCGGCACGTTCTCGCCCACGACGAGAATCTCCGGCACCGAAACCACCTGGGTGATCAGCCGGAAGTCTCGCAGCGGTTGAAACGGCATGTTTTCCCGCAGGTTGACGTTGATGGCGAGCGCGCTCGAAGCGGCGATGCCGATGGTGTAGCCGTCGGGCTCGGCCTTCGCCACGGACGCCGTGCCCGTGAGGCCGCCGGCGCCGGCGCGGGTCTCGATCACCACGGGCTGCCCCAGCAGCGCCGACATCTTGTCGCCGAGCACGCGGGCGAACGTATCGGCGGGACCACCCGCAGGAAACGGAACGATGAGCTTGAGCGGCTTGCTGGGAAAGTCCTGCGCCGATGCGGTGCCCGACCACATCAGCAGGCCGAGCAGACACAGGCACCTCAGCATCAGCGACGCCATGGCAGCGTTCCTCCCGTCGATTTGCATGTTGCGGCCTGTCCTGCCGCGCGATTGCGCCCAGTATAGCTCGGTGCAGGCAGTACGCCCTTGCGCAAAGCCATGCGGTTTGCAGCGAGCCCCTATGCTTCCCTCAATTGACGGCATCGAGCGCCGGACGCATCCTGCCACGGGACAGCGACAAGCCGACAGAAAAACTATTGGGGAGGCGAGCATGCGCCGTCGCGAGTTCCTCGAGCTGGCCGCAGCGGCACTGGCGGTCGGCGTGCCGGCGAGAGCGCTGGCGCAGGCACAGAGTTGGCCCGACAGGCCCGTCAAGCTGATCCTGCCCTACGCGCCGGGCGGCGCCACCGATCTCATCGGCCGGCCCTGGGCCGACAAGCTCACCCAGGCCTTCGGCCAGCAGTTCGTGATCGAGAACCGCGGCGGGGCGAGCGGCATCATCGGCACCGAGGCTGCGGCGAAAGCGGCCCCCGACGGCTACACCTTCCTGCTCACGCCCAGTGCGCCGCTGACCGTGCAGCCGCTGCTGCGCAAGACGCCGTACGACCCGCTGAAGAGCTTCACCCCTGTAGGTCGGGTCGGCGACCTCATCAGCGGCTTCGTCATTCATCCAGCCGTCGGCGTGAAGACCTTCCCGGAGATGATCGCCTATGCCAAGGCCAACCCCGGCAAGCTCGCCTACGGGTCGGCCGGGCTCGGCACCTCCTCGCACCTGCGCCTCGAGACGCTGAAGGTGAAGGCCGGCATCGACATCCTGCACGTGCCTTACCGCGGCAACGCCGATGCCCTCAACGACATCCTCGCCAACAACGTGCAGATGATGAACGAGATCAACCCGATGCCCCACGTGAAGGCGGGCAAGCTGATCCTGCTCGATATCAGCCACCCGGAGCGGCATCCCGACTTCCCCGGCGTGCCGACGCTGTTCGAGCTGGGGTACGGCGATGCCTACGTGCCGAGCTGGTACTCGGTCTGGGCGCCGGCCGCCACGCCCAAGGAGATCGTGGCCAAGCTCAACGCCAAGATGGTGGAGATCGCCAACACGGCGGAGATGAAAGCCAGGCTGCTTTCGATCAACGTTGCCTTCACGCCGCAGACCCCTGAAGAGATGGCCCACCACTTCACCGAGGACACCAAGCGCATCGCCGATCTGATCCGGCTCACCAACCTCAAGCTCGAATAGGTGAGCTATGGCCAAGGCCACATGCCAAGTCGAGGGCGCCGTCCGCAACGTCCTCCTCAACCGTCCAGAAAAGCGCAATGCCCTCGACGGCGAGATGATCGCCGAGCTGAAGGCGGCGTTCACGCGGGCTCCTGGACCCGACGAGCGCCTCGCCGTCATCCGCGCAGCGGGCCCTGTGTTCTGCGCCGGCCTCGACATGCGGGAGCGGTCGGAGCGGCCGATGGGTGCCTCGCCCATCGAGGCCATGCTGCACGCCATCGAGACCTATCCGCTGCCCGTCGTGGCCGTGGTTCAAGGCGATGCGATCGCCGGCGGCAACGAGCTGGCGCTGCACTGCGACCTGGTCGTCGCCAGCAGCGCGTCTCGTTTCGGAATGTCGCTCGCCCAGATCGGCCTGGCGCCCAGCTGGTTCCTGGCAAAGAAGCTCTTGGAGGTGGCAGGGCCCGTCACGACGCGGCGCATCCTGCTCCTGGGTGATCCCCTGCCGGCCCAACGCCTCTACGATCTGGGCGTCATCTCCCATGTGGCCGAGCCATCAGACCTCGATCGCGTGGCGGGCGAGGTGATCCAGCGTCTCGCCGACAATGCGCCGCTGTCGCTCAAGGCGATGAAGGCGCTGATCGTGCGCGAGATGGCATTCCGCGACGACATCGCCCACGAGGACGTCGATGCCCTCGTCGAGGCCGTACGCCGCTCGGCCGACGCCCAGGAGGGCATGGCCGCGCGCCTCGCCCGCCGCAAACCCGCCTTCAAGGGGCAGTGAGCCATGGCGATCCGCATGGAGAAGCCATGGCTCGCGCTGACGCCCGAGGCGGTCAAGGCGCTACCTGGCCAGCTCGGGGTCTATCAGCTCGCCGATGCCGATGGCCGCGTCGTCTACATCGGTTTTGCCGGCGGACGCAGCCTGTTCGGCTTGAGGAGCGAGCTGGAGCGCGCCCTGCGCGAAAAGCCCGGCGATGCCGCGCGCTTCCGCGTCGAGATCAACCAGCAGT
>Ga0247829_10000049_pt1 | contig 29001 bp, 44 predicted proteins | sample 12C_Control_Day4_FD_207765 | JGI IMG/M metagenome (GOLD analysis project Ga0247829, IMG submission 207765) | Soil microbial communities from agricultural site in Penn Yan, New York, United States - 12C_Control_Day4 | ecosystem: Environmental > Terrestrial > Soil > Agricultural land | place... | reverse complement strand
GCCCGGGACGTCCGGCGGCCACGCGCCGAGCGGCGGGCCGACGCCGCGGTCCTCCTCGCCGGCGCGGCCCTCCTCGCGGCGGTCGCAGACGCGCCACACCGAGGCGGCGAACTTGGCCGGCGTGGTCCGCATCCGCTTGCCGCCGCCGCGGACCTCGAGCCAGGTCTCGACGACCTCGGCGGCGAAGTCGGCGTCGCGCGGGCCGCGGGTGAGCAGGCTGCGCCAGCGGGCGAACTCGGCGGCGGCGTCATCGCGCCGGGAGCCGCGGCGCTCGAGGTCCTCGGCGAGCATCTCGAGGCAGGCGCGGACGAAGTCGGCGGGGCAGGAGCGGGGCCGGGCGAGGATGCCGACGATGACGCCGGCGTCGCGGTTGCGGACGCCGTCGCCGGTGGGGCTCGAGACGATCCTGGCGCCCTGCCCCTCCTCGTCGCCGTCGCCCCAGCCGTCGCCGGGCTGGCGTTCGGCGCCGACGGAATTCGTGGCCACGCGGGGCGGTGGGCGCCGTCTGCCACGTTTGCGCAGCTCGTTCGGGGCCACCACCGGCGGGTCCCTGCGGAGCCACCGGCGGCCGGGCGTGGAGCTCCCGGAGGGCAGCGGGATCGGGGTGCCGCCGGACGCGACGACGTCGACGCCGGGGCCGAGGTCGCAGGACGCGGTCTCCCGCCCCGTGGCTAGCATGAGCGTGTGCAGGCCGCCGCGCGGGGTGGACGCCTTGGGCCCGGCGAGGCGCATGCCCCACGGGCCGTCGAGGTCTCCAGCGGGCGAGTCGCCGTGCCCGGCGTCGACGTCGACGAGCACCACCGGCAGGCCCCGCGCGGACCGGCCGGGGAGGATCGCCACGCCGCGCTCGGCGGCGGCGCACCTGGGGCCGCGGCTGTGTTCGAGCGGCTCCCACGCCTCGCGGAGCATGTCGTCGGTGACGTCGGCGGCGACGGCCACCGACTTGAGCCAGGCGTTGTAGACGTAGCCGATCGGCCTGCCGAGTCCGCGCCCCGCCTCCTCGCGGGCGCGGTCCCAGATGTCGTCCTCGACGTCTCTGGGGAGGTCGGCGTCGACGCGGCCGGCGGTCTCGACGGCGTAGTCGGCGGCCTCGCGGACGGCGATGGAGCGGGCGTGGCAGAGCACGTCCATGGGTCCGGCGGTGGGGAGGACGATCCACCCGCAGTGGTCGCGGTAGAAGCGGGCCCACTCGATGGGTAGCGCGTCGTCGTCTGGCCACAGGGATAGGTCTGGCCACTGCGCCGCGGAGGGCGCCTCGGGTGCGTTCGACATGAACGACGACCTCTCAGTCCGTGAGGGCCTTGTATGCCTTGCCCACGCTGATCCGGGCCGACTTGGCGTCGCACGTGAGGCGGAGCCTGGCCGACTGCTCGAGGTGCATGGTCGCCACCCCCACGCGCTCCCGCAGCGACTGCTCATTGGACACGAGGCCGCGGAGCGCCGGCTCGAGTCGATCCACGATCTCGAGCGCGGTCATGGCCTCGTCCCGCAGGTAGACGCCTACCGACTCCGCCAGCGCCCGCAGGCGCCTCACCACGTCATCTTGCATGCGGGAATCCTAGCATGTCGCCAGTTCGCTCGCGCCCGGCCCGCTTTCACCTGCCGCACCCGGCCTCCTTCAGGAAAGCACCCTATGGCTGGCTGTCCCGCGCACCGGCGCCTGCTTCCGTCGCGCACCGGGCCGCGCTCGCAAGCTCGCTTGCCCTGCGACGGGGCGCCTGCGGGACGCCATAGGGTGCCTGAAGAGGTGGCCGGTCGTCAAGAGAAATCGTCCGGTCTTCGTGGGTGGGTGGTTGGGTGGGTGGAGACGTGCCAGCGACACGCTACCTTGTCTCGTGCTAAGGTGCCTGGGATGAAAGAACAGCCCGACATCGTCGCGCGGCTCCGCGCATACACCCAGCACAACCGACCCGTCCTCGCCTCCGACCTGAAGGAGGCGGCCGACGCCATCGACGCGCTGCGGCGGGACGCCGAGTCGTCGCGCCGCGCCTTCGGCGACAGCCTCCTCGTCGGCCTCGTGCACCGCCTCTGCGACGCCCTCGGTCGCCCGCCCCCGCCCAACGCGTTCGACCGCGACGGCTTGCGAGGTCTCGTCGACGAGGTGGCCGCGCTCCGGCGCGAGCGCGACGGCCTCATCCCTGGCGACCTGCCAGAAGAAGATGAGGACGACGCGGTCAGGCCCAGGGCCATGACCACCGCCGAACGGCTCGACGAGGCCGATCGTCGCATCGCGCTGCTCGAGTCGAGCGTGCGCCTGACGGAGCACCGCCTCCGCGCCGCGGCGTCGACCATGGACGACGCCTACGCCCACAACCCCACGCCGGCCAGCATTGCCGGGCGCCTTCGGGTGGCGCTCAGGAGCGAAGATGTCTAGCCACCCCACCATCCTGTTCGTCGGCGAGTCCCCGCCCGCCGGGGCGCCGCCCGACTTCCGCCCGTTCGACTGCGCAAGCGGCTCACGCCTCGCCAAGGTCCTCGGACTCGTAGACCGCGGGTCGCTGTTGGCGAACGTGCGCTTCACGAACGTCTTCCCGGCGCCGACCGGGGTCAAGGGATGCCCGCCGTGGGACGCTGCCCTCGCCGAGGCGCGGGCCCTGTCCATCGCCCCGCGCGCCGGGACGATTGTCTGTCTCGGCCTCGGGCGGGTCGCCGACGCGTTCTGGAGCACCGGCACCAGGTGCTCGTGGGTCCGCCACGCGATCGATGACGTCGGCCCTCCTCCTCGCCGCCACGTCTTCGACGCGATCGTGGTGCCCCACCCCAGCGGCCAGTCGCAGGCGCTGAACACCGACGAGCAGCGCGCCGAGGTCCGCCGCGCGCTGCTTCCGGACCTGTGCGCGGCGACGGACACGACGCTGCGTCCGTGGCACTTCCGCCTGGACGAGCCCGCGATCCTCGCGGACCTCGGCCTCGCGCTGTGCCCCCTCGACCCCGCGCTCGGGGCGGCCGCCGCGGTCATCTGCGCCGAGGTCTGGCGGGCCCTGGTGGCCCCCGCGTCGACGGATTTGTCATCATACAAGATGTCACTCGACGTCTCGCTGCACCTGCTCGGGCGGTGGTGCCGTCACGGGGCCGACGAATTCGTGCGACAGGGCTGCCCCATCGGAGTGCCCACCAAGTCCTTCGCCGCCGAGGTCCGGAGCCGGCACAAGTTCGCCGCCCGCACGCTACCGAGGCCGCCATCCGCCGAGGTCCGGGCCGCCTACGCGCGCCTCGTCGCGCTGGGGGTGGCGCCGTGACGGCGCCGCGACGGCTTCGCCGGCGCCCGGCCGAGTCCGACGTGCTGGCGGCGCTGCCGGGCCTGTACGCCGCGGCCGCCTCCACGACGCCGCTGACCGCCGCGGAGTGCGAGGCGGCCCGCCTGCACGGCGGCAGGGCGGCGAGGCGGGCCGTCGCCTCCGCGGTCCGCGTGGCGGTGGCGAGGGCCCTCGCGTCCCGCGGGGTCCTCGTCAAGGACGCGATCCGCCACGCGCGCGTCGGCGTGTCCACGTACGCGCGCGGGGTGCCGCCGGAGTACGGCGCCGCGCTACGGGAGGCCATGCGGGCGGCGCTGGCGGCGATGCCTGACGAGACGACGCCAGCCGCCCGCCGCGACCTGGCGAGGCGCGTCGTCGGCGAGGTCGCCGCCGAGCGACGCGTCACCGCGACCGAGGTCATGACGCGGAACACCGTCGCGGCCCGTGAGGCGCGCGGCGAGGTCGTCCGCCGGCTGCGGGCCACGATGTCGAACGCCGAGGCGGCGGCGGCCCTGGGCTTCACCAGGCTCACCTGCTACCGCCTGGCCAAGGGCGGCCACCACACGGCGGACGACCGGCGCCGCCCGAGGCCCCACCATGGCGCCAGCAGGCCGGAGGCCCCCGCGACGCTCGGCAGGCGCATGCTCGAGCGCTCGGCCGCGGCGGTCGGGATCGACGTCGACGCGGCGCTGTCCTCCGCCGGCGACCTCGCCGTCGCGGCGCGGTGGGGCGCGTGGGTGGCGATGCGCGAGGCGGGCTTGAGCCTGAAGGAATCCGGCCGCCAGATCGGCGGGCGAGATCACACGACCGTCATCTACGCGGTGGCGAACATCCCGCGCCGACTCGCGGCCGGTGACGCAATGCTGCTGGCCAGCATCGAGGCCGCGCGCTCCGTCGTGGCGTAGGGCCGCCGTGCTAGCATTCGACAATGCGAAGACTTCCCGTGATGGTGAGCGGCCAGGCGCAGCGAGGTGACGACAATGAGCCTCGGTTCCTGAGCCAGTCCGAGGGCGGCGACTGGCTCGCCTGCGGGGTGAGGGCCTACTCACGGTGGGTCCTCGGCCTGCGGGACTCGGGCGACGAGTCCCCGCGCCAGCAGGTCGGCAGCATCGGCCACGCGATCCTGGCGGACCGCGCGACGGCCCGCCACCGCAACGTGCGGAGGGACCCGGGCGCGGCGGCCGGGGCGGAGGCCGCCCGCCGCCGGTGGCCGGACGGGTGGGCCGACGGGTTCTCCCAGGCGGAGGCGGCCGCCGACCTCGTCGCGCGCGCGATGGGCCTCGACGACGCCTGTCTCGTGCCCGACCTCTACTCCTGCACCGGCGGCCCGCTCGCCGAGGTGCGCCTGCACGCGCCGTGGGGCAAGGTCGCGTGGGCGTTCAAGGACGGCCCCGCGATGTCGCGTGGGTGGTCGGACGTCACCCACTGCTCCGCGGTCATGCGCCGCTTCGACGGCATGGAGGGCCAGCCCGACCTGGTGTACCTGCCCGATGGGCCAGGCGGCGTCACGGCGATCGTCGACTACAAATTCCGCCAGCGGCCGGACCTCGGCGGCGCTGGTGAGCCCGGCGGGGCGAGCCTGCTCCCCGACCGCCAGGGCGCGTGGTACCTGACGATCCTGCGCGCGCTCGGGATGCAGTCGCCGGGCGGGTTCGAGTTCCGCCAGGTCAACGTGTACGCCGGGGGATGGCTGACGGTCGACGACTTCATGGACGCGGCGTCGGGACGCGGCGCGCGGGACCTGGTCACGACCCACGGCCTGCCGACGCGGGACCTGTCCCGCATGAGCGACGCCGGAGGCATGGTCACCGCGGAGGTCTGGTCCGAGGCGCACCGGCTGCTCGCCCAACGGCGCCACGACCTGCGCCAGTCCGTCGCCTCCAGGGACGCGGGCGGTCGCCGGTTCCGGCGCCAGCCGATGCTGTCCGCCGCCGAGGAGGCCGACGCCCGGCGCATGGTCGAGACGCTGCGGGCCCACCGGCCCGTGGTCGTCAGGCGGGTGCGCGCCGACCCGCAGGTCTGTCGCGAGGTTGTGCGCGATGTGATCGTCGGCGTCGAGGGCCCGCTGTCCCTCGCGCTCCGCGGCGTCACCCCGGCGCGGCACCTGCAGAGCTACCCCGGGTCGCCGTGCGTGCGCCCGTGGGGCTGCCCCGTGAGCGTCCCGTGCCAGTCGAGTCTCGGCACGCACTCGGTCGCGGACGCCCTGCAACAGGCCGCCGAGGACGCGATGGACGCCCGCGAGGCGGCGCGGGAGACGGAGGCGGCGTATGTCTGACCTGCCGAACGGCTACGAGGTGTTCGAACTCGCCTGGCGCGGGTGCTGGCACTACCGCCGCGCAGGTGACGAGAAGACCACGTCCAAGTGTTACGACGATGAGCACGCCGCGCGGATGGGCGCCCGCGAGGAGCACAAGCGATGGGCCGCATTCCTGCGGGCAGCGACATGCTAAAATGTCGCCGATGAACACCACACAATCGAACTCGACCCGGCGCCCTCTCCCCGGGTCGCTCTTCTTCATCTTCACGGGGCAGGGGAACAACGGCAAGACCGAGCAGATGATGCGACTCATGTCGTCCCGCTGGCCGGACGACACGCCCGCGATCGCCCCGTTCCTCCTCCTCGTCGTCGAGTCGTCCACCGAGGGCACCGCGGGGCCCATCATCGGCGACGAGTCGATGTGCCTCACGTGGCCGGTGGCGGACATCGAGGAGGCCAAGACGGTGCTCGCCGTGGTATTTCCCGAAGGCTGCCCACCGCTCAAGCTCCGCGACGCGCGGCTCGCCCGCCAGAGATCGCTGCCGAGCAACAGGCAGGTTCACCCAGTGTCGGTGCCCACCGACGAATTGCCAATCGGCGGCGTCGCAGTCGAGTCGGCGAGCACCCTCCTGCGTGCCCAGAAAACCGCCGTGCGCGAGACGGCCCGACTCGACCGCAAGGGCAAGGTGAGTGTCGACGGGCGCGACCTGGAGAACGACCAGAAGCGCGTCGCGGCGCTCGCCACTGGGCCGGCGCAGGACTTCGTCGACGCGCTGTCCGGTGTCACCGTCCGAAACCGCGGCGTCGTCGTCTGCGTCGCCGTCCACACGCGCGCGCAGATCCAACTCGTCAAGACCGACAAGGAGTCCCGGGATGTCGCGGTCGGCGAGGCGCCCGACTTCGGGGCCCCGAAGACGCTCGAGGCCGGCAAACTGGTGACCCCGTACAGCGACCTCTGGGCGACGCTGCACGCGAAGGCTAACATCGTCTGGCACCTGTACGGCGACGTCCCCGACTTCACCAACGAGCCCGACCTGTCGAACGTCAACGCTCCCGGGCGCGACGTGACGTTCGGCGCGGTGACGATGCGTGGCCGGTATCCCGGCCTCGGCGCGGTGCTCTGGCCCAAGAGGCAGGGCGGCGAGGGGTGGCTCTCCGAGTTCGACCGCGTGCCGCGGGTGTGGAGCCCAGACGTACCATGGCCCTTCGAGGTCGCGGACGCGGATGGCGAAGGCACCGTGACCGACGGACACTTCCTGTTCTCCCAGCGCATCGCCGGTCTCCCCGGTGGCCAGGCGCGCGGCTACGACGGCAGCCCCGACGCCGGGCTCGTGTTCGAGCTGTGCCTTCGCAACCTGGCCGAGATGGCAGGTGAGTCGTGACCGACGACGAGTCCTTCACCGACCTGGTCGCGCGCGCCCCGTTCACCATGAACGACCTGTCGCTGATGCACGAGCGGGCGCGGTTGCTCCTCGGCAAGGCGCAGCGCCCGAGGTCGGCCGGAGGACACGGAGACGGGACGCTGTCCGAGAAGTCGTGGAGGCAGCTCCTGGTGTTGAAGGGCGCCCTCAAGGGCATGCTCGACACGTTCGAGATGCTCGACAAGGACGCTGACCCGGAGGACGGCGACATCCCGTTCTGACATGCTAAGATGTTCCCAGCATGCCACCACGGACACTCCCGAATCGCGGCGCGGCCACCCCGGCCCAGCCGACGCAGAACTACCAGCAGCCGCCGGCCTCGCCGCCGCAGCGGGCCCACGGCGGCGCCGCGCAGGCCGGCGGACCCGCCCGCGGCGGGCGCGGCCTGCCGCCTCCGCCGACCGGATGGACCCCTCCGGCCCATGGCGACGGCGGCGGGTTCACGCGGCGCACGGACAAGGAATGGGACGAAGACCACCCGCTCCGCGACGGCGAGCACGAGCTCGACGCGTACGTCACCAAGGTCGTCGCCTGGAACGCCGGCGGCGTGACAGTGACGTTCCGCGTGAGCCAGTGGGACCGCGACGCGAACCGCTCCGGCCCGCACCACGGCCGCCCGCTCCGGTTCGACCAGCAGCCCCGCCGGAGCCTCGCCGAGCGCCTGCGCGACCCCGCGGACGAGAAGGCCGCGCGCCAGTACGGCAACTGGCGCCACGACATCGTCACCGCATACACCGACTGCGGGTTTCCCGAGGAGTCCTGGCAGCGCGACGACGTCGGCCCCGTCCCGCCGTGGGACCGGTTCTTCGTCCAGCAGGTCGGCGGCCTCGTGATCCCGGTGATGCTGCGCGTCAAGGTCCGGGCGTGGTCGATGAAGAGCGAGACGAGATATGTACATGACCGGGCATTCCACGGCCTCGACGTCAAGTCGATCACGGTCGTCCGCGACGGTGGCGGCCGGCCCTTCCAGGCGATGCTTCCCCGCGAGGTCCCGCCCGGCGTCGCGCAGATGCACCGCTGGCGCGTCGCCGAGGAGCGCACGATCGGCGACGGCCTCGCCACCGTGGCCGTGCTCGACAAGGAGTCGGTCCCGTTCCCCCACAACAACCTCCCGACGTACAAGGACCTGTGATGTACACCGCCGACGATCTCCTGAGCATGTACAACAAACAGCACGGCATCACCGCGGACCCGTGGGTCGTCGTCGGTCGCACGACGATCGACGGCACCTTCGAGCAGGTGAGGGAGGCATTTGGCGGGCCCTGGGAGAACGTCGACGACCTCCAATATGCGCTCGCCATCGGCGACGTGTTCGACGTCGGCGGCCGCAGCCTGCGGGTCGAGGCCAAGGAGGTGCACGACAACAAAACCATCGTCGCCTGCGACATCGTCCGCCGCCAGTCCGAGATCGACGCCGAGGTGGCCAGCGAGCATCTCCGCCACGACCACGTCATCGCGCAGGAGTACCCATCGACGACGTGCCCCGAGTGCAGCCCCCACGGCAACGACGGGCGCGTGCTCCTGGCGTCGACGTGGGTGGCCTGCACGGTCTGCGCGGGCGGCAGGCCGGGCGACGCGTTCGGGGCGGTCGTCGAGGCGTCGACTTTTGATCCCAATAAGATCACAGTCGAGATCAAGATGATCGACAAGGCGTCGGAGAAGTTGCGACTCGCTGGGTTCGGCAATGATGTCGGTTTTGTGGTGCCGACCGCCAGAGAGGCGAACGCCGCCCTGAGTGCGAGCCTCGTCGCGGAGGGGGCCAGCATCGAGGCGGGCGTGCAGGCGATTGTCGCCGCGCTCTCCGCTCCTTGTGAGAGACGGACGCGCATCGGTGGGCACTGCAGCAGCGAGACGCCATGTCCACGCTGCGAGAGGTGCACGTGATGTGGCAGCGCCTCCTCGACCTCCTCGACGCCACCCGGCGCCCGCTCGTCGTCCTCGACTTCGAGACTGCCGGGCTCGGCGGCAAGCCGCCAGTCGAGTTCGCCGCGCTCGTGTGGTCGCCGTGGGAGATGCCCGTCGACGACGAGGAGACGCGGCGGGCCGCCGCCCTCGTCCCGCCCGGGCTCACCTACGCCGTGCAGATGCGCCTCGACCCGCTCTGCCCCATCGACCCGGGGGCGACGCGGGTGCACCGGATCCGCGACGAGGACGTGCGGGGCCGGTGCACCGCGTACAACGACCTCGAGGTCGCGGGCTTCTTCCAGGGCTACGCCGCCGGGGACGCGGCTGACGGCGTCGGCCCTGCCGTGTGGGTCGGCCACAACGCCGCCGGGGCTGACGTGCCGTGGGCGCGGCGCTGGGGCTACCTGCCCGACGCCGACCTCGACGTCGTCGATACGATGCGCGTCGTCCGACGGATGCAGCGGGAGATGCCGTTCCCCCTCAGCATAGACGTCCTGTCTCCTGCATGTGCGGGATTCCCGGATCACACCGGAAACGTCTCCTGCGTTCACAATGGTCTAGATGCCTATGGGTCATCTCTCATCGGCGCTTATGTGGCGCTGTACGGGGGCCGTCCTGACGAATCCCACGGTGCCATGGCCGATGTGTGTTCGACCGCTCGCGTGCTCTGCCGCCTGCTCGACCTGTGGTCACCGATGTGGCCGCCGGCGCGGCTGGACCTTCCGGCCTCGGCGAACCTGTCCGCGCTGCTCGCCGCACTCGACGCGCCCGAGCCGGGCCGCGTGTCGTGGGACGGGTGGCTCGCCGAGGACGAGATGAAGCTCGCCAAGACGGGCTACCTGTGGGCCAGGGGCAAGCACAAGGGGCGCCCCGCCGACTGCGACCCGTCGTACCGCCAGTGGGTGATGGGCCTGCCGCGGCGCCCCACCGGGGGCGACGGCGAGTCGTGGTGCTCGCAGCACACGGCCGACATCCTCGGTGGACTCAGGCCGATGGCGGTGGCGCGGTGATGTGGGAAGATGGGTTCGGTAACGTGCGCCGCGCGAGCGGCCCGCAACTCGGCATCGCCTGTCATCCCTACAGAGACCCTCCGGGCGGCCTGTACAGCACGGGACGCCCGACCGAGCCATCACGCGACAGGCTCTTTCTCGTCGTCTTGAGGTCGTTTCGACATGGCATCGACGACGCATTCGGCGAACTCCGGTCCCCCATCGGAGTCCGCCACGCGTTGTAAGTGCCGCCGCCATTCCTCCGGCCACGGCCGGCCGTGCTCGCGGAGGAGGACCAGGTCTGGGTCGGGTGCCATGATGGCCCCGGCGGCGCCGTCCCGCAGGGCCGCCGCGGCCATCTCGACGACGGCCTCTCCGGGGCACGCGAAGTGGTCGGACGGGCCGTTCGCGCACTGCCGGTGGGTGATGACCCGCAGGGGCCCGCGGCAGCCGGCCTCGTCGAGCAGCTCGGCCGCGACCTCGAGCGCGCGCGCCACCGCGGCCCTGAGCGCGCCCGTGACGACCGTGTGGCGCTGCGCCGACCGCTGGCCCTCGACGTACGGGAAGAGGCCCATGACGCCGATCGATAGGTAGTGCGCGTTCCCGGCGTCCGACGAGTACGTGTACCGCTCGAGCGGGTGGCAGACGGCGACGACCGGGACGCCGCCGAGCGCCGTCACCCCGCACGAGATCGCGTACGGAGTCGCCAGGCCGCGGCGCGCGAGCGCCAGCGGCTCGCCGTACCGGGCGCGGTGGTGGCCCATGGTGCCGACGCTCTTCGCATGCCACTGGTGCAGCACGACCCCGCACAGCTCGGCCGGGTCGCGCTCGACGAACCGGGTCCACTCGTGGCGGGCGAGCTGGTGCGGCTCGCCGCGGAGGTCGAAGACCTGGACGGCTGGCGCGGGGGCGCGGGTCACTTCGTGGCCCCCGGCGCCTCGTGGGCGCTCACGGGCGGCGGATCGACGTCGGCGGGCACCGGGACGGGCGGGCAGCCCTTCTTGACGCCGAGGCCGCCGACGAGGACGCCGAACGCGAAGGCGCCGACGAGGTGAAGGAGCGTGTATTTCCGACTCATGCGACGAGGGTAGCGGCGACCCGCGCACGCTCCTCGCCCACGACGCCGGCGAGGCCCTGCGGATCGACGACGTCGGACCAGTCCTCGACGAACTCGTCGGCGCCGTGCTCGCTGCGGCCGCCCGTCGAATGGGCCGCGACGATGACGTGGTCGGCCGGGTCGGGCGGCTCGCGGTGGAGCAGGGCGTCCCGCGCCACGCGCTGCGCCCACGCCTCCTGCGGGGTCCGGAAGTGGTACTCCGGCACCGCGTGGGTCTTGAGCGGCTGACGGACGCGGGCGGCCTCACAGCCGCGCGGCATGACGACGTAGATCTTCACGCGGGCACGGTAGCACGCACGCAGGCCCTGCATCGGCACGTCCGCCTCCTGGACACCGCGATCCGGTGGCGGTGTCCGTCGCGGCACGGGTCGCAGCGGCACCCGTGATTGGTGTACGCCGAGACCGACCCGTGCGGCGCCGGGACCTCCTCGCCGGCCGCGCGGGCAACGTAGCGCCGCATCCTCAGGCGCAGGTTGCCGAGCCTGTTGGCGTCGGTGCAGGCCGGGCACCTGCAGCCCTCCTGGTAACAGAACCACGCGCCGTGGCCGACGCCGCACGGGCTGAGCCCGACTCGCCTGCACGACGCGACCGCCGGCGAGCAGGTGCCGTCGCCGTGGTCGACTGCCTGGGCGTCGCGGTGCCTGCAGGCGTTGTCGCAGTACTGCCGGGCCGGGACCAGGTGCGCCTTGTACCGGTGCGACACCTCGCGCCCGCACGCGTGGCACGGGCCGGCGACGAGCACCGTCCTCGACGCCACGTCAGACCAGCCCCCGCAGCCAGCGGAGGAACGCGGCCGCGTCGGCGCACCTGGGCCCCCGCTGCTGCGCGCTCATCGTCGTCCCCTTGCTGGGCCACCACTCGGCGAGGACCTTCCCCGACCTGCGGACCTGCACGTGGTGCGGCGACGGCTCGCGGACCTCGAAGCCCATGCGCATCACCTCGGAGCGCCACGCCTGCTCGTCGACCCCGGCGGCCGCGCGCCGGCCGGCCTGGCGCTGCGCGACGAGGCGCTCGTGCTCGGCGTCCATCTCCGCCTCCCGCTCGGCCAGGTACTCGCGGTCCTGCTGCGCGGCGTGGCGCTCCCACTCGCCCTCCTCCTCGGTAGGGTCGACCGCCTCGCAGGCGTCGAGCATGTCGTGCGCGAGGCGGCGCGCGGCGCTGGTGGTCATGAAGCCAGCCCCAGCCAAGAGATCTCGGAGGTCCACGTACTTCTGCTGCATGCGAACACGGTAGCATGTCGCGCGCTCGCCGGCGCGCCGATGGGTCCGGTTACCCTCGCCGCGTGCCCCGCGGCCACCCACCGCCAGACCGGGACCGCCGGCCGGCCGCCTCCAGATCGGACATGCTCCGGGAGACATGTCCCGACGACATGGACGAGCTCGACACACAGCCGCGGACGGGGCCGCCGTCCGTGCTGATGATGGTCGGCCCGCCGATCGGCCTGTGTGCCCTCGTGGTGCTGGTCGCGTGGATGCACACGGCGCTGGGCTCGCCGCTCGGGCCGGCGTTCGGGGCGGAGGTCTGGGGCCTGGCGAAGATGGCGATCGCCTCGACGGTGGCGGCGACCGCGTTCGGCGCCTGGGCGCGGCGGCAGAACGAACACAACCTGCAGGTCCTGGAGGCGCGCAGGGACCTCGCGGCCATGTCCGGGGCCACCCTCCCCCGGACGAGGACGACCGGCCCCCACAAGGTCCTCACGAGTTCCGGCCCGCACAGGTCGCTGTCGCAGGGCCGCCGCGTGGTAGTGGTGGAGCCGGAGGTCGTCGAGGACGACGAGGGGGACGACCGGTGGTGAGCCTGACGATGGCGGCGCGCGGGATGGCGGCTCCGAGGCCGGGGTCCTCCGAGCCGTGGACCGTCGGTCACCTCGGCAGGACGGCGCGGGGCCGGCCCCCGTCGCCGCTGATCGGCGCGGGGTACGTCTGGGCGGTGCAGTGGATCGCGCTGGGGTCGGCGCTGCTCCAGCAGTGGGCGTGCACCTGACCCGCGGCCGGGCTCGGTAGCCTCGGCGCGTGACCACCGCCAGGATCGTCCCCGCGACCGCGTGCGTGTTCCTCATCGACGAGACGGGCGCCCGCGGGGGCGAGGTCGTCGTCGACCTGCGCCCGATCGCGGTGGCCCTGGCGGACGCGCTCGCGGCCCAGGCGGCGGCCGCGACGGCGCTGTCGACCGCGCAGGCGGCCCACGACGACGCCGGACTGGCGCTCGAGGCCGCCGAGGTGGCCCAGAATGCCGCGGCGGCCGCAGCCCTGACGGCCACGTGGGGCGGCGTCACGGGGACGCTGGCGAGCCAGGCCGACCTGTCCGCCGCCCTGGCGCTGCTCGCCCCGCTGGCCTCCCCCGCGCTCGCTGGTGCGCCCACGGTGCCGACCGCCGCGCCCGGGACGGCGACGGCCCAGGCCGCCTCGACGTCGTTCGTCGGCGCCGCCGTGGCAGTCGAGGCCGCGGCCCGACAGGCGGCGGACCTGTTGCTGGCGCCCCTCGCCTCGCCGGCGCTGACCGGCGCGCCCACGGCCCCCACGGCGGCGCCAGGGGCCTCGACGACGCAGCTCGCCACGACCGCGTTCACGACCTCCGCCGTCGCCGCCGAGGCCGCCCTGCGCGCCGCGGCGGACGCCCTCCTCGCCCCGCTCGCCAGCCCGACCTTCACCGGCGACCCCAAGGCGCCGACGCCGGCGACCTCCGACTCGGACGCGAGCCTCGCCACGACCGCGTTCGTCCAGGCCGTCGCGGCCCTGGGCCTCCGCGCGTTCACTTCCGCCGGGGCGGCCACGGGCACCCGCGCCTGGCTCGGCACGACGACCACGGACGCCTCCGGCGACTGGGCCGTCAACCTGTCCGCAGCCGGCTTCACCGCGCCACCCGTGGTGCTCGTGGCGGCCGAGCTGAACACGACCACGGTGACGGACCAGGTCTGGGCCACCGTGCGCACCCGGTCGTCGACCGCCGTCGCCGGCACGGCGATCCGCGGGATCGTGCTCGCGCTGCTCGGGGCGACGCTGCGCAGGGCGGCCGCTGGGGCGACCGTGCACGTGCTGGCGGTCGGGGCCTAGGCCAGGAAGGCCGCCAGCGCGGCCCGCTCGCCGTCGCCGAAGGACGTGAGCCCGGGGTCGCCGAGGCCCGCCGTCCACAGGTTCCCGGCGGAGTCGAGCGCGCAGGGCATCGACGTGATCCCGTCCTGCGCGAGGAACGACTGGGACGTGAGCAGGGACGACGTGGCGAACAGCGACTCGTCGAACCTCGCGTGGCCGCCGTCGCCGCGGAAGCGGAAGTCAACCTCTCCCTGGGACTCGCTGCTGACCAGGATGACGACCGACTCGCCGGTCACCACGGCGCGCATGAGCGCCGAGGGGACGTCCGGCGGGTCCCCGGGCAGGTTGGCCCACGCGGGGTCCGTCGACGGCCTCAGGGTGACCTCGTACCATTCTCCGGCGCTCATCGGCATGCGCAGAGAATAGAGCGTCTCCGGCCATGGGAGAAGATCTCCACGGCGCCTCGGCGTCCGCCCGATGGACGGTTGTCCGGTCACCAGCCTCTGTCCAAGGTTCGGACATCTGGACGACGCATTCCATGTCTGCAATGCGTCGAGAGACAGGATAGCTTGTCGCACGTTAGTTGCGTGAGGTCGTCATCCGTGCACGAACTCAGGTTCGCCCCTCTTGCGGCTGATTGCGTCACGGTCCACGATCCATTGCACCACGTCATGAACAGTAGAACATTGTTTCCACACACTCTGTGCGTCTTTCTTACCTCTCAACTGGGGGCCTGTGCTGACGACGGCGGGGCCTCGACCGAGACCTCTCCACCCCCGACGACCGCCCCCGAGACCCTCGATCCGTCGACCACGTCCACCAGTGACGTCGAGGAGACGACCGCCGATTCGACCTCTGAGCCGACGACAGACAGCCCGAATGCGTCGACCACGACCGACGGCACGACCGGCGACCCGGTCGACGAGCCGACCTACTGCGTCCCGAGCGACCCCGCCGACATGGTCGAGTGTGCCCCGGCCCACCGCATGTGGTGCGACGAGGTCGTCGCGCTCGCCGGCTCGACCGGCATCCCGCAGACCTACGTCGACATCGTCAAGCTTCAGTGTGAGCGCGGCGACGAGGCGTGCGGCATCTGCTTCTACGTCGAGAACACCTGCGACTCGCTCGTCGGCGACGCGACCTGCGACAACGTCATGCTCACCTGCGGCTGCCTGGCCGTGGCGCACGGAGTTCTGTGATGCTGCGCACCACTGTCGCCTCCATCGTCCTCGCCGCGTCGACATGCTCTATCATCTGCGGCGGCTGCGACTGGCCCCCCATCGACGTCCCTCCGCCCCCAGAGTGCGGCCAGGTGGGTCAACTCTTCGGGCCGTGCCCCGAGGACACGCACCTCTGTGCTCCCGGCCTCGTCTGCCTCGATTCGCTCCCGGACGGCACGATCTGCGGCGTCGACTCCGAAACTGGACCCACCGGCGTCGAGGTCGTGGCCTGCGCGGCGCAGTTCGGCGCCAAGCCGCCGTCGTGTGACTTCTTCAACGGGGACTGTTACAGCCCCTGCGAAGACGACGCCGATTGCCTCGGCGGCACCGCGTGCTCGCACGAATGGGGCGCATGCGTGTGGCCAGCCGGCACCGGAGCAGACACGTGCATGGCAGATGGTGGCCTCTACGGCGCATGCGTCGACAACCAATGCGCGGATGGCCTCTCGTGCTTCTCTGGCCTCGCCGGCGAGATGTGCGTGCGCCAGGCCGCCCCGACCCAGGACGATGAGTCCTGCGCCTCTGGCATCGGCGACGGTGCACTCTTCACCGAGCAACTCCTCTACGGGGCATGGTTGATCGACTGCGATAATGATGCCGACTGCACCCTCGGCACGGTGTGCGAGGAGAACATCGGCGCTTGCCTCCATCCGTACGGACCCCACAACGTGAAGCCTCCGCCGGGTTTCGGTCTTGGCCCATGCGACGCTGACGGCACGTGTGGCTACCACCTCGACCAGTGCTTCGAGGCAAACAACGGCAGCGGGAACATCTGCGCGCGTCCGGACCGCCCGGAATGGCTGGCCCCGTGCTCGAAGGTCGAGCCGGACTGCCCGAACGGTCAGGTGTGCGCGACCGACGACGAGGTCTGCGTCTGGCCGAAGTAGTTCACTGCGGAGATGGCAATGGCTCCGCCGGAGCCACCTGGCCGGTTGGATCGTAGTAGATGGTCCACAGAAACGCCTGAGCGTAACGGATGGCGAGCGTCGAAGCTGCTGCGTCCGTTAGGCCCAGGCGTGCCTGCATTTCTCCGAGACGCTCGGTGAGCCACGTGGTGAGGTCGACGTCTGGCGGATGGCCTCCCAGAGTAAAGGAGGCGCAGCCAGGTCCGTACCCCTCTGGTGCTGCCGCGTTGAGGTATTCGGGGCAATCTCCGAGTGTCCAGTTTCTGAGAGCTGACGAGTATGCAGGCACAATTGCTCCTTATTCACAGTGTGGCGCCGAAAATTCTGCAGCCAACGTCCCGGCACTCGACGTTGATGCCAGCGCCTCCGCCACCTTTTCGGATCTCGACGCGAAGGCTGATGGTCCCCTCGTAGGTCGGCGAGTACACGAAAGAAAAGCTGATAGCGCGCTGCCAGTTGGTGGTTGCACTGGTGAGCGAATAGGCATTCAGTACGCCAGAGCCGGCGATTGTCCGGGTGTAGATGACAGCCCCGCCGTCCGTTTGATCTGTCACCTGGATCTCGAAGGTGGATGCTGACGCGGTCTGCGATCGGCACTCCATCCAGGCGGATACCGTTACTGATGCCCCAACTCCTGTTCCATAGTAGCCATTTCCAACAGAGGAATCCAAAGAACACGTGACTGTGTTGGTCCACATGACACCGGAATTGTTGGCGAATGGGCCTTCTCCGGCCACTTCAGAAAGACACGCGGATGAGCCTGAACTTCCTCCCTGGAATAGACTGACGTACACACCGCCGCCAGTGGCGTGTCGAAGTTGATTGAAGGTGCCGTTCGACGTGATCTCTCCACCAAACGGAGAGTTGCTTGGGTCAACGGTCTGCGGAAGGATCCGCATAGGAGGGTTTGCCGGGGCGGTGGTGTCCCCCTCGACGAAAAGGGCCAGGCCATCTTGCGACTCAGCATGAACTCCAACCTGACCGATGCCTCGTCCTTCGCCGTAAACACCAACGCCTGCGCCAGCGCCCGTGGAAGTTCTGCCGTGAACGCCCATGGCGTTCACATGTGCCGCAGACCCCTCTACTCCAGTCGCAGTTGACGACCCATTGCCACCCTGCGCAGCGATGCCGATGGCCGAGCCAGCTCCTAACGCCGCCACTGCCGCGGCGGCGTTGATGCCAGACGTTGCCTGCAAGGCGGCCTGCCCCGCACCTCCCGTCATCGTGGTCGCGGTGTTGGACGGACTTCCAAACACCGTCATGGCGATGCCAGTCCCTCCGGTCGCATCGAAGGTTCCTGCAATGCCGCTGCCAACCATCGATACTTGGACGCCGGTCCCCGAGCCGAAGTGCTCAACGCGCAACGCAGGCGCCGCTGTCGCAGCATCGGTGTTGATGCGCACTCCGGTGCCACCAATGGGGGTGGCCGCCATGACGACGCGCAGGCCCTCGGAGATGAGGCCGGATCCTGCGTTCGCAAGGATCCCGATGGCGCTCGCGTTGCCGATGTCGACGGTGACCCCACCACCACCACCGGTGTTCTCGATCTCTACGGCTGGTACCGCCGCCCCAGCGCCGGCCACCACGAGCGCGACCTCGTCGGCCGAGTCGTCGACCGTCAGGCCGTGCACGGTTGGCCGGCCGGTGGAGTCGGTCTCGACGATGTGCGCGTCGGCGGCGCCGGCGGACGAGCCGGAGAAAACCCACTGACAGAGCGCCGTGATCCGATTCTGCTGCGAGTTCTCGTACTCGGCCGGCGTCGGGTTCGCGGCGCCCGGGCGGTGGCCCTCGGCGGCGATGAGCGCCGGAGGCACCATCTTCGACGACATCCCGATGAAGGGCCCCGTCGTGTAGAGCGCGTTGTCGGCCCAGATCTCCGGCTGAACGATCGGCTTGGTCGCCACGCGGCGAGGCTACTGCTCGACGCACACGATGGGCGCCGCCTTGCTGCAAGGCTCTGCTCCGCCAGCCTTGAACTGTTGGCTGGCATTGTTCGGGATGTCGGGGTTATGGTCGAGCAACGCGATGGATCCCTGCTTCGTCACGTCGTTCCATTCCCCACAGTGGAAAGGCAACTCTGGATCAGAGTACGACACGTCGTTGATCGGCGAGGCCCAGGCCACCAAATTTGTAGGCATTGGGAAGACCCATGGCCACGTGATCTCCGATGGTGTAGTCCCGTTGCCCCACTCCGTTACGTTTGGCGGCGGGTTGTATACGATCTCGGACCAGGTCTCGGCGATGAGGTTGCCGTTGACGTCGACGTAGGGTCCCTCCAGCCAGTTGAAGCGCACCAGTGGCGCGTCATCCTCGCTGGTGGCGAGCCATGCCTTGAAGTCGCCCGGCACGCCGGCGTTGACCGCGAGCTCCTGGCAGCGTGCGTCAGCACCCGCGAGGCCGCCCAGGATGCTACCGATCTCGCCTCCCTTGTAGTGCACCGAGGTCACGAAGATGACCTTGCGTCCGTCGCCACACAGGTCCGTGCACTCGGGGTCGGCAGGACCACGTGGCTCGCACCACTCGTACGGCTCGACCGCCCCGTTGCCGCAGGTCGTGAAGGTGCACTCCGAGGTGCACAGCGGGTCACCGTCGCACGCCTCGACGTAGGGGAGCACGAGGCCGTCGCCGCAAAACGCCTCCTTGCACTTCGACGTGCACTCTCCGGCATCCGAGTTGTAGTTGCCAGCGTCGCACTCCTCGAACTCGTCGAGGACGCCGTCGCCGCAGCAATCGTCCATGTTTACGTTGGGTATGCACGGCGGGGATAACTCGACGGTCGGCACACACAAGCCTGCGTCGTCGCACTCGAGCCCGCCGTCGCACCCGCCTCCCTGCGTGCACGGACAACCATCGGAGCCAATCGCGCAGCCCTCAACGCAGGCCCCGGCCTCGCAGACGAGGAAGCCGTCACAGGCCCCACCGTCCGTGCAGGCACAGCCGAGCGAACCAACCGGACAGGGCGGCGCCGTGGTCCCGCCGGTGGACGACGAGGCGCCCGTCGTGGGCTCTCCCGTGGTCGACGTTGACGTGGACGTGGACGTGCCCGCCGTCTGGTCCGCGTCAGTTGCGGTGTCCACGGCCCCCGGGAGGGGACAGGCGGCGAGGAGCAGGAGAAATGCAGATGAAGAGGCACGCATGCGCAGAGGGTAACCGCGACGTTCTACCTATCTCCGCCGTGGCACGCCTGGATCGCCTCGCACGCCGCCGGGACGGCGCACGGCTCGTCATCCAGCGCCACGACGCAGTCGAGATACTCGCAGGCCGTGGGCGCGCACGCCGAGGCCATGACCGCCAGGCACACGTCCTCGTCCGGCTCGTCGCACCAGCCACCGACGGTCCACGGGTGGACGAAACAGAGCGAGGTCTGCTTCTCCGGCGGCAGCGGGGCGTCGCAGTCGTAGACGCAGTCGCACCACCGCGAGCCCTCGCAGACGGCCGCCGCCTCCGCCTTGCACGCGTCGTCGCCGAACATGCAGTGCCCGGGGGCCAGACGACACGACTCGCACGGGTCGCCGGGGCAGATGCTCTCGGCCAGCGTGACGCAGATCCCGTCCGTGATGTCGTGCGCCAGGCACCACGCGAGCAGGTCGCCGCACAGGTTCGCGGGGCACACCGACGCCGACGTGGTGGCCTCGCCCGTGCCGGTCGACGTGGTCGGCTCCGTGGTCGTCGACGCGCCTCCTGATGTCATCGAGGAGTTGGATGTCGTGGTCGACGTGGTCACGTCCGTCTCCGTGCCGCCGGCGCCTGGCGAGGGGCACGCGGCGAGGAGCGACAGGGCGGCGAGCGTGTGGCGCATGCTCCAAGGGTACCCTCGCCCGGCATGGCCGACATCACGTTCACCACCGCAACCCCGTTCCTCTTCACCGTGAGCGGCGAACTGAACTCCGCGGGGGAAGTCGTGTGCGACCTGCGCCCGTCCGCCCTGACTCCCACGGGCGTCCTCCTGGCCGAGAACAACCTGGACGACCTGGACGACGCCCCCACCGCCCTAACGAACCTGGGCGGCACCGCGACCGGCGTCGCCGTGTTCACCGCCGAGAACACCCCGGCCGCGCAGGCGGCGATCGGCGCGGGGACGGCCGGGAGCGCGGTCTTCATCGCGGCGACCACCGCGGACGCCCAGACGGCCATCGGCGCGACCGGGACCGGGCAGGCCCTCCTCACGGCGGCCGACGCCACCGCGGCGAGGACCGCGATCGGGGCCGCCGCGACCACGCTGGCCAACGCCGCCGGCGTCTCCGCGGCCCTCGGAAACTTCGCGGACGACGCGGCGGCTGCCACCGGCGGCGTGGCCGTGGGCGCCCTCTACCGCAACGGCAGCATCCTCATGGTCCGCGTCGCCTAGCGGAGCGACGCCTCGTCGCGCACGGCCCGGGCGCCCACCCTGAGCGCGCGCAGGGCCGCCAGGATGACGCGCATCGGGCGGGCGCGGGACAGGGCCGTCGCCACGACGATCCCCGCCTGCGGCGTCGGCAGGCCGCCCCAGACCATGACCGCGGTCGGGCGCTCCGGCGGCCCGCGCCGCAGGTCCCAGACGCACCAGCGGGCGCCGGGGTCGGTCGACTCCAGGCACACGCGCCAGCGCCCGCGGGGCGATCCGTCGTCTGGGCGGAACGCGACTGCCTCGGTGAACGGCTCCGGCTCGGACCCGGGCGGCAGGATGGCGTTGCGGGCCTTCGCGTCGTCGGCGGCGGCCTTCGCGTCGTCGGCGGCGTCGTACCACTTCATGGCAGGCTCTCCCGTGCCCGGACGACCACGGCGTGATGCGGAACCCCGGCGAAGCTGGCGGCATCGACGGGCCCCTTCTCGGCCCAGATCCCAAGCATCGACACGCCCCAGTCCAGGGTGGACCCATCCGGCTCGAAGTCGAGCGGCTCACGGCCGAAGACGGGAATGCCCAGGCGATCGGCCTCATCGACCTCCGCCCGCGCGCCCGCGCTGTCCCGCCAGTTGGGCACGAGCAGGACGGCATCACATCGGCGCATGAGCTCGAGCGTGCCGGCGAGGAAGAACTCGTCGGGAGCGAGGCCGTCCATGTGCCGCGTGTTGGAATGGGGACAGAGCGGCATCATGCCCATCTGCAGCACCCGCGCCGCGACCTCCTCGGCCGCGCGGATGTTCTGCTCGACGGCCCAGGCATTGTGGCCGCGGTACTTGCCGGCGATGTAGATGACCTTCATCGCACACCCCCGCAATCGCACACGCAGCGCTGCTCCGCCTGGAGACCGCACGACTTGATGAGCCACATCGACCCCAGGATCGCCGCGCTCCAGATCGCCACGTAGAGCGCGACCGCTGCGACCTTGTGGAACAACTCTTGCCCCTTCGTCTCGAACGACATGGGAGACATCCTAGCACGTCGCGTTAGATGCCGGCGACGTGGGCCCACCCGGCCTCCGCCGAGCCGCTCGCGCCGTGGACCGACGAGTACCACCCGACGCTCGTTGGCACCGGCCCGTGGACCGACGAGTACGAGAAGACGACCGGGTCCGCGACGGTGGCGAGGCCGTTGTCGCCGCAGACGGAGAAGCCGCCGCCTTGGGGGGAAGGCTGCTTCGTCATGAACAGCACCGCCTTGGCCGCGTCCGCGAGCGGAACCCCGGTGATGTTGATGACCCAGTTCTTCGGGTAGAACGGGGTCCACGTCACCGTCGCCGCGGGCAGGAGGAACTTGAAGATCTCGATCGCCTGGTCGGCGGCGCCCCACGAGCGCATGAGCATGCGCTTCGCCTGCGTGTACAGGCGGAAGTCCGCGTCGCTCTGTCCGTTGCGCTGCAGGTTGTGGAATGGGCCCCAGTGCTGGTCGAGCACCCATCCGCTCGCGGTGGCCAGAGGGTGCGAGACCTCCGCCTGCTGCTCGAGCGCCTCGCCCAGCGCGTCGAGAACCTGCCACCCGACGACCAGCGCAAGGTTGAGGATGTTGCTTGACGTGGTCGCCCCCATGTCGTCGATGACGACCGGCGTCCTCTTGCGGAGGACGGACGGGACGAGGGGAGACAGGCGCTCGACGAACTGGCGGAAGATCGGCATGCGCTACTGCGCCCGGGAGCGCTCCTCGAGGAGTCGGGTCCTCTCGTCCATGAAGGTCGACTTGCGGCAGTGGAGTTCGATCTGCCCCGTGCCAGTCGAGATGACGACCTTGTCGCCGTCGACCTCCACCTGCTCGACGGAGAAGAAGCACGACTCGGCGTCGGCAGTCGGACTCCAGCGGTGGCCCTGGCCGGTGATGAGGTCGCGGATGCGCTGCGCGTATGACTGCATGGGAGGCATCCTAGCACGTCGCCTCACGGGACGATCGACGCCGCCACGTCGCCGACGACAATGCGCGCCTTCTGCCGGCTGGTGATGACGATCGAGGCGACCTCGGCGTCGGGCTCCATCGCCGGGTAGACGTCGCTGAACAGGAACGGGCCGCCCGGTCCGGGCCCGGTCCCGACCTGCACGTTGAAGTTCACGACCCCGCGCGGCAGGCCGTCCGGGAAGTTCGAGATCGGAAGCGTGTTCACCCGGACGTCGGCGCCCGCGTCCAGGCCCTCGACGTAGGCGGCGATGTCCGTCCGGAGTTGCGACAGCGGGTCACCCGTGACCGGCCAGCCCTCACCGATCACGACCTCGACGTTGCAGCCGATCCACACGTCGGCGAGCCGGTCGATCAGCACGTTCTGCGGGTCGCCGCTCGCATCCGTGACGACGTACGCCTCGGGACCGTTCGTGTTGTCGCCCGCGGCCTTCGCCCGCCACAGCGCGTTCGCCACCGACTGGCCGTCCGCGTCCGCGTTGACCACCACGCGCAGCGAGTGCGGCAGGTTGCCGGCCGAGTCGATGACGTCGCCGGGGTTGTACTCGACGGTGCAGAACGACGCGCCCCCGCCGTTGAGCTCGACCGGCGACAGGATGATCCCGCGGACCGCGTCGGGCGAGCCGCCCCCGAGGCCGCGCTGGACGACCTGCCACCGGGCCCGGAGCTGCGAGTCCGTCTCGCGCGTGCGCCCCAGGACGGCCTGCAGCGGGTTCAAGTAGCCCTGCACCCCGGCGAGCGGCGGCCCGTACCGGAGGGCCTGCGCCGGCGCCTGGGTGGGCCCGAGCGCCTGCGCGGTCGCCGGGGCTGCGACCGCGGCGAAGGAGAAGATCGTGCCCACCGGCCCGGACACGGTGAGCGGGAAGACCCCGGCGCCCTGCTCCTCGCGGACCAGCAGCGCGACGCGGCCGTTGGTCGGAGACGTGCCGCCGGCGTACGCCCGCTGCGTCTGCCCCAGCGCGTTGACGGCGGCGACGAGTCCGTCCCGCACGGTGGCCCCGGTGTCGAACCCGTTGGCGCCGTAGATCGCGTTCGTGCCGTCGACGACGACGAAGAAGAACAGGCCGGCGTACTCGCCCTCGCCGAACGGCTCGAGCTCGACGGCGTACGCCTCCGAGTTCGGCGCCACGGGGACCACGACCGCGCCGTCCGTCAGGAACGCGGGGCCGTTCGCCGAGGTGCGCAGGGCCGTGCCGGCGGCCACCGCGGCGCCGCCGGAGCCGTACGCGTACGCCACGACCGCCGAGGCGCTGGCCTGCACCCTCGTGATGAACCCGGCGAGGATCTGGTCGAGCGCGACTCCCTGGGCGAAGTTGAAGATCGTCCGGTAGACGAGCGCGGCGCCGGACTGCAGCGAGATGTCGACCCCATGCGTGACGAGGTCGACGAGGTAGCCGTAGAGGGCCGAGGGCTGCGTCTGCAGGTTCGCGTAGCCGGACAGTTTCCGCAGCCGGTCCGCCAGCGCCTCGCGGACCTGCGCGTACGTGGGGATGACGAAGCCCGTGCCGTCGTCGCCGATCGTGAGGCCGAGGATTTGGATCGGTGGCACGTCGCGGCGAGGCTACCCCGCGGCGCCGCTACGGCCCGACGACGCCCGCGAACGGCTGCTCGTCGCCGCCCTGCCGGAGCAGCGTCGCGTCGAAGTGGAGCACGCGGGTCAGCGGGTCGATTCCGCGAGACCGCACGTCGACCACGCCGCCGACGCCCGGGGTGCGCGTGACGACCTCGGCCACGACCACGTCGACGGCGAGCGCGTCGTCGCCCTGTCCGAGGGCCTGCTGCAGGTACGGCACGCCCACGTCGGCCTGGCGGGTGCACTCGCCGAGGTAGACGTTCGCGCGCAGCCACGCGGCGTTGGCCACGTCGTCGCCGTCGAGCGTGCGCCCGTCCGGGGCCTGGACGAGCAGGCCCGGCGCGACCTCGACGAGCGCGCCCTCGGCGTCGACGTACGGCTCGCCGGTCGACTGGTCGAAGACGGGCTCGCCAGGATTCCAGGTGGTCGAGGTCGAGCCAGGCATGGATCAGTCGAAGTCGGAGCCGCCGAAGCAGTCGGGGTCGACCGCGTCGTCGTGGGTGAATTGGCCGGGGCGAGGCCATCCGTTGGCGTTCTGCGCCTCGAGCACGGCCGACATCTTCTTGATGACGCCGACGTCCGTGCGCCTGCGTTCGATGACGATCATGTCACCGTACACGCCTGGCTCGCGCCGCCGCATGTCGATGACGGGGCCGTGCGCGTGCTTGGGTATCGCCCCGCAGGAAGAGCACGACGGGATGGGCGGGACGACGCCCATCCAGATGTCAGGCGTGGTCACGGCGCCGCCGCAGATGGAACAGGTGCCGATGGTTCGATTGCTCATGATGACACCGTAGCACGTCACGCCGGCTTGAGCGCCGCGACTGTGGCCTGCAGCGCCGCGAGGCTGTCCGGGGTCGTCGCGGCCACGAACGCGTCAGCCATCGACTGCGCGCTGGCGGCCACCGCGTCGACCTGCGCCTGCGTCATGGTGCCGGCCGCAACCGTCTTGCCCGATGAGGCGTAGGCGGCGTACTGGCGCTGCACCTCGGCGGAGTACAGCGCGATCCAGAGGGCTTCCAGGAAGGTCGGCACGGGGCGAGGCTACCGCGCCAACAGCATGACGACGGTGACCGCCACGAGCCATAGGGGGAGAGCAAGCCCACGCCCCAGCGTTTGTCCTCACAGAAGACGAGCAGGAGCAGCGCCGCGATCGGGGCGTACTTCGTCGCCTCGACGTACTGGTCGAGACTCACGACTTCGCCTCCGCGACCGACTTGGCAGTGCGCGCCTGCATCTCCGCGGCCTGCTGCAGCACCCCGCCGACCAGCCGGTCGATGAGCGCCAGGTCCTCCTGCGAGGACGTCGACGCGCTGGCCGCCACGCGGGCCCACGTCGAGGAGATGGCGACACCGGGGTCGCGGCCGATGTTGAGGAACGACTCGATGATCTGCTTGATGCGCTTCACGGGTGACACCTTAGCATGTCGCTGGGCTACTCCGCCGACACCTTGTCACTCGCCGAGGAGATGGTCCCGATCCCCGGCGTCAGGAACGGGGTCACGCTGTTTGGTACGAGGCCGTTGATAGCGGCGGTGACCTGCGACATCCACGTGGTGAGGAGCGCGTTGCGGTCGACCGAGTCGGTGAGGCGGGCCACGCCGAGGACCGCCCCGTCGCCGCCGAGCAGGACGGCGAACGACGGGGGAGCGTGCGTCGTCGCGCGGATGACCACGGTGCCCTGCTCGGTGAGCGACGGCAGGCCGCGGCCCTTGAGTTCGACGGTGGCGCTCCCGTCCTCGGCGCCGACCGTCATCGTGCCCGCCGGGTTCGGAGGCTCGGTCGGGACCTGCTCGTTGCTGACCCGGCCGCACGGGTAGAACACCGCGCAGCCGTAGTCGTGCATCTGGGGGAACTGCGGGGTGACGGCGTCGCCCGTGTCGTAGAGGCCCGACACGGGCCCGTCGCAGGCGAGGGCGACCCCGAGGTCCCCGGCGCGCAGGTCGAAGTGGATGGCGTACCCGCCGCCCCGCGGGAGGAGCACGGGCAGCGCCGGGGCCGGCGGCTCCTCGAAGACCTCGCGGTTGGTCGCCAGCCAGCGCACGCCGAACGTCACGTCGGCGCGGCTGGTCGACCGGTAGGCCGACTTCACCCGCGCCGGGAGGGCCACGCGGAAGGTCTGGCGGACCTTCCGGACGGCCCCCATGAGCACGTCCTCGTAGAGGTCGATCTTGATCTGCTGCTCGTCGGTCACTGGGCGAGTCTGCTAGTTGTCGAACCAGAAGACCAGGCGCACGTCCTGATACGGAGTGTCGTCGAGCGAGGTGATGGAGTTGCCCTGCAGATAGGTCCGGAACTTGCCGAACTCGAGGTCGTCGCGCATGAGGTCGTATCCGCCGTCGCAGTCACGCTTCCACGCCTCCCAGCGGCGTCGGAGTTCGTCGATCTCCTCTCTGCCGAGCCAAGAGTGCCCGTGCGACGAGCCGTCCCAGTCAGTGCTCGTGGTCGACTCGCGTCACGACGGACATGTCGCCTGGGACGCCCCGGTTCTCGACGACCGGGTCGATGTCCTCGCAGCGCCCGCACCTGGCGAGGTGCGCGAAGAAGGCGTAGTGCCTGGTGACGGCTGGGCAGGCCAGGTGGTGCCACTCGCCTGCGTGCTTGACTTCGATGTGCATGTGGATGTCGCAGCCCATGGGAGACATCCTAGCATGTCACGCCGCTCGCTACGCGTTCTTCGCCACGCCCGGGCGCAGCAACATCGTCGTCGTCCACCGCTCCATGTCCGAGGTCGACCCGGTGTGCGTGACCTCCTCCAGGCGGTAGAGGCCCGGGGGGACCTGCGCGTACGTGACCTGCTGCTCGGTGGGGGACAGGCCCTGCAGCGCGAGCGCGAGGCCGGCCTCCGTGAGGCGCACCAGCCGGCCGGGGAGGAGCCGCGGGCAGAGCAGGCACTCGGCGCGGATGAACCCGCCGTCGTCCCGCCTGGGGCGCGTGAGGAGCAGGTCGGGCTCGCCGACCTCGTCGGTGACGTACGCCGGGACTCCGTTCGGGTTCGGCACGTCGTCGCGGCCGCAGATCCACAGGGCGCGGTCGTCGACGAACCACCGGAGCGGCAGGTACTGCAGGACGTTGCGCAGGTGGGCCAGGGCCTCGCCGCCGCTGACGTGGTACGGCGAGGACAGCCGCGCGTCGCCGATCAGCGCGGCCAGGCCGGCCTGCGTCAGGTTGCCCGGCCCGAGCCCGGCGATCCGGCGCAAGTAGTCGACGAGCTCGAACATCGTCGTGCCACCGGGGAAGGACGACTGCGGCAGGCCGAAGAGGCAGCCGTCGAGCGAGTCGAGCGCGGAGATCCGCGTGCGGTAGGTGAGTTCGCCGAGCTGCTTGACGAAGCGGCCCTGGCGGTCGCGGTCCTGTCCCTCGCCGGACGACTCGGAGTACCCCGACGACGCGCGGGCCCCCACCGCCGAGAACACGCGGGACATGGTGCCGTCGTAGCCGGCGTGGACCTCGGCGACCAGGAAGCCCCCGGCGAGCCCCGCCGTGCCGTCCGCGGCGACCTCGGAGACGGACAGGCCGGCGCCGACGAGTAGCCGGTCGATGTCGTCTACGCGCCTCGTCTGCGCCGACTCGAGCAGCGTGATCGCCTCGGGCGGCAGGTTGTACGCCGAGACCTGAAACTCGCCGAGCGACTCGTCCATGGTCCGCCGCGCCTCGAACTCGAGCGAGAAGCCGGTGTCCCCGACGAGGTTGTCGACCTGCACGACGGCGCCGTCCGGCGTCGTGACGACGAGCCTGGCGGAACGGGTGCGGCGGTAGAGGGAGAGCGTCACCTACTGACGACGACCTTCGCCCGTGGGGCCTTGCGGAAGAAGTCAAGCAAGGATGACAGGAATGCCCGGCACGTCTCGTTGCTGCCCCATCCGTTCGGCGGGTTCATGGTGGCGTAGAACTCCGGCCTGGCATCCATGTCGGCGACGGCCCGCTCCAGCAGTGGGATGCACTCGCCCGCGGACAGGCCGTCCATCTCCGCGAGATCGGCCCCGGCCGCGGACCACATGCGCGACGTGTTGCTCGTGTGGTTGTGGTTCTCGTCGATCACGTACGGCTTGTGACCGCCGAGGTCCGCTTCCAGCCAGATGTCGTAGGACATGCAACCATCCTAGCATGTCGCTACGCGACGTCCGTGTTGTACAAGCTGAAGTCGTGCGGGGCGAACCCGTCCGGGAGGTAGTACAGGCCCACGCCGCCCTGCGAGAATGACGTGAGCGTCGGGTCGCCGCGGCCCTTGGGGTCGTACGAGATAATGGAGCCGGCGGGACGCCCCGTCGTCGACACGCCCAGGAGGCAGTCGGTCCTGTCGCGGACGGCGGCGTTGTGGACGACGACGGCCCCTGAGGTGAGCAGGAGCGTCAGGGCCCACGACTCGGCGACCGGCAGCCACCGCATGCGGATGAGGTACCGCGACCCGTTGGGGTCGAGCACGACGGCGCCCGACGCCAGCGTGTCCCAGGCGGCCCTGGCGAACTCGAGGCGGCGGGCGGGGACTGGCGTCGGCACGTGGCGAGGCTACGCCGCGCGCGAGTGGAAGACGCAGACGTCGGGGCACGTGCAGTTCATGCCGAACCGATCGCGCCACCTTGCCACGCGCGCCTCCATCTCGGACAGCGGCCTCACGTCGGCAAAGCTTTCCTGCACCTCCGGGTCGCGCTCGGCGACCTCCTCGTCGAACGGGATGTCGCGGGTCACCACAAATCATCCAATTCGATCGCCAGGTCAGCGACGGACAGGCCCATTTGGTCAAGGTTGTCGAACCCGTGCTCACAGGCGAACGCCATGACGGCGTCGTCCTTTGTCCGCGCGCTCACAGTGCAGGCTGAAGACATGTCAGAAGCAAGGTTGGTAATGGTCCACGTCGGCATCACGACTCGTCCCTCTCCCCGCGGGCGGCGAGGCGCTGGAGGTGGTCCAGGTGGTCGTCGAGGCCAAGCGGCATGTGTTCGGGGCCGACGTTGACGAAGGCTGCTCGCGGCGGGACTTGCTCGGCGACGAAGTCGAGCATGCGCAGGCACGCCCGGCAGGTGACCCATACAATTGCGTGAGTGG